>Ga0265293_10002670_pt1 | contig 35016 bp, 55 predicted proteins | sample Munlanlewell138R_FD_192505 | JGI IMG/M metagenome (GOLD analysis project Ga0265293, IMG submission 192505) | Leachate microbial communities from a municipal landfill in Southern Ontario, Canada - Leachate well 138R | ecosystem: Engineered > Solid waste > Landfill > Unclassified | place: Canada... | reverse complement strand
GAGTATGCCGGGCTGGGAAGAACGGGATATTTTAATGAAACTCTGGAGCTGGTGAAAAGCGGCGAAAGGTATTTAGTGGACTCTTTTGAAAGGGGCGGATATACGAATCTGTATACCGAAGAAATTTCCAGAGGAATAGCCAGAATATGGATTGAAGAAGAGTCTCCGACTTATACCTTCGACGGAATGAATTTGGAATTTCAAGAGGCTTTGGCTCTTGATTTGGCTGATTGCCATAATTGCTACCAGTTTGTTTACGAATTCGAATCAAGGCATGCGGGCTACGGCGACCGCACCGGCCAAGTATTGGCTCAGGTGATTACCCCTCATACCATTATTGTAACGGTGGAAAACGGAAGAGTTACGGGAGCGGTGATTGACGAAGTATACGACGATATGGCCCAAAAAATGCTTTCCGAATGAAAGGGGCTTGACTGATTATCTCTTTTATGCTAGACTTATTTCTGTAAGTTAGTTCTCTAGTAAAAAAATAAGTCGATTTTATTGGGAGCACTAGGCTTTAGGTTAAAACCTTAAAACATTAATCAAGCTTAAAAAAAGTCATGGAAGGAACTATCAAAACCCTTACTGACAAAGGATTCGGATTCATCGCCGTTGACGGCGAGGATAAGGATCTTTTCTTCCACAGAAATGAGCTTCAGGGCGTAAGCTTTGAAGAACTCAAAGTGGGAGACAAAGTGTCTTTTGAAAAGGGTGACTCTCCTAAAGGACCCAACGCACTGAACGTTCAGCGCATATAAGGTCATTTAAGGAAATACGATCGGGCTCGTTCATCGGGCCCGATTTTATTTTGCCGGCGTTACTTGTTTTTTTGATTTTCCTGTATAATGCATTAAAGGTCGGAGGAAGCCCATTTTATTTCAATATGAAATTAATAAAAACCATTGCTTGGATCCTCGTTATCGTCGGGGGTCTCAACTGGGGGCTGGTCGGATTAATGGAGTATGACTTGGTTGCCTCTTTGTTCGGCGACATGTCTGCCACTTCAAAGGTGGTTTACGATCTGGTCGGTCTTTCAGCGCTATATTTGATTTTCGCCGGCTTTATGAAGCCGAAGAAACAAATGTAGTTATATTAATAACATGCCTTAGAAAGCCGCCTCCCTTAAGGGCGGCTTTCTGCTATAATAGAATAAAGTCGCTTTTATTATTTAAATAACTATTATGTTAAAGAAAGTATTTTGGGTAATCATTTTAATAATAGCTGTCGTTGGAGTGTGGTACTGGCTGTCTCCTTCTCCGGATGCTTCGCCCGAGGGGGACTCCACCCAGTCGCAGGAAGAAGAGCAGGAGGCCGGTTATGTGGACGTTTCTCCGGCTGAAGCTAAAGAGTTAATAGACACCAGGCCCGAACTGGTAGTAATAGACGTTTCGCCCAGCTACAGCCAGGGCCATTTGCCCGGAGCAGTGAATTATTACGTAGGGGACGGTTCGCTGGATGCAGCTATACCCGGACTGGATAAAGATGGGGAATATTTGGTTTACTGCCACATTGAGAGCGCTTCAAGCGCCGGCGCCCAAAAGCTGATAGACGCCGGTTTTACCAATGTATACAGATTAGAGGGGGAATACGGCGCTTGGGTTGCGGCCGGCTACCCCGTGGAGTAGTAGGATAATCGCTAGCTGATTGTAATTTTGATAGAATAATATAAAGGAATATGAAAAAAATAATCTTCTGGATCGTATTTATTATAATTATTGCCGGAGCGGCAGCTTATTATCTTTTCTTCTATCAGCCGGCAGAGGAAGGGCCCAAGGTTCAGGATATCAATAACTTTGAAGAATGCGCGGAGGCTGGATATCCCGTTATGGAAAGCTATCCCCGGCAGTGCCGTGTTCCCGAGGGAGAGATTTTCACCGAAGATATCGGGAATGAGATCGAGAAGTCCGATTTAATAAGGGTAAATACTCCAAGGCCGAATTATTCCATTGCCAGCCCTTTGCTTATCGAGGGGGAAGCGAGGGGATATTGGTTTTTTGAAGCGACTTTCCCCATAAAATTGTTGGACGGAAACGGAAAAGTCATAGCCCAGCATTACGCCCAAGCCCAAGAAGAGTGGATGACAGAAGACTTCGTTCCTTTTACGGCCGAACTGAATTTTATTTCTCCTGATACAAAAAAGGGCACCCTGGTGCTGGAGAAGGATAATCCCTCGGGTTTACCGGAGAATGCCGATGAGCTGAGAATCCCCGTATTTTTTCAACATTAAGAATACATTAAATGATCAGCTTGCGTCCTTCCAGGAAATTGTTTGCCGGCCGAATGCGCAACTTTATATTCGGCGTTGAAGACAGCTTAGTTTCAACGGTAGGGGCTTTGTCGGGAATTAATATTGCCGGCCTCAGCCGGGCCGATATCCTTCTTGCGGGAGTGGTCCTTATTTTCGTTGAAGCGTTTTCCATGGCTGCGGGAAGTTTTCTTTCAGAACGTTCCACCGAGGAGTATATGGGAGACGGAGTCTCTCATTTAAAACATTCTTTCATCAACGGATCAATAATGTTCTTTTCCTATTTTTTTGCCGGATTCATACCTATCTTTCCTTACATATTCACGGGAGCCCCGTCGGCTTTATGGATTTCAGTTTCCCTTTCTTTGTTTGCTCTTTTTGCGCTGGGTTTGGTCAGCGGAAAAATGACAGGCGTTAATATTTTCAAAAGCGGACTAAGAATATTTTTAGTGGGCGGCCTGGCCGTCGCTCTCGGCGTCGCTGTCGGCCGCTTGGTTGGATAAAAAAATGGAGGCTAAAAAATTAGAAAAAGCTACTTTTGCCGCAGGATGCTTCTGGGGAGTCGAAGAGGCTTTTAGAAGGGTTTTGGGTGTCGCGGAAACTGAAGCCGGCTACGCCGGCGGCTTTACAAAGAATCCAACCTACGAAGAGGTTTCTTCCGGAAAGACCGGACACGCTGAATCGGTGAGAATAAAATACGATCCTGACGAGGTCAGCTACCAGAAGCTTTTGGACATTTTTTGGAGTATTCATAATCCCGCCCGTTCCGGCGTCGCGAGTAATTATCGCTCAATAATTTTTTATCACACGCCGGAACAAAAAAGGCTGGCGTTGGAGGAAAGGGAAGCGCTTAACAGGTCTGGAAAGTACGAGAGTCCAATGGTGACTGAAATAATTCCTGCTGGGAAATTCTGGAGGGCGGAAGAATACCATCAGAAATATTACGCAAAAGGAAAGGGGGGAGTTTGCTCCGCATAGGGTTGTTTCCCTAAAATATGGTGGAAAAAATACGCAAAACAGAAGAAGAGTGGAAAAAGATACTTACTCCAGAGCAGTATCGCGTTATGAGAGAAAAGGGGACGGAAGCGCCTTTCACATGTCCCTCGGAAAAGCAGTTGGAGAGGGGCATTTATCATTGTGCCGCTTGCGATTTGCCTCTTTTTAAATCGGAAACAAAATTCGAATCTGGAACCGGCTGGCCCAGTTATTTCGAACCCGTTAATCAGGAAAATATGGAATACAGGGAAGACGGGTCGGGAGGAATGGTCCGCACAGAAGTTCTTTGCGCCCGCTGCCAGTCGCATCTCGGCCACGTTTTTAATGACGGCCCTCCACCTACGGGCAAAAGATATTGTATTAATTCGGTCGCTTTAAAATTTAAGTCCAAAAAACAATGAAAAAAAGCAACCCTGCGCTCAGCCGTTTTCTGAAGATTTTCTCTCCAGGGAATATAAAATTACGGTATTTACTCCTGCTTCTTTTCCTGGCTTTGGCTCTGGCTTTGGCTTGGTACTTAAGGGAGCAAAGCGGGACGATAAGGCTTTCGGACGCCGAAGTCAGGGAATATCAGGGAGAAAGACTGTCTTCCGTTGATGATTTAAGGGAGGTTTCCATAAGCGGGCCGCAGTACATAAGCGCTGATAATTACCGCTTAACCATAGACGGATTAGTGGATAACCCCCTGAGCCTGACTTACGAGGACGTGCTCGACAGTCAGCATTATTCAAAGGTTGTGGACATACACTGCGTGGTCGGCTGGAGCGCCAAGATTCTCTGGGAGGGGGTGCTGCTGAAAGACCTGTTAGAATTGGCGGGTGCCAAGCCGGAAGCTGAGATAGCCATCTTTCACGCCGAGGACGGCTTTACCAGTTCTCTGCCGCTGGACTTTATTTCCGACAACGACATTCTGCTGGCCTACAAAATAAATGACGTGGTTTTGTCTCCGGAGAAGGGGTTTCCTTTCCAGGTGGTGGCCGAACAGAAGTGGGGCTATAAATGGGTAAAGTGGCTGACTAGAATAGAGCTTTCAGATGATGTCGATTACCGGGGTACCTACGAACAGGCCGGCTACAGCAACGAAGCGGACATTACGGGGCCCAAGCGGGAGCCTTGATTTTACCGGGAAAACAGATATTCTTAAAACAGCACGTTTTAAAGGAGAATGCCGTTATGGAGCAGCTATCGATAGAAGAAGCCGCTGCAAGCGAGATGAAACTGGTGGAATTTTTAATAAAGTCTTCCAAGCTTTCTTCCGAATACCTGTCCGAGGCCGAACGAACGCTGATAGCGAGGGAAAACGGAAAAGCAGTCGGCTGCCTAGCCTTGGAAAAAATGGGCAAGAAGGTATATCTTCAGTCGCTGGCCGTTATCAAAGAAAAAAGGCGGCAGGGCATCGGCAGAGCTTTGATAAATATCGCTTTTGATGGATACGTTAATAAAGGGGAGATCGTTATAGCTTTGACTCTTTTCTGGAATAATAAGTTTTATCGGACGCTGGGGTTCAGAAAGCTGAACGCCAGAAAGGTCAAAAAAGCTGACGAGATTGCAGGTAGGGCAAAACATAAATATTGCGTAGCCTTCGGAAAAATTAAAAAATAGGGCGTCATCAGCGCCCTTTTGTGTTATAATAAAAAAAGATGAAAAACCACGTTATAAAAATATTCTGGCTGCTGGCGGCTAACTTCGCTTTTATAATAGCCATCTTCTTCTGTCCGCCCTTAAGAGAAATATTCAGGGGTTCTTTCTGGTTCCTTGCTCCTTTTGCTGTTTTCCTCATTCTTGGTTTGATTCTTCTTTATGCGCTATTGAAAAAAGGCGGCGGCGGACGTTCCAGGAAGTTTCTTATATTAACCGCCTCCTCGGCAACAGGAGTTTTTCTAAGCATACTTTTGCACAATTTTATTTACGGCATAATGACTTTCTTGCTCGGCCAGGATTTTTGGGAAAGGACCGGATTGGGAGATGAGCCGTTTTTCTTTATTCTTGCCGTAATAGTCTTCCCGGCGCTTTTTGTAGTCGGAATGGTGGGGACAATTATTACCCTTATTAAACGAAAATGAAAAAGAGTTATTTAGCGGTTATTTTCATTATTTTATTATCTTTCGCTGCCGGCGCCTATTTTTATCCTCAGTTGCCGGATAGAATGGCATCTCATTGGAACGACCAAGGAGAAGTGGACGGCTACATGTCTAAATTTTGGGGGGTATTCTTACTGCCCTTCATCCTTTTAGGGGTTTTCCTTCTTCTCGCAATAATTCCCAAAATAGACCCTCTAAAGGGCAATATCGAAAAGTTCAGGAAGTATTTTGACGGATTCATTGTGCTTTTCAGCCTTTATTTTCTGTATATCTACGGTCTAACTATTGCCTGGAATTTAGGGAAAACTTTCAACTTTACTTTTTTTATGATTCCCTCCATGGCCGTCCTTTTTTATTATTGCGGAGTAATGATTGAAAACGCCAAAAGGAATTGGTTTGTTGGAATCAGAACGCCCTGGACGATGAGCAGCGAAGAGGTTTGGGATAAGACCCATCGGTTGGGGGGCCGGCTTTTTAAGGCAGCCGGCATCATAGCCCTCCTCGGGCTGGCCTTCGAGGAATACGCCATGGCCTTTATTATGGGCCCGGTTTTGTTTGCAGCTTTTTATACTTTTCTCTATTCTTATCTTGAATACCGGAAAATCCGGAACATTAGTTCTTAATGTACAGGGGCCGGTTTTCCTGTTAATATTATCAATGATGTTTTTTCTGAATAAAAAACGCATCTCAGCTTTATTGTTTTCCGCGCTTTTTTTGTTTGGCGCCGGTTTTGCCTCGGCTCAAGAAGACCAGCTTGAGATGTTTTTCTTTTACAGCGAAACCTGCCCGCATTGCGCAGCTGAGAACGCCTTTCTGGATAAAATAGAAGGCGAATATCCCGGGCTGACAATAAACCGTCATCTGATAACCGATAATGACTATCGCGATTTATATTTAGAATTGAATGAGCAATACGGTACGGAAAGGTATTTAGGCCTGGTCCCCATAACCTTTATGGGAGACGAATTTTTTCTCGGGTTCGACGATAATGTCGGAGGACGGATAGAATCGTCCATACAAAGGCAGTTGGGGAACGCGGAAAATGAATCTGAAAATGGGAATAAAATAAGCTTGCCAATCATTGGGGAGATTAACGCCGGGGATTACTCTTTGCCGGCTTTGGCCGCCGTTCTGGGATTTTTGGACGGGTTTAACGTTTGTTCCCTGGGGGCGTTGATATTAATTCTGGCTTTGGTTTTATCTCTAGGTTCTAGGAGCAAAATTATTATCTTCGGATTGACTTTTATTCTTACCACCGCCCTGGTTTACGGGCTGCTTATAGGCTTTTGGTACAAGCTATTTTCTTTCATGGCCCCTTATTTAAGGGCTATGGAAATTACCATAGGATTGCTGGCGGCGGCAGGGGGCGCGTATTTTCTAAAGCAGTTTATTAAGTTTAAGAAGTACGGACCGACTTGCGAAATGGGAGCAGGAAATAAGCTTATTTCAAAGTTTTCCGGAAGGCTGGAGGAGTCCTTCAAGCAAAAAAGGAATATCTTTCTTATATTCCTGACGGTCTTGTTTTTTGCCGGGCTGATTACCGTGGTTGAGTTTCCCTGTTCGGCGGCAGTGCCCGTTGTTTTTGCCGGAATTTTAGCCAACGCCGGACTTTCTTCTTTGTCTTATCTTTCCTATATAGCCCTTTTCGTCTTTTTCTATATGCTGGACGAGGTTATCGTCTTTTTGGTGGCGGTTTTGAATATGAAACTCTGGATTACCCAAAACAAATACGTTACCTGGATTACTTTGATTGAGGCGATCATTCTCTTTTTCTTCGGAGCTTATTACTTAATTGGCTTTTAGGGCCATAGTGATAGAATTAAATAATGGATAAGGAAAAAGTTTCCATAATTAGTACTTTTGTAAACGTGCTCTTAGGAGCGAGCAAGCTTTTTGTCGGGCTTCTATCCAACAGCGCCACCCTTATAGCCGACGGAATCCATTCCACTTTGGACGTTCTTTCCTCGTTCGTTACTTTTCTGGGCATCAGGTCTTCTCAAAAACCGGCTGACGTAAAGCATCCTTACGGTCATTACGCGAAAGAGACTTTGGCCGGGTTGATTGTGGCTTTGCTTCTTGCGGTTACCGGCGGCTGGATTATTTATGAAGGAATAACCCAGCTTATCTCTCCGGAGGAGGTTGATATTAATATGTGGGGGTACGCGGTCGTTATAGCTTCAATCGTTATCAACGAAGTGATGGCCAGGATTAAGTTCCGTTACGGGAAGGAGGGAGAGAGCCTGGCATTAATAGGGGACGCCAAGCACTCCCGGGCCGACGCCATATCTTCAGTAGGGGTCTTGGCGGGATTATTTTTAATAAGATTCTTTCCTGCGGCCGACGGCATTTTAGCCATACTCATAGGAATATATATATTAAAAGAAAGCTTGGGTATCGGCAAAGAGGTTTCGGATAATTTAGTGGGCGTAAGGGATGTTAGAACCGAAGAAAAAATAAAGAAGGTTTGTCAGGATATGAAGATTCCCCTGGACGACGTGAAGACTAAAAAAATAGGACCGGCAGTTTTCGGGGAGCTGTCCCTGGGCTTTGACCCGCGTATGAAGCTGGACGAGGCGGAAACCATTTCCAAAAAACTCCAGGACAAGCTTTTAGCTGATATAAGCGAGCTTAAATACGTTGTCGTTAAGCTTGAGAGCCATAATTTAAAGGAGGGGGCAATTAAGCCGGAGTGGTCCGGATTCGGAAGGGGCGCGGGAAGATTCAGGTTCAGGCAGAAGAGGGGAGGCTTTATAGAAGAAATTGGTCCTCCAAAAGAAGGCTACAGGATAGCGATTCCAGTTAAAGATAACGAGATTTATAAAGACTTCGGCGCTCCCGAGTATCTGATAATAGATAAAAAAGATGGCAAGATAGTCCATAAAGAAACGATAAGCAATCCTAGTTTCAGCCCGGAGCAGGGATGGGGGATGAGAATGGTTAGGTCTGTTAAGCCCGATGAGATAATAACCAAATCGATCGGCGAAGGCGCAAGAGAAAACGCCGAAGGGATGGGCATTAAGATAACGGTTATTCAAAAAGATAAAAAACTGGCGGATATTATAAAATGAGCCCCCTATTTTATATCCTCATCAGTACTTTTTGCATCAGCTTGATAGCTCTTATAGGGGCTTTTGCTTTGTTTTTAAAGGAAAAGCTTTTAGACAGGCTGCTTTTAGTTTTAGTCTCTTTTTCAGCCGGCGCTCTTATCGGCGGAGCTTTTTTGCATCTTTTGCCTGAAGCGGTTGAAATGGTCGGAGAAGAAAAGTCTGTAACGGTTTTTCTTTACGCTATTTTGGGCTTCGTGGTTTTCTATATCCTGGAAAATTTCATAAAATGGCACCATCATCACCAAAAGGCCCATCCTGAAATTATGCCTTTTTCCTATTTGGTGCTGGTTTCCGACGCAGTGCATAATTTCATCGACGGAATAATTATTGCCGCTTCCTTTGTTGTTGCCTGGCCGGTGGGCGTAGTTACCGCTTTGGCGGTGGCCCTTCATGAAATTCCCCAAGAAATAGGGGATTTCGGGATACTAGTTTACGGAGGGTTTAAAAAAACTAAAGCCCTTCTGCTTAATTTCGTTTCCGCCAGTACCGTTATTTTGGGAGGAGTAGCGGGATTCTTTTTAGCAGAGAGTATCGGACAATCCATTGTTTTTCTTCTTCCCTTCGCAGCCGGGAATTTCATCTATATCGCTTCTTCGGATTTAATCCCGGAAATTAAGAAGAAAGCTGCGGTTCCCGAATCCCTCCTTTATTTTTTGATATTCGCGCTAGGCATATCCTTGATGTTTGTGATAAAATTAATTGGAGAATAAAAGGTCGGTTAACAAGAATATTTTTTATATGGATCTAAAAAACAAAGTTGCCATAATCACAGGCGCCAGGAGGGGAATGGGAAGAACTCACGCATTAGCTTTTGCTGGAGCCGGAGCCAAAGTCGTGGTTTCCGACATATCTCAGGAAGAGTGCGAAGGAGTGGTAAAAGAGATAGAAAAGAGCGGAGGAGAAGCGATTGCCGTAAAATGCGACGTTACCAGCAAAGAAGAGGTGGATAAGATGGTTCAGGCGGCAGTCGACAAATGGGGCAAGCTCGATATCCTCGTTAACAACGCGGGCATAGTCGATTTTAAACCGTTTGTGGAGATGACCGAAAAGGACTGGGATAAAATGATGGAAGTTAATCTTAAGGGGTATTTCCTCTGCGCCCAGGCGGCCGTAAAGGAAATGATTAAGAAAAAGGGCGGCTCGATAGTCAATATCGCTTCCGTGGAAATGGGACAGGTCGGAGGAGGAATGCCCGGATTGGCCCACTACTGCGCCTCCAAGGGCGGGGTGGTGGCTTTCACCGAAACTTTGGCAGTTGAACTGGCAGGGCAGAATATCAGAGTTAATGCCGTTTCTCCGGGAGCCATTGAAACTCCAATGTCAGAAGCCGCACAGGACAATCCCGACCTGCTCAAGCAGACCCTAGCTAAAATACCGATGAACCGAATGGGCAAACCCGAAGAGGTCTCTAACCTCGTTTTATTCCTGGCCTCAGACGCCGCTTCTTACATGACCGGTTCCACTGTGGTAGTAGATGGAGGCTGGCTTGCCACTTAAAATGGACGAATTGAAAAAAATCAAAGAAGAAGTTTTGGCTTGCCGAAAGTGCCCGCTTTCCCGCTACAGAAAGGAAAACGGATACTGCCCCGTCATAGGAGAGGGCAGCCATTCAGCCGATATTATCTTTATTGGAGAAGCTCCGGGCTTAAACGAAGCTAAAACCGGCCGTCCTTTTTGCGGGGCGGCCGGCAGGGTTTTGGACGAGCTTTTAGCCTCGATAGGAATAGAAAGGAGCGATATTTATATTACCAACTTGCTTAAAGACAGGCCTCCCGAAAACAGAAATCCCAAGCCGGAAGAAATAGAGGCCTGCACGCCCTATTTGGATAAGCAAATCAAAGCAATCAAGCCCAAAGTCGTTTGTACTTTGGGAAATTTTTCCACGTCTTACATTTTTGAAAAATACGGGCTTAAAGATGAAATAAGGGGAATAAGCAAGATTAAGGGCAGGATGTTCAAGACCGACTCTTTTGTTTTAATCCCCCTATATCATCCGGCCGTTGCCGTGTATAACGCCAATATGAAAGAGGCCCTTAAGCGGGACTTTAAAATCTTAAAGAAGTTTCTTAGTTGACAAAAAGCTTGGTTTTGGGATAAATTATTGATATTCGCACATTAAAATAAAGGAGGAAGTCGGATTGATTAGAGGGCCTCCGAATTCAAGATTTCCATATTCGGAAAATATTACCGATTGAGGGGGAAAATTGCCAAAAAACTATCTTTATAAATGTGAAGACTGCAAAGAGGAATTTCAGGTATCGAAGGGGAACGGCTTTGCGAAGCTGAATAAATCGAGAATAAAATACTGCCCGGCTTGCGGCGATCTGCTGCAGGAAAAATACTGCCGTAACTGCAAAGACAAAGTTAAGCGCCTATTCAACTTAACAGCAGAAGCGATTTTCAAAAATCATTCCTCTTTCAGCACTTGCCCTTACTGCGGAGGTAAAGTGTTCCTCCATTACGCACATTAAATTTTAAAGGCGCCTTTCTTTAGGGAGAGGCGCTTTTATTTTTCGCTTGACTGGAGTTTAAGGGTAATTTAAGCTAAAATAAGGCTGTGGAAAAGTGAACCCTGTTAAATACTGTTCTACAGCAGCTTTATAAAGTAAAATCACTTAACAGGGCAAAGGTCGGTTGAATTTGTAATTAAACAATTTCTATCATGGAAGCCTATTGCGTTAAATGCAAAGCAAAAAGGGAAATGGCTGACGCCAAAGAAGTTGAGATGAAGGGCAAAGGAGGAGTTAAGAGAAGAGCCATGACCGGCAAGTGCCCCAAATGCGGAACCAAAATGTTCCGAATAATGGGCAAAGCCTAAAGTTGAAAGATTTCCGGAAATCTTTCCAGACGTTATCAAGGAGCCGCCGAAAAGGGCGGCTTTTTGTTGTACAATGAAAGAATGAAGGCTTCTTATGTAATTCTAGCTGCTCTTGTGGTATTGAACGTTTTTGCCTGGGCCGCCGTTTCTTATTTAAGCGAATCCGATTTAAGGGTGAGTTTTTTTGATGTCGGCCAGGGAGACGCTATTTTCATAGAAACACCGCAAAGGCATCAGATTCTAATTGACGGAGGTCCCAGTTCGGATATTTTAAAAAAGCTTGGAGGGGAAATGCCTTTTTGGGACAGGACGATTGATTTGGTGATTTTGACTCATCCCGACCACGACCACATCGCAGGCCTGCTGGAAGTTTTAAAGAGATATAAAGTTAAAAGTATTTTGTGGACGGGGGTTTTGACCGATACCGCTGAAAACGAAGAATGGCAGAAGCTGATTAAAGAAGAAAAAGCTGATATTCACATTGCTCAGTCCGGCCGGCAAATTAAGGGAGGCTTAGCCTCACTCGTCATTCTTTATCCTCTTGAGAGTCTGGAGGGCGGTGAGGCGAGCAATACCAATAACACTTCGGTGGTCTCCAGACTGGTTTTCGGAGAAACAAGTTTTTTGTTTACAGGAGATATTTACCAGTCAGCCGAAAGGGCGCTGCTGAAAGAGGGCGTTGAATTAGATTCTAGTGTTTTGAAGGTGGCCCATCACGGAAGCAAGACTTCTTCTGGTGAGGAGTTCATTGATTCGGTCTCTCCGGATATGGCCGTTATTTCTTGCGGCAAAGACAATCCTTACGGGCATCCCCACGAAGCAACCCTTGATGCTCTCAGGGAAACAATAATTATGAGAACCGACTTGCTCGGGGATATAAAATTGATTGCTGATGGTGCGGCAATCCGCGTGTTAGAATAAGAAAAAAGCGGTGACGAATCACCGCTTTATTGTTAAATTTTTTCTCTTACCGTCTTTTTGAGAATTTCGTATCTTCTTGCCGTTGCAGGATAAGACAATACGTATTCTCTTGTTCGCGGTTCTCCCTCGGGAACCGTTGTTTCTTCGGCAAACTGGCCTCTTGTAAGGTCAGCCTCCTTGCCGTTAGGCAGTTTGTTCCAGTAGTGGGATATTTTTTCTCCGTTTGTTTCCACTGCCGTTCTAAGCAGTTCGCCGCCGAAATAGTCCTGAACCACCAGGGCGGTAACTGCGCACTGGCCCCAGGCCGGGTTTTTGCCGCTCCATTTATCGGGGTCGGCGCTCGTTTCTCTCGACCAGGATTTAGCTAATGCTTTTTTCAGCCTGCTTATGTTCATATCAGCGTCCTTGCCGGGAATTCGTGCGGGAGCATCGAGAGCTCTTTAAGCGAATACTGGCCGAGAAGCTCTTCCTGCCAGAGTCGCATCGCCTCCCATTGGTTTTCCAGGGCTTTTCGTCTGCCGGGAGTGAGGTTCTTTTGGGTGGGTCCGTAAACCTTGGTTTCCGGCATTGCCAGCCGCAGCGGGGCGTAAGAGTCGACGTTATCAACGAGGAGTTCCATGAAGCCTGCCAGCCTTTCGTATAGTCCGTTGGTATCGGCCGTCAGGGGATAGAAGTAGGAATATACGTCCAGTCCTTCGTAAATCAGGCCGCGGTGCAGTATGAATTGCGACATGAAATAGTTGGGGTTGGCGCCGGTTATCTCGAAAAGGTTGTCCTCGTCCATTCCCTTATAGCAGACGCAGAAGCCGATGTTCTTGTATCCGCTTATCTTCTTTCTTTGCTCTTCAGTGAGGAATTTCCAGTAGAAGTCGCCGGTGGCTAAGTTGCAATCGACCCAGATGTAAATGTAGTCCTGCAGGCCGAATTTTTCCACGGCTTCTATCATCTGGAAAATGAATTCCGGGACGATAAAAACTTCTCCGCCGGAAATTCTCAGTACGTTCAGCTTTTCTTCGGGATTCTGGGAGTTTTGGGTTCTTTTCGACCAGACCAGGAAATTTATCAGATATTCCTCGGCAGAAAAATATCTGCCGTATTTGGGATTGCCGGACTTATTGGCCTTATCCACGTAGCATTGCCAGCAATTGAGGTTGCAGCCGTTTATCTGGCCCAGGAAAGCGGCATTGCACTCTTTTCTTTTAACCAATATGTTTTTCTGTGCATCGGAAAAGGTCAGTTTTTGAGCGGCTATCGAGGCCGGCTCTCTTTTGAAGGGGTTAATAGTTCTTTCCCCGGCTTTAGTGTAGACCTTGGCCCGGAAAAAATCGTCGGCAATTCTGGTATGGGCGGTCATGTCTTTGGCCTGTTCGGTTCCCGCGAATCCGGCCAAGAGGACCTTTCCGTCCGGAGTAATCATCGTTTCTCTCAGCTTCAGCGCTCTTTTAACGGGATCGTACCCTTTCATTTTCTCCTCCTTTCAATACCTTCGTTCGCAAGACTAAGCTTTTTTATGCAGCTTCAGCAGTACGTTGTTAAAGCTTTTTTGGGGGGTGGCGTTCACCGATTGGTAATTGGCCAGCAGTATTCTTTTCCCGAGTGCAAAAGCCATTCCGAAGTCGAAAAGCGACCCCGTGGACTTTTTCTCTTTTATCCACCAGAAGAGCTTCTGCCACCATTTCTTTTCTTCCCATTGCCACCATATGTGGATTTCGTCGGCTGCAGCAAGGGCGTTCTTGTTGTCAGTTATAATCCGGAGTCCTATTTTGTCCTGCTGGTCGGTGTCCCTTTCGGGCCAGTGGACCTTGTGGCCCCGGCCTTCAAGGCGGGCGACATAGGCCCTGATTTCCTCCCTTTCTTTTGAGGAAACGTTTCTTACCGGCGATATTAGGAATATTTTCATTTTTTCCTCCTCGATTATTAATGTGCTGTCTAAATCAAGCTATCATCGCCGGGGAGCGGATGTCAATACGGAATTTCGGCAGTTGCTAATTTTCCAGAAATGGGATATAAAGTGATTGTATTAATATCAATTAAATTTTATGGACGAATCAAAAATAGAAAAAACACTGGTTCTTATTAAGCCGGACGGCATTCAAAGATCCTTGATAGGGGAAATAGTCCAAAGGTACGAAAGGATAGGATTAAAGCTGATCGGATTAAAGATGCTTGTTCCCACCTCGGATTTCGTGGAAAAGCATTATACCTTGGACCCGGAGTGGAGAATGAAGAACGGAGAAAAAACCATCCAGGCCTATAAGGAAAAAGGGGAAAATCCCCCAACAGAAGATCCCATGGAAATGTCGGGCATGACCCTGGAGAAGCTGAAGAAATATATGTCTTCCAGTCCGGTGATAGCCATGGTTTGGAAGGGAGCTAATGCCGTAAAAATAGTCAGAAAGATTACCGGGGGCACCGAACCTTTGACTTCGGACGTTGGAACGATCAGGGGAGATTACGTTTTGGATTCGTATCAGATTTCCGACGCCAGCGACCGGTCGATCAGGAACCTCGTTCACGCCTCGGGTTCTGTTAAAGAAGCCGAAGATGAAATAAACTTGTGGTTCAAGCCGGAAGAGCTGATGAAATATAAGCTTGTTCAGGAGCACATTTTGTACGACGTTAATTTAGACGGAATTCTAGAGTAAGGTAAAGTCGCAAGATTTTAAGGAGGGAAAGATGGAAGAGCATTGTCTTCGTTGCTGTCATTTCCCGGTTTGCGACGTTAACAGAAGAGCCAGGGAAGCTAGGATGTGGGAAGGAGACTTGAATGATTTTTATAAGAAAGAAGCCAGCAGTTGCGATTTTTATACGCCTGTTTACTGTTGCGAATGCAGTCTAAATAAAAGCGCTCAAGAGCATAAAGAAGACAAAGGGACAACTTAGGTTGTCCCTTTTTACTTGACTCAATTTTTGTTATAATAAAATAACCCCGCTAGTTCTTTTCTAGCAGATTCTGGGACAAACGTTCTTCACGGGAGCCCGATATTTTGCCGCGCCGCCGATACGTTCGGAGCGTTGCAGTGAGGGTACCCACTTATATAATTTTCCGGAAGAATTCTCTAGAAGGGGGCGGGGAATCAAAAAACCGACCATAGGGTCGGCTTTTTGAATACTTTCGGGGCGCTGGGAATCGAACCCAGTTCACAGGACCCCCAGCCCTGCATAATAACCAGTATACGACGCCCCGGCGCTACTGGGTTTTCCTCGCCTTAATACATTTGGCGCAGGCTTTTACCCTTTTGCCCGAATCCAATTTTACCCATTGGAGATTGGGCTGCTGTTTTCTTTTGATGGTCGGATTGAACTTACCGCGAAGTTTCACGCGGTTGTTGACCATCATGCCTGTTTTTCCGCATATTGCGCATTGTCTAGCCATACGATGACATGTTATCATAGAACCAGTATGCTGGCAATACTTTCGCTAATAGTTTTATTTTTTTCCATAATGCTTCACGAAATAGCCCACGGAAGCGTTGCTTTGCAGTTGGGAGATCCGACAGCCAAGTACGCCGGCAGGCTTAGTTTGAATCCCATAAAACATATTGATCCTTTCGGAACGATTATTCTTCCCGCGCTTCTTCTTCTTCTTACCGCCGGACAGGGGCCTATAATCGGCTGGGCCAAGCCCGTACCTATTAATCCTTTTAATTTCAGGGATCAGAGGTGGGGGGCGCTGAAGGTTTCCCTGGCCGGACCGGCTATGAATTTTTTGGTAGCCGTACTTTTCGGCCTGGCGATTCGCTTTATCGTCCTTCCAGAACCGGTATTGCTTCTTTTCGGGATTATCGTTATTTACAATTTCGCCTGGGGGATATTCAATTTAATTCCCATCCCTCCCCTCGACGGCTCCCATATTTTATTTTCCCTTCTCCCTTCGCAGTTCGACAAGCTCAAAATGTTTCTACGGCAATACAGTCTTTTTATTCTTGTATTTTTCATATTTCTTGGGTTGAACTGGATATTCCGAGGCGCCTCTTTGCTTTTTACTCTTGTCACCGGGCAGAATTTTCTTTTCTAGTATTGACAGTTTGGGCTAATTTGCTAAACTTACAATCGAATGATAAAATGACAATCTGAATTAAGAGAGGGAAGCCTCGATTTAACGGATTGCAAAGAGAAATCATTTTTTATTTTATCTTCAATTTTTAAACATGCCGACAATTAATCAACTGGTGAAAAAAGGAAGAAAGAAAACCCAGAAGAAGGACGCTTCACCCGCCCTGACTTTCGGTTTTAACGTTTTAAAGAACAGGCCCGTTGAATACACCTCTCCTTTTAGGAGGGGAGTCTGCTTGAAGGTTTTTACGACTACTCCCAAAAAGCCTAACTCCGCCTTGAGAAAAGTGGCCAGGGTGAGGCTGACTAACGGCATGGAGGTTACAGCCTACATTCCCGGCGAAGGGCATAATCTCCAGGAGCACTCGGTGGTGGTTATAAGGGGGGGCAGGGTTAAAGACCTTCCCGGAGTCAGATACCACGTAGTCAGGGGAGTTTTAGACTCTGCTGGAGTCGAAGGCAGGAAGCAGGAAAGATCAAAATACGGAACTAAGAAATCCGCTAAATAATAATTATGGCAAGAGGTAAAAAAGCTGAAAAAAGAATTCCGGCCCCAGACCCGATATACCAGAGCGTCAGGGTTGCCAAATTCATCAACAACGTGATGGAAAGAGGGAAGAAGTCTACGGCCAGGAAAATAGTCTACGACGCCTTTGAGATTATAAAGGAAAAAACCAAGAAAGAGCCTTTGGAGGTTTTTGAGCTGGCTATAAGGAACGCTTCTCCTCTTTTGGAAATAAAGCCCAAGAGAGTCGGAGGAGCTACATACCAGGTTCCCAGGGAAGTGAGGGGGGACCGGAAACAGGCTTTGGCTTTCCGCTGGATAATCGAAGCTGCCAGATCGGGAAAGGGAAGGGCTATGGCGCAAAAACTGGCTGACGAGCTTATGGCTTCAGCAAAAAACGAAGGCGCTGCCGTTAGAAAAAAAGAAAATACTCATAAAATGGCCGAAGCCAACAGAGCCTTCGCCCATTTCTCGTGGTAAAAAAACACTATGCCTAGAGCTTATCCTATAGAAAGAGTAAGGGATATTGGGATTATTGCCCATATCGACGCAGGAAAAACAACCGTTTCGGAGCGTGTTTTATTTTACACCGGAATTTCACATAAAATAGGGGAAGTCCACGAAGGAGCTGCAATTATGGACTGGATGGAACAAGAAAGAGAAAGGGGAATTACCGTCACTTCCGCAGCCACCACTTGTTTTTGGACTCCTATCGGAAAGGAAAAAACAAAAGAAAACGAATACAGAATCAATATTATCGATACCCCCGGACACATCGATTTTACCGCCGAGGTCCAGAGATCTTTAAGGGTGCTGGACGGAGCAGTGGTCGTTTTTGACGGAGTTGCGGGAGTCGAGCCCCAGTCTGAAACCGTTTGGAGGCAGGCTGACAAGTACAAGGTTTCCAGAATCTGCTTTATTAATAAATTAGACAGAATGGGAGCAAATTTCGAAAAGAGCTTGGAGAGTATTTTACACAAGCTCACCCCAAATGCCATAGCTATGCATTTACCCATCGGCCTTGAAGACAAACTTGAGGGAACCGTGGACCTTCTTAAGATGAAGGCCATATACTACGGAGGGGATTTCGGCCAAGTCATAGAAGAAAAGGAAATTCCAGAAAACATGCTGGAAGAAGCCAAAAAATGGAGGGAAAAGATGGTCGAGAGAATAGCTGCCGAAGACGAAACTCTTTTAAATGAATATTTGGCCGGTAACGAGATTTCCGTTGAGGAATTGAAAAAAGCGCTAAGGAAAGCAGTTTTGGAATATAAATTGGTGCCTGTTTTCTGCGGATCGGCCCTTAAGAATAAAGGAGTTCAGGCTATGCTTGACGGCGTAGTCGATTATCTTCCCGGTCCCACCGAAGTTCCGCCGGTGGAAGGGATTGACCCCAAAACAGAGGAAACCATAACCAGAGAGGCTGATGATAATGCTCCTTTCGCCGCTTTGGCGTTTAAAGTGGCCACTGATCCTTACGTGGGAACTTTGACTTTCTTTAGAATATATTCAGGAACCCTTAAAAAAGGCTCTTACGTTTTAAACACTACTACCGGAGAAAAAGAAAGAATCGGCCGGATTTTAAGAATGCACTCTGCCGAAAGAGAAGAAGTAGAAGAGCTTTTCGCCGGCGATATAGCTGCAACCGTGGGATTAAAAAACACCAGCACAGGGCACACTCTTTGCGATGAAAGCCATCCTATTGTGCTCGAGCAAATTACCTTCCCCGAGCCCGTTATTTCAATCAGAATCGAACCGAAGACCAAAGCCGACCAGGAAAAGATGGGAATAGCCTTAAGGAGGCTGGCTGACGAAGATCCGACCTTCAGGGTACAGAGCGATCCCGATACCGGAGAAACCTTGATAGCGGGCATGGGAGAGCTGCATTTGGATATTTTAGTCGACAGAATGAAGAGGGAATTCAAGGTGGAAGCCAATGTCGGCAGGCCTCAGGTCGCTTACAAGGAAACCATTAAGCAGGAAGCCGAAGCTGAAAGCAAATACGTTAAGCAGTCCGGAGGAAGAGGACAGTACGGACATGTTTATTTAAGAGTCGCTCCCAAGGAAAGAGGACAGGGCTTTGAATTTTTGAATGAAATCAAGGGAGGAGTGATTCCTCAAGAATATATTCCTGCAGTTGAAAAGGGAGTTAAAGAAGCCATGGACAGGGGAGTCGTTGCCGGATATCCCATGATAGACATGCAGGCCGCTCTCTATGATGGTTCTTATCACGAAGTAGATTCTTCGGAGATTGCTTTCAAAATAGCCGGCTCCCAGGCTTTTCACGAGGCCTCAAAGAGAGCCAAGCCCGTGCTCTTGGAGCCGATTATGAAACTGGAAGTTGTTATTCCCGAAGAATTTTTTGGCGACACCATCGGAGACCTTTCGGCCAGAAGAGGGAAAATAGAAGAAACTTCAGACAGGCTTAATATGAAGGTAATAGACGCCAAGGTTCCTTTGTCTGAGATGTTCGGTTATGCCACGTCGTTAAGGTCGATGACTGAAGGAAGAGGAACTTTCGTCATGGAATTCGACAATTACGAAGAGGTTCCCGCCAATGTGGCCCAGGAGATTGTAGAAGGAAAAAGAAGATAATTATGGACCTGAACGAGATTAAAAAAATAGTTGAAGCGGACGGAGGGAAATTCATTATTGTGGAGAACGGAGAGCCGGTTATGGTAGTCACCGGTTTTGAGGAATACAAGAGGAAATTAGGCTTGAGCGGGAATGATTCTGGGGAGAAAAACAAGAAAGTAGTCCCCGAAGAGCTTAAAGATGAGGAGCTGAAGGTAGAAGATTTGCCGCTGTAGCTTGACGTTTTACTTGATTCCTGCTAAATTAACATTGAAATGATTAAAAAAGATTGACTTACTTTTTTAATTTAATAAAATAACAATTAGTCTAATTAATAATTAATAGTAAAAAAAACATGGCAGAAAAAGAAAAATTTGTCAGGGGGAAACCCCACGTTAACGTCGGTACCATCGGCCACGTCGACCATGGTAAGACCACTCTGACCGCCGCTATCCTTCACGTGTTAAACCTGAAAGGATACAAAGTTTCAGAGAAGAACGTAGATCAGATTGACTCGGCTCCCGAGGAAAAAGCCAGAGGGCTGACGATATCCGTTTCTCACTTGGAGTACGAATCCGAGAAGAGGCACTACGCCCACATCGACTGTCCGGGACACGCCGACTACATTAAGAACATGATTACCGGTGCCGCCCAGATGGACGGAGGAGTATTGGTAGTTTCCGCTCCGGACGGCCCCATGCCTCAGACCAGGGAGCACATCCTTTTGGCCTACCAGGTAGGGTTGCCTTCGATAGTCGTATTTTTAAACAAATGCGATGCTGTCGACGACCCGGAAATTATTGATTTAGTGGAATCAGAGGTAAGAGAGCTTCTAAAGAAATACAAATTCCCCGGAGACGAAGTTCCGGTCATCAGAGGTTCCGCTATAAAGGCTTTGGAATGTAAATCAGCAGACGAAGAAGCCGCCAAGCCAATTTTGGATTTGGTTCAGGCCATGGATGAATACATACCCGAGCCCGTCAGAGAGACTGACAAGCCTTTCCTGATGGCGGTAGAAGACGTATTCACCATTGAAGGAAGAGGAACTGTTGCTACGGGAAGGATTGAAAGAGGATCAGTCCACCCCAACGACGAAGTTGAATTAATAGGAATTAAGCCGACCCAGAAGACCACAGCTGTCAGCGTCGAGATGTTCAATAAGCTGCTTGACGAGGGTGTAGCCGGCGACAACGTGGGAATTCTGCTTCGAGGATTAAAGAAAGAAGACGTGGAAAGAGGCCAGGTATTGGCCAAGCCCGGCTCAATTACTCCTCACACGGATTTTGACGCCGAGGTTTACATTCTGACCAAAGAAGAAGGAGGACGCCACACTCCGTTTTTCACCGGGTACAAGCCCCAGTTCTATATTAGAACTACCGACGTCACTGGTGACGTTACATTACCCGAGGGAACTGAGATGGTTATGCCGGGAGATACAGTCAATTTCCAGGTTAAATTACTCGCTCCAGTTGCCATGGAGGAACAGCAAAGGTTCGCTATCAGAGAGGGAGGAAAGACCGTCGGAGCGGGAGTAGTAACTAAGATCATTAAGTAAGGCATATAGCTGGCAAAGATGCCGCAGAAGAAAAAAGGTGCAATGGCAGAGGGAACTAAGTCTAAGCTCAGGATTAAGCTTAGGGCTTATGATCACAAAGTGATCGACAACAGCGCTCGACAGATCGTTGAGACCGCTTTGCGTTACGGGGCTGAAGTTTCAGGCCCCGTTCCTTTGCCTACTGAAACCAGAAAATATACGGTTAATCGATCCACTTTCGTTCATAAGGACGCCAGAGAGCAGTACGAAATGAGGACCCACAAGAGGCTGATTGACATAATGAATCCCAATCCGAGGATTATCGACGCCCTGATGAACCTTACTTTGCCGGCCGGAGTGGATATCGAGATAAAGATGTGATTGGACTCTAAAAGAAAACCGCCCGCTCGGGCGGTTTTCTGTTGGAATCCAGAAAGCTGATTCCAATTAATTTCTGTTTTTAATAATCGGCCCGGAATAATTACCCTAGGCCGTTTTTTTATGTCCGACAACATAGACGGTCTGCGTTAAATTAGATAAACTATTACAATGAATATAAAGCCACTCAAAGACGATCTATTAATAGAAAAAGCCATAATAATGGCCGCTGAATGTTTTAAGGATAAGCGTTCCAATAAGAAGCCGGCCCTCTTACATAGCATTAGGGTGGGATTCAAGTTGAGGGATTATGGTCAGCCAGGCGAGGTGGTGGCAGCCGGTATACTTCATGATTTAATTGAAGACACGAATTGCACTATAGAAGAGATACGAGATAAGTTTGGTTCTAAAGTAGCTAAGCTGGTTTCTTTGTGTACTTGTGAAGATAGTAGTGGAGATACCGATGAGCGTTGGCATAAGTTTATTGATAAGGTTGTTAAAGGTGGAAAAACAGCAATGATAATCAGGGTTGTTGATGCAAACGATAATCTTCCTTATATATTTTTAATTAAAGATGAAAAATATGCTGAGAGGATTCTTTGGAAGCATGAAATCCAGATTAGTAAAATAAAGCGGAAAATAAGTAATTTACAAATATTCAAAGATTATAGCAAAAACTATAGACGTACGGCCAAAGAAGTAAGGGCGAAATATAAAAAAGGGGGTTAGGTCCTTATTTTCAAGCATCATGACACGGGCGGTCGGAATCAGTCTGCCTTTTTGCTTGCCATTTTAATTTATTATGTTAGTATAAGGCATTAACAGCACATTAAATTATGGAAAAGGAGATGAGTTTTGATGGAAAAATATAGGGTTACCGAGGTAGGCTATCACGCATTAGAGGTACGCATTAAAGATGAAGAAAAGAAACTTTCAGAGCTTCTCTTGCAGAAACAGGATGCGGCCAAACAGGGCGATGACTGGCATGATAATCCAGCTTTCGACCAACTGGAAATGGAAGAAAGGGGACTTCGCAGAACCATATTCGAACTCCGCAGAAAATTCAATAACGCTGTAATTATCGATGAGAAAAGCGAAGGTGGTACTGAGAATGCTGTTGGAATAGGATCTATAGTCTATATCACCGTTAATGGTGAGAAGACCGAAAAGCGTTATCAAATAGTTGATCCGGAAATGATTGATCCCAATAACGGTATTATATCGTATGCCAGTCCGTTGGCAAAAGCTATCATGGGAGCTATGCCTGGAGAGGAGAGAGAATATTCCGTGAGAGACAGGAATTTCAAAGTAAAGATAGAAAGATTGGAGGTAAAAGAATGAAGATAAAGGATGGTAATTTCTTTCTGGTTTTTGAGGGCCTAAGCGGTAGCGGCAAGACTACCATAGCCGAACTGGTTGCGAAATCGCTGGGCGCCGAGTTTTACAAAACTCCGGCTGCTCCGTTCGATTCCATCCGCGACGCTATAGATGTGAAAGTTTGTCTGCAGGCAAGATTTCTTTTTTATCTTGCTGCGGTTGCACAGGCCTCAAGTGAAATTTCGGAAATCCTAAAACAAAAAAGTGTGGTATGTGACAGGTATTTTTTAACAACACTTTGTTACCATCAGGCGATCGGCGTGGGCATGGATGGCATTTCGGAACCATTTACCGAGATACTTATCCAGCCCGATTATACTTTCCTTGTGGTTTGTGATGACGAAATCCGACTGCAGCGCTTGCGCGACAGGGGGATGAGTTATAATGATATCCAGGAAAGGAAATCAGGAGTGGAGAGTTTATTTCTGTCCAAATACAGAGAACATTCCGTGATAGAAATAGACAATTCTTGCGACGGTCCGGAAATAACGGCAGGAAAAGTCGTTGATCTACTAAAGGGGTAGGGGGCGTGTTCCTCCTACCCCGTTTTATTTTAAACATTATGAAAAACAACAAAGATATATTAAACGTATACAAAACAGTTTATAAGTTGCCCGAGATAACTCACAAAGAACAAGTTAATCTTGATTTTTTTAGGCTTTGCAGGGAAGATTACAAATTTGCTATTGTATGTATTTATAATGAGGATAAGGAATTTCTTTTGATCAGGGATTTGAATAAATATATAGGGTGGGAGTTGGTCGGAGGATATATAGAAAAAGGCGAGAATATTGAAGACAGCATAAATAGAATTGTATTAAATGAAACTGGGTTAGCTGTTGATGAACTTCAGCCTATTTTATTAATTAATAATATCTTTAAGTGTGGTGATAAGACGATCTCTCATAAGGGTATAACCTTTATTGCTCAGGTCAGAGGTAATATAAATCCTCAGCCAAAAAATATAAAGACTATATATACCAGCAAAATACCTAAAGTCATGGCTTACCAGAATACCAAGGTATTAGAGGTAGCTAGTGAAATAATCAATAAAAAAACATTTAGTGTTCCCTGTGAAGAGATAGAGATCGTTAAGAAGTTTTTTATCCCATATTATTTACATCGGTTTTTTGTAAAGAAAATAGGAAGGCTTGCCTCAAGAAAGATAAGGCGTAAGATATTGTCTATTATTTCGGGATCGCCAGAAAGCATATTAGATGTTTCTTGCGGAGATGATGATTTTATCTTCCAACTGGAAAAAATATATAATCCAAAAACTTGCATTGCAAACGACATATCATGGAAAACGGTCTTGATGATGTCTGCTAAGCGAAGGGCCTCGAATATACTATTTACCAATCATAATGTACTTGAGCTACCCCTCAAGGAAAAATTTGATCTGGTTGTATTTAAAAATACATTACATCATGTTCCCGCCGATGAGCAGGCAGGGATTATAGCGAAACTGCTGAATATATCCAGGCAGTTGATAATTGTTGATTTTGAAGATCCCGAAGAATCCGGAACTTTAAGCAGGATTTGGCACTGGTATTACGTGCACTTTCTCGGGGATCAGGGGGGTAATCCTCTCAGATTTTCCAAGTTCAAGGAAATAGTGCAAAGAAATGCTCAGAATGCTACAATTGAAACAGGAATTATTAATACTATTAAAGGGGAATATTTTTACGCTTCATTATTAAATATGGCTAAAAAAGAAGAAGTTGAAGTAAAAGTTAAGGTGGAGGAGTCTAAGGTTAAAGATATCAAAGAAAAGTTATTAAGCATGGGAGCTGTTTTAAATGAAAAAGTGAAGGAAACTGATATATATTTTACCGCCCCCCACAGGGACTTTATAGAAACTAAGGAGTGCTTGAGGATCCGGGAAAAAGATGGCCTTACAGAGTTAACCTATAAGGGCCCGACTAACGACGCCATGAAAAAGAAGGGCCAGTTCTGGAAGCCCGAACTTAATGTTTCTATCTGTTCTAAGAGAAGCGACTTAGAATCCTTGCTTCAGTTCATAGATTTTAAGAAAGTCGCAGAGGTTATAAAGGACCGCGAAAAATTTACACTTGGGAGTCAGTCTGTATGTATGGATAAAATAGAAGGTGTTGGATGGTTTTTGGAGGTTGAGACCATAACTAACAAGGAAAACCGCGACGAAGCCCTAAAAGAGAACATGTCCCTGCTAAATAAGCTGGATATGGGTGAGAGTGATATAGTTGATCTGCCGTACAGGGACTTGGTTATCAATAAGTAATTTTTTAGGAATATCTCTTTAAAAAACAACTATATACTCTATAGTTGTTTTTTGATAAGATTATTTTATATGGAAAACATTAATTTTGACGAATTCAAAAAAGTTGATTTAAGAGTGGCTAAAATTCTAAAAGCCGAAAGGGTAGAGGGTTCCGACAAACTTTTAAGGCTTGAAGTGGATTTAGGCGAGGAGCAAAGGCAAATACTGGCTGGGATAGGTAAGGAGTATGAGCCAGAAAGCCTGGTAAACCGGGAAATTATTGTAGTAGCTAATTTAGAACCCAGGACCATGATGGGGCTTGAAAGCCAGGGTATGTTATTGGCTGCCAGTATTGAAGGTAAGCCTGTAATTTTGACTACAGACAAGGAGGTTCCTCCCGGGTCTGAAATACGTTAAATTAATATATTGGTGTTTGATCAAATATTGTTATTTGTTAATATTCTATAAAGCACTCTGAAGTGAAAGGAGGAGCATATGTCAAAAGGAGCGGTTCGTATAATAATCCCTCATGGTAAATCAAGAGAAGAAATAGAAATGGAAGAGAAAGAGAAGTTGTGCGATAATTGCAATCTATCGCCGCACGAATGTCTCACACCCTGCACGGAGATGGAAGTAAACCGCATTTAATAACCCATTCTGTAAAATCGGATAACGGAAAGCCGCCCTTTTGGCGGCTTTTCTGTTTTACAGCATAGACAATGGGAATCCGGTGGTTTCAGCTCCCGTAGTTTACGTGTTAGTATAAGGTTACTTTATAATGCAGTATACGATTAAACAACATGTTAATTGATGACGTCAAAATTAAAGTTAAATCGGGTAGCGGCGGCAAGGGAGCCGCGACTTTCAGTAAGATTAAAATGACTCTCGGGCCAACTGGCGGCGATGGTGGTCGAGGAGGCAATGTTTATTTTGAAGGAGTCTCCGATTTAAGCGCTTTGAACCAATTTCGCTATAAAAAGGAACTTTCGGCTGAAAACGGGAAAGACGGAAGGGGAGGATTCAATGACGGCCATGATGGCAAAGATCTTGTTTTGAGCGTACCTGTAGGCACGGTCATCCATAATTTATCTACAAAGCAAGATTCAGAGATTCTTTCTATAGGCCAGCGCCTTTTGGTAGCTGAGGGAGGCAAGGGAGGGCGGGGTAATTTCAAGTTCAGGTCTTCTTCCAATACGACCCCCAAGGAGTTCGGGGAAGGATCTTTAGGGAGGGAATACGAGCTAAGGTTGGAATTGAAGATGATAGCTGATATCGGGTTTGTTGGTTTGCCGAATGTTGGCAAGTCCAGCTTATTGAACGAACTGACTAAAGCCAAGAGCAAGGTAGCCAATTATCCGTTTACGACTCTAAATCCAAATCTGGGAGTTTATTACGATCTTATTTTAGCTGACATACCTGGACTCATCGAGGGAGCTTCCCTGGGTAGGGGGTTGGGAATTAAATTCCTGAGGCATATTGAAAGAACGAGGATTATCTTCCATCTTATTTCTTCTGAATCCGAGGATCCGTTAGCAGATTACAATATTATCAGAAAGGAGCTTGGGACTTATAATAAGAAGTTTTTATTAAAGCCGGAATATGTTTTTTTGACCAAAATCGATCTACTGCCTAATGAAGATGTCGAAAAGAAGGTAGCCGTTCTCAAGGGGGCGGGGAAACGGGTTCTGGCTATTTCAGTAATAGATGAAAAAAGTTTGAAGATCGTCGAAGGCGTGTTGCGGGAGGTGATCGAACAAAAACAGGCGCAATAGAATATATGTAGTTTTATTTGGCATGGTAACTCAATGCCTCTTATTTTGCGTCTTAAGCCGCAGTTGTCTTTATTAGAGGAAACCGTATTGACACAGATTTATAGTTCGTGTATACTCTTATTATGTGTAGTATACTGTCTATCAAGTACGTCTCATGACAGAAAGATAGTATAAGTACTAACCAATTAATACGGGGTTAGTGCCCCGTCTTTTATTGATAAAATGAAATTCATTTTAGGTTCAAAATTAAAGATGAGTCAGATATTTGATCAAACCGGCAAAAGAGTACCGGTTACTTTGATTGAAGCGGGACCTTGTGAAGTTCTTCAGGCTAAAACAGAGGAAAAAGACGGGTATAGCGCTTTGCAGATTGGATTCAAGAAGATGGAGAAAGAAAAGAAAGTCGGCAAATCCATGAAGAAAAAGCCCTACCGTTTTCAGAAAGAATTCAAGAACGGGGAGTACAATGTCGGAGACCAAATAGACGTTTCCATTTTTGAAGAAGGCGAAAAGGTTAAGGTTTCCGGGATTTCCAAGGGAAAAGGATTTCAGGGAGCAGTTAAGCTCTGGAATTTTTCGGGAAGGAACGCCACCCATGGAGTCAAGCACGAGCACAGAACTTTGGGTTCAGTGGGATTCACCGGCCCCCAAAGGGTTTTTAAGGGAAAAAAGATGCCCGGACGCATGGGTTCTGAAAAGATCACAGTCAAGAATCTTAAGGTGGTGAAAGTGGATAAAGATAATAATTTGATAGCAGTAAAAGGAGCGGTTCCCGGCAGAAGGGGAACTTTACTGGAAATTAAAGCATAATTATGAAGGTTTCTGTTTACGATCAAACCGGAAAGGAGATAAAGCAAGCCTTGCTGCCCAAGGAAATTTTCGAGGTGGAAATTAATCCCGATCTGGTCCACCAGGTTGTTCTTTCCCAGACCGCCAACCGCAGGCAAGCCACCGCCCACTCCAAAGACAGGGGAGACGTCCGCGGCGGAGGCAAGAAACCCTGGAGGCAGAAAGGTACGGGAAGAGCCAGGCACGGCTCCAGCCGTTCTCCCATATGGATAGGGGGAGGAGTTACCTTCGGTCCGACCAAGGACAAGAACTACAAGCAGAAGATAAACAAGCAAATGAGAAGAAAGGCCCTTTTCATGGTTCTCAGCGCCAAAGCCAAAAACAATTTAGTTTTAGTGCTGGAAGGACTGAAGCTGGAAGAGGCCAAAACCAAGCCTATGGCTAAGCTGATGGCCAAGCTGCCGGTAAAAAAATCCAGCTGCTTGATTGCTTTGCCGTCCATGGATGAAAAGATACTTTTAGCCTCCAGAAATATTTCCGGGGTAAAGACCATTCAGGCCAAGGATTTAAATATTTTAGACCTTCTTAATTCCAAGTTTCTAATTATGCCGAAAGAGTCCCTGAAGGTTATTAAAGAAACATTTTTAAAGGAAGCATAATATGGCCATTTTTAACGTATTTAAGAAAAAAGAACCGGAAAAGCCGCAGAAGAAAGCCAAGCCGAAAGCAGAAAAGAAGCCTGTTAAAAAAGAGGTGAAGAAGCCGGTTGCAGTTCCCTTAAAACCCAAAAAGGCTTCGGTATCTAGCTACAGGGTGCTCAGAGCCCCTCAGGTTACCGAGAAAGCCACCGACTTGCTGGAGAAGAATCAATACGTTTTTAAGGTTTTTCCGGATGCCAATAAGACGGAGATAAAAAAGACCATTGAAGGCGCTTACGGAGTGGACGTTGAAGCTGTTAGAATAATCAACATTCCCAGAAAAAAAAGAAGGCTGGGAAGAGTGGAGGGCTGGCAGGAAGGCTATAAAAAAGCTATCGTAAAGATTAAGGAAGGACAAAAAATAGAGATTTTGCCCAGATAAGAACCTCGCTTCGCGAGAACCTTGGTCCGCTAATGTAGAATTATATTATCTTAGACTAAAATGTTAAAGAACACCGCCACAAAAGAAAACTTCAAGATGCTGACGAAGAAGAAGCCCGAAAAGAGGCTGCTCTTGTCGTTTAAGAAAAGAGGCGGAAGAGCCGGCACAGGAAGGATTACCATGCGCCACCAAGGGGGCGGAGCCAAGAGGCTCTATAGAATAGTGGATTTCGGAGAGGGAAAGATTGATATTAAAGGAAAGGTAATTTCTTTGGAATACGACCCCAACAGGACTTCATTTATAATGCTGGTTGAATATGCGGACGGAGATAAAAAATACCGGTTGGCTCCCCAGCAAATCGAAGTCGGCCAGGAGGTAATTTGTTCCGAAAAGGCGGAATTAAATACGGGGAACAGAATGAAGCTTAAAAATATTCCTTCGGGAACGCCTATTTTCAATATTGAATTGGAGCCGGGACGGGGAGGTAAGATGGTTAAGGGAGCCGGAACTTCGGCCCAAATTTTATCGCACGAGGGCAAATACGTTCATGTTCAGATGCCTTCCACCGAAGTAAGAAAGGTTTTGCAGGAGTGCTTTGCCACCATCGGAGCGGTTTCAAGGCCGGAGTTGAGATACAGAAAAATTGGTAAAGCCGGAAGAAAGAGACATATGGGGGTCAGGCCGACAGTCAGGGGTTCTGCGATGATTCCTCCCGACCATCCTCACGGAGGAGGAGAGGGAAGAGCTCCCATAGGAATGCCCCATCCCAAGACTCCCTGGGGAAAGATAGCTAAGGGAGTAAAAACCAGAAAGAGAAATTGGACGAATAAATTCATAGTTCAAAGAAGAAAAAAGAAAAAGAAATAAGAACCTCGCTTCGCGAGAACCTTGGTCCGCTAATGTATGATTATATAATCTTGGACTAAGAACCTCGCTTCGCGAGAACCTTGATTCGCTAATGTACGGATATATAATCTTAAATTAATATGGCAAGAAGTCTTAAAAAAGGTCCATATACTTCAGATAAGCTGTTAAAGAAGCTGAAAGACAAGAAGCCCGGCGATAAAGCCATCATAAAAACATGGTGCCGGGCTTGCACGATCACTCCTGAAATGGTCGGTTTTACCTTCGGGGTGCACAACGGCAAGGAGCATGTTCCCGTTTTTGTCACCGAAGACATGGTAGGCCACAGGCTGGGAGAATTCGCTCCTACCACCAGGTTCGGAAGGCACGGAGGAAAAATGCAAAGAGAAATAGAGGCCAAGGCGGCTGAAAAAGTGGCCGCTCCGGCGCCTGAATCAAAATAATCATGAAAGTTTCAGCAACACTAAGATATTTAAGGATAGCGCCCAGAAAAGCCAGATTAGTAGCAGATTTAATAAGAGGAAAAAAGGCCGTTGATGCCCAGAATATTTTGAATTTCACCGCAAAGGGGTCGGCCAGGCCCGTTTTAAAACTCTTAAGTTCGGCTTTGGCAAATGCCAAAAGCGCTTACCAGCTGGAAGCCACCAGCCTTTATATCTCCAAAATAGAAGTCAACGAAGGTCCGAAACTGAAAAGATGGAGAGCGAGAGCAAGGGGCCAGGCCGCTGAAATCCAAAAGAAAACTTCCCATATAAGCATAGTTTTGGAAGAAATTAAGGGTTCGAAAAAAGCCAAGGCCGCAAAACCGGCTGCTAGCAAGGAAACTGCAAAGAAGGCTGAAGTAAAGACCAGAACAGAAAAGCCCAAATTCAGGCCCAGCTCCGAATCGGCAAGAAGCAAGCCCCAGCAGGGATTAAAAAAAGTTTTTAGAAGAAAAACAGTTTAAATTATGTCTCATAAAGTCCATCCAAAAGCATATAGACTGAGAAGAGCAGGAGACTGGGACTCCAGATGGTTTAACAAAAAGAAGCTGCCGGAATATCTGGAAGAGGATTTTAGAATAAGGCAGTTTTTGGAAAAGAAGCTTAGAGACAGCGGACTGGAGAAGGTTGAGATAGAAAGGTTCGCTGGCAAAGTAACCGTCATCATCGACACTTCCCGCCCCGGATTGATTATAGGAAGGGGAGGAAAGGGAGCAGAAGAGCTTAAAAAATCATTGGAGAAAATCCTTCCCTTACCCAAAGACGGCAAGAGGGAATTGAGAATAGAAATAAGAGAAGTAAAGAATCCCTGGACTTCCGCTTCTTTGTCTGCCCAGTGGATAGCTCAGCAGCTGGAAAAAAGAGTGGGCCATAGGAGGGCCATGAAGCAGGGAATGGAAAAGATAATGGCCAACAAGGAAGTGCTGGGAGCCAGGATTGAGCTTTCGGGAAGACTGGGGGGCAATGAAATCGCCAGAAGAGAATGGCTGAGGAAAGGGAATCTCCCCAGGCAAACCCTGAGGGCGATTATCGATTACCATTTAGCTGAAGCCCGCTGCACTTACGGAGTGATAGGAGTGAAGGTTTGGATTTACAAGGGCGAACAATTTGATTAATCAACATGCTTTATCCAAAGAAAATAAAACACAGAAAATGGCATAAAGGAAGGAGAAGAGCTGAAGGGACAGAAACCAGGGGAACCGAATTCGCTTTCGGCAGTTTTGGATTGAAGTCCATGGAGAATAAATGGGTTACAGCTAGGCAGATTGAGGCTGGCAGAAGGGCTATTATCAGATATTTAAGAAAAGGAGGAAAGCTTTGGGTGAGAGTGTTTCCTCACAAGCCCGTAACGGAAAAAGGGCAAGAGGTGCCCATGGGGGGAGGAAAAGGATCGGTTGACCATTATGTTTTTCCGGTTAAGCCGGGCAGGATTATTTTCGAGCTTGAAGGAATCCCGGAAGAAATGGCCAAAGATGCTTTTTCGAAAGCCTCAGACAAACTGCCCATAAAGACTAAATTTATAAAACGCTAACATGAAACCGGCAGAGATAAGGCAAAAACCGAAAGAGGAATTATTGAAAAGCATTAAAGACTACCGCGAGAAGCTGAGGAGCCTGAGGTTTGATTTGGCTTCGGGTAAAGTTAAGAACGTCAGGGAAATCAGAAATATCAAGAAGGATATTGCCAGAATTTTAACCATATTAAAGGAAAAGAAATAAGCAAAGCTTGATTCGCTAAGGAATAAACATATAATCTTGAATTAATATGCCAAAGAGACAATTAACAGGAAAAATAGTTTCGGTAAAAACGCCAAATATGGTAGTAGTTTCGGTTGAGAAAATTAAAGAGCATCAGAAGTATAAAAAGAGGTTTAAATTCCATCAGAAATACAAAGCGCATTACGAGGAAGGGGAATACCAGCCGGAAGATATGGTTGTCATTGAAGAAACCAGGCCGATTTCCAAAGATAAAAGATGGAAAGTAATCAAGAAGATTTAATATTATGATTCAGAACAGGACACTATTAAATGTAGCGGATAATAGCGGAGCCAAAGCGCTGCTGTGCGTTCAGATTCTGGGCGGGACTCGCCACAGGTATGCCGGCATAGGCGACATAATAGTGGGCGTAGTGAAGAAGGCAGAGCCCAGAAAGCCCGTTAAAAAGCACGAGGTGGTCAGAGCCGTGATTGTCAGACAGAAGAAAGAATACTCCAGGGGAGACGGAACCTATGTCAGATTCGACGATAATGCTTGCGTGATTTTAGAGGGAAAGACAAAAGAGCCCAAAGGAGGAAGAATATTCGGACCGATACCCAGGGAAATAAAAGAAAGGGGATTCGATAAAATAGCGGCATTGGCGCCGGAAATAATTTAATAATATGAAAATCAAGAAAGGCGATACAGCATTAATAATTTCAGGAAAAGACCGTGGAAAAACGGGCAAGGTTTTAGATACTTTTCCGGAACAAGAGAGGCTGGTTGTTGAGGGAGTGAACATCAGGAAAAAGCATATGAAGCCCAAAAAGTCCGGAGAAAAGGGGCAGATAGTGGAGAAACCGGCATCTTTTTCCGTGTCCAATGTTAAATTGATTTGCCCGAAATGCGGAAAACCGGCTAGGGTCGGATACAAGGTAGTCGGAGATAAAAAACATCGCATTTGTAAAAAATGCCAAGCTGAAATATGATAAGTTTAATAGAAAAATATCAAAAAGAAGTCGTGCCGGAGATGAAGAAAGAATTCGGATACAAGAATATCCTGGCTATTCCCAGGATCACCAAAGTGGTTGTTAATACCGGATTCGGCCGTCAGATGGTAGCTGCTACCGGCGAAGAGCAGAAAAGAATACAGGAAAGCGTTTTTAACGACTTGGCGATTATCTGCGGCCAAAAGCCCCAGCTGACCAGAGCCAAGAAATCCATTTCCAGCTTTAAGCTCAGGCAGGGTATGGCCATCGGGGCCAAGGTTACCTTGAGAAGAAAAAGGATGTACGATTTTCTGCAAAGGCTGGTCGGATTGGCCCTTCCCAGAACCAGGGATTTTCAAGGGATAGACCCGAAGGCCATCGACAGAGAGGGGAATATGACGATTGCCGTCAAGGAGCACATCTCTTTCCCGGAAATTTCCCCGGAGAAATCAAGAATTAATTTCGGATTCGAAGTGACCGTAGCCACCAGCGCAAAAAGCAAACAAGAAGCAGAAAAACTTTTCAGATTATTGGGATTCCCATTAAAGAATTAATATGCCGAAAAAATCGCAAATAGCAAAATCAAAGAGGAAGCCAAAATTCAAGAGCCGTGTTGTCCGACGCTGTTTTAGGTGCGGCCGAAAGAGGGCCTATATGAGAGATTTCGGACTTTGCAGGATTTGCTTTAGGGAATTAGCCAACAAAGGTCTCATACCCGGAGTTAAAAAGTCTTCTTGGTAATACAAACTTATGATGACAGATCCAGTTACAGACATGTTAAATAGGATAAAGAACGCTCAGGCCTCCCAGAAAGAGGGGGTGGTGATTCCTTTTTCCAATTTTAAATACGAAATAGCCAAGCTTCTCGAAAATGAGAAACTGGTAGGGAAGATTGAAAAGAAAGGCAGGAAGGCCAAGAAAGTCATTGAAATAGCCTTAAAATACGAAAACAAAATCCCCGCGATTTCCGGAATGAGAAAAGTTTCCCGCCCCGGGCAGAGAATTTATTCTCCCGCCCAAAACATTAAACCGGTTAAGGGAGGCTACGGAATATCGATAGTTTCAACCTCCAGGGGCCTAATGACCGGCAAGGAAGCTAAAAGGCAAAGACTCGGTGGAGAAATATTATGCGAAGTATGGTAAATATTGAATAAATTATGAGCAGAATAGGCAAAAAACCAATTTTAATACCGCAAGGGGTGGAAATAAAGATAGAGGGGCAGAAGGTGACCGTTAAGGGTCCCAAGGGAGAGCTTTCCAGGGAAGTTCGTCCTGAAATTAAGGTTGTCCAGGAAGACTCCCAGCTTGTTATTTCTCCCCAAAAAGAGACAAAAGAAACAGCCGCTTTCTGGGGATTGACCAGAGCTCTTTTGGCCAACGATATTAAGGGAGTGACCGAAGGATTCGTAAAAAGGTTGGAAATAGAGGGTGTCGGCTACAGAGCCGCTTTAGAGGGCCAGGATTTGAATCTCCAAATGGGGTTTTCCCATCCCGTAAAGATAAAAGCTCCCGAGGGCATAACTTTTTCAGTTGAGAAAAATGTGATTATTGTTTCCGGAATAGATAAAGGATTAGTCGGACAGACATCCGCGAGAATAAGGGCGGTTAAGCCCCCCGAGCCCTATAAAGGAAAAGGCATCAGATACGAAGGGGAGCAGGTTAGAAGAAAATTAGGCAAAAAGGCTGTAGCTACGGCCGGATAATATGTCAATAGAAAGAAACAAAAGAGTCAAAAGGCATAAAAGAATCAGGGCCAGGATGTACGGAACCGCTAAAAGGCCGCGGCTTTGCGTTTTCAGATCGAATCAGCATATTTACGCCCAGCTGATCGACGACGACAAGGGGAAGGTGATAGTTTCAGCCGGAGATTTAGATATTAAAAAAGGCCAGAAATCCGAAAAGTCCAAAGAAGTCGGCAAGCTTATAGCCAAGAAAGCCCAGGAAAAGAAAATAGACACGGTTGTTTTTGACAGGTCGGGATTTCCGTACCACGGAAGAATAAAAGCTTTGGCTGACGGGGCCAGGGAAGGAGGATTAAAGTTTTAAACGCATATGGTAAACGACAAACCACAAAGAAATAGATTTCGCAGGGAAGGACCCAGGGATGAATTTGATTCCAAGCTTTTGGATTTAGCCAGAGTTTCCCATACCAGGGCCGGCGGAAAGAAGATGAGATTCCGGGCTTTGGTTGTAAGCGGAGACAAGAAGGGTAAAGTGGGATTCGGCCTCGGAAAGGGAGGAGACGTTGCTTTAGCCATAGAAAAAGCCACAAGGCTGTCCAAGAAGAACATGATTGAAGTTCCGGTGGTTAACGAAACTATTCCTCACGAGGTTCAGGCTAAAGTCGGAGCCGCAGAAATTCTTTTAAGGCCCCAGAGGAAAGGGAGGGGATTGGTTGCCGGCGGAACAGTCAGGCTTGTTTGCCAGCTGGCCGGAATCAGGAATATTTCTTCCAAGGTTTTAGGAGGAACCGGAAATAAAATCAATAATGTCAGAGCCACTATGGAGGCT
>Ga0265293_10002669_pt1 | contig 35017 bp, 27 predicted proteins | sample Munlanlewell138R_FD_192505 | JGI IMG/M metagenome (GOLD analysis project Ga0265293, IMG submission 192505) | Leachate microbial communities from a municipal landfill in Southern Ontario, Canada - Leachate well 138R | ecosystem: Engineered > Solid waste > Landfill > Unclassified | place: Canada... | reverse complement strand
TATTCTATAAGTTTTATAGTTTTTTGCCTACTATGCTTTGCGTTTTTCCTATACGGATTTTTAATAGTCATGAACTAGTTATAATGATTATTTAAATCACTTCAACCGTTCTAGACCCTATATTAATTACTAATGATAATATAGAAAAACTTTCTACAGCTCAATATTACAACTATCATCCTCAGTTTGTGGAAGAGGTTTTAGTTAATGCTATTGAGTTAGGTCGTTCTGTCATCAACAAGGACTCAAAAATGGAAAGAGAAAATCCAGGTGTGGGACTTCTTTCTATTTGGAGAGGAGGATTGGGACCTTTGGTTTATAGGTATAATGGATTAACGAATGAAAAGAAATACTTGTTTGGACAAGTGTCCCTGCAAGCTAAAGATTATTCCTTAAACATGGAGTCTATGAACAAAATATTTGCATTGTTTCTTAAAAATTTTGGATTATCTCTGAATATGATATATCCAAAGGAAACGCTCAATGTTTTTTGTAATTCCTTCTATCCATACTTGGAAGAGTTTGAGGGGAATTATAAAAACGATGCAAAAAAACTAAAAACATTTTTGAAAGAAAATGGAATTCATGTTCCAAGTCTTTTCTTTCATTATGGTAATTTAGACTCTTGTAATTCAGGAAGTCTAAAAATGTTTTTGCCAGTTTACAACAGCTTATTGGACTGTTATGAAATGGCACTATGCTATGATCTCAATTCTTTGTCAGATGCACATAAAAAAATGTTTATTGGTGATACCAATGACATAAACTTAAGTGCATTTGATGAATAAACTATAAAAAAGCTTCTGTTTTTTACAGAAGCTTTTTGAGTTATGCAGTTTTATGATAGTAGAGTGTTGCCATTATGATAATACTTCAAAATAACAGCTCTTAGTTACATTGAGCCTTATTGTAGATGGGATGTTTAAATGACAAGGATTCTGTAAGTGGATTCTTCGCTACGCTCAGAATGACAGACTGTGTGTAAGTGGATTCTTCGCTATGCTCAGAAAGACAAAAAATCTGAAAACGATCCCCCTTGTTAAGGGGGGCTACTCAGAATGCTAAAAGCCCCCTTATTAAGAGGGCAAAAAAAGATCCTACTTGTTAATAGGGCTAGCTCATAATGGCATCCTATTTGAAATAATAGGAGTATGAAAATGCACTATAAAAACTATTTTTTATTTTCTGAATTGATATGATTTTTAGCAGATTCCAAACTTGAGAAATATTTTGGATTTAAAAACATAAATGATGAATATTTATTTGAATTATTTCATGTAGAAGCTGTTTTGAATATAGTATAACTTTTTCCATTTGGGGCAATATATGTCACAGGATTAAAATTTGTATCAATATTGTGATCCCAAGTAGCTGGAGGATTGTTTATATAGATATGTTCTATAATCTGATCTCTAGTATCAAAATATTTTTTGTAGATAAAATTGTTAGAAGTTCGTTTATTATTTTCTGTATAAATTATATATTTTTTATTATTTGGGGCTGTGATTGTATCTCCTGTTCAAAAATAATAGTTTCAAGGATTATTTATATCAATATGTCTTTTGAATAACTCTCGTGTAGGAAACCATTTAGGATACATAAAGTTTGGAGAAGTATAAGCAAATCTATTATCATCAAATTGTACCATATATTCTTTTCCGTTTGGTGCGATATAAATATTTGTTTTGCTGTAATCTATTTTGCTAAGATATTCATCTACAACAAATTTTAAATAATCCACACTTAGTTTTTGTACATTCAAAAATGCAATTTCTTGTTCATTTGAGCTTTGTGATATTGAGTTGGCCAATAAATCAGATTTATCTTTTAAAATAGACTGAAATGTTGTTAAAAAATTAGCAAACTTATCTGGATTGTATTTATACATTTCTGCTAAACTGTCTACAAACAATATTGCCTGTATTCTAAGCGAATAAGGTAAATTTCGTCAGCTGTTATCTAAAACATCAGTTCAAGTTTTAGTGTAAACTGTAAAGTTACCAGATATTAAACTCTCTCATGTTCATACAATTAATTTTGTAGAAACTCAAGAGTTGTAAGCATTTTTGGAAATGAGTTCTATTTTTATTTCGTCTCCATTTTTCACTAAAAATTGGCTTCCAACCATAATGTTGTTTACAAACAAAGCTCAAATATTATTTTCTAATTTTGCTAATACAGAAACATTGTTTGTTAACCCACTAATTATCCCAGTATTTGAGCTATAAACTTGTGATAAATTTGCTCATGTGATTGTATCAAAATTCAACTGTTCTATTTCTGTATCTACACCATCAATTAAGTCTAAAATCTGTACTGGTCTATGTTCTGATACTCCTGCTGTTTTTGTGTCTAATACTCTCCAATAAAACGATCCTGTCATAAAATCTGGATGATGGGTAATTGTTGATACTCCAGTTGTGTTTGTATGTCCACTTGCAAGGATATTGTTGAATGAATTGTTTTTTGATATTTGTCGGGTATATCAGCTACTAGCATTATATAATGCTTCTCGCAATAAGTTTAAATTTCAAATTTCTACACTATCTCATGAGGATGGACTTATCAATGTTGGTCATAGAGCATCTCCAGATATTATAAATGTTTGGATTTCACTTTGTCCAGTATTGTTTCCTATGTCTGTAGCTACAACATATCGTGAATATTCTCCATTTTCCAATGGTCAAATATTTAAAGTATTTGTAGGATAATTGATTTGTCATGAGCTATAATTGATTCACATTCCACTAAAATAAACAGAGTAGTAGCTAATTCAAAAATTATCGCTTCCTGTTCGCTCTAAATTAAGAGAATTATTTGAGATTGTGTTTCAACTATTTGGAAAAGTTAAATCTACTGTAGGTTTTTCTATGTCGATTATTGTAACTACCAAATCTTTTGTGTATTCCTCGTCATTTTCTTCTTCTGTAATTTTTATATGTATGGTTTTTGGACTTTCAAGTCAATCTATGAGACTTATTTCTATATGTTTGACCTCATTGCCAGTCAATGTTCCAGTAATAGGGCTTGTTGAAATATCTCATGTAATTTCGTAGCTAGCATTTTTATTGCTAAATAAATCAATTACAATATTGTATCAAGTAGCTATTTGAGAACTTTCATGTTCTCATTCTACTCATTCTCCAAATTCTGCTCGTGCAAAAAATCACATACTACTAATCACTTTTGCTGTTCATCCATTATTGTCAAAAATATATCCAGCAGCTGTGTTGTTTGGTACTGTAATGCGTTTTAAGCTTCCAGACCAAGTAGCGATAGGATTTCATGAAGGAAAATTATAATTTATTCAAGCCCACATTTCATAATCTACTCATTCGTATGTATGTTTGATATATCCATATATATTATCACTATTTATTCATATTCCACTACATTCTGTGAAAAATCCACCAGTTAATTCTATATCTTCATATCATTCAAAACTACTAGATCCACTCAATATATCCAATGTTCATTGATCTATTGGTCGCAATCTATTTCATCTAGCTGAATTTAAATATAATCAGTTTAATTGTCTATCACAGTTTATGGTCACTCCACTCATTGTAAGTTCTCCAGTTTGAGCAACTCCATCTCACCAAAACATCAGTCATTCAAAATCATTCCCACTGAAATTAAAATTTAATGGAGAATAATCCGTACTGTTTAGAGTAGTTTCTATGAAGAATGCTTCATCAATATTGAAAATTGTCTGAGCAAAAACACTAAGTCATAGACTAAACAATATAGATAATATTAGATATAGAATTTTCTTTTTCATTTTGATTTTATTTTAATTAAATTTTTTATGATCATCATAGATCACCAATTTCCACACTATTATTTAGAGCTGGATTGCTAACAAATCATCCAGTAGCACTAATTATTGTCACCCATCTATATGTATTTGGCACAACGTTTTTTAACATACATATAACAATTTCAGATCATCAGGATATATGATGGTATGCCAATGTTCATTCATTACTGCTATTACATCATGTATTAGTAGCAGGATATCATATTTTTATCGCTCCATTTACATCAAGTTTTTGGTATGGACTATCATTTCATATTCAAACATTTCAATCTAGTATTATTCATCCATACATATTTGGTATAATATTTAGATTTGATCAACTTAATTTTATAGTCGGACTACCTCACATTAAGATACCTTCAGGATTACTTTTAAATATTAAATTAGGAGTATTTATATTATCTCAGAAAATGGTCCCTATTACATCAAGATTAATCCTTGGATCACTTGTTCCTATTCCTACATAACCATTATTACCACCTACATATAATGAATCATTTTTGATATTTAAATCACCACTTATTTTAGTATCTCACACTACCTCAAGTTTACTAGAAGGATTAGATGTTCAAATTCCAACATTATATCAATCATTATTACTATCAAAAATTAATCGTTTATTTTGCATATCGACCCTCATCGCTTCTGTACCATTTGGGTCATCTTGTATGATAAATTCTCATGTACCTTCACCAATACTAGAAAATTTTACATTACCATTTACTTGTAGTTTTGCTTTAGGATTATTTGTACCGATACCTACTTTACTCGCAGCAGTTATTCTCATAGACTCTGATCAACTTGTCATAAACACAATTGGTTTTGCATTACCAAGTGCTTCTATTGTTGGATTAGCATTAGTATCTGTATTTGAAAATAATTTTAATGATTGTCCAATTTGAGTGGCTCAATATACGTGTAATTTTTCTGATGGCGTTCCTGTTCAGATACCTACATTCCCATTATTATCTATTCTTAAATTATCTCAAGCAAATGACCATCAGTGTGAAAATATTCTAACTCAAATTATATCTTCTATATTATTTCATTCTTCTGTAAATATTCATTGAATTTCATCAAATCAAGCAAAATATCTTTCTCATATTGATATTCCATCTGGTGTGTCTAAATATATTCAATTTCAGCGAATGCCTCAATTTATATATAGATTTTTAAATTTTCCAGTTCCATTTACTTCCAATGAGTAAGTGCTACTATTAGCATCCAAAACTATTCCAGTATTTCCAACAGTATTTTTTAATACCAATTTTTGCAAATACTGCACAGCATTTGTAGTAAAGTTTGTGGGCACACTAATAGTCGCTGCAAATACAGCAAAGGTGGAGAACAGTATCCCTGCTAAAAACATTGTAAATAATTTAAAGTTTGTTTTTTTCATTTTTTTGTAAATATTAAGTAAATTAAAATTTTTATATATTCCATTATATTCAAAAAACTTATTTTAATCAATTTTTTTGGTTTTTTATTTCAAAACACACTTGTGTTTTTTAACTTTTATTGTGTAGTATGTATTAAAAAAAACTTGATTTATATTTGTAAAACTATAGAAAATATGTGAAAAATAGCTTTATTTTTGAAAATGAAAAGAGGATTAAATGAGTTATCATTTGTGATAGATTTTGTTGATTTTTCTTTTGTTAATGATAAAGTATTCAAAGACTTATCTTTTAAAAATGGAATGTTGTCATTTCGTTTCTTGTTGTTGCTCTTATGTCATCTCATTTGTTATTGTTGCGGATTTGTCATCTCATTTGTTATTGTTGCGGATTTGTCATCTCGAGTCGTTATTGTTGCGAGAGATCTAAAAGTATTAAAGGGGATTTCTTGCAAGGTAGAGCACCTCGAAATGACAGATTATTCAGAATGACAATGCTATGTGAAAATGGATTTTTCGCTACGCTCAGAATGACAAATAGTCTGTTAATGGATTCTTCGCTATGCTCAGAATGACAGAGGATCTGCAAACGATCCCCCCAACCCCCTTATTAAGTGGGCTAGCTTAGAATGATGATATTACTACAATAATGTTCGAAATTATTTAGAAATATAAAGTATTTATTAATTTAATAAAAATATAATGACAGAACAAAATGTTCAAGTCTCAGACAATTTAAACCTTTCTGATATTCAAAATGATCCAAAAATTTTGCAGGCTCAACAAATCCAAAAAATTTTGGAACAGCAAGAACAAATAATGTCAAAATATCAAGAATTAAAAAGTTTGTATGAAAATAATCAATTAGATTTAGAACAAAAAGAACTTGTACATCAACAGATGCAAAAATTAAATAATTTATACACACAAAATAAAGAAACTTTGGCTAAACTTGGTGTTTTACAAGAAACCACAAATATTAAAGAGGACAAAAAAGATAAAAAGAAAAAAAAAGTTTCTTTCAAACTGATTTTGGGCTTGATTTGAGCTGTAATTGTTTTGATTATATGATGAGTCGCATTTTTTCTTTATTCATTGCTTCAAAATTTAGATAAAGTTGCAAAACTTGGACTTACAATAGAACAAGCAATGTTGTTTTTGCAAATATTTACAGCAATATTTTTATGAATATTTATTGTGTTAGCACTGACTGTCTTGTCAATAAACTTATTCAAAATCATCAAAAAAAAATATAAAAAGAAAATTTTTGCGATATTTTGATTGGCATGATGATCTATTTTGTTGTTATTGACTTTAGTTTTATGATTATCAGCTATCAATGCTATTAAAAATATAGATTTGGATCAATCTACTCAACTATTGACCGCCAATTTAATTTTACAAGATTGACCAGTAGAATTATGAATCGAGCCAGATTTGTATATTATTGCACCAGTAAATATTGAATTTGAACTAAATCTAAAACTTTTCAACAAAGAACTTGTTCCAAGTTTGTGAAATCCAAAAATTTTATGACTTGGTTTGGATTGTGGGAATTGACAAATTTTGACAATAGCTTGAAATAAATTTCAATGATCTTGTTTTTATCAAAAAAAATGAGATTATCCTATAAAATTAAAGTTAGATTATTTAGATTCTCAATGACAAAATTCCAAAGATGTTTCGGTTGCAAATATTGTAGTTAGATCTCAAATAAATGTTAGTTCTAATTTATGAGAAAATCAATTAAACAACAATGAGTTGTTTGTTTGAAAAAATCCAGTAAATATTACATATGATGCTTCAGATATTTTTAGAGAATTTCAATTAAACGATTATCAGATTGAACGAGATTTGGATTGAGATTGAGTTTTTGATAAAACTGGACTTATTTACTATACTCATATATATACAGGTGCTGGAGTTTTCAATTTTGCTTTCAAAATACCTTTTTTGAATAATTATGCTTATTCATTTCCAATTAGAATAGAGCAGTCAGATGTACCAATTGCTTATGTAGATTTTGTAGAATTAGATAAATGACAATATAATATTTCAGCTAATTTTTATGGAGTAGAACCTACAGTTTCTGAATATAAATTTAATATATTGAATAAACAAAACAATAAAATAGTAGATACAATTTCTTCCAAAAATTCTACTATTCAATATACTTTTCCTGGAAATGGTTTGTATTCAGTTCAGCTTGTTTTTATTACTTCAGATAGCAAACAAGGTCTGGCAGAAAGTCAGACCATAGATGTTGGTGGATCTTATTTCCAAATATATTATGATATATTTACAAAAACTCCAACAAAATCTGATTTTGAAAAACAAGATGATTTAGAAACTGTTAAAATTACAGAAATTCCTACAATTGTAAGAGTGGACATAAAAAATATAATTCCGAATATTGCTGGAGCAAAAGTACAAGCAATTGTAAATGATATTCCAACTTTAGTGGAAAATAACTCTTTTCAAGCTACTATTGATTCAAATCAATGAGCTATTATAAAAATTATTGTTGGAGATTCAAATACAGAAACTTATTCTGAAAAGGAAATAAAGATTGTGGTGGATAGAGATGATATTATTTGAAGTTTTTTAGTGTCTCCAGATACTGTTGGGATTTCCCCATTTAAGGTAAAGTTTGATGCTTCTGCTACTACACTTACTGATCCAGAAGATAAAATAGTTTATTTTTCATGGGATTTTTGAGATTGAAATAAAAAAGAAAATCTATCTCAATCAATTATAGAACATACATATACATATGATTTTGCTGAAGAAAATTGAGTTTTTTATCCTACAGTTACTTTGAAAACTAAAAAAGGTCGTGAATTAACTATATGATGATGAACTAGGATGTCTATTACAAAACCAATTGTAAATGTAGAAATAGTTTTAGATTCTCATCCTGCACAAAGTGCTAGTATTTGAGATAGTGTGGATATGTCATTAAATATGGATGGCTCTCCTACAAAAATTATATGGAAATTTGGTAATTGAAATGAAATAGAATGTCCTTGAAGATCTTGTACCAATGTTTCTCAGGTATATGAAATTCCATGAGAATATGCTATTACAGCATCAGTATTTTATGAAAATATGCCAACAGTAGATTGAAAAATTAATTTAATAGTAAAATAAAAAATTTATCAATTATTACAGGAAATATGTTAAACTTAGAACAACTAAAACAAATGCAAAAACTATCAAATATAACTCTTGATACAAATAAACAAGAAGATTTTCTAGAAAAAATGAAATGAATTATTCAGATGATAGATGAATTGTGAAGCTTAGATTTGTCTGATCTTGATGATTTTTTAGAGATTTCCAATCCTCTTAGGACAATAGAAGAAACAGAAGATTTTCCTTACAAAACAGATATTTTGAATAATGTAGAGCATCAATTAGTAAATAATTCTATAAAAATAAAAGGAGCTATTTAGTAAGTTCATATTAATCAATTTCATAAAATTAAAAATTTATTAAATTTGTTGTTTGCTTATTCTTGTTTTTTTGTCATTTCGTTTGTTTCGAAAAAATTTCGATGGACTGTTATTGTTATACTGTATCATCTCGAGTTGTTATTGTTGCGGATTTGTCATCTCGAGTTGTTATTGTTGCGAGAGATCTAAAAGCATTACAGTAAGATTTCTCGCAAGATAGAACACTTCGAAATGACAGACGAAAGATTTCTCGCAAGTTATGACACTCGAAATGACAGACTGTTTGAAATAATAAAGATTCTGCAAATGGATTCTTCGCTTTGCTCAGAATGACAGTGTTGTTGATCGTTCAGAATGACAAACCGTTTGTTCAGAATGAGGAGGAGTTTGCAAATAGATTCTTATCAAAATTATATTAAGCAGAATAACAAGCTGTAAATTGTACATTGCAGATTATCTACTGTAAATTGTCTTGAAAAAGATAGCTATTTTATTATAAGGATGTCCAATATTGCAAGATTTTTGCATTTTTTATTATTTAGTTTTTGTAAAAATGGCACAAACAGTTCCCTTGGATAGGGTAAGAAACATTGGTATTATGGCACACATTGATGCTGGTAAAACAACTTTTTCAGAAAGAATTCTTTATTATACTGGTAAAAAGCATAAAGTAGGAGAAACCCACGATGGAGCAGCTGATATGGATTGGATGGAACAAGAAAAAGAAAGATGAATTACGATCACATCTGCAGCTACTACTTGTTTTTGGAAAGACTATCATATAAATGTGATAGATACTCCTGGTCATGTAGACTTTACTGTAGAAGTAGAAAGATCTTTGAGAGTTTTAGATTGAGCTATAGCAGTTTTTGATGCTTCTCAATGAGTAGAACCACAATCAGAAACAGTTCGAAGACAAGCAGATAAATATGAAGTTCCTAGAATGGCTTTTGTAAATAAGATGGATAAAATGGGAGCAGATTTTTTTATGGCAGTAGACAGTATTAAATCAAAACTTACTGATAAAGGAGTTGTTTGTCAGATTCCTTATGGAGCAGCTTCTGATTTCAAATGAATAGTGGATTTGTTGGATATGAAATTGTATACGTTTGAATGAGAAATGGGAGTTAATGTTGTAGAGCACGAAATTCCAGAAGAATTAAAAGCAAAAGCAGAGGAGTATAGAGAAAAAATGATAGATGCTGCTACAATGTTTGATGATGAGTTGGCTGATAAGTTTTTGGAATGATGAGATATCCCAAAAGACTTGATTGTAAAAGCAATTAGAAATGGAACTGTAAACAATGAATTGTATCCGATTTTGTGTGGTACAGCGCTAAAAAATACTGGTGTACAATTGGCTTTAGATTATGTGACAAGATATTTACCTAGTCCATTGGATAGGTGAACTATTATTGGAATAGATCCAGACAATGAAGAAAAACAACTGGAAAGACATGCTTCTCTTACAGAACCAGCTTCTGCATTGGCATTTAAAATTGCTTCAGATCCTTTTGTAGGTACTTTGACTTTTGTTAGAGTATATTCTGGAACTATAAAATCGGGAGATTCTTTATTAAATCCTATTACTGGTCAAAAAGAAAGAGTAGGAAGATTGCTTTTGATGCACGCAAACAAAAGAGAAGAAATTTCAGAAATATGAGCATGACATATTTGTGCATTTTTATGACTAAAAGATACAAGAACAGGAAATACCTTATGTGATATGAAAAATCCAATTATTCTTGAAAAAATAGAATTTCCAGAACCAGTTATCAATATTTCTATTGAACCAAAAACTAAAGATGATCAAGAAAAATTATGATTGGCTTTGGCAAAACTTATGTATGAAGATCCCACATTTAGAGCTCATTCTGATGAAGAAAGTGCACAAACAATTATTGCTGGTATGGGAGAATTACACTTAGATATTATAGTAGATAGACTTAGAAGAGAACATAAAGTAGAAGTGAATACAGGAAAACCACAAGTTGCTTATAGAGAAACAATTATGGCTGATAGTGTAGAATGAGAATGAGTATTCAAGAGACAAACTGGAGGTAGAGGACAATATGGACATGTATTACTTAGACTTGAAAAACTTCAAGATAAAAACTATGAATTTGTATCAGAAATCAAATGATGAGTAATTCCAAATGAATTTATACCAGCTATTGATAAAGGAGCTAAAGAAACTATGGCACAAGGTATTTTGGCATGATATCCTATTATAAACATTAAAGCTGTTCCTTATTTTGGATCTTATCATGATGTGGATTCTTCAGAAATAGCATTTAAAATTGCGACATTTAGAGCATTCAAAGCTGCATTTACAAAACCTGAAGCGCAAGCTTGTATATTAGAGCCAGTAATGACTGTAGAAGTGACTACTCCAGAAGATTATGTTTGAGATGTGATGGGAGATTTATCTTCTAGAAGAGGAATGATTCAATGACAAGAACAAAGAGGAAATGCAACTGTAATTAAAGCTAAAGTTCCATTGTCAGAAATGTTTGGTTATGCAACTGATCTTAGATCCAATACTCAGGGTAGAGCGAGCTTCTCTATGGAATTTGGTAGCTATGAGAGAGTTCCAGAAAATATTTCAAAACAAATTATAGATGAGAGATCTGGAAAAGTTAAATCAATGGATGAGGAGTAGAAATTCGTCTAACCACCCGGCCCGTAGTCCTACGGGGCGGGTGGTAGGATATAATAAATGATAAAATAATAAAGTAATAAATAAAATAATATAAGGAACGGTTTTGTAATCGTTCCTTTTTTATGCTGTTGATTTTTGGATGTCAAAACTTATTAATAGAATTGATGTTAAATATCTAATTTTTATTATCATTTTTATGCTATGAAAAAAATATTGTTAATTTTTATATTTTTCTTTTGTTCTTTTTGATTTGCACAAATGTTCTCTTTGGAATGTGTGGATTGATACCGTTGAGATCCATTATGTGAACAAAATAAAAAATTTTTTGATAAGTTTCATAAGTGAAAATCAAATCAAGATGAATTATTTGAAAAATATATTGTTGATTCAGAAGAGGGTGTTTGGGAATACTGAGTAATTTGAGATAAAGAACAGCTACTTTATGATTGGATTTCTCCTTTATTGGCAAAAATTTATCAGAATGCAGACGATAAGGCATATATAACTAAGTGGACTAGTAAACTTTTTGAACAGTGTGCTGTATCTTGATCAACAAAAGAACTGAGAGATGTGTGTAAATTATTTTTGGTTGACTATGTGTGAAGTGATATAAAAATTACAAAATTAAATTATTCTCAAATTTATAAATCAATATATGATAATAGGTTAGAACAGGTGTCATCTGAATTTTGAGATTTTGTACATAATTATAATCCGCTTGATGTTGTTTCAGCAGCGATACATAAGGAATATGTTTTTTGAGATTATATGTTATGAGTACAGCGACTTGATGAAAATGAGGGTTGAATTTTTGTATTGAAAGCATGAGATACTCATCGACAACATTTTACTAAGTTAAAAGGTGGTTTTATTAAATCTTGTTACAAGAAAAACAAAAAATTATTATGTGATGTTGTTGATATAAAATATTATAATTCTGGTATTTTGTATGGATATGAATTACAATCAAATTGATCCTGGAATTTAGTATCATGCTCAAGTGCTGATGTTAATGTCGCAGATAATTATAAAAAAAAACATTTAGATAAAAGTTTTTGTAAAGATAAAAATCATTTTATTTTTACTAATTTTTGACATTAAATTTACTTATAAAGTTCTTCATAAAAAACTACCATAAGGTAGTTTTTTTATTAGCTTAATAAAATAAAAAGCTGTTGTCGCGTGTCGCGAATAGGTTTCTAGATTTTGTTCTAAATGACAGTAGTTATGTTCGAAATTGAAATGACTGGCTTCACTCTGTTTATGGTTTAATTTTCTATTATTAATTATTAACTGTAGAATCTTGTCACTCGATTTTTGTCAAAAGAATATTTTGATTTTCTATTATTATTGTATTCAAAATTTCATCTAGATTCCCTGCTAATACTGAAGGAATATTTGACCAAGATTGTTTGATCCTATGGTCTGTAATTCTGTCTTGTGGAAAATTATATGTCCTTATTTTTTCTGATCTATCTCAGCTACCAATTTGGTTTCATCTGATGTCTTTTTGTTCTTTTTGCTGTTTATCTAATTCTATTTGGTACAATCTAGATCTAAGTACTTCTCGTGCTTTTTCTTTGTTTTTTAATTGAGATTTGCTATCTCCAATATCAACAATCAATCAGCTTGGTATGTGGTGTAATCTAACTCCAGTTTGATTTTTATTTGCATTTTGTCCACCAGAAGAAGATCAAGCATAGGTGTCCATTACAACATCTTTTGGATCTATATTTACACTAACTTCATCTACTTCAGGCATAATTGCAACAGTTACTGTAGAAGTATGCACTCTTCCTTGAGATTCTGTATCAGGTATTCTTTGAACCCTATGTACTCAACTTTCAAATTTCATAATGGAATAAACCTTCTCTCAAAATATTTTTACCATTACAAATTTTACTCATCAAATGTCTGTAAGTTGTTCTTCTACTATTTCTGCTTTTCGTCATTTTTTTTGTGCAAAAAATAAGTACATTCTCAATAATTCTGCTCCAAATAATGCTGATTCATCTCATCAAGCAGCTGGTCTAATTTCTAAAAAAATATTTTTATCATCATTTGGATCGCTAGGCAATAAGGCTATTTTAATTTTTTTTTCCAATTCCTCTAATTTATCTTCTGATTCTTTTTTTTGTTCTTTGGCTATCTCTATCATATCCTCATCATTTTCTGTGTTTAATATTTCCTTTGCTTCTTCTAGTTGACCATAATAGTTTAGGTATTCTTTTGATAAGTCATATTTTTCTTGCATATTAGAAATTTCTTTATTTATCCTAATAGATTCTTTTTGATTTCAAAGAGTTTCTGGATCTATGGCAAGTTCACTTAGTTTTAGATATTCTTGTATTATTGATTTTAATTTTTCAATCATGGAGATTATTTTGTAAGGTTAATAAAGTTTAAAATTTGTAAAGTAAGCTTATTTTGTAATAAATTTCTTTAATATTTTTTATATTGCTTGTTAAATTGTTGTTTAGATTTTCTTAAGTTAATAAAAAATAGTAGCAAAAATAGTAAATATAAATTGAAATATTGAATTGCTTACTGTTCGTAAAAAATTTCAAACAACACTTCTACCTGGTCATAAAATTAATATCAAAAACATGATTGAAATATATGTAGTGTATTTTTCTACAAAACTAGCAAAATTGTATGAAATCATTTTTACTATTCTAAATCCATCAAGAGGAGGTAGTGGAATTAGGTTGAACACAGCTAAAAGGATGTTTATCATAGAGAAATTTACAAAAAACATAATTAGAGCATTAGCATTATTTAGAAATATATCATTAATTCATAAAGAAAAAATTTTAGAAAAAATTAGTAGTAAAATAATCCCTATTGTAGAAAGAATTAGATTTGTTGCTGGTCATGCTAGTGCAACCATTAGTTCTCATTTTAATGGATCTTTGTAATATGTGGGATTTACTTGAACAGGCTTTCCCCATCAAAATCCTATCAAAAATATCATAAAAAATCAAATAGGATCCATATGTTTTAATGGGTTGCTAGTTAATCTTCATTGTAGTTTTGGAGTAGGATCTCATAATCTATAAGAAACATATGCATGAGCATATTCATGCAATCATATGGAAATTAGCAATATTATTGCTAGACTTACTATTTCTATAATTGACATTCAAAACATTAAATACTGCTGTAAGTTTGTAAAGTGTCCAAAATTATTTTATCTATACTTGATTCTTAAAATTATAAACTTTCAAGTTTTAAAACAAATATTTACTTTTAATTTTTAGTTTGGATTTTTTATAAAATTCCAAAAGTTTTTTCGATTCCAAGCTTTTTCTTTATCTATATATATATTTTCAGTTAAACTTAAGTTTTTGTAAATTATATCTCTTCGATTATATTCATACATGTCCAATTTTTCCATATTTAATTTGTTTAACATAGAATCTTTTAAGTTTAATTTAATATATTGTCTTCCTAAAACAACAATAGGCATATCGTTTGAATGGATATTGTTTATTTCTTCAACAATTTTTGATTTGTTTTTTGATTCATTATATTGTTTTAATAAAGAAACCAACCTTGCATTGCTGTATTGAGATGGATTTGTTTTTGGATTTTCTACTGAAAATAATTTGGAAATATCTGTGGTCAGTCACATATCTATTATATTTAAAAATATATCATATTCTCCAGCAGTTATAACTCCTTCCAATTCATTTATGTCAGATGATTTTTTGTAAGTAAACCTATCTTCTATATCCATTTCTTTAAATATTTGTTTTAATTTCCCTATAACATAATTTGATAGATTGTTGTCGAAATATAAAATTTTTAGATTTTCCTTAATTCAAACAGTATTTTCAGTATCTTCTTTGTATAGATTGTAAAGATTGATACTTCCTACTTGTTCTTTTTTATCTTTATTAAATCCAAAAATAGTATAAGAATTTAATCCAGGGTTTATATTTTTATTTTTTGGTGCTATTCAATAATTTGCAGATTGATTTTTTTTACTGTATGTGCTTGGATAATATAGATCTCAACTATTGTGTTGTATAGCTATTTTGTCGTAGCTGTTTTCAAACTTCAAATTTAACATAAAATCCTGTTTGCTGTCTTCTGTATAAAAAGCATAAGCTTTTTCTTTGTTAGAAAAATTTAAATTTCATGTAAATTCACCGATTCAACTTTCTATCAACTCTTGTTTTCCTAAGCCTCATTTCGTATCTATACGGCTTAAAAAGTCCGATATGTTTGCACCAGTGGATGTATATTTTATAAAAATATCTCTGTCGTATTTTTTCATATATTCATCTTTATCAGAATCAAAAAACTTGTTTGCAATTAGTCATCATAGAGCCCTTCTTAATCTTACTGTCATTTTTTCGGACTTTGTGTTGAAAAATAGAGTAATTAATTTATTGCTTTCTAGATTTATTGTTTGATATCACTTTAGATTTTCATCTCAAATATAAGCATCTATAATAGATCAGTTCAATTGATTTGTACTTTCTTTAAAACTATCAAAAGAAATTGCGTTTTTTATTTGATAAAATCATAAATTAGTATCTTTACAATCAGACAAATCAAAAATTAGACTATATTGGTCAGTAGATTGAGATTTTATTTTCGCACAATTGTTGTAAATAGGTTCTATTGCAAAGCTTTGCTTGTACATTTCTATATTTGGAGCAAGAAGTGCATGTTTTGGTAAAATATAGTTGGTGAAAAATAAAGAATTATCTTCAGAACTATTTTCAAATACTACTTTTACTTTATCTCCTTCCATTTCTACATTTATATTGGAATATTTTTTTAGGTATTCTATTTCAAATGAATTATTTTTAATTATTTCTTCATAGGTAAAAAACACATCTTCTATTGATAAAGGAACTCAATCAGACCAAACACCACCATTTGACAATGCAATATGGTAGGTTTTGTAGTCTCTTGTTGTAACATCACAAAGTTTGTTTTTGTATTCTGGCCTACCATTTTGATCAATTTCAAACTCTAAGCATCTGTCAAACATCATTCATTGGTAAAATTTACTTTGCCAATCATTACTTAGATATGGTAAGAACGAAGTTGTGGAAAAAATTCCTTCTATAAAAGTTCAGCCCTTACTTATAACTTGTTTGGAAGATGCTCGTAGATATTGATAAATAACATATAAGCTAGTTAAAATCCATAATATTAAAGTTACAAAAAAAGTATACCTTAAGTATCTTTTTAAAGTGTTTTTTTCTTTAAAAGAAATCATTTTATTTTACATATGGTAAAATTAAAGAAATTACAACAAAAACTATACTTGTTATCAATGCTATTTTTTTGAGTTTTCATTCTAATGATTTTTTGCTTCCATATTCACTTCAAGCTCAAACCCCACCAAGAGCAGATCCTAAACCACCCTTTGGAGACATAAGTAATACAGATCAAACAAAGATAGCTCAACTAAGCACCAACAATATAGTTAATAGAGTTTTCATAACAAAAATAAGATAAAATAAAGTGTTGTACACTTTAAGCATTAGTTAAACAATTTCAATACAATTTACTATTTACAACAAACACTTGATAACCCACTATATGCAGTTTGTGTTTTAATATTTAGTAGATTATTGTTTTGTCACCTTGTTTAAAAAAATTATAAATTAACTTTTATTCGCTTCATAATGAAAAAGATCTTTTTTATTGATGATAAAAATATATTTCTGTTTTTCATTTGAAACTAAGATCAAAAAAGATAAATAGATAATATTGTTTATATAATATTTTTGTGATGCTAAAAATTGAAAAAAATATAGATATTTTAAAAAAATATATTGAATTGTGATCAAATGCTGAGCAAAAGATTTCTTTTTTTATACTTACTTGAGCTCAATGACTATGAAAATCAAAAGCAGTTCAAGCTTTAGCAAAAGATTTTTTGTGAAATTACCTCCAAAATGATTTTTTGTACATAAAAGATTTTTCTTTTGAACTTCAAAAAGAACACAAGATTAAAGTTGAATTGAAAAATGATGAAACAGCAAAAATTTTATATAAAGATTATAATTATCAAGACCTTGGAACTAGGGAAATCAATTCTTGGTTACAACAATCTCCTTCAGGGAAAGCTAAAATTCTATTTATAGAAAATATAGAGAGAATGACTATTGCAGCTATAAATGCTTTTTTGAAAACTTGTGAAGAGCCTTTGGCAAATAGAATTATTATAGCTAGTACATCTAACAAATCTCAGATACTTGATACTATAATTTCTAGAGCGATTATTATTCCTTTTGGACAAAATGATTATATAGTTGATCAAAATATACTTGCTGATCTGGAAAGTTTAGTAACAGTGCTGGATAGTGATGAAAATATTTACAAAAAACATCTTGCTTTGGTTGATTTATCTAAAAAATGATATCTTTCTCAAATGCTTGATTACCTAATTTTTTATTATTTTTCTAAAAATGATTTTCAGAAAATAGAAAAGCGATTAAAAATAAAAAAGATGTCCAAAAGTAATGTTTGATCTGATAGCTTGTTGTTTTATGGGCTTATTTAAGAGAATAATTCTGCGACAACAATTAAATGGTATTTTTATTGCTTTATTGTTTTTTTTATTCCTTCAATATTATAAATATAAAGTGGTTTTATTCTTCAATTCTTGAATAAATAATTTCTGAGTGAATGTTAACATTGAATTCTGTCACATTAAAAGCATTTTCCCAAATTTCAAAGGAAGTGTTTGTTTCAGTTGATAGTCAATCTAAAATGTTTGTTCAAATGATGTTTTTAATTTTTTCAAAAGAGTCCACAAGTATTGGTGCTGATAATATAGATAGATTTTTTACTACATATAGTAAAAATTCCAAACATTCAATAGCTTCTATTTTTGTGTTTTCATTTTTATATTTGATCCAAGGCTCTTCCTTTGTGATGTATTCATTTGATTTTTGAACTAAGTGATATCGTTTTTCTAAATATCATTTAGTATCATGATTTTTTAGAAAATCACTAATTGTATTTATATTAAAATCTTTAAACCAATTTTCATTATTTCATAATTTTCCTTTTGTTATTCAAAATTTCTCGCTTAATTTACTAACTCTATTTACTAGATTTCACCAAGAGCCAATTAACATGCTATTGTAAACACTATTTAATCTGTTCATTGAAAAATCTCCATCTCCATCGCTTGCTACATCGTAGAGTAAATTGAATACAAGAGGATCTCTTCCATACTTTTCTATAGCCTCCATTGGATTGATTGCATTCCCAGTAGATTTCCCCATTTTATTACCGTTTACTGTCAGAAAACCATGAGCTAACAATTCTTTTGGTAAGTCTATATCTGTAGACAAAAGCATAGCGGGCCAAAATGCAGCATGAAATCTCTGAATATCTTTTCAAACTATGTGTAAATCTGCTGGTCGTGTGTTTTTCCAATTTTCATTTAAACCATATCATTGACCTGTAAGATAATTGGACAAAGCATCGCACCAAACATACATTATATGTTCTTCGTCTTTTGGGACAGGTATTCCCCAAGGTAAACTAGATTTTGGTCTAGAAAAACTAATATCTCTAGCATTTTCTAAAAAAGCTAACATTTCGTTTTTTCTTATTTCTGGAAAAATTTTATATTTATCTTTTTTTATTAAATCAATTACCTGATCTTTGTATTTTGATAGTTTAAAAAAATAGTTTTCTTCTTCTATTTTTTCTATTTCTTGATTTGGATGATCGATACATTTCTCATTTACTAAGTCTTTTTCTGTTTTGAAAGATTCACAACCAGCACAATAAAACCCACTGTACGCTTGTTTGTAAATATCTCATTTATCAGCCATTTTTTGTCGTATTTTTTGTACTCCAGGATAATGTTTTTTTTGATCTGATGTTCTGACAAAAGTATTATATGAAATATTTAATTTGCTATACATATCTTGGAATGCAAGAACATTTTCATCCAAGAAATCTAAAATATTTTTTCATTCTTTTTGAGCAGTTCTTCGATTTTTAATACCATGTTCATCTGTACCTGTTTGAAATTCTACTTCTTTTCAAGTCATTCTATGCATTCTTGCTAAAGCATCGGCAATAATTATTTCTAAAGCATGACCCATATGTGGCTTTCAATTTGGATAAGCAATAGCAGTAGTAATGTAGAATTTTTTTTGAGACATAAATATTTTAAATATAAACTAAAAGTACTATTTTTTTATGAAAAAAATGTTCTTTTTCAAGTTGATATGCCAAAATCTTTGTGTTTTTCAAAGAATAAAAACTCTTTTATAGTTTTTTGTTGTTAGGAATTTTTTTTTGGATTTTATAGTGCGTATATGTTTGTTATAATCTTTTTTTGATGGTAGGCGAGGAGGGACTCGAACCCTCGACCTTGTCCTTAAGAGGGACCTGCTCTAACCAAACTGAGCTACTCACCCATAAAATAAAACCTATTCTTGTCCTTGATCTCGTAATCCTGCAGAATACACAAATTGAACTGTTTATTGTTTTTTCATGAAAAGAAATATATAGAATTTATTTTAAAAATCAACTAAACTTTTTTAGAAGTAAAATTATTTGACAAATTAGAAAAAATATTTATAATTACTATATTGAAGGTTTAATTTTATATCATAATAAAAATAAAAATGGCTGAATTAGTTGGTAGTGGAATTACTCATTCTCCAGTTAATGCTTGGAAAGAGCTTGAAAATCAGGATCCTTTCAAAAACGCTCCTAAAACTAAAAGAGCAAATGGTGTTACTACTCTTGCTTTAGTTGGTTTGATGAGTTTATGAGTTGCATGATTTTCATCTTGTTGCGAAAAAACTGTTGATCAAGAAATTAACACATTAGTTAAAAACAAACAAGAGCAGGTTGATAATTTGACTAAAAAAGAAATCAAGTTACAAAAAAAACTGGATAAAGTTAAATCTGATAAAAAATTTGCAGAAAAAGAACTTAGAGATGCAAAAAGTAGACAAAGATAAAAATATGTCTTTATTTCTTGATAAAAAATAATAATTCTCTATTATGGATTTGTTATTTTTTAGAAATTTGAAAAATATTATGTTAAATTTTGATTTGTTTTGTAAACTAGATATTCATCAAAAATATCTTCAAAAAAAAACTAAAACTGAAAACCTTTTTTTAGTTGGGGGAGTGGTTAGAGATTTGCTTTTAGATATTGAAAAAAAGTTTAAAGATATTGATTTTACTATGGCTGGTTTGCCATTAGATATTTATGAAAAAATTGATAAAAAAAACATTTCTCACTTTATTACAGAAAAATTTTGAACTATTACTTTAATCCCCAAAGATCATAAAATACAATATGAATTGACTCCATTTCGTTTGGAAAATGAGTATTCTGACAATCGTCATCCAGAAAAAATTCAGCGACAAAATGATTTGATTCTAGACTCTAATAGAAGGGACTTTACCATTAATTCTCTATATTATTTTTCTATAAATATAAAAAATAAAATTTCAATGTCTCCAAAAATAGAAAAAAAACAAATATCAGATATGGCTGAAATTCAAAAAAGTTTGGAAAAATATTGATTTTTGTTTTATCAGGATCAAAACCTTTTAATTGTACAAAATCATAATTATATTCAAAATTTATTTCCAAAATGAGAGTTGCATTTAGATTTTCTTGTGTATTTAATTGATGTTTTAAAAGAGGTTTTTGTTAAAAAACAAAAATCTAAAGACAACATTATTCGTATATTAATTGATCCACAGTGATCTATTCAAGATTTAATGGATAAAAAAATTAAATGTGTATGAAAAGCAGATAATAGGTTTGTAGAAGATGCTTTGAGAACTATTCGTGCTTTGAGATTCATTTCTGTGTTAAATCAAAAATTAAGAAATAAAAAATGAGATTGAAAAAACATACTTTTTGATATAGAAACTAACACCTGGAATTCACTAAAAAATCATGTAAGTTTGGTAAAAAATATTGCAAAAGAAAGAATAAAAGATGAAATAAAAAAGGTTTTTTCTGCTTGAGATCCTTTTGCATTTATTTCACTTTTGGATGAGATAAAATTATTAGAGTATCTTTTTCCATGATTATATAAAACAAAACATGTGGAACAACCTGTAAGATATCATCCATTTGATACCTATGTCCATACTATGCTGAGTTTGTATGAATTGCAAAAAATAAATTCTGATTATTTGGTTCGTTTGGCTATCTTATATCATGATGTTGGTAAAGTAGGACAATACGAAGCTTATAAAATAGGATTGGATCGTGAAGAGATTAGAGAAATATTATCTTGACCATTAAATCATCGTAGTTCTTGACCAGAAATAGCAAAAAAAGACTTCTCTAATTTGTGATTTTCAAAAACTGAGATAATAGATATTATGCGATATATTGCCAATCATCATGTCCCATGAGAAATTTTAGATGCAAAAGATGGCAATAGAATCAAAAAAATTAGAAAACTTTATAGTGAAGTGTGATTTCAAAAAGTTAATAATTTGTTTGATATAACGATGGCTGATAGGCTTGGACAATATAATCCTATGCAAAACAATAGTGATATTACAGATATAGAAGATTTAAGAAAAATTTTAAAAAAATTGAAGAAAGAAGAATGACAATTTCTTGCTAAGGATTTGAAAGTAGATTGAAAAATTATTATGGATTTTTTCAAAATTCAGCCATGACCACAAGTTTGAGAGTTGTTGAAGTATGCCCTAGATTGGGTGATAAGTGATATAAAAAACAGAAATAATAAGGATGAAATTTTGAAATACTTGAAGTGAGTTTATAAAGTTAAAGGCTTATAAAAACCTACCACCGGGGCTGTGTTTTGACCCCGGGATAACTCCCGGGGTCAATTTTTTCACCCGGGTGGTAGGGGGAAAAGAAGTTGATTTACTCTAAAGGGATTTTAGAGTTTTTTTTGTGAAATTTATTTTATATAAGACTAATGCTCATATTGCAAAGAAGATTGCTATCATATCAATACCACTAATGATAGTGAAAAGGAATGAAACAACAATAACTGTCAAAAGTATTTTCCATCAAGCAGCATTTTTGATACCGCCTCGGAAACTATCTATAAACCAAGATGAAAGAATAGCACTACTCATAAATCCTCACATTATCCATAAAATAATATACAAAAGACTTAAGATTCAAGCAAGTGGAATACCTAAAACTGTTATAAGAAGTATTAAAATTGCAAATGGAGGTAATGTATAACATAAGAATCCAGCAAGTAGGCTTTGCCGTGGACTCTTTTTTAGAGTATCAGAAACCTCTTTGAAAATCTTTCTAAATATAAGTACTAAAATAAGTGCAAATAAAGATATGTATGCCCATTTGTAAAATACGATTCATTTTATAAGTCCAAAAAAGAACTTTTGAGAACCTTCTTTTATAGATGCTTTGAAAGTAATTTCTCCATTGGATATTCCTTCTAGTTCTGTATTGGTTTGTGGAGCTTTGTAACTTAAAGAGCCGTTTATTTTTGCACCATCTCCAAGTTTTATTTCTTTAAAATTAAGTTTTGCATTTCCTTTAATTTGTCAGTTTAGTGAAAGTCATGCAGAACCAATGTATGCATTACCATTAACTGTACCATTCATATTTACTGTTGCTCAATATACAACAAAATCTCATCAAATTTTTACATCAGGAGCAACGGTCACGGAAGCTCCAAATGCAATGAAGTCTCATCAAATATCTTGATTTATGATAATGTTTTGTCATGCTATTCTAACATCGCCTGCAACCTTACTATCAATATAGATGTTTGTTCCGAATCCCATAAAATCCTCATTTACATTGGAAGATATGGAGATAGATTCCCCAAAAGCGATTAAGTCACCACCAATGGGTTTGGAAACCATTAAATTACCAGCAGCAGCATACATGTTTCTTTCTACGGGAGTGTTTACATATATTGTTTGCTCTGCTCAGGAGAAAATAGAACTAGCTTGAACAGGAATAGCTAAGAAAGCTAACAATCATAGAAAACCGAGAATAATTTTGCTTTTTTTCATGTTGATATGGAAAGATATAAAAGATTTTATTACATGATAAGAAAAAAAAAGTTTTTTTCAATAGTAGGGTAGGTGGTAAGTTAGAAAGCCTGCCCCGCCCCGTAGTCCTATCCCGTAGTTTTACGGGCCTTACTGGACAAGCGGACGGGTGGTACGAATGTAACTTTCAAGTTTATAAACCCCGCAATACTGCGGGGCAGGCTTTCAACTATGTTATATATCTTTTTTGTTATTTTGGTTGTTAATTTGATGTTTAAACTTAAAATCTTTTCCTATTTTATGTGAAAATCATTATAATTTTATATAAGGATAATGTTTATCTTTGTAAATTTTATTTTTGTAATACGTATATGCCAACTGTCTTAGCACGAATTATAGGAATAATATTGTTTATATTGATATGAATAATTTGATATATCTTAATATTTTTGCAATTAGAAAAAAAACACAGATATAGACAGAGTAAACATATTAGATTTTTACAAGTTAGAATTCAAAAAAAGACTGCAGCAAAATCTACCGATATAGAAGCTACGGATCACATCCAACAAATGAAAAACAATATAGAAATAATGAATCAAGTTTATAAAAACTTTTATTCTGTTTATAGACACTTACGCTCTTTATTTGAAGCAGATTTTTCAAAAAGTTTTTTTGGAGATCTGAAATATAGACTGTTTGGAGGAGATTATATTAGCATGGAATTGTTTGTAGAAAAAGAACAAATAAAATATATTGTTTGAGTACCTGAGACCCAATTGTCTACAGTTAGAAAAATGATAGCAGCTTTTTATCCAGAGTCATTTATAGAAGATATAGATCAACCAAAATTATTAGAAGCTGGGAAATATATGGCAGGAGGTGAGTTTAATTTTACTGAACATAGTGTGCATCCAATAAAAACATATGAAGCTTTTGAAGCGGATCCTATGGATAGTATTTTATCTTCTTATAATAATGTTGGAAAAGATGAAAAGATGGTTTTACAAATATTAGTGGAACCCCTTCCATCTAAACGATTAAAAAGAATGAGAAAAAAGGCAGATAAAATCAAACAATGAAAAGATTTTGGTTTTTTTAAAAAGACATTTTTAAAGCTTCGAAAATGATTTTCAAATGAAGACACAAAACACGAAAAAAATCAAGAAGAAAAAAGTAAACATAATTTTTCTCAACAACAACTTTGAGATTTTGATAAAAAAACTGATGATGAAATATTTAGAACAAAAATTAGAACGTTTGCTACTTCTATAGAAAAAAATAGGCCAGCAAAAATGATCGATGAAATGGAAAGATTGTTTAATCAATATAATTATATTGGTCTAAATAGATTAAAATTTTGGAAAATAAAAAACTTGAAATCTTTTGCAGAAGATTTTGTTTTGAGGAATTTTTATACAAATTCATCATTTTATTATCAACTAAGATCTTTTTTTAAACCAAATATATTAAACATAAAAGAGCTTTCATCTATTGTGCACTTCCCTCATGCTAGATTTAATCTCAATCCGCGTATTGCTTGGCAAAAAGCAAAAATTGTGCCTGCACCAGAAGATATGCCATCTAACTGAATGCATTTATGACGAAATGAGTATTGATGAGTCAAAAGAGATGTGATATTGTCAGATAAAGATAGATTTAGGCATGTATATATAGTGTGACAGACAGGTACGGGTAAGTCTACAATGATTCTAACTCAAGCAAAAGAAGATATGAGAAGATGAAATTGATTTTGTGTAATAGATCCACATGGAGATTTGGTTGATACTTTGATGAAACACTTTCCAAAAGAAAGAATAGATGATTTAATATATTTTGATTTATCAAATACCGAATATCCAATAGCTTTCAATCCTTTGGATGGAGCACATACTGAAGATGAAAGAGATGTTTTGACAAATGATATGGTGGAAATGTTTGTGGATATGTATTGACATGAAATATTTGGTCCTCGTATCCAAGATTACTTTCGTCATGCTTGTTTTTTACTTATGGAGCAACCAGAATGAGGAACTTTGATAGATATTATGAGATTATTTACTGATGATGCTTATGCTGAATCAAAAATTAGAAATGTAAAAAATCCTGTAATTGCTGCTTGGTGGAATAAAACATACAAAAAAATGTGAGATAGAGAAAAGGCAGAAATTATTCCATTTATACAAGCTAAATTTGGTCCTTTTACAACTGGTACTTATATAAGAAATGTAATTGGACAACCAAAATCTTCCTTTAATTTTTCTGATGCTATGCAAGAATGAAAGGTAATAATGTGTAAATTGGCAAAAGGACTTACATGAGAAATAAATAGTCAACTTATTGGTAGAATGGTAGCTATGCAAATAAAATTATCTGCATTAAAAAGAGCTTCTATGCCAGAAGAGGATAGACATCCTTTTTTCTTGTATGTGGATGAATTTCAAAACTATGTATCTAGATCTTTTGAAAGTATATTATCAGAAGCTAGAAAATATAGACTTTGACTTACCATGGCACACCAATACATAGATCAATTGAAAAAAGAATGACTTTGATGATCATTGGATTTATCCAAAACAATTTTTGGTAATGTATGAACAATTTTTGCTCTAAAAGTTTGAGCATTAGATGCAGAACCTTTGGAACAAGAATTTAGTCCAGAGTTTACTAAAATGGATTTACAAAGTTCAGAAATGTTTAAATGAATTATAAAAATGAGTATAAATGGAACACAGTCTAGACCATTTTCGATCACAACTAGAACGATTTATGGAGACCCTCCATTGAATACTCCAGAAAAAATAGAAATTATGAAACAAATTTCCTCTTTGAAACGATGAACAAAAAGGGAATTGGTAGATAAAGAAATTTACTTTAGAGTAGGAGTGTAAAAAAATTAAGTTTTTTTGTTCATCAAGTTAAAAATATTTAATAAGCTTTTTTTCTTGTTTTATTAAATGTATGTAGTTGTATTATTGTAAGTTCATTATTTTGAACCATTGTTTTTCTGTTTTTGTTATTTTGTTTGTTTTGCAAAACTGCAACACAAAACTTGTAGAATTGTAAAGTTTGTCTACAAAAACTGTTGTTTGGAAAAATCTAAAAAATTAAAGTATGAAATTTGTTAGAGTGATTTATATTCTTTTATTTTAGTATCCAAAATCTCATATTCAGAAAAATTTAGATTTAACATATAATATTCATTTATCCAAATAATAAAATCATATATATCTCCAAATAAATATCACTGCTTTAGTCCAGCATCTATTCTAGACAACTCTAGTCATTTATAAAGAGTAAGTAATTCTTCAGTTTTTTTAATTGGATAGCTTAAATTATTATCTTTTCCAAAAGCCTCTTTAATGTTGCTTAAAATAAGATTTATGTTTTCTAACAATTCTTTTTTTATTTCTTTTGGATCTTGATTGTCTTGTATATTTGCTATGTTTTGAAATATGTTTAATTGTTGGACGAATGTTTTTTTTATTTTTTCTATTCTTTCTTTTTTTTCTAATTCTAGTTTATTTCGTTTTTTATATTCTGTTCTTTCTTTTTTTTCTTTTTCTGTTTTTTCCTCTATTATTTTTGTGCTATAATTTTTTAATTCATCTAAAAGTTCTTTTATACGACCATCTACTTGTAAGTTATCTTTAATAAAAATGATTCTATCTACAAATGATTTTAATGAGTTTTTGTTTAATTTGTTTATGTAGTCATACATGTTTTTTAGATTTCACTCATCTATAGACTTATTTATTCATAATAATTTTCAAATATTTTCAAAGGTTATAATATTTGTTTTGATGTTTTCTGTTTTTTCAACACTTGTCTGTTTTACATCAACACTTGTCTGTTTTACATCAATACTTGTTGTTTCAGTGCTTATTCATTTTTTTTTGTTAAGAATTTTTCACAAAATTTTTTTTATTTTTCCTGTGTTTTCATCTTTTTTATGACCATCTTTTTCTTTTAATATAATTTTAATTTTGTCAAAAAGTTTTAAAATATCACTATAATATAGGTTTTTACAGCTTTCTTTTAGACTTATTGTGTCTTGACCTATATCTTTAAGTATTTTACTTAATTCCTGTTGACCTATAAGATTTTCAGCTAGTTTTAAGAATAGCAAGACTTTTTCATTAAAATTATCTTTTCGTTTATGATCTGTGTTTCTTCAGTAAGTTTTGACAAGAGTTTTAATGTCTTCAACATAGCTTTCTAATGTTTGTAAATCTCAAAACTCTCATGATCTTATTTTATCCATTTTTTTTTGAAATAAATAAAAATTTATATATCATATAATATATAAAAATGTCAACTATTTTCAATAGATTTTTATGTATATAGAAGATAGAAGTTTTTTTCTATTTGTTTTTTTAGGTTTTCAATATTGATATTCAATTCTTTAGCAATAAAATCATAAATATATTGAATATTTTTGGGATAGTTTGTTTGTCAACGAAGCTTTTGTGGTGAAAGATAAGGAGCATCCGTTTCTATAAGAATATTGTTTAAATTACAGGCCTTTAGACTGTCTCTAATGTTTTGAGCTTTGGGATAAGTAATATTTCCACAAAATCAAACTCGGTAATTTTTTAAATTATATTTTTCTAATTTTTTGATCTCTTCATTTCCATATCATCGGCAATGAAAATATATTTTTATTTCTTTATAATTTTCTAAAATTTCTATAGTAGAATCAAAATCATCTCTTGAATGAATAATTATTGGTAATTTTAATTCTTTTGCTAGATCGCATTGTTTTTTGAAAAGTTCTTTTTGTAGCTCTAAATTGATCTCTCATTCATAGTGAGTATCTATTCAAGTTTCTCATATAGCAATAATGTGCTCTTTATTTTTTAAATATATTTTTTTTAATTCGCTTATTTTTTCATCTAGATTGTTTGATTTTATATTTCCAATAACTACTTCAAATGGGTGTAATCCTATTGTACATTTTACAAAACTGTTTCACAAATATTCTCTGCTTATGGTGATTCCATTTTTATTATATTTTTCATCAGCTCAAATGTTTATCAATGCTTTTCATCATATTTTTTCAAAATCTGAAATATGTTCTTTTCGACTTGGAAAAAGTTGTGGAGAATTTAAATGAGTATGAGCATCTAGAAACATATAAAAAAATTAAGGAACTAAAATTTTAAAAGAAAGATTTCTCGCAAGATAGAGCAAGCGAAATGACAGTAGTAAAGATTTTTCGCAAGATAGAACACTTCGAAATGATAATGTAATATTATTTCAATTTGAAAGTTAAGTTGTCTCAAATTTTTATTCATTTTTTTTCTGCCATTCATGCATTTATTTCCAAAACATATTTTGCATTTCCTTGTGGTATATAAGTTGGACATAAGGTAGCATCACAAGGAGATGCTGTTTGGATATCTACTATTTTACCAAGAGAATCTATTCGTATAATATCAAGAGAAATTAAAGTATCCTTCATCCAAAAAGAATAGTTTTTTTCTTCATCAAATACAAAAATCATTCATTTGTTTTTTTTCATTTCTTGACGATCCATTAATCCTTTTTGTCTTTCTTTGTCTGTTTTTGCTACTTCTACTATAAAACATCACTTATTGTAGCAAACCTTACTGACTCCTATGATGTATTTAAACATAAATCGTCAGAGGATATAGACAATCAAAAAAGTAATTAAAAAAACAAGACTTTGTTTGAATTTTTTAGATTTGATTTTTTTCATAATTTTATTAAAAGATAAATATTGATTATATATTTATTTAAATAAAAAAATCAACTAATATGAGATTTTTAAAGCTTTTGTATCGTATGTTGATTCTTGTGATAATTATTATTATTTTGCTCTTTGCTTGGAAGCGATTACAAAAAGGATCTATTATTATTACCAATTCTACCAAATCTGTTATTACTAGATTGCATTCAGTCAATAAATTGGAATCGGCAGAAATGACTATTACTAAAATTATGAGAGCAGAAAAAGAGTTAATTGATATAATTCCCAATATGTCTTTTGACAATACAATACAAGATTTTTTATTGCAAGATAAAATGGTTTTTGAAATAGAATGAAGGGTAATAGCAGGTTTGGATCTAACTAAATTGAATACATGAGATGTTTTTACTCAACTAAATGGAGTAGTAAAAATAAATTTACCAGAATCTGAAATTTTACATGTAATATTAGATGAAAACACAAAACCTTATGATAGAAAAATATGATTATTGACAAAAGGAAATATAGAAATGGAAACTCAACTTAGAAATAAGGCCAAAGAAGAAATGAGAGAAGAAGCTGTCAAAGCAGGTCTTTTGGAAGTAGCGCAAAAAAATGCAAAAAAGAATTTAGAAAAAATATTTCAAGACCTAGAGGTTGAAGTAGTTTTTGATTAAAAATATATTTCTATAAAACATATCAAAAATTTGCATTAAAATACTTTTTTGTATATAATTGATTGTAGTTTTATTTTTAATAAGTATTTTTATGCACAATCAAAAAACAAAAAAACAGTATGATAAAAAATCTGACTTGATAGTAGAATTTTTAGCTTTATTTAATCAAATAGATAAACATTTTGATAAGCTACTTTGAATAGATAATTTTATTCCCTTTAATGAAAAAATAAAAAGGATATCAAAAGGAGATTATCATATTTCTTGGTTTGTTAAACTAAATCAATATCAAATAAAACATTTTGGAGAAATTAGGAATGAGCTTACACATGGAATAAAGTTAGATGGGTATTCTTATGTTTATCCTAGTGACTATGCTATGTCTCAGCTAAAAAAATATGTTAATGTTATCAAAAAGCCTTTTAAGTGTATAGACCTTTTCAAAAGGCCAGTATTTACATGTACAATAGATGATAATTTGAAAAAAATTTTAAAGATTATGGATAAAAACAATTATTCTCATGTGCCAGTTTATGGCGAAAATAAAAACTATCTTTGACTTTTAGCTGAAAGTGAGGTGTTGGCTTGGCTGACAGAAGGGGAGTCTTCAAAAGATATGGGTCTTGCAAAAGTTGGAGATATTCCTTTGCTTTCAGATTTGGAATATATAATTTTCGTAGACAAAAAATGTAATGTATATGAAATAGACAAACTTTTTGCTATTAAAAAACAAAGAAGAAAAAAACTTGGAGTGATTTTAATCACAGAAAATTGAGATAAAAATGAAAAAATTTTAGGGATAATTACAGCTGGTGATACAGCATTGATAGATGCTTATGTGGTTCGTTAAAGCGATTTATACCAAATAATATTTAAAACATAAATAGCAATTAGTAATAGCTAAGTGCTAATGAGTTCTTTAGCCTATAACTTTTTAATTGTATGTGGGATAATCTGATAAAAATATTTATAGAAAAAAACAATCAACTTAATTTATCTGCAATTAGAGATGTAGAATGAATTAAAATAAAACATATTAATGACAGTATTGAATTGAATAAAATTTTTCAAATAGAAAAGTGAAAAACAGTCTGTGATATTGGAACTGGATGAGGTTTCCCACTTTTGCCTTTAGCTATTATAAATCCTAATGTTAATTTTATTTGAATAGATGCTAGAAGAAAAAAGGTAGACGCAGTCAATGATATGATCAAAAATTTGTGATTGAAAAATGTTGTCTGTAAGCGATCTAGAATAGAAGAATATGGTGAAAAGTTTGATTTTGTTACAGCTAGAGCTGTTGCATATATAGATAAATTGATTCCACGATCTTATAATTTATTGAAAAAATGATGATATTTTGTTTTTTATAAACAGTATCAACAAGCTGAACATGAAGAACTAAAAAAAATATGTAAAAAATATAAATTGAATATAAAAGAAAAGCACAAATACTTTTTATTTGCTTGAGATATAGAAAGAGTGATTTATATAGTTGAAAAAATATAATTATTGTTTTAATTTATTTTTAATATTATCTTGAATCTTTTTTCTATTTCGATCTTTTTTTGTAAATTGTGAAAAATACTTTAACAAAGTTTCATGTTTTTTATTTGGAACAAGAATTCAGCTGTCTTTGTCTATCAACTCTAGTGATCATCAATCATTGTAGGCAAATACTGGAATCCCAGACAATAGAGCCTCTACCGTACAAATTCAAAAACTTTCTTTTGTGATATTTATAAGTCATTTGCTATTTTGTATTATTTTTGATTTTTCTATTGGATCTTGAATTCGTCCTATAAAAATAATGTTTCCATTTGCTATAGATTTCAGATATTCTTCATCTGGTCAACTTCCCATAATTAGGAGCGTTTCTTGAGTTTCATTAAATAAGTGAATGATTTTATCTAATTCTTTTACAAACTTTACCAATCTTCCAACATAAATATAATAATTGTCTGGGTTGTTGTTTGCTGTTATATTAAAAAAACTATTGTCTATTTTTGGATACTTTATTTTGGAATCAATTTTATATATTTCTTTTGCTAAGTTTGCTGTATATTCACTATTTGTAAACACCTTGTCATACTTGGTAAATTTCTTATCCCACTTTCTAAGTTTTGGAACAATTGCTTTGAATATTTTAATTTTATATCATCTAATCTTTTGGCTATATTCTTGGTAATGACTCCATATATATTGCATAGGAGAATGTAGATAAAGTGTAGTTTGGGGCTTAAAATTCCCATTGTAATCTGATTTACAAAAGTCTAAATTTTTTGCGACAGCAAAAGAGGAAATTACAACCTTTCTAGGATTATATTTTTTAATTTTCCTACCTAAAATCTTCATCAAAGGGATATAAAAAAACATTAAATTACGATAATCTAGTATGGATGCTAGAAATCACTTTTTTTTAGAAAATTTTAAAAATAGTTTATTTATTCGTTTTGGTAATGCTGTTACAATCTCTATATTTCATTTTTTTGTTTCCAAAAATTTTCTATCTGAAAATAATGTAAAAATTTTAGTTTCACTGAAATCTTCAGATTCTATTAGATCTTCAAAAACATTTAAAACACCTCATGGCATAATTCGACAATTTACAAAAGCTATTCTCATTTATAAATAACTAAATTTATAAAAATTATAAGACCTTTAGGTTAAAGTTTGTAGATTTTTTTATTTTAAATTTTAAAAACTTACTACATTTAAAACTTTAATTATATCAACTCTTTTCTATTGAAAAAAATATTAAAAACAATACAAAAGGCCTGTTGATGTTTTTTATTTTGAAATATATTTTTATTATGGAAGAAAAAAATATAAAAATTGAACAAGATGAGTATGCAGTACATACACCTCAATCTACAAAAATTATTACAAAAAGTGATAAAAGACAAATAAAGAAAAACTTTATAAAATTTACTATTTGAGTAGTTTTGCTTTTGATGTCTTGGTCTTATATTCAAAAACATCCAGCAGAAAAAGTTAGTGTTTTTTCTGGATTTGAGGTTTTAATCCAAAAAGTAGAAGTCTTTTTTCAAAATACATTTGGTCATAATTGAGAATTATTAGAAAGAAAATATAGCATGGAAAAATATTATAAGGAACTTGTAAAAATGGCTGAAAATAATAAATGCATTGATACTAATATTTTACAAGAAATAGAAGATGTCTATAAAAATTTAAAAAAAGAAAAACTTGATTGATTAGAGCAAATTTTGCCTGAATATACTAAAAAAGCTTATGAATATGATAATATTGTCAAAAATAATGATTGTTAAAATTTGTTCAAAACAATAAAAATAACTTTCTCGCAAGGTAGAACAATTGAAATGACAGTAAATGGATTCTTCGCTACGCTCAGAATGACGGTGCTCAGTCATATTGAGCCCATAGGGCGAAATATCCATTAACAGAAAGAGGATTATGAGCAATGGATTCTTCGCTTTGCTCAGAATGACGAGGTGTTCGCTCAGAATGACAACAGTATTATGTCATCTCGAGTGAATATTGTTGCGGATTTGTCATCTCGAGTCGTTATTGTTGCGAGAGATCTAAAAAAACAGATTCCTCACAAGCTAGAACATTTCAGAATTACAGAAAAAAGATTTCTTGCATTTAGAACACCTTGAAACGACACAGGGGAAAAATGTTTCGAAATAATAATGACGAAAACACTCAACATTAAGTTTATGTTTTTTAGTTTATTATTTTTTTAATTTATCCTATGAATGGGATTTTTAATCATCGAAAAACTGATAAATCTTTGAATATAATGTAGACTCATAGTGCCATCAATAGTACGAAAAAAACAGTATTTATGTATCATTCTATAATAAAATATTTGTCTGGTTTTATCCTTCCTAATTTTTGTAGCAAAACACCAATTATTCTTCCTCAATCTAGTGCAGGAATTGGCAATATGTTGAATATGGCTAAGGCTAAAGATATTAATCCTGCAAATGCAAGATAAGAAATTCGTCATCAAACCTCTAGTAAATCTCATCCAAATTTTATTACTCATACTGGTCAAGTTAAGCCACTCAAAGATCATTTTATTTTTGATCTATCAAATGAAAATAAGTTTTTTCATAATTTTCATAATGCTGAAAAAGTGAGTTTTACTTGTTCTCAAATTTCTTTGAGTCCCATTCACATTGCTTGTTGTATTGGATATTTTATATCATTTACTTGCAAATTACCAGATGTAATAAATGCTATCCCCAATATACAACTATCTTCTTCGCATTTCCCGTTTACTGTATTTTCTTGTTCTTCTCTTTTGTAGGAAATATCTATTTTGTTTCAAATATTTTCTTTTAATACTATTCCAATATTTCGAGCATTGACACTTATGTTATTTATATTTGTGATAATATCTCCCGTTTGAAGTCATAGTGATTCTGCAATCGATCATTCTGCTATCATATCTATTAGTAAAGGAATATCTGATTTTTCTCAAACAATAAATCATTGGTCTTCTAAATATGAATAAGTTGGCATCAATAAACTATGTGATTCTCATTTTATGGCATTTTCAGGCAAAACAGAAAGTGGTTTTGTTCATATTGTAAACACGGTAGTAAAGATTATCCATGCTATAATTAGGTTCATCAAAACTCAGCCTGCTAAAATTAATAATTTATTCCAAAATTTAGCAGAGATAAATCAGTCTTTTGCAAAAAAATCTTTTGCATCTTTTGGGTCATCTCATTTTAATCTACAAAATCATCATAGGAGAATTAAATTTAGAGTATATTCTGTTCATTTTTTATCAGTAGCAAGTTTGCATATTTTTGGAGGGATTCATATTCCAAATTCTAAAACTTTTACTCCAGATTTTCTAGCTGTAATAAAATGTCAAAGTTCGTGTAAAATTACTAAAATCATAAACATAAATATTCATAGCAATATTATTCGCATCACAATTCTAGTTTAAAATAGTAAAAAATGATTTTTTAATGATATTAAATTATAAATAAAAAACAAGATGAATCTTTAATGGGTTAATTATCATTCAAAAAGCACCATCAATATGTAATATAGAAAATGTAATTTAATTTTTAATATATATATATCTTTCTTTTAAAGAAAAGGAGTGTTTTTTCAAAAAAGGAAATATTTAAATATCAATTTAAAAGCATAATTTAAAAGTAATAATATGTTTTAAAAACACTCTTTATTAAACAGTTTGAACAGTCTTTTTGGTATAATTAAAGATTTTGTGTGGTTATTTAGAGAGAAAATCATCTATTAATTTAAGTTTTCTTTCTTTTTTTAATCATCTATGTAATCATATT
>Ga0265293_10002668_pt1 | contig 35025 bp, 30 predicted proteins | sample Munlanlewell138R_FD_192505 | JGI IMG/M metagenome (GOLD analysis project Ga0265293, IMG submission 192505) | Leachate microbial communities from a municipal landfill in Southern Ontario, Canada - Leachate well 138R | ecosystem: Engineered > Solid waste > Landfill > Unclassified | place: Canada... | reverse complement strand
CATATAGGCTGCAAGCAATCTGAAAACTCTTTTGGAGAACCGCTATGGGAAAAATTATCGGCATTGACCTGGGTACCACCAACTCCTGTGTGGCGGTGCTCGAAGGAGACAAGCCCCGGGTGATCGAAAACGCCGAAGGCACGCGCACCACGCCGTCGATCGTCGCCTATACCGAGGAGGGTGAGGTGCTGGTCGGGCAGTCCGCCAAGCGCCAGTCGGTCACCAACCCCAGGAATACCCTGTACGCCGTCAAGCGCCTGATCGGCCGCCGCTTCGAGGACGACGTGGTGCAGAAGGACATCAAGATGGTGCCCTATGAAATCGTCAAGGCCGACAACGGCGATGCCTGGGTCAGCGCCCGTGGCGACAAGAAGGCTCCGCCCCAGATTTCCGCCGAAGTGCTGAAGAAGATGAAGAAGACCGCCGAAGACTACCTGGGTGAGACCGTCACCGAGGCGGTGATCACCGTGCCGGCCTACTTCAACGACTCCCAGCGCCAGGCAACCAAGGATGCCGGTCGCATTGCCGGCCTCGACGTCAAGCGCATCATCAACGAACCCACCGCTGCGGCCCTGGCCTACGGCATGGACAAGGCCGGTGGCGATCGGGTGATCGCAGTCTATGACCTGGGTGGCGGCACTTTCGACATCTCCATCATCGAGATCGCCGACGTCGACGGCGAGAAGCAGTTCGAGGTGCTGTCCACCAACGGCGACACCTTCCTCGGTGGTGAGGATTTCGACCTGACTCTGATCAACTACCTGGCTGCGGAATTCAAGAAGGAAAACGGCAACGACCTGTCCGGCGATCCGCTGGCCATGCAGCGCCTGAAGGAAGCCGCCGAGAAGGCCAAGATCGAGCTGTCCTCCAGCCAGCAGACCGAGGTCAACCTGCCGTATATCACCGCTGACGCCACTGGTCCCAAGCACCTGGTGGTCAAGCTGACCCGCTCCAAGCTGGAATCGCTGGTCGAGGATCTGGTCAACCGCTCCCTGGAGCCGGTCAAGATCGCCCTCAAGGATGCCGGCAAGTCCGCCAGCCAGATCGATGAGATCATCCTCGTCGGCGGCCAGACGCGGATGCCCCTGGTGCAGACCAAGGTCTCCGACTTCTTTGGCAAGGAGCCCCGCAAGGACGTCAACCCCGACGAGGCGGTAGCCGTGGGCGCCGCCATCCAGGGCGCGGTGCTGTCCGGCGACGTGAAGGACGTGCTGCTGCTCGACGTGACGCCACTGTCCCTCGGCATCGAGACCATGGGTGGCGTCGCCACGCCGTTGATCGAGAAGAACACCACCATCCCGACCAAGAAGTCCCAGGTGTTCTCCACCGCCGACGACAACCAGACCGCGGTGACCATTCACGTGGTGCAGGGTGAGCGCAAGCAGGCGTCCCAGAACAAGTCCCTGGGCCGGTTCGACCTGGCGGATATCCCGCCGGCGCCCCGCGGCATGCCGCAGATCGAAGTGACCTTCAACATCGACGCCAACGGTATCCTCCACGTCTCCGCCAAGGACAAGGCTACCGGCAAGGAGCAATCCATCGTCATCAAGGCCTCCTCTGGCCTCAACGATGACGAGATCGAGCAAATGGTCCGCGACGCCGAGGCCCACGCCGCCGACGACAAGAAGTTCGAGGAGCTGGTCCAGGCCCGGAACGCTGCCGACGGCCTCGCCCATGCGGCGCGCAAGACCCTGACGGAAGCCGGCGACAAGGCCAGCGAGGCGGAAAAGACCGCGATCGAGGCGGCCATCAAGGATGTCGAGGAAGCCGTCAAGGGCGACGACAAGGACGCCATCGAGGCGGCGACGGCGAAACTTTCCGAAGCTTCGGCCAACCTGGCGCAGACACTCTACGCGGAACAGGCTCAGCAGGCGGAGCCCGGAGCCGCTGACAACACCGCGCCGGGTGACGATGTGGTCGACGCCGAGTTCGAGGAAGTGAAGGACGCCGACAAAAAATAAGTGGTGCGGCGGAGCCCCGGCTTCGCCGTGATTTTTTTTACGCTGCGCGGGAGGTTCTGCCGGGAGTGTCCCCGGTCGACCGTCCCGCGTTTGCGCTATAGCGCGAGAGTGATAACAACGGATTTCGGAAACCATGGCCAAGCGGGATTACTACGACATACTGGGCGTCGCACGCGACGCCTCCGAGGCGGATATCAAGAAAGCCTATCGGCGGGTGGCGATGAAGTTCCACCCGGATCGCAATTCGGACGACAAGGACGCCGAGGACAAGTTCAAGGAGGCCACCGAAGCCTATGAAATCCTGTCCGATGCCGAAAAGCGCGCGGCCTACGACCGCTTCGGCCACGATGCGGTGTCCGGCAACGGCGGGGCCGGTGGCGGGTTCGGTAACTTCAGCGATATCTTCGGCGATGTCTTCGGCGACATCTTTGGTGGCGGTGGTCGCGGCCGGGGTGGTCCGGCCAGGGGTTCCGATCTGCGCTACGATCTCGAGCTCGATCTCGAGGATGCGGTGCGCGGCACCACCGCGACCATCCGTGTGCCCACCCTGGTGCACTGCGAGGAATGTGACGGCTCGGGCGCCAGAAAAGGCTCCACGCCGCTGACCTGTGGCACTTGTGGCGGCGTCGGCCAGGTGCGGATGTCCCAGGGTTTCTTCCAGGTCCAGCAGACCTGTCCCAAGTGCCGTGGCCGCGGCGTGCTGATCAGCGATCCCTGCACCAAGTGCCATGGCCGCGGCGTGCGCGAAGAGGCCAAGACGCTGTCGGTGAAGGTCCCGGCCGGCGTCGACAACGGCGACCGCATCCGCCTGTCCGGCGAGGGCGAAGCCGGTCCGGCCGGCGGCCCTCCCGGCGACCTCTATGTCCAGATCATGGTGCGCGAGCACGAGATATTCCAGCGGGATGGCCGCAACCTGTACTGTGAAGTGCCGATCAGTTTCGTCGATGCCGCGCTCGGCGGCGAGTTGGAGGTGCCGACCCTCGGCGGCAAGGTCAAGCTCAAGGTGCCGCCGGAGACCCAGACCGGTCGCCTGTTCCGCCTGCGGGCCAAGGGTGTGAGCAGCGTCCGGGGTGGCGGTCCGGGAGATCTGCTGTGCCGGGTGGTGGTCGAAACCCCGGTCAATCTCAGCGGCCGCCAGAAGGAACTGCTGCGCGGCTTCCAGGCCGATCTCGAGGGTGGCAGAAACTCGCCGCGGCAGACAAGCTGGTTCGAGGGCGTCAAAAAGTTCTTCGACGGATTTACAATATAGGCGTTTTCCGTTTTACCCGGGCAGTCTCAGCAGACAAAGGAATCACCATGATCAGAATCGCCGTCACCGGTGCCGCCGGCCGCATGGGCAAGACCCTTATCGAGGCCATCGCCAGTCATCCCGGCGTGGAGCTGGCGGCCGCCCTGGAACGGCCCGACAGTTCCCTGGTGGGCGCCGATGCCGGCGAACTGGCGGGCATCGGCCGCAATGGCGTGACCATCGCCGGGGATCTGGCCGCGGTTGTCGATCATTTCGACGTCCTGATCGACTTCACGGTGCCCGCGGCGTCGGTGGCCAATGTGCGGCTGTGCGCCGCACATGGCAAGAAGCTGGTACTGGGCACCACCGGCTTCAACGACGAGCAGAAGGCGGTGATTGCCGACGCCATCGCCACTGCGGCGATCTGCCAGGCCTCCAATTTCAGCACCGGCGTCAACCTGTGTTTCAAACTGCTGGACATGGCGGCGCGGGTGCTGGGGGGCGACGTCGATATCGAAATCTATGAGGCTCACCACCGCCACAAGATCGACGCCCCTTCCGGCACTGCCCTGAGCATGGGCGAGGTGGTGGCCGGTGCCCTCGGCCGTGACCTCAAGCAGGTGGCGGTGTACGGCCGGGAGGGCCAGACCGGGGCCCGCCAGCGGGAGACCATCGGCTTCGCCACCGTGCGCGCCGGGGATATCGTCGGCGACCACACGGTGACCTTCGCCGCCGATGGCGAGCGGGTCGAGATCACCCACAAGGCGTCGAGCCGCATGTCCTTTGCCCGCGGCGCGGTGCGCGCCGCCCACTGGCTGGCCGGGCGACCGGCGGGGCGCTATGACATGCAGGATGTGCTGGGGCTCAAATAACCCGCACCAATCTTGGGCGGGCGGCCTCCCCGGGGGTGGATTTGGCTGGACAGGCCGTGGGCTATCCCCTACAATCCCGCCTCAGGTTTCGCCGGTCAGCAGAGCCTGAACCCCCAAGAGAGGCAGATGATCCAATATTTCATAAAAGCGAGATGAATCCAGGCATTCATCTCGCTTTTTTGCAACTTGATTTTGTCATCCCGAAGCTGACGCCAGCGTTGTCGAGCCTGCTTTTGTTCCGTATCCCAACGAGAGGAGTATGTATTGAAATCCGATCATCGTCGGCCCGCTCTGCTGGTGCTTGAAGAGGGCACTGTTTTCCGGGGTACAGCCATTGGTGCCGAGGGTGCCTCCAGTGGCGAAGTCGTATTTAATACATCCATGACTGGCTACCAGGAGATTCTCACCGATCCGTCCTATGCCCGCCAGATCATCACTCTCACTTATCCCCATATCGGCAATGTCGGTGTCAATCCTGAAGATGAGGAATCGCGGGCCATCTGGGCCGCCGGTCTCGTCATCCGCGACCTGCCGCTGCTGGTCAGCAACTTCCGCAGTACGCAGAATCTCGACAGCTACCTGAAGGAGCGCAATATCGTCGGCATCGCGGATATCGACACCCGCAAGCTGACCCGGCTGCTTCGCGAAAAGGGCACCCAGAACGGCTGTCTTATGGCTGGAGATATCGACGAAGCCAAGGCCCTGGAACTGGCCCGGGCCTTTCCCGGGCTCAAGGGTGTCGATCTCGCCAAGGAGGTGAGCGTCACAGAGCCCTACTCGTGGAATGAAGGCTCCTGGGAGCTTGGCCAAGGCTTTGGCCGGCGCGAAGGAAGCCGCTTCAAGGTGGTGGCCTACGACTATGGCGTCAAGCGCAATATCCTGCGCATTCTCGTCGACCACGGCTGCGAGTTGACGGTGGTGCCGGCGCAGACGCCAGCCAGCGATGTCCTGGCGATGGATCCGGACGGCATCTTCCTGTCCAACGGCCCCGGCGACCCGGAACCCTGCGACTATGCCATCAGCGCCATTCGCACGTTCCTGGAAACGGGCATCCCGGTATTCGGCATCTGTCTTGGCCATCAGCTGCTGGCCCTGGCATCCGGGAGCAAAACCCTGAAGATGAAATTTGGCCATCACGGCGGCAACCATCCAGTGCAGAACCTGGCGGATCAGTCGGTAATGATCACCAGCCAGAATCACGGCTTTGCCGTCGACGAGGCGACTCTGCCCGCCAATCTCCGCGCAACCCACCGCTCGCTGTTCGACGGCACCCTGCAGGGGATCGAGCGCACCGATTGCCCGGCCTTCAGCTTCCAGGGGCACCCGGAGGCGAGTCCGGGCCCCAGGGACGTCGCGCCGCTGTTCCGCCATTTCATCGAGCTGATGGAGGCCCGCGTGAGCGCGGCGTGAACCCCGCGCCCGGCCGATGTCTTTGGCCGGGCGTTCGACGCCGGGCGTCCGGCGCCAAAGCAAGAGCAGCGGCTACTGGCGGCGAAGCCACCCAAAGCGTCTGGCGTCAGGCATCCGACACCAGGCCCCAAGCTACAAGGCACGAACTCTGACGGTTATACGAAATGCCCAAACGCACAGACATTAAAAGCATCCTCATCCTAGGCGCCGGGCCCATCGTCATCGGCCAGGCCTGTGAATTCGATTACTCCGGCGCCCAGGCATGCAAGGCCCTGCGGGAAGAGGGCTATCGAGTCATTCTGGTGAACTCGAACCCGGCCACTATCATGACCGATCCGTCGATGGCGGATGCCACCTATATCGAGCCGGTGGAGTGGCGCACGGTCGCCGCGATCATCGAGAAAGAGCGCCCCGACGCCCTGCTGCCCACCATGGGTGGCCAGACAGCCCTGAACTGTGCACTGGACCTCGCTCGTGAAGGGGTGCTGGGCAAATTCGGGGTGAAGATGATCGGTGCCGACCAGGACGCCATCGACAAGGCGGAGGACCGTGAACGGTTCGACAAGGCGATGAAAGCCATTGGTCTTGAAACGCCCCGCGCGGTGATCGTGCACAGCCTGGAGGAGGCCCTTCAGGTGCCGGACCAGTTCGGCTATCCCTGTATCATCCGCCCGTCCTTCACCATGGGTGGTTCCGGCGGCGGCATCGCCTACAACCGCGAAGAGTTCGAGGAAATATGTAAGCGCGGGCTCGACCTGTCGCCGACCAAGGAGCTGTTGATCGACGAGTCCCTGATCGGTTGGAAAGAGTATGAAATGGAGGTGGTGCGGGACCGCAACGACAATTGCATCATCGTTTGCTCCATCGAAAACCTCGACCCGATGGGCATTCACACCGGCGATTCGATCACCGTGGCACCGGCCCAGACGCTGACCGACAAGGAATACCAGATCATGCGCGACGCCTCGATCAAGGTGTTGCGGGAGATCGGTGTCGAGACCGGCGGCTCCAACGTCCAGTTCGCGGTCAATCCCGCCGATGGCCGCCTGGTGGTGATCGAGATGAATCCCCGGGTGTCCCGCTCCTCGGCGCTGGCCTCCAAGGCCACCGGCTTCCCCATCGCCAAGGTCGCCGCCAAGCTGGCGGTGGGCTACACGCTCGATGAACTGCAGAACGAGATCACCGGCGGCGCCACCCCGGCGTCCTTCGAGCCCAGCATCGATTATGTGGTCACCAAGGTGCCGCGTTTCGCCTTCGAAAAATTCGCCACCGCCAATGCCAAGCTCACCACCCAGATGAAATCCGTGGGCGAAGTGATGGCCATCGGCCGCACGTTCCAGGAATCCCTGCAAAAGGCCCTGCGCGGGCTGGAAGTGGGTGTGTCCGGACTGGACCCCCGAGTGGCGCCAGGCAGCGATGGCGCCATGGGCATCATTCGCGAGGAAATCGCCGAGGCGGGATCGGAGCGCATCTGGTTTGTTGCCGACGCCTTCCGCGCCGGCATGGATCTGGAGGAAGTCAACCGTATCACCAATATCGACCCCTGGTTCCTGGCCCAGATTCTGGATCTGGTGGAAGAGGAGAACAACCTGGCGGGACTGGCGCTCGCCGATCTCGATCGCCACCGCCTCTACGGCCTGAAGCGCAAAGGCTTTGCCGATCGGCGCCTGGCCGCGCTGCTCGGCACCAGCGAGTCGGCGGTGCGCCAGCGCCGCCACGCCGAAAACCTGCGCCCGGTGTACAAGCGGGTGGACACCTGCGCCGCCGAGTTCGCCACCGCCACTGCCTACATGTACTCTACCTACGAGGAAGAATGCGAGGCCAATCCCAGTGACCGGGAAAAAATCCTGGTGCTGGGCGGTGGCCCCAACCGTATCGGCCAGGGCATCGAGTTCGATTACTGCTGCGTGCACGCCGCCCTGGCGATGCGCGAGGATGGCTATGAAACGATCATGGTCAACTGCAACCCCGAGACCGTGTCCACCGACTACGACACTTCCGACCGCCTCTACTTCGAGCCGGTGACGCTGGAAGATGTGCTCGAAATCGTCCAGCTCGAGAAACCGGTGGGGGTGATCGTCCAGTTCGGCGGCCAGACGCCCCTCAAATTGGCGCGCGCGCTGGAGGCCGCCGGCGTGCCGATCATCGGCACCAGCCCGGACGCCATCGATCGCGCCGAAGATCGCGAACGCTTCCAGCAGATGATCGACAAGCTGGGCCTGCTCCAACCGCCCAACGCCACCGTGCGCTCCGCCGACGCGGCTCTCGAAAAGGCCCGCGAAATCGGCTATCCGCTGGTGGTGAGGCCCTCCTACGTGCTCGGCGGCCGGGCGATGGAAATCGTCTATGGCGAGGACGAGTTGCTGCGTTACATGCGCGAGGCGGTACAGGTCTCGGAAGACTCCCCGGTCCTGCTCGATTACTTCCTGTCCGCGGCCATCGAAGTCGATATCGATGCGGTGTCCGATGGCCGACAGGTGGTGATCGGCGCCATCATGCAGCACATCGAGCAGGCCGGTATCCACTCCGGCGATTCGGCTTGTTCGCTGCCACCCTACAGCCTGCCCGCGGCGATCCAGGACGAGATGCGGGAGATCGTCCGGCAGATGGCCGTGGAGCTCGAGGTCAAGGGGTTGATGAACGTCCAGCTCGCCTGGCAGGACGGCAAGACCTATGTGATCGAGGTCAATCCGCGGGCGTCCCGCACCGTGCCTTTCGTGTCGAAATGCATCGGCATCTCCCTGGCCAAGATCGCGGCCCGCTGCATGGCGGGCAAAACCCTCGAGGAACAGAACTTTACCCGCGAGGTTGTGCCCGGCTACTTCAGTGTCAAGGAAGCGGTGTTCCCGTTCAACAAGTTCCCCGGCATCGACCCGATCCTCGGCCCCGAAATGAAGTCCACCGGCGAAGTGATGGGTGTCGGCGATACCTTTGCCGAGGCCTACGCCAAGGCTCAGCTCGGTGCCAGTGACGAGCTGCCATTGAAGGGGACGGCCTTCATCAGTGTTCGTGAGCAGGACAAGCCCGGCGTGGCCGAAGTGGGCCGCCAGCTTCACCAGCGCGGCTTCTCGCTGGTGGCGACCCGCGGCACCGCCGAGATATTGCGCGGCGCCGGTCTCGAGGTGGAAGTGGTCAACAAGGTGAAGGAAGGCCGCCCCCATATCGTCGACATGATCAAGAACGGCAAGGTGCAGCTGATCCTCAATACCACCGAGGGCCGGCAGGCGATCGCCGACTCCTCGACCATTCGTTCCACCGCGGAATCCAATGGAGTTTACTACACCACCACCCTTGCCGGCGGCAATGCCGTGTGCCAGGCACTCGCCCATGGCAAGGAGTTCAAGGTCCGCAAACTCCAGGAATTACATGAGACCATGCGTCATGAATAAGATACCGATGACCGCCGAAGGCGCCGAGCGGCTCCGCCAGGAACTCGAACAGTTGAAAAAGGTCGAGCGCCCGCGCATTATCCAGGCCATTGCCGAGGCCCGTGAGCACGGCGACCTCAAGGAAAACGCCGAGTACCATGCTGCCCGGGAACAGCAGAGTTTCGCCGAGGGGCGCATTCAGGAGATCGAAGGCAAGCTCAGCCATGCCCAGATCATCGACATCACCAAGATTGCCGAGTCCGACAAGGTGATTTTTGGCACCACCGTGTCGATCCTCGATACCGAGTCCGAGGAAGCCAGGACCTATCAGATCGTCGGCGACGATGAAGCGGATATCAAAGCCGGCAAGATCTCCTACCAGTCGCCCATCGCGCGCGGGCTGATCGGCAAGGAAGTCGGCGACGTGGTGGTCATCAACACCCCGTCGGGCCCGGTGGAATACGAGATCGAAGAAGTGCGCTACATCTAGCGCACCCGGCAACCGAGAGGTCAGACGTGGATTTTTTCATATTTATCAGCGAACAGTGGATTCTGGTCAGTATCCTGGTGTTGTTGATCTACGTATTCGCGTTCAGCGAGCGTATCAAGGGGGGCAAGCCGATCTCCACCAACGAGCTCACCCGCCTGATGAACAGTGGCGAGGGTGTGTTGCTCGACGTGCGCGAAGGCAAGGAATTCAACGAAGGGCATGTCACGGGGGCCATCAACATCCCCTTTGCCAAGCTCGATGCGCGTCTCGCCGAGCTCGACAAGTACCGCGATAAACAGCTGGTGGTTGCCGACAAGCTGGGCCAACAGGCCGGTACCGCGGGCAAAAAACTGCGCAAGGCGGGCTTCCAGGTGCTCCGCCTGCAAGGCGGGATGACGGAGTGGAGCGGGCAGGGCCTGCCGCTGATCAAAAGCCGCTGATGCCACTTGAATTCAGGGGTGCCAACCACCACTAAAGGCGGTGGGTACTCGTCACTACAGACAGACACATACAGTCACAACATAAAAGGTTTTGAGACATGACAGAACAAGCAAACGAAACTGCGGCGGCAGCCGAGAACAGCGAAAACAAAGTGGAGTTCTCTCTGCAGCGGATCTACCTCAAGGACCTGTCGTTCGAGTCGCCGATGGGCGCCCGTGCCTTTACCCGCCAATGGCAGCCCAAGGTCAACCAGGATCTTGCCACCCGGATCACCAAGCTCGATGACAGTCACTACGAAGTCGTGCTCGATATCACCATCACGGTGAAGGATGACAACGAGACGCTGTACCTGGTGGAAGTCAAACAGGCCGGCCTGTTCTTTACCAGCGGGCTCAACGAACAGCAATTGGCCGCTGTGCTCAATACCCACTGCCCAAATATCCTGTTCCCCTATGTCCGGGAAACGGTCGACAACGTTATCAACAAAGGCAGCTTCCCGGCGCTGATGTTGCCGCCGATCAACTTTGATGCCCTGTTCCAGCAGGCGGTAGCCAACGCCAATGCCCAGGCCGCCGAGGCCGGCGCCGTACAGAACGCCCACTAGAGTGCATTCGGGCTGCGGCGGACCGGGATGGCCGCGCAGCTTGCGCAGGCCAATCTGTGGCTCATCGGCGCCGGGCCTGCGATATGGGCTGGCGCAGGGTGGTCAACTGTCCGGTGACGCGTCCTCAAAACGGTTCACCCGGCGCAGGCTCTTGAAGCCCCACATCCAGCCGCCGACCACACCGAGGGTGCACAGGCTGCCCAGCAAAGCCGCCGGCACGGCGCCAAACCAGGCGGCACTGGTGCCGGCCCGGAACTCGCCGAGCTCGTTGGACGACCCGATAAAGAGCATATTCACTGCATTGACGCGGCCACGCATGATATCCGGGGTGGAAAACTGGACCAGCGAGGAGCGGATATACATGCTCACCATGTCGGCCGCGCCTGCTATCAGCAGCGCGGTGAACGACAGCCAGAACAGTGTGGACAGGGCGAACACCAGATTGGCCAGGCCAAAGATTGCCACGGCCGCGAACATTACCAGCCCGACATGGCGGTTGAATGGGCGCAGGCTGAGATAAAGCCCGACCGTGACCTCGCCGATGGCCATGGCGCTGCGCAGGATACCCAGTCCGGCCGGGCCGACTTCCAATACTTCCTGGGCATAGATCGGCAGCAGTGCCACCACGCCGCCGAGCAGTACGGCGAACAGGTCCAGGGAAATGGTGCCGAGAATGATCGGCCGGCTGCGGATGAAGTGGATGCCGGCGACAAAGCGCCGCCACACGGTCGTTTCCAGGACCCGCATTTTCTCGGCATAGCGCACCGGTACCAGCGACAGCATCAGTACCCCGGACAGGAAGCAGCCGAGGCAAACCGCATAGGTCAGCCCTCCACCCCCAAGGGCGTACAAGCCGCCGCCGAGCGCCGGACCGGCAACCGTCGAACCGCGCACGATCATGCTGTTGGCGGCAAGGGCCGCCGCCAGCTGTTCGCGCGGTACGATCTGCGGCAACAGGCTTTGCAGAGCCGGTCCGGTGAACGCCCGGGCGCACCCGTACACCACCAGTACTGCGTAGATCGCGGTCACCTCCGGCGTTTCGCGCAGCGACAGCCAGAGCAGGGCGGCGGCACAGAGTGCATCGAGGCCCCAGCTGAGGGCCAGAATCGACTTGCGGTCATAGCGGTCGATCAGGTCGCCGGCCGGCATCAATAGCAGCAGCATCGGGATGAACTGAGCCAGGCCGACATAGGCCAGCGACAGCGGGTCGCGGGTGATGTCGTAAACCTGCCAGGCTACCACCACGGCCAGGATCTGCACTGCGAACATGGCCAGCACGCGGCTGACGAGGAACGGCAGGAAGCCTGGTTGGCGGTAGACGGAGGGGGAGCCAGGTGAACGAATGCTGGGCACGGCGAAATCTTGTGGTGGATCGTGGGAACTGGCGCCGGGAACGGAAAAGCCAGGGGAAGCCGAACAATGTATCAAAACCGGCAGCCAAATGAAATTCCCGGAGCCGGCTGTCGATTGAGCAATGCGGCTTGGAGACTTGCGCAGGCAGATGGCTGGGGAGGCAAGATTGCCCGCTGGGCCGGCAGGGATTAGCCCGGGACGGGAACCGTCTGTCTAAGTGGTACCAGAGACCGGACTCGAACCGGTACGGGTTTTACCCCGGCGGATTTTGAATCCGCTGCGTCTACCAATTTCGCCACTCTGGCAAGGGGCCGCGGAAGCCGGTAACACCGTAAACCGCGAAGGCCCGGCATTATAACAGTGGTCGTTCCCCGGTCAACTGGAATGGGTCGCGCCAGGGCCTTGGTCGCCGGCCCGTAATCCGGTAACCTTGCCACCCTTTGGACCAGCGCCAACGGGCCTGCCATGCGCACCGAACTGTTCAAATACTTTTTGCCGGATTCGTTGATTGCCCGCCAGCCCACCGCCGAGCGGCGGGGGAGCCGGCTGCTGACCGTGGATGGGGTCAGCGGCGAGATTTGCCATCGCCAGTTCCCCGATATTCTCGAACTGGTGCGCCCCGGCGACCTGATGGTGTTCAATGACACACGGGTGATCCCCGCGCGACTGCTCGGCCGCAAGGAGACCGGTGGCAAAGTGGAGTTGCTGGTCGAGCGCCTGCTCGATGAGCACCGGGTGCTGGCCCATATCCGCGCCGGCAAGGCGCCGAGGGCGGGCACCAGGTTGCTGTTTGACGAGGGTGTCAGCGCTTTGGTGACCGGCCGGCGGGACGATCTGTTCGAAGTGACGTTTGCCGCTGCCGAAATGCTGGAAGTGCTGGAGCGCATCGGCCACATGCCGCTGCCCCCCTATATCGACCGGCCCGATGATGTTCAGGATCGGGAGCGCTACCAGACTGTCTACGCCCGGGAGCCGGGCGCGGTGGCGGCGCCCACCGCCGGGCTGCATTTCGACGAGGAACTGCTCGCCCAGTTGCAGGCCAGGGGTGTGGAAATCGGCTATGTCACTCTGCACGTGGGGGCCGGGACGTTCCAGCCGGTACGGGTGGATGATATCCGCGAGCACCGGATGCACGCCGAGATTATCGATGTCAGCGAGGAGCTGTGCCGCCGGGTGGAGGAAACACGCGCCGCGGGCAACCGGGTGATCGCGGTGGGGACTACCTCTGTGCGCTGCCTGGAGACCGCGGGCGCGTCCGGTGTCATGCAACCGCTGCGTGGCGAGACGGATATTTTCATCTATCCCGGTTATTCGTTCCGGATTGTCGATGCGCTGGTCACCAACTTCCACTTGCCCGAATCCACGTTGTTGATGCTGGTGTGCGCCTTTGCCGGCTACGGCTCGGTGATGACCGCCTACCGGCAGGCAGTGGAGCATCAATACCGTTTTTTCAGCTATGGCGATGCCATGTTTCTCACCCGGGATCCCGGCGCCCACGAGGTGCAGCTCGGGGAAGTCTTTGAAGGAAGTATCGCATGACCACTGCCACCGGCCGCCACTGTTTCATGGATTTCCAGCTCGACACCCGTGACGGCAAGGCGCGCCGGGGGCGTCTCGCGTTTCCGCGCGGGGTGGTTGAAACACCGGCATTCATGCCTGTTGGCACCTATGGCACGGTGAAGGCCATGCTTCCTCGCGACGTGGCGGCTATCGGTGCCCAGATCGTGCTTGGCAATACCTTCCACCTCATGCTGCGCCCTGGCACCGAGGTGATCGAGGCCCATGGCGATCTCCACGATTTCATGCAGTGGCCGGGGCCGATTCTCACCGATTCCGGTGGTTTTCAGGTGTTCAGCCTCGGCGCCATGCGCAAGATTACCGAGCAGGGCGTAACGTTCCAGTCGCCCATCGACGGCAGCAAGGTATTCATGGGGCCTGAGACATCCATTGGCGTGCAGCGCTCGCTGGGCTCCGATATCGTGATGATCTTCGATGAATGCACGCCTTACCCGGCGACGTGGGAGGAGTCGAAGCTCTCCATGGAGCTTTCCCTGCGCTGGGCGGCGCGCAGCAAGGCGGCCCACGGCAACAGCCGGTCGGCATTGTTCGGCATCGTCCAGGGCGGGATGTATGAAGACCTGCGCCGGCAATCCCTGGCGGCCCTCGAAGGTATCGGCTTCGACGGCTACGCCATTGGCGGACTGTCGGTCGGCGAGCCCAAGGAGGACATGGTCCGTATCCTCGACGCCATCGGCGACGAGCTGCCTGCGGACCGGCCCCGCTACCTGATGGGGGTGGGCAAGCCGGGTGACATCATCGAGGCGGTGCGGCGCGGCATCGATATGTTCGACTGCGTACTGCCCACCCGCAATGCCCGCAACGGATATCTGTTCACCAGCTCCGGCGTGGTGAAAATCCGCAATGCGGTGCATCGCCACGATACCGGGCCGCTGGATGCCGATTGCGACTGCCATACCTGCGGCAATTTCAGTCGCGCCTACCTGCACCACCTGGACCGCTGTGGCGAGATGCTCGGCGCCCAGCTCAACACCATCCACAACCTGCGTTTTTACCAGCGCCTGATGGCCGATATCCGCGCCGCCATAGCGGCCGCGCGGTTCGAGGATTTCGCCGCCGAGTTCTATCGCCGCTATCGGGGTTAGACGAGTCGGAGGTGAAACGTCGGGGGGCGACCTGCCGGCGGACGCCGCCAACCGGAAAGGGTGTTCCGGCTGGCGGTTGCCGGCGGCTCGGGGTCAGCCGAGCGTGGAGGTGCAGTGGGGGCAGCGGGTGGCCTGGATGGGGATGGTGGTGAAGCAGAAGGTGCAGTCCTTGGTGGTGGGTACGCCTTCAGGCGCGGGCGCTTGCCGCTGCAGGCGATTGATCGCCTTGATCAACAAAAACACCGCGAAGGCCACGATCAGAAAGCTCACCAGAGAATTGATGAACAGGCCGTAGTTGAGAGTCACCGCCCCGGCGGACTTGGCGCCGGCGAGTGTTTCATAGGGGCCGGCGAGCGCTGCGCCATCCTTGAGGGTGACGAAAAGGTCGGAAAAATCCACGCCGCCCAGCAGCAGCCCGATGGGTGGCATCAGCACGTCGTCGACGAGACTGGAGACAATGGTGCCGAAAGCGCCGCCGATGATGATCCCGACGGCCATATCCACCACATTGCCACGCATGGCGAAGGTCTTGAATTCTTTCAACATAGTGAAGTCCTCTATTGTTGTTGTCGCTGCCTCGATACGTTGCGGGCCCCGGCCCGCAGGTTCGGGAGCCAGCATTTCCGGCCCGCCCCTATATCATAGAGTAACGTAAACTTTCCCGCTGCCAAGAGTTTTCTTGCGCCTCACGGGGCTGGCGGCGGTCGCCGATTGCCCTATGTCGCATGCTGTTCTTCCCCTATAATGATGCGCTTTTATTGTCCCAAGAGCCCATGCCATGAATCGTTACCCGCTTTGGCGCTACCTGTTGATCCTGGCGATCTTTATTGTCGGTCTGGTGTATTCCGCGCCCAACCTGTTCGCTCCCGACCCCGCGGTGCAGATCACCGGGCAGAGCAGTGCTCTCGAAATCGACCAGGCGCTGATGGATCGGGTCAGGACCGCGCTGGCCCGGGAGGGCGTGGCATATTTTGGCGACGAATTTTCCGCCACCGACGCCATGATCCGCCTTCACAGCCCGGAGGACCAGCTTCGGGCCCGCGAGTTGTTACTGCGGGAGCTGGGGTCCGATTATGTCATCGCGCTCAACCTCGCGCCCACCACCCCGGCCTGGCTCCGCGCCCTCGGCGCCGAGCCCATGAAACTTGGCCTCGATCTCAGCGGCGGCGTGCACTTTCTGCTGCAGGTGGACACCGACAAGGTCGTTGCCAATCATCTCGAGACCCAGGTCAACGAACTGAAGCGCGCCTTCCGGGAAGGCGGAGCGCGCTACAGCGCACTGCGGGAAGAGGGATACGCGGTGGTGGCGGTGTTCGCCAACAAGGAGTGGCGCGATACCGCGGCGGAGATCGTGCGCCGGGACTTCCGGGATTTCGCGCGCGAGATGACCGAGCAGGATGGCCGTTACCTGCTCAGGCTCACGGTGCTCGATACCCTGATCAAGGAAAAGGAAGACTACGCCGTCAGCCAGAACCTGACGACGTTGCGCAACCGGGTAAACGAGCTCGGCGTGTCCGAGCCGATCGTCCAGCGCCAGGGCCGCAACCGGATCGTGGTCGAGCTGCCCGGCGTGCAGGATACCGCCGCCGCCAAGCGGATCATCGGCAAGACCGCCAACCTGGAGTTCCGCTTCGAGGCCGAACCGGGCAAGACTCTGCCCCGCGAGGAGTTCGAGTTCAAGGATCCCAACTCCGCGCCTCGCACCGCCTGGCTGGAAAAACAGGTGATCATTACCGGCGACCAGGTCAACAATGCCTCCAGCGGTTTCGATGAGAACGGCATGCCGCAGGTGAACATCAGCCTCGACAGCGCTGGCGGCCGGGAGATGAACTACGCCACTCGCAAGGGTGTCGGGCGCCGGCTGGGGGTGCTGTTCATCGAGACTCGCCAGGTGGAGCGCCCGGTGGTCAATGCCCAGGGCGAGCAGGAGGTCGAGGTTTCCCAGGTGGAGGATCGCAAGATCATCAGTCTCGCCACGGTGCGCAGCGCGCTCGGCGTGCAATTCCGCATCACCGGCCTGAGCAGCCCCGCGGAGGCGTCGGAGCTTGCCCTGTTGCTGCGTGCCGGCGGGCTTGCCGCGCCCATGTATTTCGTGCAGGAGCGCACCATCGGACCTTCGCTGGGGGCCGAGAATATCAAGATGGGCATCGATTCGGTCATCATCGGCACCACCATGGTGGTGATCTTCATGCTGATTGTGTACAAGGTGTTCGGGATCTTCGCCAACCTCGCCCTGGGCTTCAACCTGGTGCTGCTGGTCAGCATCATGTCGATCCTGGGTGCGACCCTCACTCTGCCGGGCATCGCCGGCATCGTGCTGACCCTGGGGATGGCGGTGGACGCCAACGTGCTGATCTTTTCCCGCATCAAGGAAGAGCTGAAGGCGGGCCTGTCGCCGCAAATGGCGATTCATGCCGGGTATGACCGGGCTTATGTGTCCATCGTCGACGCCAACCTGACCACGCTCATCGTCGGGGTGATTCTGTATGCCATCGGTTCGGGCCCCGTGCAGGGCTTCGCGGTGGTGCTCAGTATCGGAATTCTGACCTCGATGTTTACCGCGCTGACGGGAACCCGCGCGCTGGTGAATCTGTGCTTCGGCGGTCGCAACCTGCAAAAACTCTGGATCTAGGTGCCGGTCATGACAACAGTGAAAGTAATCAACTACATGAAGTGGCGCATTCCGGTCGCGCTGCTTACCCTGCTTCTGGTGATCGGCTCCCTGGTGTCCCTCGCCACCAAGGGCATGGTCATGGGCCTGGATTTTACCGGCGGTACCCAGATCGAGGTGGGTTTCGATCGCGACGCCGATCTCGGCGTGGTGCGCCGCCAGCTCGGTGACGCCGGGTTCGAGAATCCGGTGGTGGTGCACTTTGGCTCCGAGCGGGATGTGCTGATCAAGTTCCAGGCGGAGCCCGACAAGAGCACCGAGCAGCGCATCGTCGCGGCATTGTCGGCCGAAGGCGAAACAGTGAGCGTGCGCCGCATCGAGTTCGTCGGCCCACAGGTGGGCGAGGAGCTGCGCAACGATGGCGGCCTGGGTATCCTGGTCGCGTTCGGCCTGATCATGCTGTACGTCTCGGTGCGCTTTCAGTACAAGTTTGCGATCGGGGCCGTGCTCGGCCAGGTCATCGACATGATCATCGTGCTGGGCTTCTTTTCCTATTTTGAACTGGAGTTCGACCTCATCGTGCTGGCGGCGATGCTGGCGGTGATCGGCTACTCCCTCAATGACACCATCATCGTCTATGACCGCATCCGGGAAAATTTCCGCCTGATCCGGGATGCCGATCCGATCCAGGTGATCAACGAGTCCCTGACGCAGGTGCTGTTGCGCACCATCTACACCTCATTGAGCACCTTGCTGGTACTGGTCGCACTGTTCTATTGGGGCGGGGAGCTGATCCACAATTTTGCCCTGGCGCTGATCATCGGCGTGGTCTGGGGCACGATATCGTCGATCTACGTGGCGGTGAATGCCCTGCTGTGGCTGAAAATCCGCCGCGAGGACCTGATGCAAAAGGTCAAGGAGCCGGGTGTCGACGAGTTTGATGGTCTACCCTGATGCAGCGGGCGGCGGGCGGCTGTCAGCGCCAGCGGCTTTCCCAGGCCAGCAGTACACGCCGGGGATACCAGTACTGGCCGTAGCTGCCGTTGTAGCGGGCCAGCGCTTCCCTGAGGCGCCCCTCTTCCTTGTCGAGATAATACTTGAGGATGGTGCAACCGTAGCGCAGGTTGATGTCGGTGTTGATCAGGTTGTCGTCGGGACGGCCGATCTCGTTTTTCCAGAACGGCATCACCTGCATCAGGCCGAGGGCGCCGGCGGTGGACACAGCATAGCTGTCGAACCGGCTCTCCACTTCGATCACCGCGAGCACCACTTCGGGGGCGAGCCCCGCGCGGATGGCCTCGCGATGAACCTTGCGCAGGAACACCAGGCGCTGGGTCTTGTCGGGGATGAAGCGGGCCAATTCCGTGGATTTGTCCAATAGCCAGACTTCGGCGTCGAAACGGTCCTCGAAGCTGTCCGCTTCGAGGACCGTGGTTTTCAGCAGGGCGAGCAACTCCTCGTCGACACTGTCGCCAGGAGCGGCAGCGGCGCCGGCGTCGACCGGTGCCAACATCCCCCAGAGCAGCAGGGGACAGGCGATGCGGCGGATGCCGGCGGCGAGCACCCTCATTTTGCGGGGCGGATTTTGCCCAGCAGGAAGTCGTTGATCTGGGTCAGTGGTACATCGGTGGATGCCTGGTCGCGGCGCCCTTTGTATTCCACGGTATTGGCCTCGACCCCGCGATCGCCAACCACCAGCCGGTGGGGAATGCCCATCAGCTCGATATCGGCGAGCATCGCGCCCAGGCGGCCTTTTTCGATATCCATCAGCAGCACGTCGTAGCCGACGCGCCTGAGGTCGCCGTAGAGATCATCGCAGGCCTTGCGCACCGCATCGGATTTATGGGCATTGACGGGCACGATGGCGATCTGGAACGGTGCTATGGCGTCGGGCCAGATGATCCCGTTGGCATCGTGATTCTGCTCGATGGCCGAGGCGACGATACGGCTGACGCCGATACCGTAGCAGCCCATGATCATGGTTTGTTCCTTGCCCTCTTCGTTGAGCACTTTGGCGCCCAGTGCTTCGCTGTATTTGGTGCCGAGCTGGAAAATGTGCCCGACCTCGATACCGCGGCGGATTTCGAGGCTGCCATGGCCGTCGGGGCTAGGGTCGCCGGTCACCGCATTGCGGATATCCTCGACGCGGGGCAGCGGGCAGTCGCGCCGCCAGTTGACTCCGGTGAGGTGACAGCCGTCGCGATTGGCGCCACAGGTGAAATCCGCGAGCACCGCCGCACTGCGATCGATGATGACCGGGATCTGCAGGTTGACCGGGCCGATGGAGCCTGTCGCGCAGCCGAGCGCGGCACGAACCTCGGCTTCGCTGGCAAATACCAGCGGCGCGGCCACGCCAGCGAGTTTTTCGGCCTTGATTTCATTGAGCTGGTGATCGCCGCGTATAACCAGCGCCACCAGGCTGCCGTCGTGCTCGCCGCGGACGATCAGGGTTTTCACCGTCTGCGCGGGTTCGAGGCCGAGCAGGGCGCACACTTCAGCAATAGTGCCGGCATCGGGCGTGGCGACTTCAGTCAGCGCCTGGGTGGGTTCTGGAGCGGTCTGCACAGAGGGAACGGCTTCGGCTTTTTCGATGTTGGCGGCGTAACTGCCGGTGCTCGAAAAGGCGATGTCGTCTTCGCCGGAATCGGCGAGCACGTGGAATTCATGGGAAAAACTGCCGCCGATACTGCCGGTATCCGCCAGCACCGGACGGAAATCGAGCCCCAGCCGGGTGAAGATATTACAGTAGGTGCGGTGCATCAGGTCGTAGGTATCCTGCAGGCTTTGCTGGCCGAGATGGAAGGAATAGGCGTCCTTCATAATGAATTCGCGGGCGCGCATCACGCCGAAGCGGGGCCGAATCTCGTCGCGGAACTTGGTCTGGATCTGATAGAAATTCGCTGGCAGCTGTTTGTAGCTGTGAATTTCGTTGCGGATCAGGTCGGTGATGACTTCCTCGTGAGTGGGACCGAGGCAGAAATCCCGTTGGTGGCGGTCGCTGATGCGCAACAGTTCGGGGCCGTACTGTTCCCAGCGACGCGATTCCACCCAGAGGTCAGCGGGCTGCACCACCGGCATCAGTACTTCCAGGGCGCCTGATTTGTCCATTTCCTCGCGGACGATGTTCTCCACCTTGCGCAGCACTCGCAATCCCAGGGGCAGCCAGGTGTAGAGGCCGGCCGCCAGCTTGCGGATCATGCCGGAGCGCAGCATCAGTTGGTGGCTGATGATTTCGGCATCCGCCGGGGTTTCTTTCTGGGTGGCGATCAAAAAACGACTGGCGCGCATGATTCCTCTACCACGGGTTGGGGTGTGGGCGGGTATTTTATGTCGGTGCCGACGCCGGGTATAGTGCCTGATCCATTGGTCGCCGGCGAGCCTGTGATCGGACGGGCACCTAGAGAGGAGAACCTGATGTTTGAATTGGATCCGCAGTTGGACAAAGACTGCATTACCCTGGGCAGTTTTCCGCTGTCCCTGCTGCTGCTCAACCGGGATGCCAATTACCCCTGGTTCATTCTGGTGCCGCAGCGCCCGGCAATAACCGAGTTGTACCAGTTGCCCGTCGCTGATCGCCGGCAATTACTCGATGAATCCTGTCTGTTGTCCGAGGTGCTGATGGACGTGTTCGCCGCCGATAAGCTCAATGTCGCTGCGCTTGGCAATGTGGTGGCGCAGCTCCACGTCCACCATATCGCTCGCTACACCACTGACAAGGCGTGGCCGCGCCCGGTGTGGGGGGCCGCGCCGCCGGCAGCATATGCCGAACAAGCCCTGGCGCGACTGCGTGGGGACCTGTTGCCGATGCTGGCTGGCGGCGGGTTCAGGTCGGTAGGCATCCCTGGCGCCTGATGGCCGCCCGCGGTGTGCCAACGAAAAACCCCAGCCGTGGCTGGGGTTTTTCGTCGCGGTCGCTGGTCAGTTGGCCATGTCCTTGAGTTTCTTGAGAGCCAGGATCTTGACGCTGGTGCTGGCCGGCTTGGCTTTGAACAGGGTCTCTTCGCCGGTAAAGGGGTTGACTCCTTTGCGGGCCTTGCGGGCTGGTTTCTTGACGGTTTTGATCTTGATCAGACCGGGGAGGGTGAATTCGCCCACGCCTTTTTTCTTGATGTGCCGGTCGATGATGTCGGTCAGGCCGTCAATCACGCCGCTGACTTGTTTCTTGGTCAGCCCCGTGGTTTCTGTCAGCTCGTTGAGGATCTGGGTCTTGGTGTACTTCTCGCTGATTGGAGCGGCCTTTTTCGCCGGCGCTTTGGCGGCGGCAGCCTTGGGAGCTGCTGCTTTCACGGCCGGGGCTTTTTTGGCCGGGGCTTTAGCTGCTGGCTTTTTTGCGGGTGTTTTTGTGTTTGCCATAGGAGGTTTCCCTTTTTAACTGATCAGAGTTGAGTATGGATTCCGGGATGGCTTGTATTCTCCCCCCTGTTATTGTGGAATCAGGAAATACAGGAGCAGCCGCTGCCATATATATAGCATCAACTCTTATCAGGCAACAAAAAACCAGCAGAAAAAGCACTTTTGGCGCAAAAAAATGCTTTCCCGGGCGCTATGGTGGCTGAGGACGGCAGCCTGCGGTTGTCGAGCACTCTCTCTGCGCCCCGCCCCGGGGCAGTGTTTACCCGACAGGCCGCTCGCTCGGGGCGCACTGGAGGGCATCACCACAGTGAGGTATAATCGGCCGCTTTTTGAGGGCCGTGGTGGTGCCTGTTGCCGGCACCAGCCGGCCATCCTGTTCGCTTATCTATTTTGTTTGGAGGATGTGATCCATGCCGATCTATGCCTATCGGTGCCAGGCCTGTGACCATGAGCTCGAAGCGCTGCGCAAAATCAGTGACCCGCCGCTGGTGGATTGCCCTGCCTGCAGCAAGAGTGAGCTCAAGAAGCTGCTCACGGCCCCATCCTTTCGGCTCAGCGGCAGTGGCTGGTATGAAACCGACTTCAAGACGGGCGACAAGAAGAACCTCGCAGGCGATCAGAGTGCGGCCTCTGATAGCGGCGGCAAAACACCGGATGGCGGGTCCTCGTCGGCAGACAAGGCCGCGGCCCCTGCCGGATAACACAGCACTCCAACAGTAATCGGGAATCAATCAAATGCGTACAGGCTATTGCGGCGATCTGCGGTCATCATCGGTTGGCGAGGAAGTTACACTGTGTGGCTGGGTGGACAGGCGGCGCGATCACGGCGGAGTGATTTTTGTCGACCTCCGCGACCGGCAAGGGATCGTCCAGATCGTTTTCGACAGCGACTGTGGCGAGTTTTTCCCGGTTGCCGACCGGGTGCGCAGTGAGTATGTGCTGCAGATCAAGGGTGTGGTGCGGGCCCGCACGGCCGCCACCGTCAATCCTGACATGGCGACCGGTGAAATCGAAGTGTATGGCCGCGAGATCACCATTCTCAACACTTCGGAAACGCCACCTTTCCAACTGGACGACCATATCCAGGTGGGTGAGGATGTGCGCCTGCGCTACCGCTACCTGGATTTGCGTCGTGCCGAGATGATGCGCGGTTTGCGGTTTCGCTCCGAAGTCACCACGGTGATTCGCAATTTCCTCGCCGCTCAGGGGTTTCTCGATGTCGAGACCCCGATGCTGACCCGCGCCACGCCGGAGGGCGCCCGGGACTATCTGGTGCCGAGCCGCACCCACCCCGGCAAATTTTTCGCGCTGCCCCAATCGCCCCAGTTGTTCAAGCAATTGCTGATGGTGTCCGGGGTCGACCGCTACTTCCAGATCGTGAAGTGTTTCCGTGATGAAGACCTGCGCGCCGACCGCCAGCCGGAATTCACCCAGGTCGACATCGAATTCTCCTTTGCCGATGAAGCGTTGATCACTGGTCTTGCCGAGCAGATGATCCGCGAACTGTTCGCAGCTACCCTGGGAGTCGACCTCGGCGATTTCCCGCGGATGCCGTTTTCCGAAGCAATGGCGCGCTATGGTTCCGACAAGCCGGATCTGCGCATTCCGCTGGAACTGGTTGAGATCGGTGACCTGGTCAAGGATGTGGATTTCAAAGTGTTCTCGGGCCCGGCCAATGACGGCAAGGGGCGTGTCGCCGCGATGCTGGTCAAGGGTGGCAATGAACTGCTGTCCCGCAAGCAGATCGATGCCTACACCCAATTCGTCGGTATCTACGGTGCCAAGGGGTTGGCCTATATCAAGATCAACGATGTCGGCGATCTTGAAAACGGCCTGCAGTCGCCGATCGTCAAATTCCTGCCGGTGGAGGCGCGCAAGGCGATCATCGAGCGGCTGGGCGCCACTACGGGCGATCTGGTATTTTTTGGCGCCGACAAGGCCAAGGTGGTCAACGACTCGCTGGGGGCGCTGCGCTGTAAACTGGGCGCGGATCTGAATCTCTATACCCGGGAGTGGGCTCCGCTGTGGGTGGTGGACTTCCCGATGTTCGAGGAGAACGACGACGGCTCTCTGACGGCCATGCACCACCCCTTTACCCGTCCCGCCTGCACCACCGAGGAACTGGCGGCAAATCCTGCGCAGGCGCTTTCACTGGCCTACGACATGGTGCTCAATGGCACCGAGCTTGGCGGCGGTTCCATCCGCATCCACTCCCAGGCGATGCAGCGTGAGGTCTTCAAGGTGTTGGGGATCAGCGATGAGGAGGCCCAGGAGAAATTCGGCTTTTTGCTCGACGCGCTGAAATACGGCTGCCCGCCCCACGGCGGTCTCGCTTTTGGTCTAGACCGGCTGGTGATGCTGATGCTGGGCCGCGATTCCATTCGCGATGTGATCGCTTTCCCCAAGACCCAATCCGCCAACTGCCTGCTCACCGACGCCCCGGGAAGCGTCACCAGCGCCCAGTTGCGGGAGCTGAACATCCGTCTGCGTGAAAAAGTCGAGGTTTAGGCCGGGGGCGGCGGTATCCCCGGATGAAATGGAGGTGTCATGGCTGGTCACAGTAAATGGGCCAATATCAAGCATCGCAAGGCAGCCCAGGATGCCAAGCGGGGCAAGATCTTTACCAAGCTGATCCGTGAGATCGTGGTGGCCGCCCGGGAGGGCGGCCCACCTGAAGATAGCCCTCGCCTGCGGGCGGTGATCGACAAGGCGCTTGCGGTCAACATGAAGCGCGACACCATCGACAAGGCCATCGCCAGAGGTGTTGGCGCCGGCGAAGGCGACAACTATGAAGAGGTCAGTTACGAGGGCTACGGCGCCGGCGGTGTCGCCGTGCTGGTGGAGTGCATGACCGATAACCGCAATCGCACGGTATCCGATGTCCGCCATGCCTTTGCCAAGCGTGGCGGCAACCTCGGCACCGACGGCTCGGTGGCCTATCTGTTTCGCAAGGTGGGGCGGCTCAGTTATGCGCCGGGCGCTGACGAGGAGCAGGTCATGGAAGCCGCGCTGGAGGCAGGTGCGGACGACGTGGTCGCCAACGATGACGACGGCTCCATCGATGTGCTCACTCCCTGGGAGGAGTTCACGCAGGTCCGCGATGCGATGATGGCGGCCGGGTTGGTTGCCGACGTTGCCGAAGTCACCATGATCGCTTCGACCACAGTCGCCCTCGACCGGGAGGCAGCGGAAAAGGTGCTCGCCCTGGTCGATCATCTCGAAGATCTGGACGACGTTCAGAACGTCTATACCAATGCCGATATTCCCGACGAGGTGCTGGCTGCACTGAATTGAGCGGCTCCGAACATCGATCGCGGCGACTGATCTCGCCAGCAACGAAAAAACCCGCGCAAGGCGGGTTTTTTATCGGCCGCTTCTCAGGGGAGGGAGACGGCCGGGTTCGGTGGGCTGCTTAGCCAGCCAGCGCCTTGACCTGGGCGTTCAGGCGGCTCTTGTGACGGGCGGCCTTGTTCTTGTGGATGATGCCCTTGTCGGCAATGCGATCGATAACCGGCACTGCAGTGTTGTAAGCGGCCTGGGCATTGCCGTGGTCGCCTTTGGCGATTTCGGCCTGGACGCGCTTGATGTAGGTGCGCACCATGGAGCGCAGGCTGGCGTTGTGTTGCCGGCGCTTCTCGCTTTGCTTGGCGCGCTTGCGTGCTTGGGGTGAGTTTGCCACCGGTTGGCTCCTTAAGCTAGGGACGGACGTTTAGGACGCGGCACTATACAGACTATACCGGGGTGAATCAAGCACCGCTGCAAGTGCCGCCGGTGGCGGGCCGGTCTCAATGCAGTGCGAAATTCCCCTTGCCTTGGTTGAGCAGTAGTGCCGCCTGGTTCAGGCAGGCCTCGAAACCACTGAACTCGCCGTGCATCCGGCAGTGCCGCTTGAGCATCAGCAGAGAGATTTCGAGATTCTTGCGCAGACCGAGGTAGGCGCCCTGAAAGCGCGATGGGGCAGGCTTGGTGAGGTGGTGATGCACCGCCAGCAGATAGTGGCGCTCCATGGTGGCATTGCCGCTGCGCCCGAGGCTTTCCGCCAGCAGGTGTCCCGAGAGCATCAGCCGATCCACGCCACTCAGATTGTCGATCCGCTGATTGTCATTCGGCTCCTCGAGCAACATTTCGCTGATTTCATAGCAGCAGCCGAAGTGGGTAATGGCTATCGACCACTGACTGCTTTCAAGCGCCGCATAGCCGCGATTCATCCACTCGTCCCAGCGCGCCTGAGCGATGCTGGGGAACTGGTAGAGCAACTCGCGGTGCTTTTCACAGAGAAATTTCATGGTACCTCCTGTTTCATCTTCATCCTGGAATGTGTTTATGGTGCCCGCTGGGTGGGCAGATCTGTATGCTAGTGATAATGGTTATCGTTTTCAAGGTATTTTTTATCTCCCCACCAATCCGGCAGGAATCAATCGCGGACAGGCGTGGCCGGTATCCTGAGGAGGGGGAAAGGTTTGGGCTGAGGAGTGGAAAGGGCTGGCGATTGCAACCGCCGCAGTGCCCAGGCGATATGCTCCTGAACCAGCGGGGAGGCGTCGGGGAATCTCGCCGACAGCGCCTGGATGGCGTGCGCAGCGGGGTTGCCGTTGCCAAGTCCGACAGCGAGATTGCGCAGCCAGCGCTCGTAGCCTATCCGGCGAATGGGAGAACCGGCGGTTTTCGTCTCGAACTCGCTTTCCGTCCACAGAAAGAGGTCGACCAACTGACTGTCGGCGAGCCCGTGGCGGGGATTGAAATCGCTTTCTCCACTGGTTTTGGCGTAGCGGTTCCAGGGGCAGATCGCCTGGCAGTCGTCGCAGCCGAACACCCGGTTGCCCATCAGTGGCCGCAGGGATTCGGGAATGGCGCCCTTGTGCTCGATGGTCAGGTAGGAGATGCAGCGCCGGGCATCGAGTTGATAGGGGGCGGGAAAGGCGTCGGTGGGGCAGATGGTGAGGCAGGCTGAGCAGTTGCCGCAGCGGTCGGGCTGTTCGCTGTGGTCGACGGGCAGCGGCAGGCTGGTGTAGATCTCGCCGAGAAAAAACCAGGAGCCGGCGTTGCTGTTGATGATGAGGGTATGCTTGCCCATCCAGCCGAGGCCGGCTTTTGCCGCCAAGGGTTTTTCCAGCACCGGAGCGCTGTCGACAAAAGGACGCTGCTGCACTGCCAGCCCCGGCAGGGCAGCGGCCCGTTCTTCGATCCGGCGCGCCAGTTCGCCGAGGCGCTTGCGCACCACCTTGTGGTAGTCGCGGCCGAGGGCGTAGCGGGAGACATACGCCTTGTCGCGGTCCCGCAGGGTGGCGATCAGGTTGCTGTCCGGCGGCAGGTAGTCCATCCGCGCACAGATGACCCGCTGGGTGCCGGGTACGAGCTGTGCCGGTTCCCAGCGCTTGGCGCCGTGACTGCCCATCCAGTCCATATCGCCCTGGTAGTCGCGGTCGAGCCATTGCTGCAGGCGCTCGCCCGGCGCGGCGAGATCGGTATCGGCAATCGCCACCTGCTGGAAACCGAGCTCCACCCCCCAGCGGCGAATATCCGCGGCGAGTGAGTCAAGGAATGGGGTGGGAATGACGGTGTCGGGCATAATTGGTCATGGCGGGACCTGATGGTTTCCGTATAATTCTGCCAGACTTCCACTTCCTGTCGTCATTTTCCTGCGAGTTTTGCCATGGCCCCACTTCCCGATGCTTTGTATTCCGCCAGTCAGGTGCGCGAAATGGATCGCATCGCCATCGAAGAATACGCCATGCCGGGCCTGATGCTGATGAAGCGCGCTGGCCGCGCGACCCTCAGGGCTTTGTTGGAGCGCTGGCCCGATCCCGACTGCATCACGGTGTATTGTGGTGCGGGCAATAACGGTGGCGATGGCTATATCGTCGCGGCCCTGGCCCGCCAGCAGGGGATTGCGGCCCAGATCGTCCAGGTCGTTTCCGGCGACCAGTTGGGTGGCGATGCCCGGCGTGCGCTGGACTACGCGGTGGCCGAGCGGGTGCCGATGACGCCCTGGGGCGAGGCCGCACCCCCGCGCCAGGGCGTGGTGGTGGATGCGTTGCTCGGCACCGGCATCAACGGCGCGGTGCGCGCCGCGGTTGCCGCCGCGATCGACGTCATCAACGGCGCCGGCCTGCCGGTGGTGGCGGTGGATACTCCCTCGGGGCTGTGCAGTGACCGGGGCGTGGCGCTCGGCAGTTGCGTGCGGGCGGACCTTACGGTGACCTTTATCGGTGTCAAGCAGGGATTGCGTACCGGGCAGGGTCCAGCGGTGACCGGCGAACTGGTGTTCGATGATCTGGGTGTGCCGGATGCGCTGTACCAGCGTCTGGCGCCCTCGGTCGCCGTGCTCGACTGGCGGAAATTGCAATCGCGCCTGGTGAGCCGGGCTGCTGATGCCCACAAGGGGCTGTACGGTCACGTGATGGTGATCGGCGGCGATAGCGGCTATGGCGGCGCGGCGATCATGGCGGCGGAGGCGGCCCTCTGTGGTGGCGCGGGCCTGGTCAGCGTCGCCACTCGGCCCGAGCACGTGGCTCCGCTGCTGGCGCGCTGTCCTGAAGTCATGGCGGTAGGCGTCACCTCCGGGCAGGCCATCGAGCCCTGGTTATCGCGACCCACGGTGCTGGTGATCGGCCCCGGCCTCGGCCGTTCACCCTGGTCCGAACAGATGTTGCAAAAGGCGGTGGCGACCGGCTTGCCCATGGTGGTGGATGCCGATGCTCTCAATATTCTCGCCGAGGGTCGCGTGGCGGCGGCGGGTGATAGCGAAAACTGGCTGTTGACACCTCACCCGGGAGAGGCGGGCAGGCTGTTGGGGACCGGCTCTGCCGAGGTGCAGGAGGACCGCTTCGCCGCTGTCGCCGCGCTGTGCGGCAAGTTTGCTGGCGGCGTGGTGCTCAAAGGCGCCGGCACCCTGGTCGCCGCCCCCGGCGCGCCGCTGTCGCTCTGTCCCTACGGCAATCCGGGGATGGCCACCGGGGGTATGGGCGATGTGCTCAGCGGTGTGCTCGGCGCCCTGCTCGCCCAGGGCTATGGCATGGCGGAGGCCGCCCACCTGGGTGTATGCGCGCATTCGCTGGCGGCGGATCTCGCCGAACAGGCGCGCGGCCAGCGCGGGCTGCGCGCCACCGACCTGTTCTCGCCGCTGCGCGCCCTGTTCAATGGCGCCGCCCTGCGGGAGGCCGCGCAGTCGTGAGTGCCGGATCCGTTGCCTTCCATCTGGACGGTGAAGAGGCGATGGTGGCTTTTGGCCAGCGCCTCGGTGCCCTGCTGCCGGCGGGCATCGTTTACCTGAGCGGCGACCTGGGTGCGGGAAAGACCACGCTGAGCAGGGGCATCCTGCGCGCCCGCGGCCACCAGGGCGCGGTCAAGAGCCCGACTTTCACGCTGGTCGAGCCCTACGAACTGGCCGCTGGCCCCGTCTACCATTTCGACCTTTATCGCCTCGCCGATGGCGAAGAGCTCGAGTACCTGGGGATTCGCGATTATTTTCGCGACGATGCCCTGTGCCTCGTCGAGTGGCCGGAAAAGGGTGGGGATTACCTGCCCGATCCCGACCTGGATATCCATCTCGCTGTTGAGGGCAGAGGCCGCAGACTGGTTATAATGCCCGCTTCAGACGCTGGCCGGCGAGTCTTGGCCGGATTGGATTGACGGCGTGGAGCGGCACATGGCACATCACAGGCACCACCGCGCATATTCCCTGCTGACGGGACTATTGCTGTTGTGTCTGAGCGTCGAGGCCGTGGCGACGGTGATTCACGGTGTCCGCCTGTGGCGCGCTCCCGATCACACCCGCCTGGTGTTCGATCTCAGCGCCGGCGCCGAGCATTCCCTGTTTGCCCTGGAAAACCCCGATCGCCTGGTGGTGGATATCGACGATATCAACCTCGCCGCCGATCTCGATGCCCTGGAGCTCAAGGGTACACCGATCAGCGGTATCCGCACCGCGACGCGGGAAGGCAAGCACCTGCGCATCGTGCTCGATCTCAAGCAGGCGGTGAAGCCGCGCAGTTTTCCGCTCAAGGCCAACGAGCAGTACGGGGACCGCCTGGTGGTGGACCTCTACGATCTCGAGAAGGAGAGTGAGAAAAGCGTTGCCGACCTGATCACCGCGCAGGGCAGCGAGCGCGACATCATCATCGGTATCGACGCCGGCCACGGCGGTGACGATCCCGGTGCCATCGGGCCCAACAAGATCCATGAGAAAAAAGTGGTGCTCGACATCAGCCAGGAGCTCAAGCGGCTGGTCGATCGCGAGCCCGGTTTTCGCGGGGTGCTGATCCGTACCGGGGATTACTACATTCCGCTGCGTGAGCGCACGGATATCGCCCGGGAAAACCGCGTGGATCTGTTCGTGTCGGTACACGCCGATGCATTCAAGAATCCCGCCGCCCGTGGGGCTTCGGTGTTTGCGCTCTCGCCCGGCGGCGCCACCAGTGAAACCGCCCGCTACCTGGCCGAGCGGGAGAACCGCGCGGACCTGGTGGGCGGTGTGGGCAGCGTCAAGATCAGTGACAAGGACAAGGTGCTGGCCAGCGTGCTGCTCGACCTGTCGATGACCGCAACCCTCAACAGCAGCCTGGAAGCCGGCAAAGAGGTCCTCGATGAAATGGGGTCGATCGCCCGGCTTCACAAGCGCCACGTGGAGCAGGCCGGCTTCCTGGTGCTCAAGTCGCCGGATATCCCGTCGATCCTGGTCGAGACCGGGTTTATCTCCAATCCCACGGAGGCTCGCCAACTGGCGGATCGCGCCTACCAGCAGCAGATGGCCCAGGCGATCTTTGTCGGCGTCAAGCGCTACTTCTACAACAGGCCGCCGCTCGGCACCTGGGTGGCGGCCAATGGCGGCAGCGGCGCCGAGCAGGTGTATGTGATCGCCAGGGGTGATACCCTGTCGGGCATCGCCGCGCGGCACAACGTCAGCGTCGACACCCTGCTGCGCCACAACAGCCTGAGTTCCACCAATATCCGGGTGGGCCAGCGCATCAAGATCCCATCCACCTGAGCCTGGCGACGAGATTTCCGATGCCCCGAATCCATTTGCTCAGCCCGAGACTGGCCAACCAGATCGCCGCCGGCGAAGTGGTCGAGCGACCCGCGTCGGTGGTCAAGGAACTGGTGGAGAACAGCCTGGATGCCGGAGCCCGGCGCGTCGATATCGACATCGAAGCCGGCGGCGTCAAGCTGGTGCGGGTGCGCGACGACGGCAGCGGGATCGACGAGGAGGACCTGCCCCTGGCGTTGAGCCGCCATGCAACCAGCAAGATTGTCGATCTCGACGATCTCGAAGCGGTGGCCACCCTGGGGTTTCGCGGTGAAGCGCTCGCCAGCATCGCCTCGGTGGCGCGTCTCGATCTGCTCACCAATACCGCCGACAGCGGCCCCGGCTGGCGCGCCCGCGGCGAGGGCCGGGACATGGCCGTGGAGATGGACAGGGTGCAGCACTCACAGGGCACCACCGTGGAGGTCCGCGACCTGTTCTTCAACACGCCGGCGCGGCGCAAGTTCCTGCGCGCGGAAAAGACCGAGTTCGGCCGAATCGACGACATCATCCGCAAACTGGCGCTGAGCCGCTTCGATGTGGGCTTTGTCCTGCGCCACAACGGCAAGGTGGTCCACAGCCTGCGCGCCGCCGCCACCCAGATCGAGCAGGAGCGCCGGGTTGCCGCCATCTGCGGTCCGGCATTCATGGAAAATGCCCTGTTCATCGATCAGGCCCGCAGCGGGCTGCGGCTGTGGGGCTGGATGGGGCTGCCGACCTTTTCCCGCAGCCAGCCCGATCTGCAATACTTTTTTGTCAACGGCCGGGTGATCCGCGACAAGGTGGTATCCCATGCGGTCCGCCAGGCGTACCGCGACGTGCTCTATCACGATCGCCATCCCGCCTACACCCTGTTTCTGGAGCTCGACCCGACGGAGGTCGACGTCAATGTCCACCCCACCAAGCACGAGGTGCGCTTCCGGGAAGGTCGTGTCGTTCACGACTTCCTGTTCAGCACCCTGCACCGGGCTGTGGCGGATATCCGCCCGGGCGCAGAAATGGCCGCCGGCGACGCCGGTGTCCTCACCGATTCAGTCTCTTCCCTGTCGACGCAGCCAGCGCAGCAGCCTATCGGCGGCCTTGGCGAAGGTGGCTGGCCGGCGGCCGCCGGCGCCAGCCGTGGCGGTATCGGCGCGGGGTCGGCCGGCTATGGCGTGGGAAGGGCGCCGGGCGGATATGCCTTCCGCGGAGGCCAGGGTGCGCTGGCCGGCTATGGCGCGCTGTACGGCGGCGGATCAGCGGACCAGCAGCCGTCGCCGGGCCAGCTGCCTGCAGGGGGGCAGGACCAGGACATCCCGCCCCTGGGCTATGCCATCGCCCAGTTGAAAGGTATCTACATCCTTGCCGAAAACGCTCAGGGCCTGGTAATCGTCGACATGCACGCCGCCCATGAGCGGATCAATTATGAGCGGATGAAACGCGCCTTCGAGGCCGAGAGCATCACCTCCCAGCCGTTGCTGGTGCCGGAGAACATCGCGGTCAGCGAGAAGGAAGCGGAGTGCGCGGAGGAATACGCCGAGGTGTTCACCGCCCTCGGCTTCGCGCTGCAGCGGGCCGGGCCGGAGAGTCTGCTGATCCGCGAAATTCCGGCCATCCTTCGCGGGTCGGAGGCCGAGGCCCTGGTGCGCGATGTCATCTCCGACCTCCTCGAATACAGCACCAGCGACAGGATCCGCGCCCATATCGATGACATCCTGTCGACCATGGCCTGCCACGGATCGGTGCGGGCCAACCGCCGCTTGAGCCTGCCCGAGATGAACGCCCTGCTGCGCGATATGGAGGAGACCGAGCGCAGCGGTCAGTGCAACCACGGGCGGCCAACCTGGAGTCAACTCGGCTTGGACGAACTGGACCGGCTGTTTCTGCGGGGGCGCTAGTGTCAGTGAAACCTGCCGGTGACAAACCGCCGGCGATATTTCTGATGGGGCCGACGGCCTCGGGCAAGACCGACCTGGCGGCGCGCCTGCTGGACTATCTGCCCGCCGAGATCATCAGTGTCGACTCCGCCCTCGTCTATCGCGGCATGGATATCGGCAGCGCCAAACCGGACGCCGCCTTTCTCGCTCGCGCCCCTCACCACCTGATCGATATCCGCGACCCCGGCGATCCCTATTCGGCGGCGGACTTCGCACGCGACGCCATCCCGCTGATGGCGGAGATCAGCGGCCGGGGGCGAATTCCCTTGCTGGTGGGGGGGACGATGCTGTATTTCCGCGTGCTGCTGGAAGGGCTTGCCGAGTTGCCGCCGTCGGACCCGGAGATTCGCGCCGCCATCAACCGCGAGGCGGAGCGCTGCGGCTGGCCCGAAATGCACCGCCAACTGATGCTGGTGGACCCCACTACCGCGCACCAGCTGCACCCCAATCATTCGCAGCGGATCCAGCGGGCGCTGGAGGTCTACCGGCTCACCGGCAGGACCGCCAGCGAGCTCAAGCAGCGGGCCGGACACTGGACGATCCGCCCGATGGGCGATGCTTATCAGCTTGTCCAGCTCGGCTTGCTGGCCCATAGCCGGCAACTGCTCCACGAGCGTATTGCCAGACGATTTTCAGCGATGCTGGAACATGGGCTGATCGAAGAGGTCAAACAGCTCCGCCAGCGCGGTGATCTGTCCGTCGATCTGCCCGCCATCCGCGCGGTGGGTTACCGCCAGGTCTGGGACTGGCTCGACGGCGATGGCAGTTGCGACGAGATGGTCGAGCGCGCCATTGCCGCCACCCGCCAGCTGGCCAAGAGGCAGTTGACCTGGCTGCGGGGCTGGCCGGAATTGCAGGCCGTCTATATCGACGACCCGCAGAGCGGTCCGCGGGATATCGGGGAGTTGGTGGCAAACTCCTTGAAATTTTTACAAAACAGCCCCATATACTAGCCAGATGGCTGTTGTTATCATAGGCAGGCAAGCTGAGTGGCCGATTGACGGCATGGTTGCGCCCGGTAGCGAATACATACTTTGGGCGCTTTATATTTTGGTTCATAAGGAGAAAGATGATGTCAAAAGGGCATAATCTACAAGACCCTTTTTTGAATTTGCTTCGCAAGGAGCGTGTTCCCGTTTCGATTTTCCTGGTCAACGGCATCAAGCTGCAGGGCCAGATCGAATCATTCGATCAATTTGTCGTACTGCTGAAAAATACCGTGAGCCAGATGGTCTACAAGCATGCCATCTCCACGGTTGTACCATCGCGACCCGTTCGGCTGCCTCCCGTTGCTCCCCAGGAGTCAGACGAGGGTGCCCAGGACGATGACTGACCGCTTGCTGACCGGCGTTCAGCAAGGTGTCGACACGACTGAAGAGGGCGGCGTGACGGAGTTTCCGGCAGCCGTCTTTTCGCTCGTGCCGCGTGGCCATCGGCCGCCTGCTGATCGGTGGTCGGGAGGCGTGATTGTTTTTTGACCGCCCTGAATCCGGGGAGCTGGCAGTTCTGGTTCATATGGACCTGCACAGTGAAAACGAACCGGATGATCCCAGGGAATTCGAAGAGCTGGTGCTCTCTGCGGGTGGTGATCCAGTCGATTTCCTTACCGGGTCCCGCGCTGCTCCCAGTGCCAAGTATTTTATCGGTACCGGCAAGCTGCAAGAGTTGCAGGATGCCGTGGCCCGGCATTGTGCCGAGCTGGTAATCTTCAACCACAACCTGACACCCAGTCAGGAGCGCAATCTCGAAAAAGTACTCAACTGCCGTGTGCTCGATCGCACAGGGCTCATTCTCGATATCTTTGCCCAGCGGGCGCGCACCTATGAGGGCAAGCTCCAGGTCGAGCTCGCCCAGTTGCAGCACATGGCCACCCGGCTGGTCCGCGGCTGGACGCACTTGGAGCGGCAGAAGGGTGGTATCGGCCTGCGCGGACCGGGTGAAACCCAGCTCGAAACCGATCGCCGCCTGTTGCGGGAGCGCATCAAGTCCATCCGCAGGCGGCTTGACAAGGTTCGCAGCCAGCGCCAGCAGGGGCGACGGTCCCGGACCCGGGCGGAACTGCCGACGATCTCCCTGGTTGGCTATACCAACGCCGGCAAATCGACCTTGTTCAACCGCATGACCGATGCCAACGTACTGGCCATCGATCAGTTGTTTGCCACCCTCGATCCGACCATGCGCCGGCTCGAGCTGTCGGAGCTCGGCCCCGTGATACTCGCCGATACGGTGGGCTTTATCAGCCACCTGCCCCACAAGCTGGTGGAGGCTTTCAGCGCGACCCTGGAAGAAGCGGCGAGTGCCAGCCTCTTGCTTCATGTGGTGGATGCCCAGGGCGAGGAGCGTCAGCGCAACATGGCCAGCGTCAGCGAGGTGCTGGAAGAGATCGGTGCCGCCGGCAAGCCCCAACTGCTGGTCTACAATAAGATCGACCTGCTGGAGCAGGGCGATCCGCACATCGATCGAGACGATCAGGGGGTGCCGGTCGCCGTCTGGGTGTCCGCCGCCAGCGGCGCGGGTCTCGACCTGCTGGAGCAGGCCATCCGCGAGCGGCTGGGCGGGGAGATGGTCAGTGGCCGCTATTATCTCGCGCCGGGACTGGCGAGGTTGCGGGCCAGGCTCTATGCACTTGGTGCCATTGTTGACGACGAATCCGTCGACGATGGTGGTACCATCGTCCGCCTGAGCATCCCAGCCGCTGACTTCAATCGGTTGCTCAAGGGCGAGTCCCTCGGC
>Ga0265293_10002667_pt1 | contig 35025 bp, 26 predicted proteins | sample Munlanlewell138R_FD_192505 | JGI IMG/M metagenome (GOLD analysis project Ga0265293, IMG submission 192505) | Leachate microbial communities from a municipal landfill in Southern Ontario, Canada - Leachate well 138R | ecosystem: Engineered > Solid waste > Landfill > Unclassified | place: Canada... | reverse complement strand
AAAAGCGTATGCGAACCCAGTCGGGCTGCCGCTCTAGCCGCTTCGCATCCGGCATGGCCGGCCCCTACCACTATGACATCGTACAAGCTGTTCACTTTATCTGTTTGATTTCTATTACCTTTTTCTCCCGGATTTGCTCCAAAGCTCTGTCCTCTGCCCTACGCATGAGCTTCAACTCCTCTTCTGTTTGGTCGTTCATCCCTGTTAAATGAAGGATTCCGTGTATGATGACCCGCAACAGTTCGTTACTCATGGTCTGCCTGTACAACGTAGCATTTTTAGCTACAGTCTGGACATCTATGAAGACATCTCCGCTCAACCTCAATTCGTCAGGATGCGAATAGGGAAAGGTAATTACGTCTGTTTGGTAGTTGTGATTCAAGTATTTTTTATTCAGTTCCAAGACCTCATCTGAATTACACAAAATGATATTGATGTCTCCGGCTTCTTTCCCTTTCTCTTTCAATACTTGTTGTATCCAACGTTTTATGGCACGTCTGTTGCTTATTTTAACAGTAGGCGCTTGTATGTGAAAAAGGATCATGAAACAAAAGTACAAAATTGTTTTTTAAAATTTTTTATATACATTTGCAAGTCCCAGAGGGCCATTAGCTCAGTTGGCTAGAGCGCTTGCATGGCATGCAAGAGGTCGTCGGTTCGACTCCGTCATGGTCCACAACTATTATTTAACACTACTATGGAACTTAAAAAAAGCCCTAAGGCAAATCTAGAAAACAAGCGGGTCCTGTTTATAGAAATCGGACTCATTGCTGCTCTTATTGTCATTCTTGCCGCTTTTGAGTACAAAACGTACGACAAAGACATCAGCATGCTTACCGGTGAGACACAGTTGATTATAGAAGAAGAGCAGATTCCTGTTACTATGGAAACTCCTCCCCCACCGCCGGAAGTGCCTCAGGCCCCTGTCCTTTCAGATGCCATTGAGATTGTGGACGATGACATTACCATTGAAGAGGATATTTTCATAGATACGGAAGACGATGCCACTTTTGCTGTGGAAATTCGAGACTACATATCTTACTCCCAAGAAGAGGCCGTAGAGGAGGAAGAAATTCCTGTAGCCATTGTGGAAGAGAAACCTACTTTTATGGGTGGAAACGAAAACACATTTACAAAATGGGTTTTTGAACGAATTGTATACCCGGAAGTAGCTAAAGAAAACGGCGTTCAAGGACGCGTTGTCCTCACCTTTATTGTAGATGCTGATGGTTACGTTAAAGACGTGAGGGTGCTGAGAGGTGTTGACCCCTCTATTGACAGAGAAGCCGTACGTGTGGTATCCTCTTCACCTCGCTGGAAACCCGGCCGTCAACGTGACAAAGCCGTAAGGGTGCGTTACAACTTCCCCCTGAACTTCCAGCTCAGATAAGACCTGAAAACGCTATTGAACAATTTTGGTTAAATATTGAGCGCCCGCTTCAAAGGGGCGCTCTTTTTTTATGAAAGAAATACCGGATAATAATAAAGCTGTCTTTGTTGGCGTACTGCAACAACTCATGGACCCCGATATCTTCGAGGACCATTTGAACGAATTGGAGTTTTTGGCCTTGACTGCCGGGCTTGTTTCAGCCGGACGTATTGTACAACGTTTGACAAAACCTCTAGTTGCTACGTATTTGGGCAAAGGGAAACTGGAAGAACTGGCTGCCTATGTTAAAGCTGAAGAAGTTGGTACAGTTGTTTTTGACGACGAACTGACTCCTACTCAGTTACGCAACTTGGACAAAGCCTTGGACTGTGTGGTATTAGACAGAACAAACTTGATCCTTGACATTTTTGCACAACGGGCCAAAACGGCATACGCCAAGACACAGGTAGAGTTGGCGCAATATGAATACTTGTTGCCTCGGCTTGTCAGAATGTGGACGCACTTGGAGCGGCAACGCGGAGGAATTGGTCTTAGAGGCCCCGGAGAAACACAGTTGGAAACGGACAGAAGGCTGATTTTGGACAAGATCACGCTGCTGAAGAAGCGATTGGCCAAAATAGACAGGCAAATGGCTTCACAACGGAGCAACCGCGGTGCACTGGTGCGCATGGCGCTTGTAGGATATACAAACGTTGGAAAAAGCACCGTATTGAATTTGTTGGCCAAAACAGAAGTGCTGGCTGAAAACAAACTTTTTGCTACCCTGGACACGACGGTGCGCAAAATAGTTGTTGACAACATCCCTTTCCTGTTGAGCGATACGGTGGGGTTTATCCGCAAATTGCCTACACAGCTCATTGAATCGTTTAAAAGCACCTTGGATGAAGTGAGAGAAAGCGACGTGCTGTTGCACATCGTGGACATATCCCATCCGCATTTTGAGGACATGATATCGGTTGTGACCAACACGCTCAAGGAAATTGGGTGTGCCGGCAAGCCTACGTATTTGATTTTCAACAAAATAGACGCGTATCAAGCCGCTGCGGAACAAGATGATGAAGGCGTTTCCACCGGGTTGGAAGCCTTGCAAAAAAGTTGGATGTCTAAAGTGCATACTCCTTGCATCTTTATTTCAGCCAAAGAGAAAACAAATATCGCTAAACTAAGAAAAGACCTCTACAACATGGCAGCTGAAGTCCAAGCCGGACGGTATCCCTTTGGCACTTTTTTGTGGTAAAGTTTTCTATTCACATTTTTTTACTATTTTTGGTGTACCATGCATCGTAACACACATAAACTCACAGCGTTGTCTTTTCTTCCGCTGATTACCGCTCTGCTGCTGTTGAGCGGCTGTTACGGAAACCCAAAGAAGGTAGTGGAAAATACGTTCCTAGGTACATGGCATATAGATACTTCGCGCATACATATCTCCATCTCAATACCCCCGGGAGCATCCGGAGATTTGTCTGTCCTGATGGATTTTGTAAACAACAACTACCAGTCATTCAAAGACTTACTAAAAGAACCCGAAAAGATTGTTGTTACGCGAACATCTGCAGAAGACCCCTCTAGCGGCAACTATTCTTTACTGTTCTCATCCGGTTATATTTATACCGGATCGTACCGCTTGGTACGCAATGTACTGTTTCTACACTTTTTTGACAACAACGGCCGTCAATACACTGTACCCTGTCAAGCTGACGGCACCACATTGCAAATAGTCTACTCTACCCCCTATATGCGGGCCCTACTTAAAGACTATATTTCTGAATACTATCCACAAGAAAGCGAAGAAATTCTCTCTGCTCTTTATTCCCTAGCCCCCACCATAGAAGGCCTCAGCGTTTACGATACCAGATATTTGCCGCTGAACAACAACGACCTAGAAGATTAATAATCAAAGGATCTGCGAAACAGCAACGGAACACGCCGGCAGGGCCGCAACGGAATGTGCTGGTAGACGGTCTGTATTGGCTAAGGAAAACATTGGCTTCCAAATTCAAAGTTAAATTACTTATAATAAGAATTTTGTATAGCTTTATGTAATTTTAATAACGTGCCTCTGTAAAACATTTTACAAAATTATTTTACTTAAAGCTTATAGTTATGAAAAAAACAGTTCTGTTCCTATTAGCAGGCGTACTGTTGTATTCCTGTACTCCGCGAGAGGCTCCTAATACTTTTAGTCCTAATACTTTTAAAGACAACCGCGATAATAAAGTATACAAAACGGTAACCATTGGTGAGCAAACGTGGATGGCTGAGAACCTGAAGTATTTGCCTGATGGATCTGAAGTATCTGGTCCGGTATATGGTGACAACTCAACTCCCTACTATTATGTTTATGATTTCAGTGGTGGATCTATAGATGATGCCATAAAGGAAAACAACTACAAAACTTACGGTGTTCTTTACAATTGGGCAGCAGCTAAGGATGCCTGCCCTGAAGGCTGGCACCTGCCAAGCGATGCTGAGTGGACACAACTGGAAAATTACCTAGGTGGAATAAACATAGCCGGAAAAAAATTGAAATCCAGGTCAGGCTGGAACTACAACGGTAATGGTACAGATAATTATGGCTTCTCAGCTCTTCCGGGGGGCAGCCGTGGCTACTATGGATCATTCTACGACATGGGTAACAACGGCTACTGGTGGAGTTCTACAGAATACGAGTACAATACGAATAACGCTTGGACCCGGAGCCTGTCCTACAATAGCTGGATCGTCTACAGGGGCAACGGCAGCAAGGCTCCTGGTCTTTCTGTCCGTTGCGTCAAGGATTAGTAATTTTATTCGCAAGCCCAAGATTCTCCGAGTAGTGACTGTATTCGCTAGCTCAAAGTTAAAGGTAGTGAGTGCTGCTATCTCTCCTATCTCCACAACTAGTTAAATATCCGCGCGTTAGCACATCATTTTCAAAACCACTACTCACTACCTTTCGCGGAAAACACGGAAAAACGCTCTTTTTGACTAAAGGTAGTGAGCACACAAAACAGAATTCCGCTGCAACAGGCTGACATTCTGCATATTAATGCAATATCAACAAAATCGTTACTCATTACCCTTCCGAGACGCCGGCGGAGAAGTAGGAGCAACAGAATACGCCAGTGGAAGAACAGCAACAAGGCGCGCCGGCAGGGCGGCAACGGAATGTGCTGGTAGACGGTCTGTATTGGCTAAGGAAAACATTGGCTCCCAAATTCAAAGTTAAATTACTTATAATAAGAATTTTGTATAGCTTTATGTAATTTTAATAACGTGCCTCTGTAAAACATTTTACAAAATTATTTTACTTAAAGCTTATAGTTATGAAAAAAACAGTTCTGTTCCTATTAGCAGGCGTACTGTTGTATTCCTGTACTCCGCGAGAGGCTCCTAATACTTTTAAAGACAGCCGTGATGGCAAAGTGTACAAAACAGTGACTATTGGCTCCCAGGTCTGGATGGCAGAGAACCTGGCTTATTTGCCTTTTGTAGTTGGTCCGGAAACCAGGAGCGACACAGACCCCTGCTATTACGTTTACGGTTACTATGGTACAGACGTAACAACAGCTAAAACAAGATCCAACTACCTAACGTACGGCGCTCTCTACAACTGGCCGGCGGCTATGCAGGGGGAACCAAGCAGTGACGCCAATCCCAGTCGTGTGCAGGGTATCTGCCCTACCGGCTGGCACCTACCCAGTGATGCAGAGTGGACGCAATTGATAAATTATCTTGGTGATGCAAATGTTGTGGGTGGTAAATTGAAAGCAACAACACATTGGGAAAGCCCAAATGAAGGAGCAACCAATGAAACTGGTTTTACAGCTCTTCCGGGGGGCTACTATAACACAGGTGGTTCGTTCTATCTCATTGGCAACTTCGGCTACTGGTGGAGTTCTACAGAGTTCAATTCAAAATACGCCTGGTACCGGTATCTGGAAGACAAAACCAGCATCGTGTACAGGAATGAGTACTTCAAGGATTGGGGTCGTTCCGTTCGTTGTGTCAAGGATTAGTAATTTATTTGATTAGATCCTCCGAGTAGTGACTGTATTCGCTAGCTCAAGGTTAAAGGTAGTGAGTGCTGCTATATTTCCTATCTCCACAACTAGTTAAATATCCGCGCGTTAGCGCACCGTCTTCAAAACCGCTACTCACTACCTTTCACGGAAAACACGGAAAAACGCTCTTTTTGACTAAAGGTAGTGAGCACACAAAACCTCTTGTTGCCATAACTAGCTGTATATCTGCACGTTAACACGCTGCCCTCAAAACCACTACTCACTACCTTTCAGGAACCAGCGGAAGAACAACAGAATACGCCAGTGGAGGAACAGCAGCAAGGCGCGCCAGTAGACGGTCTATATCGGCTAAGGAAAACATTGGCTCCCGAAAAGGGAGGGGACCCGCCGTAAGGTGGGGAGGATTTTCCGTGCCGAAACAGCCGATCGCTGCACTTGGTTAGGGGTGGTGAGTGCCAGCAGAGAAGCAACAGAATATACTGGTGGAACAACAGAACGCACCGACGGACGGTTTATGCCTCAGCGTTTACGATACAAAAATTCGCGGTTCAAGCGGGCAATGTGGTCCACTGTGATGCCTTTGGGGCATTCTGCCTGACAATCGCCTATATTCGTGCAGGATCCAAAACCCAGACGATCCATTTCCTTGACCATGGCTTTGGCGCGTCGGGCGGCTTCCGGTTTGCCTTGGGGCAGGAGGGCCAGACTGCTGACTCGGGCTGCTACAAAGAGCATGGCAGAACGGTTTTTGCATGTGGCCACGCACGCTCCGCAGCCTACGCAAGCGGCAGCATCCATGCTTTCTTCAACCTTTGCGTGCGGTATAAGTATGTTATGGGCCTCCGGGGCTGCACCGGTATTGACGCTCACAAAACCGCCGGCTTGCAGGATTTTGTCAAGCGCTTTTCTTTCCACCATCAAGTCTTTGATAACAGGGAATGCCGCACTGCGCCACGGTTCCACCGTTATGGTACTGCCGTTGGCAAAACGGCGCATATACAACTGGCACGTGGTGATTTCGTCGTCCGGTCCGTGGGGTCTTCCGTTGATGTACAGTCCGCACGCCCCGCAAATGCCTTCTCGGCAATCGTGGTCAAAGGCGATGGTCTCTTGACCTTGTTCAACCAGGCGGTTGTTTACAATATCCAATAGTTCCATAAAGGACGTATCGGGAGAAATGCCGTCTACGGGAAGCGTTTGAAAATACCCTTTGGCTTTAGGAGAGGCTTGCCTCCATACTTTTAATACAAAATGCATGTTGCTGTTGTTATCCATTGTACGTTCTATCCCCGGGCTTTACATATTTAAATTCCAACGGTTCTTTATGAAGAGCGGGTTCTGTCTGCGGCCCTTTGTATTCCCATGCACCTACAAATTGAAACAACTCGTCGTTTCTCAATGTGTCGCCGTCCGGTGTAGCGCTTTCCGTTCTAAAATGACTTCCGCACGATTCCTTCCGTTGCAAGGCATCTTTTATAACCAACTGTGCCAAAGCAAAATAATCTTCCAGATGGATGGCTTTTTCCAATTCTTGGTTGACGGTGTCAATTCCTCCCGTAATACCCCCTTCGCGGCGCCATTGTTCTTCCAAAGCCTGAATTTCAGGAAGCGCCTGTCTCATACCTTCTTCCGTTCTGTTGATACCTACTTTCTCCCAAAGGATTTTGCCCAACCTCCTGTGGAAATAATCGACCGGTTTGTTTCCCTTCATGCCGGCCAAAAGTGCAAGGGTTTGCTTGACACGCAGCACAGAATCTCTCATGAGCCCTTGGGCTTGAGAAGTGCCTTGTTGGTCGGATTTTCTTGGCAAGCCGGCCAAATAATCGGGAAGCGTATACGGCAAGATGAAGAATCCGTCTGCCAATCCTTGCATAAGGGCCGAGGCGCCCAGGCGGTTTGCGCCGTGGTCGCTGAAATTGGCCTCGCCAATGGCAAAAAGCCCCTCTACGGTAGTCATCAAGTTGTAATCTACCCACAAGCCTCCCATAGTGTAATGGATGGCCGGGTAAATCATCATGGGTTCTTTACGCGGATCTACGTCAGTGATTTTTTCATACATCTGGAACAAGTTGCCGTATTTCTCTTCTATGACTTTCCTGCCTTGCGTTTGTATGGCGTGCGTAAAGTCCAGAAAAACAGCACGGCCCGAGAGGTTGACCCCAAATCCGTTGTCGCACCGTTCCAAAGCGGCTCTAGAAGCCACATCACGCGGAACCAAATTGCCGTACGCCGGATAGCGTCTTTCCAGGTAGTAATCTCGGTCTTGATCGGGAATATCGGAAGGCCTGATTTTGCCTTCGCGAAGTGCTGCCGCGTCTTCCTTTTTGGCCGGTACCCAAATGCGGCCGTCGTTGCGTAGCGACTCGCTCATGAGAGTAAGCTTGGACTGGTAGTCCCCCGTGACCGGTATGCAGGTGGGATGGATCTGCACAAAACCGGGGTTGGCAAAATATGCTCCCTCTTTCCAACATTGCATAAGAGCCGATCCGTTGCATAGCATGGCGTTGGTGGACAAATAGTACATATTGCCGTATCCTCCTGTGGCCAGGATCACAGCATCTGCGGGATAGCTTGTGATTCTGCCCGTCACCATATCGCGCACTGTAATGCCAACAGCTCTACCATTTTCCGTTACTAAGTCCATCATTTGTTGCCGGCTGCGTACCGTAACATTCCCTGCTGCTACTTGCCGATTCAAGGCCGAATAAGCCCCCAAGAGCAATTGCTGCCCCGTTTGGCCTCGTGCGTAGAAGGTGCGGCTTACCTGGGTTCCTCCAAAGGAGCGGTTGTCCAGATACCCTGCGTAGTCGCGGGCAAAAGGCACACCTAGTGCCACGCAATGGTCTATGATCAAATTGCTGACCTCGGCCAATCGGTATACATTGGCTTCGCGAGCACGGTAATCTCCGCCGCGCAGGGTGTCTACAAACAGGCGGTTGACAGAGTCGTTGTCGTTTCTGTAATTTTTGGCTGCATTGATGCCGCCTTGCGCAGAAACGGAATGTGCACGCCGAGGAGAATCGTTCATGCAAAACACATTCACCCTATATCCCTGTTCACCCAAAGCCGCTGCTGCCGAGGCACCTGCCAAGCCGGCACCCACAACCACAATATCAAAATGCTTTCTGTTTGCCGGAGCAACTGTTTTAAGCGTTTCTTTATGATTTGTCCATTTTTCTTGAATGGAACCTTCCGGAATCTTTGCTTGGAGTTTCACTTCCTTATATTTTGTTGATTACAAAAATACAAAACAATGCCAAGAAGCAATTTTTTCATAACTTAGACGCATGAAACATTTGTATTACATAGGAATTCTTTGTCTTTCCCTATTTGTGATTTCTTGTGGAAATTCCGGGAAAGAAGTCGCATTGCGCACCGGCGCAGAAAACACTACTGCTTATCTTTCTCTGTTAGAAGGAAAAAAAGTGGGCATTCTTACAAACCATACGGCAACCATAGGTGATATTCATCTGGTAGACCATCTTGTATCGCATGGTATAGACGTTCGTATGATTTTTGGACCTGAACACGGTTTTAGAGGAGACGCAGACGCCGGCAGGCGTTTTGATCACCATGTGGATGAAGCTACGGGCATTCCCGTAGTGTCTGTATACGGAAAAACCCTCATTCCGGCAGACGAGTATATGCAAGAACTGGATATTGCCGTCTTTGACATACAAGACGTGGGATTGCGTTTTTATACATACTTGTCTTCTATGTATTACTTGATGGAAGCTTGTGCTCGTAACGACGTTCCGCTCATTATATTGGACCGTCCCAATCCCAACGGACACATTGTTTCCGGCCCTGTTTTGGATTCAGAAAAATACACGTCTTTTGTTGGTATTGCACCCATTCCCGTAGTACACGGCATGACCTTGGGAGAAATGGCCGGTATGATCAACGGAGAAAATTGGTTGCCTGACAACATGCAAGCAGACATCACCGTTATCCCGTGTACGGGCTATACCCACAGCACAGAATATATACTGCCGCTCAAGCCATCTCCCAACTTACCCAACAACAGATCTATCTACTTGTATCCTTCCATTTGTTTGTTTGAAGGAACTACTTCCAGCTTGGGAAGAGGTACGGAATTTCCGTTCCAAGTATACGGCCATCCGTTAATGGAGGGCTATGACTTTTCATTTACCCCCGTACCCGTTCCCGGAGCCATGAATCCGCCCTTGAAAGACCAATTGTGTTATGGCGTGGATTTGAGAACAGAACCGTCTGACGAATACGTCCGTGCCCGCGGCTTTGATTTATCCTACATTGTGGACGCTTATACCAATTTGAAAGAGCACGCCGGAATGGACGATGCGTTCTTTACGGCATATTTTGACAAATTGGTGGGAGTAGATTACGTACGCCCCATGATACAGGAAGGCGTTCCCATTGAAGAGATTGAGGCGTTGTGGCAAGAAGATTTGGAAGCGTTTAAAAAGCAAAGAGAGCCCTACTTGCTGTATCCTCTTTAATGGTTTGCTATAAAAATGAAACATGTTCTGAAAACGTATTTTTTAGGTGTTTGTTTCTTTGCGCTGTTTTTTCCTCTTGCTTTAAAAGGACAACCTGAAAAAAAAGAGCAAGTGCGTCAATTGTTGGAAACAGGTGAGTTTACGGTGGAATTCCATAAAGCCCTTCCACTAGGCAAAACGGCCAAAAACTTATTTCCAACGTATGAAATGCAGATCATAGGAACGACTGTAGACACGTATTTGCCTTATTTTGGGCGACACCACCATGCTCCTGCCGACCCTTCTAATTTGTCTATAGTGTTAAAAGACACTGAAGTTGATCTTGTACAAGAAAAAGGAAAAAAAGAAAAAACCATCTTTCGTTTTTCTACTAAAATTCCTCATAACGAACTACTTGATTTTACATTGACTGTAGAAGCCGGCGGCATGGCACAACTATCTGTTACCAGCAGTGTTCGGTCTGCCATTACGTACTTAGGACAAGTGAAATTGTAATTATGTATTTTTTCGTTGCTTTTTTGATTTCCTCCGTCATACATCTGATACCGGCTCCTGTGAAACAGGTACAGCATGACGGAAGTTTTCTTATAGACGAACATACTGTTTTATACATACATCAAGACGCGGCTCCTGCAGCAAAAGGAGCTGCGTCTTTCCTTAACAAAACTCTATATCCTGCAACCCGGTTGCCGCTGAAACAAGTGGTGGAACGCCCCGCATCAGGTGCCGTAGCGTTTCTTCTCAATACCAACTTGCCTGCGGAGGGATATACCCTGAATGTAACAAAGAAAGGTGTAGAGATTGGTGCTGCAGACGCAGCCGGCTTTTTTTACGGAGTACAGACCTTGTTGCAACTGTTCCCGCCTTTTGTGTATCGGCCCGTATACGAACCGGATCAATACGCTGCGACCCGCCGTGCGGTATTGCCTTGCGTACACATCACGGATTACCCCCGGTTTTCATACCGCGGTATGATGTTGGACGTGAGCCGCCAGTTCTATACGGTGGAATACGTAAAAAAATACCTGGACTGGATGGCCGCCCACAAATTGAACCGTTTTCACTGGCATTTGGCAGACGATACAGGCTGGCGCGTGGAAATCAAAAAATACCCGGAACTGACTTCCAAAGGAGCTTGGAGAGGACCGGATGAAGTCATTTCCTCTATTTACGGCCACGCCGGCAAGCGGTATGGCGGGTTTTATACACAAGAAGAGATCAAAGACATTGTGGCATACGCCGCGACCCGTCATATAGAAATCATTCCGGAAATTGACCTGCCCGGCCACTCCAAAGCCATTATTGCCACATATCCGCACATTCTATGCGATTTGACAGATTACGAAGGTTTGAGTATTCAAGGAGTCAGCAACAACGTGTGGTGTGCCTCTTCTGAAGACAATTACCGGATGTTGGAAGACATTGTTGGGGAAATGGTAGAGCTGTTTCCGTCATCGTATTTCCACATTGGCGGGGACGAGGTCGTCACTACGCAATGGACGCATTGCGCACGGTGTTCTGCTTTTATGAAAGAACAGGGTATCCAAAATCCAACGGAAATGCAATCGTATTTTGTGCAACGGATGCAACAAATCCTCAATAAGTTTGACAAAACGTTGGTAGGATGGAATGAAATCATGTACGGAGGAGAATTGGATCGCAACAAAACGGTGATTCATGCATGGCAAAGCGTACAAAAAATAAAAGAAGCAGCTGAAAAACAATACAAAATCATTGCACAACCGGCCCAATACTGCTATTTGGACATGAAGCATACCCTTGGTGAAAGAGGTATGATGTGGGCCGCTATTGTTGAAGTAGATCAAGTATATAATTTTGATCCCATTGCTACGTCAGGTCTTACAGAAGAAGAATCTTCTTTTGTTTTGGGTGTACAAGGTGGCCTGTGGTCGGAATTGTTGGATAGGCCGGATCGTATTGCCGAGTACCAAACATATCCTCGGTTGTGTGCTTTGTCGGAAGTAGCTTGGAGCTTACCTGAATATAAAAATTGGGAAGATTTCCATACTCGGTTGGAAAAATCACATTTTGACAGGCTGTACCACATGGGCATACGTTTCCGGATTCCTCCTCCCAAAGCCGAATATACCAACGGCTGCATTGTTGTTGAACATACGTATCCCCATATGGCTATACGCTATACGAGCGACGGAAAAGAACCTCATGCTCTATCGCCTTTATATATGGGTCCTATAGATACCAATACACCGCAACTGTATAAACTGGCTGCCTTTTATAAAGACGATATAAAAAGTACGATTGTAGAAGTATCTTTGCCGGAAGGACGTTTTCAACAACCGGCCGTACGCGTTAGCGGAACTATGAATACCAACCCCCGTACGCCTCTGGGCTATATAGAAGAATACAAAAACGCCCATGTCTTTTGTTACGGACCGTTGGAAAAAGGGCAATACTTACAGTTTGATTTTGAAGAGCTTGTACATACACCGGGCATTCGTATACAAACAGGCTTGCCTTTTGTAGATATCAATATCATTGATTTTGCACATGTGGAATACTCCACAGACGGTGTACATTTCAAACAGGCTGATTGCGAATGGAAAAACGGAGGCTGTCGTTTTGTACCACCGGCTCCTTTGCGTGCCTTACGCTTGGTAGCCAATAAGGGAAACGATGCATTAGTATATTATTTGCATTATTTAAGAATTGAGAAAAGCTGTTTATAACATGTTGAATAACCCTTGATAATTTTTTCCTTTTTGTAGAAAACTTTTTTATTGTGGAAAACTACGTATTTATCCCATGTTCCCCACAGTGATTTCAACAAAAATAAACCAATTTAAACACTGTAATACGTTAATTAATAATTACATACAATATTTTTTCAACATATCAACAAGCTATAATAACAAACAAGAGAAAGTAAAAAAATATCTTATTATATATTGATTGTTCATGAGTGATTTTGAAAAGGATTTTGAAGAACATTTTGAAGAGCAGATACGGCCTAAAGAGTTCACACAATTTTCCGGGCAAGAAAAGATTACGGATAATCTGAAGATATTCGTAAAAGCGGCGTTGTTAAGAGGAGAGTCGTTGGATCACGTATTGTTGCACGGCCCTCCCGGTTTAGGAAAAACCACGTTGGCGCACATTGTAGCCAACGAACTAAATGTAAATATGCGGATTACATCCGGTCCTGTATTGGATAAACCGGGTGATTTGGCCGGGTTGTTGACAGGGTTGGAAGAGGGGGACGTGTTGTTTATAGATGAAATCCACAGACTTTCTCCCGTAGTGGAAGAATACTTGTATTCGGCTATGGAAGACTACACCATAGACATCATGTTGGATAAGGGACCGGGAGCGCGCTCCGTTCAATTGACTTTGCAACCGTTTACGCTTTTGGGCGCTACTACCCGGAGCGGATTGCTTACGGCTCCGTTGCGGGCACGGTTTGGTATACAATGCCATCTGGAGTATTACAACGCAGCTGTTTTGAAGAAAATTGTACTTCGTTCTGCCGGAATTTTGGATGTGGAAATTGATGAACAGGCAGCTCAAGAAATAGCTTCCAGAAGCCGAGGTACACCACGTATTGCCAACGCTTTGCTTAGAAGGGTACGCGATTTTGCACAAGTGAAAGGCTCCGGTAAGATTGATACGAAGATAACGCAATACGCATTGGATGCACTCAATATAGACAAAAGGGGATTGGATCAGATGGATAACAAAATTTTATCCACCATCATTCATAAATTCAAAGGAGGACCTGTAGGCATTGGTACCATTGCCACGGCCGTTAGTGAAGAAGTAGGTACTCTGGAAGAAGTGTACGAACCGTTTCTTATTCAAGAAGGGTTGTTGCAAAGAACACCCAGGGGAAGGGAAGCCACTGCTTTGGCTTACGAACACCTTGGCATACAATCATCAGAAAATCAAACTATTTTTTAATCATGAATTCACAAATTGCTACCAAAAAAAATGTTTTAGCCGTTCTTTTTGCATTGGCTTTTATAATTATCCAAACTTCCGCATGGGCTTGCACGTCTGCCATTATTACAGGTAAAGTGACTCCCAATGGGAAACCGCTTCTTTGGAAACACCGCGATACGGGACAAGAACAAAACCGCATAGAATATTTTACTACAGGAAAATATGCGTTTTTGGGTGTGGTCAATGCACCCGACAAAGGAGGCATTGCGTGGGCAGGTACAAACAGCGCCGGATTTTCCATTATGAATACGGCTTCTTACAATTTGAAAGACGATGATGTAAAAGAAATGGACTACGAGGGCAGAGTCATGTATAGGGCGTTGGAAATCTGTGGAAATTTGCAAGATTTTGAACATTTTTTGGATACGCTTTCCAGGCCCATGCGTGTAGAAGCCAATTTTGGTGTTATAGACGCGTTTGGAGGAGCTGCTTATTACGAAGTAAACAACCATTCTTGGGTAAAAATGGATGCCAACGATCCCGCCTTGGCTCCGGCAGGTTATCTGCTGTATACGAACTTTTCTTATACGGGTAGATTGAATGAAGGAATGGGGTATATGCGGTATTTGACAGCAACGGATTTGTTTCACAAACAAGGATCAATAGGTACATCTGCCAAAGGCGGAGGATTTACGCCGCGTTGGATTTTTTCAAGTGTTTCGCGTTCTTTTTACCATGCTTTTTTAGGTATGGATTTAAGGGACCCGTTGTATTCACCGGAAAGAGCCAATGGATGGTTTTTGGATCAAGATTTTATTCCGCGCAAATCCAGTTCCTGTTCCATAGTGATAGAAGGCGTTCAAGACGGAGAAGATCCGTTGAATACCATTATGTGGACCGTTATGGGATATCCGCCCTCCGGAGTAGCCATTCCTTTGTGGGTACAAATGGGAAAACAACAACCGGCTTTGTTGTTGGGACAAGGAGAAAAGAATCGCTCTCCGTTGTGTGAATGGTCGGTGGCTTTGAAACACAGAGTATTTCCTGTAAAAAGAGGCAACGGGGCACGGTACATGTATTTTAATGATATTTACAACAGCAACGGTACCGGTTTTATGCAACAGCTGGAACTTTTGGAAGACCAATTGTTTGTCATATACGATCAGGTAATGGGTTCTTTGGAAAAAGACGGACGAACAGGTAAAAAATTGGATAAAAAAAGAGTGTCTCAAATGTATGAGGATATTTCCGCTCTTATTGAACGAACGTATGATACCCTTTGATGTACGGGATATTCATACATTTATTACAGAAAAAGGTCGTACGCAAAGTACAGATGTATTTCCTTTAAAAGGCCTTTCGGGGTCTTCTGTGTACTTTCCTTTGGCGTCTTACGTTCAAGAATATCCGGATGCTTTGCAAATAGTTATTCGGGAAAATTCAACACAGGCTACATACGCAGCCGGCGATTTGTCTGTGTTGTTGGGACCGGAGCGCGTGTTTTTATTTCCGGCTTCTTTTAGGGGAACGGGAAAAACGGCTCGGCCCGATGCTTCTTTTCAAGTACAACGGGCTATGGCGTTGCAGGCTGTTTTCAATACTAAAACAAGGCAAGAGGGAATGGTGTTGGTTACGTATCCCAAAGCGTTGGAAGAAGGCATTCCGGTAAGTTCCCATTTGGAGAAAGAGGCCATGCGCTTGGCGCCGGGACATGTGGTGTCGCACGAATTCTTGAAAGAATATTTGTTTGAAAGCCAATTTGAAAAAACAGACTTTGTTAGCGAACCGGGGCAATTTGCCATAAGAGGGAGCATTATAGATGTGTTTTCTTATTCGGAAAACAGACCGTACAGAATCAATTTTTTTGGAGACGAAATAGAAAACATCCGTGTGTTTGATCAAAACACGCAGTTGTCCATAGAAGAGAGACAAGAGATATCTCTCTTGCCCAAGATGAAGGGAACGGGCTTGTTGTTGGAAGAAACGGCTCAAAATGCCGTTGTGTGGTCCTTTGAAGAAGAGGTTGAACACATACCTCCTTCCGTACCTGTTTTGGCCTTGTATCCCGTTTTAAAAGACCTTCCGCACAGTGTTTACCGCACCTCGCCTCAGCCTGTATTCAATAAAAACTTTCAATTGTTGGTGCAAGACATTGAAAAACGAAAGGAAATGGGCTACGACGTGTTTGTGTTGTGTGAAAACAAAAACCAAACCAAGCGGTTGGATGATATTTTTGAAAGCTTGGGACGCAGCCTTCCTTTTGTGGAGTATAAGGAATTTTCTTTGCACGAAGGCTTTACGGACCACACGCAAAAAGTGTGTTTCTATACAGACCATCAGATATTCCGACGTGTGCACAGAGTCTATCTAAAGCGGGCTGTAGAAAAGAGCGAACAAATTACCATCAACCAATTGTCCGGTTTAAAACAGGGCGATTACGTAGTACATATAGATCACGGCGTAGGTGTTTTTGCCGGGCTGGTGAAAACCACGAAAGGCGAAAAAGTGCAAGAGGCTGTGAAAATCTTATATAAAGACGACGACGCATTGTACGTCAGCATTCACGGGTTGCATCGCATAGCTCGCTTTAAAAGCAAAGACGGCGAACCGCCGCGGTTGAACAAGTTGGGTACGGGAGCATGGAACAGGATCAAACAACAGACAAAGGACAAAGTAAAAGACATTGCACGCGACTTGATAAAGCTGTATTCGGAGCGAACGGGGGCCGCCGGATTTGCTTTTTCCACAGACTCGTACTTGCAGCAACAGCTGGAAGCGTCTTTTATTTTTGAAGATACACCGGACCAGTTGTTGGCCACACAACACGTCAAGCAAGATATGGAACGGCCGTACCCTATGGACAGGCTTATTTGCGGAGACGTAGGTTTTGGCAAAACAGAAGTGGCTATACGGGCGGCGTTCAAAGCTGTGATAGATGGCAAACAAGTAGCCGTGCTGGTGCCGACCACCATTTTGGCGTTGCAACACTTTCATACGTTTTCTGAACGACTGGTCGATTTTCCCGTAAAGACCGCCTTTCTTTCTCGCGTCAAAACACCCAAACAGACAAAAGAGATTTTGGAGCAAGTAAGCAGCGGATTGATAGATATCATTATTGGAACGCACAGGTTGCTTACAAAAGATGTGGCATTTAAAGATTTGGGATTGCTGATTGTGGATGAAGAACAGAAGTTTGGAGTGGCTGCCAAGGAGCGGTTGAAGCTCTTGAAAACAAACGTAGATACGTTAACGCTCACGGCTACTCCCATTCCCAGAACGTTGCAGTTTTCTCTTATGGGAGCCAGGGATTTGTCCATCATACATACGCCTCCGGCCAACAGGCTTCCCATCCATACGGAATTGCAATTGTTTGATAAAGAAATCATTCAAAAAGCCATAGACCGGGAATTGGACAGGGGAGGGCAATTGTTTTTTGTACACAACAGGATCAAAGACATAGAGCAAGTAGCGGACATGTTGCAAGAAATCCGACCCGGAATACGGATAGCCATAGGACATGGGCAATTGCCGCCGCGTATTATGGAAAAAGTGTTGTTGGACTTCATCAGCGGCGATTACGATTTGCTGCTTTCTACCACCATCATAGAAAACGGCATAGACATCCCCAACGCCAACACCATCATCATCAACAGAGCCCACTTGTTTGGATTGAGCGATTTGCATCAGATGAGGGGCAGGGTAGGCCGCTCCAACAGAAAAGCGTATTGCTATTTGTTGGTACCGGAAAATATTCCTTTGACAGAAGACGCCAAAAGGCGTTTAGAAGCCATGGAAATGTTTACAGAACTGGGTAGCGGTTTCAATATTGCTATGCAAGATTTGGACATTCGCGGAGCGGGAAATTTACTGGGTAGTGAACAAAGCGGCTTCATTGCCCAAATGGGTTTTGAAACGTACCACCGCATACTGGAAGAGGCTATGGCGGAACTGCAATTGGAAAGAACTTCTCTTGCCGAGGCCGGAGCAGAAGCAGCTCCCGGCGCCGCAGTGGGTTTTCCGGCGCCTGTGGCTTGGGATTGTGTCATAGACACAGATTTGGAAATCATGATTCCGGACGAATACATGTCCAACACCACGGAAAAAATACGTCTCTACAAGCAACTGGATAGCATGAGAGACGAACAGCAGTTGGAACAATTTCTGGCAGCTTTGGAAGATCGTTTTGGTCCCATTCCCGATCCTTTGCACCAATTGGCTTATGTGGTAAAATTGCGGCAACAAGCTGTTAAGCTGGGATTTGAGCGTATTGTGTTAAAAAACGGCATAATGCTTGCATATTTTATAAGTGACCAAGAATCGCCTTATTACAAAACAGATATATTTGTTCACATTTTAAAAACAATAACGAAGCACCCAAAAAAAATTCAGGTAAAAGAGCAAAAAAATAAATTGTCACTGAAAATATCAGGAGTAAAGAGCGTAGAAGCTGCTTACAATTTGTTAAAATTATTTGCAAAACCCTGAAAAAGTGCGACATTTGCAAGTTATGCGAAAGAAAAGAAGTGTTGTTTCAGCCCTGGGTCTGCTTGTTTTCCTGTTAGGATCTACAACCCTTCAAGCTCAGGATATGGATGCATTAGGCACATTTACACCGTACTCTATGTTTGGAGTGGGCGATCTTGTGCGTCCCGGTACAAGCCTGAACAGGGGCATGGGAGGCATAGGTGTTGGACTGCGTGACAACCGGTACATCAACTACCTGAACCCGGCTTCAGCCTCGGCTCGGGACTCTTTGTCTTTTATGCTCGACTTTGGGGTTATGCAAAGAAACTTCGTAAATACGGACGGACCTCGCACCTCGGCATACAACGCCATGAGCATGAGCCATGTGTTGATGTCGTTTCCCATTTGGAAAACAACAGCCATGCAACTGGGCATCATTCCATACAGCCACGTAGGTTATCGGTTTGTGGAGGACGAAAACAGAGAAGACATTTTGGCCAACATCGGTGCTTTTAGGTATTATCAATTTGGACAAGGAAGTATCAACCAAGCTTTTGCTGCTTATTCCGCTACTTTCTTCCGTCACGTATCGGTAGGTGTGCAGGGTACGTACTATTTTGGGCACCTACAGAAAAACACATTCATACAGTCGTTGACCGCGCCGGAATTGTACGGAACATTGAAAACAGGCTACAATATTTCCGTGAGTTCTTTTGGGGCTCGTTTTGGGGCACAAGTATTTGGAAACTTGGCTCCGGGAACGTCATTTACCGTAGGGGCAACTTTTCAGCCGGCCGGATTGCTTAAAGGAGACGTTACGCATTTTGCCAGGGTAGAAAAAGGGTCTGCCATAGATACGGTATTTGCCAATGTGACACAAGGTTCTCAAATGCACATACCTATGGAATGGGAAGTAGGTTTTTCCATAAGAAAGCAAGACAGCTGGGCTTTTGGAGCCGATTATACCAGATCCGATTGGAGCCACTCACAATTTGCGCAAACACCGGGTATCACTTTTGAACCGGCCTTGAGTCAAACAGTAAAAGCAGGATTTGAGTTTACGCCGGACCGGTACAGCATTCGCTATTTCATGCGCCGCTGGACGTACAGATTTGGTGCTTATTATGATAAATCGTATTTGATGTTGAACGGAAAACAAGTAAACGCCGTGGGTATCACACTGGGCTTTTCCGTACCTGTATACCGTTGGTACAACTCGCTTGCCGTATCTATAGATGCCGGTCAAAGAGGAAGTATTGAAGACAATTTGATTAGGGAACGGTATATTATGTTAATTTTGAACTTCAATTTGCACGATATATGGTTTTTGAAACACAGATATAATTAAATGCTATAAAAATGAAAAAGATTGGAATCCTATTTTCTTTGATTATGCTCGCTTTCGTAACGCAAAGCTATGCGCAGGCCGGAAGATTTGGGGCGACTCCGGAGGACAGTGTCGAGTGCGTAAAGTATTTGAACTTTTATAAGGAGTATTACAAGAACGGGAACATCAGAGAAGCCCTTCCATCGTGGCGCGGAGCTATGAACAGATGTCCGCTTGGCGTAACGCAGGCGTTGTATCAAGATGGACAAAACATCATTAAATTTTTGATCAATCAAACGAATGATCCCACGCGTAGAGCAGAGCTGATAGACTCTTTGGTTTTGATGTACGACATACGGATTGATAAATTCCCGGCTTTTAGATCGGGACTAAGTGCTCGTACGTTCAAAGCGTACGACATGATTACTTACTATAAAACAGACGATTTAAAAATATATCAAGCACTGAAAGACGTAGTAGAGTTTGGTCAGGAACAGACAGATCAAAACATTTTGGTTTTGAATATGCAGTATGCCACCAACTTGTTTAAAGAAGGCCAGATGTCACCGGAGGAAGTGATTTTGGTATACCAAGAAATCAGTGCACTTTTTGATAAAAAAGAAGCTGTCGACAGCAACAATGCATTGGAAGAAGCACGCAACAGCTTTGAAACACTCTTTGCCATATGCGGTGTAGCGGATTGCGACAATTTGCTGGCGTTGTTCGAGCCCCGTTTTGACCAAAGGGCTACGGAAACTTCTTACGTAAGGAAAGTAGTACAATTGCTATCCAATGCCGGTTGTGAAACGTCAGATTTGTTCTTGAAAGCCGTAGAGCGTTTGTATGAATTGGAGCCTACCTACAACTCTGCATATTATTTGTACAGATTGTATTCGTCCAGAGATCATTCTGAAAACGCCATTAAATATTTGCAACAAGCTATAGATTCCGACAACATAGACGATAAAGTAAAAGGCGATTACTTGTTGGAGTTGGGTACTTTTTGTTTCAAAAAAATAAACAACAGCTCCATTGCCGCACAACACGCCTTGAAATCTTATACGTTTAATGAAGAATTAAAAGGGAAAGCGTTCTTGTTGATGGGTCATATGTGGGCCGTTGCCAAAGTAAGAGACAGCGATATGCCGGAAATTGACGACCGCGCTAATTTTTGGGTAGCCGTTGATTATTTTGTACGCGCTAAGCAAGCCGATCCTTCCTTGGCAGAAGAGTGCGACCGCTTGATTGCTACGTACAGGCAATACTTCCCTGCAGCTGAAGAAGCTTTTATGCACGATTTGAAAGAAGGCGCCAGCTATTCGGTAAGAGCCAATGGTTTGTCGGCAACTACTACTGTAAGGACTATAAGATAAAACGGTCGGTAACATATGTGAAAATAGGGGTAGCTATGTGCTTGTCATTGGCTACCTTCTTTGTCTCTTGCAAAAACCGAGTGACAACGGTAGGGGCTTTACACAATCCGGACAGCATTCCCACACAGACTATAGAAAACATGGAAGGGTGGCAGGTAGAAGACGGAGTAATTCGTGGCAGGCTGACAGCACCTTATATGGAAAAATTCACAAAAGGAGACGAACCGTACGAAGTATTTCCTCACTCTTTTTTAGTGGAAGCCTACACACCGGAAGGAGAACTAGAAACAATCATTACTGCTGACAAAGCCATGCACCGCAGCGGAGATGAACAAATTTGGATAGCTACCGGCAACGTAGTGGTAAAGAATATTCTGAAAGAAGAGACCATGGAAACCGACACGTTGTATTGGGACCAGCAAAAGAAAATTATTTATACACACAGTTATGTAAAACTGTATTCTCCCGATTTTTTTGCTCAAGGATACGGTATGGAATCTGATGAAAGAGCCAGTCGGGCAAAAATCCTTAAACCGTTTGATTCTTACGGATACGTAAAGCAGGACACTTTGTCCAATGAAGAAAAAGAATTAACTTCGCGCCCTATTACGGACTAAAAAATTCAAATAAAATACAATGGCAGTTCTTGAAAAAATAAGGGTACAGTTGGGAATATTTATTACTGTACTTATAGCAATAGCCTTAATTTCATTCATCATTGACCCCAGCACCCTGCAATCGGCAGTGTCTATGTTCTCTTCCAAAAACGATGTGGGAAAAATGAACGGACAAGGTATTACCTATATGGAATACAGCAGGAAAATGGAAAACATCAAAAATCTGCAACAAGCCATCACAGGCGCTGCGGCTTTGGATGAACAAAGCCAAGAGGCCGTGGAGCAAGGCACGTGGCAGTCTTTCTTAAAAGATTTGGTGTACCTGCCGGCTATGGGAAAAGCAGGTGTTCGCCTGGGAAGTGAAGAAAAATTTGACATGGTACAGGGGCGTGATATTTCTCCCGTTATTTTAAACGATCCCGTGTTTTTTGGAGAAGACGGCCTGTTTGACCGTTCGCGTCTTACGCAAATTGTACAGATGGCTTCTGCAGAACCCGGCAGCATTCCGGCCATATACTGGGAATTTGTGAAAGAAAATATGGAAACAGACAGGTATTTCACAAAGTACAGTTCCTTGTTGGCTAAAAGCAATGTGGTAAATGCAGTGGAATTGCGTAGAAATATGGAAGAAAACAACTTGACGGCTACCGTCAGTTTTGTGTTGGCTCCCATTTCTTTTGCACGCGACACTTCTATCAAAATCACACAAAAAGAAGTACGCAAATACTACGATGAACACAAACACTTGTACAAGCAAGAAGCTTCAAGAGATATAGAATACGTGGTATTTCCCATTGAACCTTCCGAACAAGACGTGGAATTGGCAAGAACGGATATTGAGAAGACGTATCCTGAATTTGTTGCAGCAGAAAACCTCAGACATTTTTTGGCACGCAATTCAGACAAACCGCTTGATATGCACTATTACAAGAAAGATGAATTGCTTTCTGTATCACCCACGTTAGACAGCTTTGCTTTCCGAGCCACAACGCGTGACGTATTGCCCGTGTATTTGGAAAACGATGTATTTCGTGCTGCTCGTATAGCCGATATCAAACAATTGCCCGACTCTGTATTCGTACACCACATACTCATACAGGATACTCCGGATAGATCACAAGCTTTGGCCGACAGCCTTATGGGTATTTTAAACCGTGCTCCGGGTCGTTTTCAGGAACTGGCCATGCAATTCTCTGCAGACCAAAACCCCAACGTTGAACCGGGTGTCATCGGCTGGTTTGACGACAATTACATCCCCGGTATGGAGTCTACCTTTGAAGCCCGTTTGAATAGACCTTATATTTTGGAAACACAATACGGTTTGCATATTGTGAAAATCTCTGAAAGAACGCGTCTGCACAAGAAAGTACAATTGGCTGTTTTGGTAAAAGAAGCTGTTGCCGGAAAAGAAACATACCAGACTGTATATTCGCAAGCCAACAACCTGTCTGCCAAAAGCAAGACAACGGAAGAGTTTAACAAAGTAGCCATGGAGAGCTATTTGTATCCCATGCCGGCCATAGGTGTAAGGGAAGACGCCAAAACCATATCCGGTTATGAGCACATGAGAGAATTGGTCCGCTGGGCTTTTGACGCCAAAGAAGGAGACGTATCGCCGGTCATTTCCGTAGACAACAAATACTTCTTTGTGGCCACACTTACAGGAGTCCACGAAAAAGGCATAGCCACGTTGAAAGAAAAACAGGCCGAGATAGAACTGTTGCTCATTCCCGAGAAGAAGAAAGAACGTCTGTATGAAGAAATACAAAAAGAGTTGGAGCAACATGCAACGCTTGAATCTTGGGCCGAGGCAACAGGACGCAACATCTCCACACAAACGGGTGTTGCTTTTGGATCTTCAGGTCAAACAGACCTGCTCTTTACAGGAGCTGTAGCAGCAGCAGAAGAACAAAAACTGTGCGGACCCATCAAAGGAGAAATGGGCATTTACGTATTCCGCGTAGAAGAGAGAGAAGACGGAGCTTTCTATACAGAAGACGATGCGCACCGTTGGGCATATACCCTTGCCGGCTACCAGACACAAATGATTCCCTTTGTGCTGCAAGAAAGCGCCAAAGTCGAAGACAAACGCGCCCGCTTCTACTAGATCCGGCCGCCCCCTATCCACACACAGACTGCGCACCCAGCTTTCCACTGCGCACCCAGCCTTGCGCACCCAGCCTCAAGATGGTGCGCAGCTTTTTTTTGCGACTTTCGCAAATGACACGAAATCAGCAGGTTGCAAAACGCCACATATTTTCTTGCGCACCATCTTGAGGCTGGGCCCTGGCCTTGCGCACCATCTTGAGGCTGGGCCCTGGTGCTAGCGGCTGAACAGAAAGTGCATGATGTCGCCGTCGCGGACTACGTAGTTTTTGCCCTCGGCACTGATTTTGCCGGCTTCTCGGCAAGCTGCCTCGGATTTGTAATGTAGAAAATCTTCAAATTTGATGACCTCGGCCCGGATATAACCTTGCTCAAAGTCGGTATGAATGAGGCCGGCGGTTTGAGGTGCTTTCGTTCCTTCTTGGAAGGTCCATGCGCGCACTTCTTCGTTTCTTGTTGTAAAGAACGTTTCCAATCCCAGCAATCGGTAGGCTGCATGGATCAGCCTGTTGGTTCCCGTCTCTTCTATGCCCAACATGTCTAAAAATTCTTGTTGCATATCTGCATCTTCCATTTGAGCAATTTGTGCTTCTGCATCTGCGGCAACAATCAAGTACGGGGCATTTTCTTGCTCCAACCTTTCTGCAACGCGCTGTGTATGTTCGTTTCCGTCTACCGCTGAATCTTCATCCACATTGCATACGTAGAGTACCGGTTTGTTCGTCAACAGGAACAAGTCGCGGCCCATCCGTCGTTCTTCCCAGTTGGTAAGGGGTACCGTACGGGCGTTTTCCCCTTGATTCAATGCGTCTTTGTATTGCAGCAATAAGTCTACAAGCCGAGCCGCTTCTTTGTCGCCTCCGGCTATGGCTTGTTTTTGTACTTTGGACAGACGGTTTTCAATTGTTTCCAGGTCTTTGATTTGCAACTCTGTTTCTACTATTTCCATGTCCCTTACCGGGTCCACATGGCCGCTTACGTGTGCGACGTCGTCGTTGTCAAAACACCTGAGCACGTGCAATATGGCGTCTGTTTCTCTGATATTGGCCAAAAACTGATTCCCCAATCCTTCTCCTTGGCTGGCGCCTTTGACCAATCCGGCGATATCCACAAAATCTACAGTAGCAGGCACTACGCGTTTGGGCTTGACTAAAGCAGCCAGTTGCTCCAGGCGGTCGTCAGGCACTTGTGTAGATCCAAGATTGGGTTCTATGGTGCAAAACGGAAAATTGAGAGCTTGTGCTTTTCCGGATGATACACAATTGAACAACGTAGATTTTCCTACGTTGGGAAGTCCGACTATACCGCATTTGAGTGCCATGTTTAACAAAACTAACAATTTCTGCGCACCCAGCCTCAAGATGGTGCGCAGCTTTTTTTTGCGACTTGCGCAAATGGCATGGAATCAGCAAGTTGCAAAATGCCACCTGTTTTCTTGCGCACCATCTTGAGGCTGGGCCTCGGCGGCTGGGCCTCGGCGGCTGGGCCTCGGCGGCTGGGTCTGGGCTGGGTCTGGGCTGGGTCTGGGCTGGGTGCCTAGCGGCTGAATAGAAAATGCATGATGTCTCCGTCGCGGACTACGTAGTTTTTGCCCTCGGCACTGATTTTGCCGGCTTCCCGGCAGGCTGCCTCGGATTTGTAATGTAAGAAATCGTCAAATTTGATGACCTCGGCGCGGATAAAACCGCGTTCAAAGTCGGTATGGATGATGCCGGCGGCTTGCGGGGTTTTGGTGCCGCTTTTGAAAGTCCAGGCGCGCACTTCTTCCTGACCGACGGTAAAGTACGTTTCCAGACCTAATAAACGGTAGGCGGCCCGTATCAATCGGGATACTCCGGATTCTTCCAGACCCATCAGGGCTAAGAATTGCTCTCGTTCATCGGAGTCTTCTATTTGGGCAATTTCTGCCTCGGACCCGGCGGCTACTATCAGGTACGGTTCGCCATCCTGTTTCAGTCTTTCCACAACTTGTTGTGTATAATTGTTTCCTTTTACGACGGATTCTTCGTCCACGTTGCATACGTAGAGAACGGGTTTGTTGGTCAGCAAAAACAGATCGCGCGCCATGCGTCTTTCTTCTGCGTTTTCGAGCGGTACAGTACGGGCATTTTTTCCTCGGCTCAGTGCGTTATGGTATTGTTCCAACAAAACGGCCAGGCGGGCGGCTTGCTTGTCGCCACCGGCAACGGCTTGTTTTTGTACTTTGGACAGACGGTTTTCAATTGTTTCCAGGTCTTTCAACTGCAATTCCGTCTCGATGATTTCCATATCCCTGACAGGATCCACACTGCCGCTTACGTGCGATACGTCCGGATGGTCAAAACATCTGAGTACGTGTAAGATGGCATCGGTTTCGCGGATGTTGGCCAGGAACTGGTTGCCCAATCCTTCTCCTTTGCTGGCGCCTTTGACCAGGCCGGCGATATCCACAAAATCAACGGTAGCGGGTACTACGCGCTTGGGATTGACCAAAGCGGCCAGTTGTTCCAGACGTTCGTCGGGTACGCGAGTAGAGCCTAAGTTGGGTTCTATGGTGCAGAACGGGAAGTTGAGCGCCTGGGCTTTTCCGGAAGACAAGCAATTGAACAACGTAGATTTTCCCACGTTGGGCAGTCCTACTATGCCGCATTTCAGAGCCATACGATTGATACCAAATTTTTAAGCCCGCAAAACTAACAACTTTTATCCAATTTGTCCTTTTTCTTTTCTATCTCCGCGCTATTTTGTGGTTATGATGCGATTGATACTTTGTCTGGTGTTGTTTTGGAACGTAGAAAATTACTTTGATCCGTTTGATGATCCGTTGACAAGAGACGAATCCTTTACACCGCAAGGATATTATGCTTGGACATGGTACAAGTTTATAAGAAAGCGCAACGATCTGGCCAAAACCATTATTGCTTGTGGTTTGAAAGACGACGGAACGTGGGAGGCTCCCACTATTGTAGGATTGTGCGAGGTGGAAAACTTTTTTGTGTTGTACCAGTTGGTTACGGATTCTCCTTTGGCGCCTTTAGAGTATGGGATTATCCACCGCGATTCTCCCGATCCGCGTGGTATAGACGTGGCGTTGCTCTATAAAAAAGAAACGTTCAAACCGCTGCAAGCAAATTATTATCTGCCTGTTTATGAGGATGGTACTCCGGCTGCTACGCGTGAGGTTTTGTACGTGAAAGGGGTGTATGACAAAACAGATACATTGCATTTTTTCGTAAACCATTGGCCTTCCAAATTGGGCGGAACGGCTGCAAAAGCGTTGCGTATGAATGCATCCCGGATGGTACAAGAAGTAGTGGACAGCGTCTTGGCCGTTTGCCCTTTGGCTCGGATTGTAGTAATGGGTGATTTTAACGATTCTCCTACTTCTGCTGCCGTACGCATGTTGGAAGGGGAGCGACTTGTCAACGTTAGCGCCGGAGATACGTACAAATTTCAAGGGGCTTGGGATTGTATAGATCAATTTTTAGTAAGTCCCTCTATTCAAGAGTCTTTGGAATATGTAAACGTTGTCCGCCTGCCTTTTTTGTTGGAATCGGATCCTACGTATATGGGCCAAAAACCCAGGCGTACATATTTGGGGCCGGCTTACAAAGGAGGCGTCAGCGACCACCTTCCTATAAGCCTAAAAATTACTAACTTTACCGGCTATGACCAAGAGCCCCGTAAATACCCCGCTTATGAAGCAGTATTTTGCCCTTAAGGCAGAACATCCGGACGCGTTGCTGCTGTTCAGGGTGGGTGATTTTTACGAAACATTTGGCGAGGATGCCATCAAAGCATCAAAGGCTTTGGGGATTGTTTTGACCAGAAGAGCCAACGGAGCGGCTGCATATGTGGAATTGGCCGGATTCCCGCACCACGCCATAGATACGTATTTGCCCAAATTGGTGAAAGCCGGTTATAAAGTGGCCGTTTGTGAACAATTGGAAGATCCCAAACTGACCAAGAAATTGGTCAAGCGCGGCATTGTAGAGGTAGTTACTCCCGGTCTTTCTTACAATCCGCAACTTCTGGAAGCAGGAGAACACAATTTTTTGGCCAGTATCCACTGCATGCACGGTAGCGGAGAGGTGCAAGCCGGAGTGGCGTTTACAGATATTTCCACCGGTACGGTACAAGTAGCCCAAGGCAATCTTTCCTACATAGAGAGTCTGATAGTGCAATATACACCTAAAGAAATTTTGGTGGAACGCGGTCGAGAGAAAGAGTGGAGAGGGAAGGTGGACAATACGGCTTTTGTGTCGTCCATAGATACGTGGGCCTTTGTTCAGGAAGCGGCACAAGAGAAAGTCAAGGATCATTTTGGAGTAGAGAGCCTGAGGGGTTTTGGGATTGAACAACTGCCGCTAGCCGTTCAGGCAGTAGGTGCCATGCTCTTTTACTTGGAAGCCAATAAATATGCCCAATACGATCATTTGTGCACCTTACAGCGCATTGATGGACAAGACTTTATGTGGTTGGACAAATACACCATTCGCAATCTGGAGCTCTTTCCGCGCAAGGAAAATCCCATGAAAGGTGCCAGCTTAATAGAAGTCATAGATAGAACACAAACCCCTATGGGAGCTCGGTTGTTGCGTCAATGGATGGTGATGCCGCTCAGAAGCAAGGCAGCTGTTGAGCAACGGCACAAAGGGGTGGCCTTTTTTGTAGAACAGAAGAAACAAGCCGAGAAGCTACAGAAAATATTGTCCCGAGTAGGGGATATGGAACGTCTGGTGTCGCGTGCCGCCGCCGGTCGAATCAACCCTCGGGAAGCAGCCCAACTGGGTTACGCATTGGAGCAAACGGCTCAAGCCAAACAGTTGCTGGAGCAGCTGCTTGACAAGCCGGCACAAAAGGCAATCGAGGCACCCGAAAGAAAACCGCAAATGGCAGCCGAACCGGTCTCTGCCTCGGCTTCCACCTCGGCAAGCCAGCCTGTTCTTCCCCAAGTGGCGGCGCTGGATCCTTGTCCCCAACTGGTGGATACCTTGCGGAAAACATTGGTGGAATCGCCTCCGGCTCAGATGGGTAAGGGGCAGGTGGTGGCAGACGGTTTTGACGAGCAACTGGATGAGCTGCGGTATATTGTTGCCCACAACAAGGAGTATTTGCAACAGATGCAGCAGCAAGCGGCGCAGGAAACGGGTATTTCTTCTTTGAAGATTGGGTTTAATAACGTATTCGGTTATTACATAGAGGTACGAAATACGCACAAAGATAAGGTGCCGCCCACATGGATTAGGAAACAAACGTTGGTAAGCGCAGAAAGATACATTACAGAAGAACTGAAAATCTATGAGGAAAAGATTTTAGGAGCAGAGGAGCGCATTGCACAATTGGAACAAGAAATTTTCAATCGCCTGGTAGGCACTATTCATTCATACGTCCGGCCCATTCAGGAGAACGCCCGTATGTTGGCGCAGATAGATTGCTTGTTGGGATTTGCCATTCTGTCCGCAAGCAACAAATACGTTCGTCCCCAAATGGAAGAATCAGATATTCTGGATATCAAACAAGGTAGACACCCTGTGCTGGAAACTTTAATGCTTCCCGGGGAATCGTATGTGCCCAACAGTGTGTATTTGGACAACAGCACGCAGCAAATCATTGTGTTGACAGGTCCCAACATGGCCGGAAAATCTGCCTTGTTGCGTCAGACGGGATTGACGGTGTTGTTGGCTCAAATGGGTTCTTACGTACCGGCTGAAGAGGCTGTTCTGGGCATGGTAGACAAATTGTTTACTCGTGCCGGAGCCGGAGATGATATGGCTCGCAGGGAATCTACTTTCATGGTAGAGATGTTGGAGTCGGCTGCCATTTTGAACAACGTAACGGACAAATCCCTGGTGTTGTTTGACGAAATAGGCCGAGGCACAAGTACGTACGACGGCATATCTATTGCCTGGGCTATTGTGGAATATTTGCATGAAAAACCGGGAGCGCGTGCCAAGACACTTTTTGCTACACATTACCACGAACTGAACCAAATGGCCGAACAATATTCCCGCATTAAAAACTTCCACATTGCTGTTAAAGAGCGTGGACAAAAGGTGCTGTTCCTACACAAGATGATTACAGGCGGCATTCAACACAGCTTTGGTATTCATGTAGCCGGAATGGCCGGTATGCCTCGTCGAGTTATCCTTACAGCACAAGACGTACTCAAAGACCTGGAGCAGGAAAAAGAGCGTCCGCCCTCTATAGAACGGCCTAAACAATTGTCGTTCTTCCAGTTGGAGGACCCGTTGTTGCAAGCTTTAAAAAGAGATATAGAATCCATAGACCTGAACGGCATAACGCCTTTAGAGGCTTTTGATGCTTTACGGGAATTGAAAAGAAAAATAGGACAAAAAGAATGAGACAGTTCATCAAAAATGCAAACATCTTTTTCAAGCTTTTGGGAGAAAGCTTTGCGTTTGCTTACGATTCCGTAAAAGGGGACAAGTTCAGGGCTTTTCTTTCCCTACTGGGTGTAACCATCGGGATTTTTTCCATAGTGGCTGTTTTTACAGCTATAGAAGGTTTGGAAAAAAACGTGAAAAACATCTTTTCTTCTTTAGGAACAGATGTGGTTTACATAGACAAAATGTCTTGGGATGCCATAGCTACAGGAGAAGGATTCAAGTGGTGGGAATACCGCCAGCGACCCAACAACACGTACGAAGAGTTTTTGTTTCTGCAGGAACACGTTACTCTTGCAGACCAAATAGCCTTGTCAGCCACTACTCGTGCCAGTATTAAGTACGGAAGAAATACAGTAAAAAATACCACAGTTTATGGTGTGACGTACTATTGGAACAGGATTTCTTTTTTTGAAGTAGACGAAGGCAGGTATTTTACGGCGGCAGAAACTACAGAGAGCATACCGTTGGCCGTTGTGGGACGCAATGTGGCAGAGGAGCTCTTTCCTGACGGCATTTCTCCTATAGGCAACAACATAAAAATAGGAGGGTTTACCGTACGGGTCATAGGGCTGATTAAAAAGAAAGGGGAATCCATGTTTGACCCTGTCATTTACGACGATGCCGTTATTGTATCTCTGCCTTTTGTTCGGAACTTTATAGACTTGCGGCGTATTTCTCCTACCATAGTAGCCCACAAAGATCCACAAGCAGACGACGAAGAGTTTATGGAACAGCTGCGCAATTACTTGCGTGCCATCCGTCGCTTGAGACCGGTGCAGAAAGACAACTTTGCTTTGAACAAACTGACTTTTCTGGACGATGCCCTGGCGCAATTGTTTGGTGTCATTGCTATTGCCGGCTGGGTCATCGGAGGCTTCTCTATTCTCATAGGCGCTTTTGGTGTGGCCAATATCATGTTCGTGTCTGTCAAGGAGCGAACGCACATCATAGGCATTCAAAAAGCCATGGGAGCCAAAAGTATTTTCGTGCTTTCGCAATTCCTCTTCGAGGCAGCCCTTCTCTCTTTGGTTGGCGGAGTCATAGGCATACTCATTGTTTGGGGACTGGCCGTCTTTGTTACCAACAATTACGATTTCCATTTGGCCATGTCTGCAAGCAACATCCTGCGCGGCGTATTGGTATCTGCCGCCGTAGGTCTGGTAGCCGGTTTCATCCCATCCCTCCAAGCCTCTCGCATGGACCCCGTGGAAGCCATGAATCGCGGTAATTGATTGTCATTTTGCCGGAAAATCTCTGAAAACACAATAGCCGTTTAAAATTCTTTACTACATTTAAAGTGTTAAATAAAAATAAAGATGAAAAAATGGCTTTTTCTAATTCTTGCAGGAACGATGCTGGTAGCATGCGATCCGCAAGACAACCCTAACTCACAAGATACTCCGCCCGACGGAACAACGGGTACTTTTACAGATGCTCGTGATGGAAACGTATACAAAACAATACAAATCGGCAGCCAAACCTGGATGGCTGAAGACCTAAAATTCTTACCGTCTGTCAATAAACCTATCGACGGAAGTAAGCAAGAACCGCATTATTATGTTTACGGATATGATGGTTCAGACGTAGCCGAGGCTAAGGCCTTTACTTATGAAGGAGTCAATATGTACGAGACCTACGGTGTGTTGTACAACTGGAGTGCCGCTACCACTACAGTTGGAACCAAGGCAACAGCACAAGGTCAGGTTCAGGGAGCATGTCCGGATGGTTGGCATGTGCCTAGTCAGGCAGAGTGGGTACAGCTAGAGTGTTATTTGGCTGATAACGGACACAATTACGATGGCTCCATAGGATGGGAAGAAAATAAATTTAAAAAAATTGGAAAATCTATGGCCACGGCTGATGGCTGGAAAAGCTCAGATACGGAAGGAGCTGTTGGAAATGCCGACTACCCTGAGTATCAAAACAAATCCGGTTTTTCTGCCCTTCCGAGCGGATGTCGTTTTTCTTATGGGATTTTTGGCGATCTGGGTATTAACGTCAGTTGGTGGAGTGCTACCGAGTATCAGGTTTTTGATTTCAATTACGACCACGCCTGGTTAAGGCTCTTACAAAACAGTTATAATATCTTGTTTTATAATTACTGGCGTAAGGACGAAGGTTTATCTGTCCGTTGTGTGAAAGACTGACCAGCCTCCAGCGCACCCAGCCTTGCGCACCCAGCCTCCAGTCCCCAGCCCAGCGCACCCAGCCTTGCGCACCCAGCCTCAAGATGGTGCGCAAGAAAATATTCAGAAATTTACAACATGTTGATTTTGTGGCACATAGAAAAATGCCTAACAATTCTTGCGCACCATCTTGAGGCTGGGTGCGCAAGGCTGAGGCTGGGTGCGCAGGCTGGGTGTGCAAAAACAGCCGAGAATAGGGTGCTATAGGGCGGCTATTTGTGAGGTAAGTGCTATGAAATCTTCCACGCCCAATTGTTCGGGGCGGCGGTGGAGGCCGTCTATAGATGTGTTGTCTTGTTGAGTGCTGTCACGCGGCAGGTCTTTAAGAAGCGGTTTCAGGCTGTTGCTCAACATTTTTCGTCTTTGGTTGAAGGCTGTTTTGATTACTTTCAAGTAGAGGTCTTCCGGGCAATCCAATACAGTGCGGTCGTTTCTGACCAGGCGGATAACGCCCGATTGCACTTTGGGCGGAGGGGTGAAAGCTCCGGGTGCTACGGTAAATAAGTATTCGGGTGTATACCAGGTTTGTAGTAATACGCTCAAGATGCCGTATGCGCGACTGCCGGGAGGAGAACAGAAACGTTCGGCCACTTCTTTTTGTAACATGCCCACCACCAACGGAATGCGGTCTTTCAATTCCAATACTTTAAAGAAGATTTGTGACGAGATGTTGTAAGGAAAATTGCCGATGAGGGCAAAGTGTTCCGGGAGGGCATCGGGTGACAAAGTCAGAAAATCGTCACATATTAGCTTGCCTTTTAATTGGGGATATGCTTTGTGCAGGTAGTCCGCTGCTCGCCGATCCAGCTCCACACCGTAGTAATCCACGGCAGGGTCTTGCAGCAACAAATCTGTAAGCACCCCTGTACCCGGACCCACTTCTAGAACAGGCCATATTTTATCCGGGACAGTTTTCTGCGGAGCCGGCGTGTCTGGCCGAGTGTTCAGTGGTGCGTCTGACGGCATGTCTGGTGGCATATCTGGCCGAGTGTTCAGTGGTGCGTCTGACGGCGTATCTGGTCGTGAGTCTAGTGGTACGCCTGGCGAAGAATTCAGCGGTGTCTCTTGCGGCGTGTCTGACGGTGTGTCCGGAAGTGCATTCAGTAGTGCATCTACTATACGATGGGCAATAGACGTGTTGTGCAAAAAATGCTGTCCTAAGGCTTTTTTAGGTTGTATGGGCATGAAGCATGATATTTTTTTTACCTTTATACAAATCTAATAAAACATCCTATGAAAAAACTTTTTTTCTTCACACTCACGGCTTTGCTGCTTGTTTCTTGTACAGGCAAAAAAGTTCAGAAAGCAGATGCACGCTTGGAAGAGCTCAGAACAGAGCTCAATGCTGTAGGTTTTTCGGTTGCTGTTATTAAGGACAACCGAGTAGTATATACAGGAGCCACCGGGTTTAGGAATTTAGAGACAGAAGAGCCGCTCTTGGTAACAGACCTCATGCGTATTGCCTCTATTTCTAAAAGCTTTACGGCTACGGCCATTATGCAATTGTATGAGGCCGGTTGTTTTGATTTGGATGATGATATAGGTGATGCTTTAGGATTTTCTGTAAGAAATCCTGCACACCCCAATATTCCCATAACGTACAGAATGTTGCTGTCTCATACGTCCAGTCTGAGTGACAAAGGAGGCTATTTCTCTTTGGATGTCATCAATCCCGCAGTAAAGAAAGATGTTTCCGGTTCTTTCAACGATTACGCCCCCGGAGCAGATTATCAATATTGCAACTTGGGGTTCAATATTCTAGGCACGTTGGTGGAAATCCATTCTGCAGAAAGGTTTGACTTGTATATTAAAAACAATATCCTGGATCCGCTGGGATTGACGGCTTCTTTTAATGTGAACGATCTGGATCAAGACAAATTTGCCGTCATTTATGAATACAAAGACGGAGAATTTGTGCCGTCACCACAGGCGTACAATCCAAGGATTAAGGAAATTGAAGAGTACGTATTGGGATATTCGGCGCCTATTTTTTCTCCAACCGGAGGCATGAAAATTAGTGCACCCGATTTGGCAAAACACGCCTTGGTGCAAATGAACGACGGTACGTGGAACGCGATAGAGATTTTACTTCCGGAAAGTGTAGCGCTGATGCAAACACCGCAAAGTCTGGGCGACAGAAGGAGTAGTGATCCGGCAGATATACAAGTTGCTAAGACGCAAGAAAAAATTGCCGAGGAGGCGGTCGAGGAAGCAGGCGAAGAAGCGGCCGAGAAGGCGGCTGAGGAAGCAGGCGAAGAAGCGGCCGAGAAAGAGGCCGAGGAGCCTGCTGTACCGGCGTTGGGCTACGGATTTGCGCTGGAGAAAACCGACCGCTTGATTGAAGGACACGTGATGACAGGCCATACGGGCAGCGCTTATGGGTTGTATTCTGCCATGTTCTTCCAGAAGGAACAGAAGTTCGGATTCATTGTCATATGCAACGGTTTTGACACCTCACAGCCGCGCCGCGACAACGGATTTTTGGCGGTACAAACAGACGTCATCAACGCACTATACGAAATCTTTGTGCAACGCATGAAGTGATCAACTAAGTGTATCACAGCCACTTACAGAAAACGTGCCCCCGGGGCACGTTTTTAGTAACTTGCAGAGAATTAGCAAGTTAATCACTTCATGCGTTGCATCAAAGGCCCAATTCTTTTTTCTGGGCCGGATCGATTCCGGAGGGGGCGTCCAACATGATGTCTCTTCCGGAATTGTTTTTGGGGAAGGCTATGCAGTCGCGGATGCTTTCGTGGCCGCTAAA
>Ga0265293_10002666_pt1 | contig 35030 bp, 29 predicted proteins | sample Munlanlewell138R_FD_192505 | JGI IMG/M metagenome (GOLD analysis project Ga0265293, IMG submission 192505) | Leachate microbial communities from a municipal landfill in Southern Ontario, Canada - Leachate well 138R | ecosystem: Engineered > Solid waste > Landfill > Unclassified | place: Canada... | reverse complement strand
TACAACAAGGCGTTGTTCCAGGCAGCCGGCCTCGACCCGGAAGCACCACCAACCACCTGGGACGAACTCGTGGCCGCGTCGGACGCACTAACCGTCGTGGAGGGCGGGCGCATCCAGCAGCTCGGTTTCGGCCCCACGCTCGGCAACACCTACTTCCCGCTGTACGCCATGCTCAACGGGGAAGACCTCCAGACCGACGATGGTAGCCTCAAGTTCGACACCCCCGCCGCTATCGAGGCTCTGCAGTGGATGGTAGATCGCCAGAACGCTTACGGCAGCCGGGCCATGACCTCGTTCGCCGCCACATTCGGTAGCGGCGCCAGCGACCCGTTCATCTCCGGCAAGGTCGCCATGATCATCCAGAACAACACCTTCCCCGGTCAGATCGCCCAGTACGCCCCCGACCTCGATTACGGCGTGGCGCTACTGCCGAACAACGGCACCTCGACCAGCTGGAGCAACGGCTTCTCGCTCGAGATGAGCGCCTCCACCAAGGCCCCGGAGGCCGCCTGGCGCCTCATGGAGTACCTCATGTCGCCCGAAGTCCAGCACGCGTACGCCAGCACCAACCTCTCCATGGTCGGCAACATCGCCGCCGCCGAGTCACCCGACCTCATGGCCAACCCCAACTGGCAGGTGTTCGTCGAGCAGATGGGCACCTCCGCCTTCCGCCCGTTCTCGCTCGAAGCACCCGCCTGGTACGACACGGCCCTGCAGCCCGAGGTCGATGCCGCTCTGCTTGGTACCAAGACGCCCGAGCAGGCCCTGCAGGACGCTCAACGTTCCTACGAGAACGAGGTCCGTCGCTTCCGAGAGACCAACTGAGGGATAGGAAAGAAAGGGGCCGCCGCAAGACCTGCGGCGGCCCCTCCAGAGCTACTTGATGGCCCGTCCGCGCATGAGCCGCTTGGCACGCCGTGAGATGTACTCGGCGTGGTTGTTCATCTCACCGTGGGTGCTGGGGTTCCTCTTCTTCCTCGCGTTGCCCATAGGACTTTCCGTCTATTACAGCTTCACTGCATTCAACGTCTTCCAACCCCCGCGCTGGATAGGTTTGGCCAACTTCAGGGTGCTTTCTACCGACCCCCTGTTCTGGAAGGCGCTCTACAACACCGCCTACTACACGTTCATTTCGGTGCCGCTGATGATGATCATCAGCCTCGGGGTGGCCTTGCTGCTGAACTCCAAGCTGCCCGGCATGCGCTTCTTTCGCACGATCTTCTTCTTGCCGGCGGTACTTTCCGGCGTTGGCGTAGCCCTACTCTGGCTCTGGATATTCAACCCGGACTACGGGCTGATAAACCTGCTTCTCGGTTATCTGGGCATCGAAGGGCCGCTGTGGCTGTACGCGCCGGAGTGGGCCAAGCCGGCCATGATCATCATGAGCCTGTGGGGCCTGGGCGGGGTGATGGTCATCAACCTGGCGGGCCTCCAGAGCGTGCCACAGGAACTGTTCGAGGCCGCTCGGGTGGATGGCGCCAACGGCTGGGCGCAGTTCCGCTACGTCACCCTGCCCATGCTCTCACCTACGCTCTTCTTCAACTTCATCACGCTCACCATCGGTTCGTTCCAGGTGTTCACGCAGGCGTACATCATGACGGGCGGCGGTCCCGTCCACTCGACGCTCTTCTACGTCCTCTACTTGTTCCAGACGGCATTCGAGAGCCTTCGAATGGGTTATGCGTCGGCGATGGCGTGGATCTTGTTCTTCGTCATCGTGGGCGTGAGCCTGTTCCAGTTGGCGGCTTCGCGGCGCCTGGTCTACTACGAGGAGGGTTAGCGAGTGCAGTCGCTGAAGGCGGCCAGGATCAGCTACGTCATCACGGTCTACGTTCTGCTGGCCGTGGGCTCGCTAGCGTTCCTGTTCCCACTGGTATGGATGCTCAGCACCGCGCTCAAGCCGGACGCGCAGCTCTTCGCCTACCCACCCGAGTGGATACCCCGGCCGCCCATGTGGGGCAACTTCAAGGCGGCCATCGAGTACTTCCCGTTCTGGCTCTATTTCCGGAACTCCACCATCGTCACGGTGCTCGCCGTGTTCGGCCAGGTGTTCTCCGCCTCCATCGTGGCGTACGGCTTCGCCAAGCTCAGGTGGCCCGGGCGCGAGGTCGTGTTCTTCCTCGTGCTGGCCACCCTGATGATCCCCTCACAGGTGACCATGATCCCGCAGTTCGTCATCTTCACCAGGATCGGCTGGGTCGACACGCTCCTGCCGCTGATCGTGCCGAGCTTCTTCGGTGGTGGTGCCTTCAACGTGTTCCTGTTCCGGCAGTACTACCGAACCATCCCCCGCGAGTACAACGACGCCGCCAAGATCGACGGTGCGTCGGACTGGCGCATCTACTGGCAGATAGTCCTACCGCAGTCCAAACCGGTCATAGCCACGGCCAGCATCTTCGCGTTCCTGTGGACCTGGAACGACTTCATGGGCCCCGTCATCTACCTGCATAGCCCCAAGAACTTCACGCTGCCCATAGGCCTGAGAGCGTTCCAGCAACAGACCGGAACCGAGTGGGACCTGCTGATGGCTGCCTCTCTCATCGTCATGCTCCCCGTCATCCTGCTGTTCTTCTTCCTGCAGCGCTACTTCGTGCAGGGCATGGCGATGTCCGGGCTCAACCGCTGAACGGTCACGCCCCATAGGAGGGTCCAAGCTTGTCGTCCCATTCTCAGAAGAACCTTGCCCACGACACGGCTGAGAAGCGCGCGTCGGATGCCAACGGCGAGCGTCGTGGGGCCACGCTCACCAGCGCACCGTTCGACCCCGCTGCGCTAGCCGCCCTGCCAGCTGCCGAGTCACTTGCCGGTGACGCCCTCACCGTCGACCCACGCGACCCCGACTGGGCGCCGCCCGCCATCACCAACCAGTGGACCGGGCTGGTCGCCGGCCGAGGGGTGTTCGCCTACGACGGCCTCAGCTCCCCGGAACTCTACTCGGCCAGCGAGCACGGCCGACTGTACGCGGGGCTGAACGGCGGGGCGCTAGTGGACCTCTCGGGTGAGGGGCAAGTGACCTACCGCTGGTTCCCGAGCCGCATAGAGCGTAGTCAGAGATGGCGGGGACTCGTTCTCGAGGTCGTCACGCTGCTGCCCACCCAGGGACCGGGCGGGTCCGCCGGCACCGCTGCCGTCAACCTCCTGAAAGTCACGAACGGCGGAACCAGGCCCGTGAGCCTGGACCTCATGTTCCTCGTCAGCGCCGACACCTCCGCGACCTGGGACACCAACTGGCCGCCCAGAGAGCCTCTCGCGGCGAGAGTCACCTACGGAGACGGCGCGCTCCTCCTCAACGACAGGGACGGCGCGGCGGCCTCCGCGATCGTTGTGAGCCAGCCGCTGTTCGCGGTTGCCGGGTTCGATGTCCAAAGGCCGGGCAATAGCACCGCGTTCGACGGCGTGGAGGACCCATTCGCACCCAGCGGCCAAGTGACCGCTCGCTCGTTGCCGGAGGAACCACGGTGGCAGAGCGCCCACGCGGAAGCCCGCCTCGACGGCAGCGTGAACCAAGACTCGAGGAGCGTGGCGCTGCAAGTACGGCTGGAGGTCGATGCGGGCGGCAGCGCCGACCTCACCTGGGTACACGCCATGGCCACGGACGCCGCTGCTGCCATCAGCGCGGCGCGTGGCTACCTCGCGCGGGGGCAGATGCTCGTAGGGGAGACCCGCGACGCCTGGGAGGCGGAGTGGCGGGCGGCCTTCGGTGAGAACGGCGACCGGTTCTCCGGGTACCTACCAGTGCTGTCGAGCGACCAAGAGTCGATCAGGCGCCTGTACTACATGGGCGTAATCACGCTGCTCTACTGTCGGCGAGCGCCCACCTGGGGTGGGACGGCCACCACCTACATAACGGGCTTCCCATCGTCGCTCGGCACGTTCCCACACACCTGGGTCTTCCCGTGGGACACGATGATGGTGTCGGGACTACTTAGCCTCCTCGATCCGACCGCTCTGCGCAGCATGATCCTGGCGTTCCTCGCTGCCGACATGCACGAGGGCTGCGCCATAGACTTCCGAGCCGGTAGCCCCGTAGGCTTCTGGTACGCCGTCAACGACTACGCGTTGATCCACATGACGTGGCAGTACCTGCGTCACACGGGCGACCTGCAACTACTGAGCCAACGCGTGAGAGGAGCGAGCGTGCTGGACCACATGCTCGAGCACGCCCGTTACTACCGGCGCCTGGCCGACGACGATGGCCTCGCGGACTACGGCACCGCCCAGAACCTGCTCGAGTGCGTGAGCACTTACACGCACAAGGTCGCATCGTTCAACGCCGCCAACGTATGGAGCGGGCGCACCGTGGCCGCCATGCTGCGAATAGCAGACCGCCACGCAGAGGCAGACGAACTGGAGAGCACCGCCGCGGGCCTGTCGGCCGCGGTGCAACGTCTTTACGTGGATGGAGAGGGTTACTTCGCCTGTCGCCAGCCCGACGGCTCGCTCGTGAGCGTGCGGCACGTGCTCGACTTCTTCACGGTCTTGCAGTGCATGCCCGACGCCCTTCGCCCCGAGCAGCAGGACGAGATGATCGATTTCTTCCGCCGCGAGCTCAAGACGACCTCATGGATGCACGCTCTGTCACCTCTCGACCCGGACGCGGCGTTCAGCTCGCGCACCGACCATCAGGACGAGGGCGCCTACACCACTTGGCCCGCGTACTCCCTGGAGGTGCTACTACAGACCGGTCATGTGGAACTGGCGCGGGAGTGGATTGGCATGGACGGTGCCCCCGGCCTCAGCGACGTCACGCGGCAGGGCCCCTTCGGCCAGGCGTACACGCATGGCGACGAGGGCAGCCCCACCGTCGCCGGCATGCCGGCCAAGGCGCCCATGGAGTTCCCGCACATCGAGAAGCCCGTTCTGCTACCCGGTGGCAAGTACGCCCAGGTGGTCATAGAGGCCCTGGCCGGCGTGCAGCCGCGACTGGGCGGAGACGTTGGGCTGGAAGCGCCCGACCTGGGCGTGGTGCTCGAGCTCTCCAACCTCAACCTGCGCGGTGGCAACCTGAACCTCCGAGCCGTGGCCGGTGGCGGTGCTGATGCGCCGGTGGGCGGAGCAGCTGACGGCTGATGCCCGCCTTTCCCACCACGCCCACCGAACCCGCAGTACTGTGCCTGGACGTAGGCGGAAGCTCCGTGAAGAGCGGCGTCGTCCTGAGCGGGGGCGTCGTGGTGGTGGGACCTTACCGAGCGGCCGTGAACAGCAGCGGTGAGGCCGCGGAGATCCTGGATGCACTGGCCAGCGCGCTCCTTAGGCTGAGAAGGGAGTCCGCGCAACTTCACGTGCGAGGCACCTGCATGGCCATGCCCGGACCGTTCGACTACGAGAACGGGGTTTCGCGCATGCGGGGAATAGGGAAGTACGACGCCATCTACGGGATGCCGCTGGCAGACGCGGTGGAGGAACGGGCGCCGTCGCTCGCCGGACTGCCGTGGCGTTGGCTTAACGACGCCAACGCGTTCGCGCTGGGTGAACTGCGGTTCGGAGCCGCCGCCGGGGTCGGGAGGGCCATGATCCTCACGCTCGGCACCGGTTGCGGATCCGCGTTCGTGGTGGGAGGGCAGTTGGTTACCTCGGGACCTGGCGTACCGGCCGACGGCTACGTCTACCCACTCCTGCACAAGGGCCGTCCGGTCGACGAGTTGTTGTCCGCACGGGGGGTGGAGCGCTTGTGGCAGGAGGTCGCCAGCGGCGATGCGTCGGAGGGTGACGCCGGTGCGGGCCCCTCGACCGTGACGGCGCAGCAGGTGGGAGAGTTGGCCGGCTCCGGCGACGGGCGAGCCCTAGAGGCCCTACGGCGCTTCGGCGCATTGCTGGCCGCCGCGTTGAGGCCGGTGTTCACGGCGTTCGCTCCCGAGATCGTGGTCCTCGGAGGTCAGGTGAGTCGGAGCCTGCCATATTTCGAGTCGGCCGCGGTGGCGGCGGGGGCGCCGCCACTGGTGGCCGCCGCTGCCCCCGAGTTGTCTGCGCTCAGGGGCGCCGCCGCGCACTTCCTGGATAGGACACGAGATGTGGCGGAATAGGTTGGGTTTGGCGCGTCCGGTCGGTGGTTCGCTCGCGCGGAAGGTAATCGAGATGCGGAAGGTAATCGAGATGAGGTCGATCGTGGGTTCGTTATTGCTACTGTCGTTGGGGTCAGGCGCCATGGCCACGGGCGCGCAAGGCCCGGAGACGCGAACGGGGGCGACACCGGGGTGCCGGGTGGCGGACACCCTGCCCCCGCCCGAAAGCGCGGTGCCGGCGCCCGAGTTCAACGAGCTGTTCGCGCTCTCCGGGCCCGGATGGACGGGCGGCGATAGCACGTACTCCACGAAACTTCCCGACGGGCGCACGCTCTGGCAGTTCTCCGACACGTTCCTCGGTGTGGTCGATCGGCGCGGCGGTCGCGATCGCCACTCGCCCATGATCAACAACTCCATGGTGGTGCAAGACGGCGAGCGGCTCGAAACCCTCGCGGCGGGCGACCCCACGCTGCCCGCGTCGTTCTTCCCTTCGCCCACCGGCGAGCGCGACGACTGGTACTGGCAGTACGACAGCACCGTAGAAGAGTCCCCTGACGGGCCTAAGCTGCGCGTGTTCCTGCTGCACTTCACCCGCGCCGGTGCCGGTGTTTTCGGCTTCAAGTGGATGGGTAACGCACTAGCCACCCTCTCACTACCGGACCTGGCGATCGAGTCCATAACCCAGGTGACCGCGGAGGGCGGCGTCAGTTGGGGGGCGGCGCTCCTCGAGACCGAGGAACACACGTACATCTACGGTACCGAGGACCTGGGTGACGACAAGTACATGCACCTCGCCCGCGCGCCGCGTGGAGGCGTCACCGGCCCATGGGAGTTCTGGGACGGGGTCAGTTGGAACGCCGACCCGGCCTCGACCGCGCGCATCATGCGAGGGGTAGCCAACGAGTACAGCGTGAGCGCGCACGCAGGCGGCTTCGTTCTCGTGACCATGGACACCACCACCACTTTCAGCCCGGATCTGGTGGCCTTCACGGCGTGCGCGCCGCAAGGCCCATGGGAGAACCGCACGCTGCTCTACCGAACGCCCGAGTCCTTACTGGAGAACCAGATCACCTACAACGCTCACGTCCACCCGCAGTTCAAGAACGAGGACGGCTGGCTGGTCAGTTACAACGTCAATACCAGGAACTTCGGGGACCGGTTCCTCGATGCGAGCATCTACCGGCCCCGCTTCATACGCGTGCCGTTCAAGGAGGCAGTGAACGCAGAATGACCAAGTACACCGACCCGCAGTTGCGCCCCGCAGGCGTCTACGACCCATACCCGTCCCACCGGCTCGAGCAGGGCAGCATCGGCCACGGCGCAGAGGCGCTGGTCGCTACGCTGCAGTCGTCGAAGCGTGGTGCGGTCGTCATGGACGGCTACGTGGGGGTCTTGTGGGATGAACTGCGCGAAGCGCTCGACGTCGCCTTCCGGGCAAGCCACACGGAAGTCACGTGGGTTGACGTACGGGAAGCGCTGAAACCAGAGGAACGGATCAACCAGCTCCTCGAGCCGTTCCTTGGCGGCGACGACCCCGTCTTCGGCACGCGCTTCACGGGCGAACTAGCCGACATGTTCGATTCGCACGAACTCGCCCGGCTGCGGCCTTCTCCGGGCGGACTCACCGTGCTGTACGGCAGCGGAGCGGCGCTGGCCGGCTGGGAGGGGGCCTACAACGTCTATGTGGACGTGCCGAAGGACACGCTGCAGTACCGCTCGCGAGACGGAGTCATCACCAACCTCGGCGCCCGGGAGCCCGTTGACGCCAGGGCCATGTACAAGCGCTTCTTCTTCGTGGATTGGCCCGCACTCAACGCGCACAAGCGGCGGCTGCTTCCTCGGCTCGACCTGATGGTGGACGGTCAGGACGCTACCCAACCCACGTTCATGCTGGGCGACGTCCTTCGTGGCGCGTTGAGGAGCATGAGCCGTAGCCACCTTCGTGCCCGGCCCTGGTTCACGCCTGGAGTGTGGGGTGGGCAGTGGCTCAAGGAGGTCATACCGCAGCTTGACCAGAGCGCGCCCAACTACGCTTGGTCGTTCGAGCTGATAGCGCCCGAGAACGGTCTCACCTTCGAGGCACCGACCGGCCTCGCCGCAGGATCCACGGCAAGGCTCGAGGTCTCGTTCGACTGCCTCATGTTCGAGGCCCGTGACGCCGTGCTAGGCGCGTACGCCGAACGCTTCGACACCTACTTCCCGATCCGGTTCGACTACTTGGACACCATGGGAGGCGGCAACCTGTCACTCCAGGTGCACCCGCGGCCGGATTACATCCGTGAGGAGTTCGGGGAGGACATCACTCAGGACGAGACCTACTACCTGGTGGACTGCACGGACGACGCGAGGGTCTATCTTGGCTTCCACGAGGGCGTGGACGAAGACGAGTTCCGGGAGCAACTCGAGCGCAGCGCCAGGGACGGCACCCCCATCGACGTGGAGCGTTACGTACGCACGCTGCCGTCCGAGCGGCATGGCTTCTACCTAATTCCGCACGGCACCGTTCACTGCTCGGGCGCCGGCAACTTGGTGCTCGAGATCAGCGCGACGCCGTACATCTACACCTTCAAGATGTACGACTGGGTCCGCCTCGACCTGAGTGGCAAGCCGCGGCCGATCAACGTCGAGCGCGGTGTGGCGAACCTCGACTACTCGCTTCAGGGTGCCGTGGTGGACGACGAACTCGTCTCGAGGCCGAACCTCGTTGCGGAGGGCGACGGCTGGCGCCGCGTGCATCTCCCGACCCACCGCAAGCACTTCTACGACGTGGAACGAGTGGAGCTAGAGCCGGGCGCGGCTGCCACCGTCCTCACGGCGGACTCTCCCCAGGTTCTGGCGGTGGTGGAAGGCGGCCCGGTGCGGCTTCGTTCCGGGTCGGGAGGGGAGCGTACGGGCGACGGACCGACTGCCGAGGCCGAGTGCCGCTTCGCTGAGACCTACGTCGTGCCTGCGGCTGCCGGGAGCTTCGAGCTCCGTAACGACGGTGACGTGCCGACCAGGGTGGTGCGCGCCTTCCTCAAGCCGGTAACCCCCGGCGCGTGACGCAGTCGGGATCGACGCCCACCAGCAGTGGGTACGTAGACGAGGCAGGTACGCGCCTCTACTACGAGACGCACGGCAACGGGTCACCCGTGTTGCTGGTGCACGGCGCCTTCGGGTCTGGGCGGCAATTCTACGACGGCCTCGACTGGCTGACGGACGATCACGAGGTCATCCTCATCGACCTACAGGGGCACGGACGCACCGCCGATCGGCCGGAGCCCCTCTCTTACGAACGGTTGGCGGACGACTGCGCGGCCGTCCTCGCACACCTGGGCGTATCGAGCTGCACGGTAGTGGGTTTCTCCATGGGCGGAGGGACCGCGCAGCAACTGGCGTTCCGCCACCCGCCGTTGGTGAGCAAGCTCGTGGTCGTCAGCGCACCGTTCAGCAGTAGCGGCTGGCACGCGGACGTGATGAACAACTTCCGGTCGACGGGCGCGCACCAGGCGCAAGACGTCATGGGTTCCTTCATTTTTGAGGATCACGCCTCCCTGGCTCCCAAGCCGGAGGAGTTCCCCGCGCTGCTCGACAAGCTCGGCCGACTGCTGGGGCACAGTAACTACGACTGGTCCGCACGGGTTGCGGCGCTGGAGATCCCCGTGATGGTGGCGCTCGGTGATGCCGACAGTCTCTCACCCGCCCATGGCGCCGAGTTCTTCGGCCTCCTAGGTGGTGGCAAGCGCGACGCCGGCATGGATGGTGGGGGCATGGTGGCGTCGCGCCTCGCCGTTCTGCCGGGAACCACGCACTACGACATAGTCAGGTCGCCCATGTTGTGGCGCGGCGTGGCGGCGTTCACGCGCGATTGAGGCTCGTGGTCGTCATGCGGCCGGCCTAACGGCCCCCGAGTGGTATCAATGCCGTGCTGCCCACGCGTTCCAACCCGGCGAAGGTGTGCTATTTCAGTCATGCATGAATGTTGTGCAGTAGGAGGTACCCCATGTGCGGCCGCTACACGCTCTATCACCACGAGGACGACCTCGCCTCACTCTTCGAGGTCGAGGCGTTCCCACTCACCGAGCGCTACAACATCGCGCCGACGCAGTTGGTGCCCGTCGTGCGCGGGCGCGATGACGGCACGCGCGAGATGATCAGCATGAGATGGGGGCTGGTGCCGCACTGGGTGAAGGACCCTGCCGAGTTCAAGGCCAACCTCTTCAACGCCCGCTCCGAGAGCGCCGCCGAGAAGCCGTCGTTCCGAGACGCCATGAGGAGCGGCCGCTGCTTGCTGCCGGCCAGCGGCTTCTACGAGTGGAAGCAGGAGGGCGGCGCCAAACAGCCATACTTCATCCACCGCAAGGACGGGGCGCCCATGGCGCTCGCAGGCCTCTACTCCCATTGGGGTAGGGGAGAGGGGGCCATGCTCACCTGCACCATCCTCACCACCGATGCCAACGACGACGTGCGGCAGCTGCACGACCGCATGCCCGTGATCTTGGAGCGTGGCGACTGGGAGAGGTGGCTCGACCCGGGCGAGCGCGACGCGCACGCCGTGGAGGACCTGCTCGGGCCGGCTGACGACGGGCAGCTCGAGAGCTGGCCCGTGTCGAAGGCGGTGGGCAACGCGCGAGTCGACGGCCCCGAGCTCGTGGCCAGGGTCTGAACACCTACGCGTGATGTTGTCGGGTCTCTAAACGCAAAAACAGCGCGTCTTGCGCGCTGATGGGGTAAATCATAGCGCGTTATGCAGTATTCGTCAAGGCTTTGCACCCTGACGGCGCTCGCGCGCTAGCAAACCGCCGGAATGTCACGGGTCATGACCCGAGTGAGGCCCCTCGAGCCTCACCGTGAGGTTCCACGCACCGCTCTGGTTCGCCGCCGCAGATTATGGAACGGTCGGCCTCACCAACTAGTGGTACGCAGAAGATGCCACCGGGAAGCCGGCAGGAGAGTGGCGCGGTAGTGGGCGAACATGAGCGAGCGAAAAGTGGATGGAAGGACCGGCATGAGGGGGCGCACCCTAGCGTTGCTGGTTCTCGCCCTGGTCGGGATCCTGACTTCGGGTGGCTGCGGTGCGCTCCTGCCGCCGCAACCGGTCGGTGACCCCCTGGGGCTCGGGAGCGCCAGCTTCCGGTTGCGGAGCATGTCGTTGCTCGCGGCGCCGCAGGCCGCCGACCCCGCGAACGTCGACGTGCTCGTGGCGGAGGGCCTGGTCGAGGGGCCGGACGAGGGGACCGGAGTCCTGAAGCCGGGAAACGGCAGCGTGACGCAGTTGCGACGGCTCTTGGCCGAGGCGCTGGGCCTTCCCAGGTCCGCTGAGGGGTCTAGCTTCGACGACCTCGCCCTCGACGACCTGACCACGCCCTTCACCAACTTGACGACGCTCATCGTCGACGACCCGCGGTTCCTGAGCTCCAATCCCGACGCGGCGGCGATCCGTCTGGGCACGCGGGCGCTGGTCGACGCCGCCAACGCGCCCGGATCTGCCCCGAGCGTGGCCCTGCGCGAGTTCCTCGACGAGGTCTTCTCCCCGAGCTTCGACCTTTCGGGAGCGGGCCTCGCCGTGCCGCCGTTCGCCTATCACGCCGTTCCGATGCCGCCCTTGGACGTCAGCCAGCTTCCCGGCCTCGTGAAGAGCATGGCCTCCTCGCTCAGGCAGACTTTGACGTTCGGGTCGCTCGACGTGCGAGGAGCCGCCGACGTCGGCGGCCTGCCCGAGCGAGTACAGGTCGTGGCCCTGACGCTCGAACTGCGCAGCGTCGACAGCGGCGGCAAGCTGGTGTTCAGCGAGAGGGTCAGCATGGCGGGCCCGTGGACCTACGTGAGGTCGGGGGGCGGCCTTTACGAGGCCGACGCTGAGGGTGCCGCCAACCTCGAACTCGTGCTGGACAAGGCCGACCTCCAGGCCTACCTCGCAGCGGCGGGCGCGGGTGAGGCACTCACGCTGTACGCCGACTGCGCGCTGCTGGTCGGCCCTGAACTACCGTCCGACGCGGTGACCCTCCATGGCAGCGCCGGCGACGCCGTCCTGAGCTTCTAGCGCGCGGGGGTTGGGCGGAGTGTGGCGTCCAGGAGTGCGCCACATCTCACGCCTCCTAGGGCCCCTGGAGCGCTAGCCTCGGGCATGGTGCGTCACGTGCCAAAGCCTCCCACCGCCCGCGGGCATCCCGCCTACGAGGAACGCCGCGACCCCTTGGCAGCGACCGGAGAGCCCCTACGGTGGGGCGTGATCGCCACCGGCAAGATCGCGCACACCGTGACGGCGCAACTCACGCTCCTCGAGGACGCCCGGCTTCAGGCCGTGAGCAGCCGCGACGGGGTGCGGGCCGCCGCGTTCGCTACGATGTACGGTTTCGCTGCCAGCTACGCCGATGGCTTCGGGCGCACGGGATTCGAGGCGTTGGCCGCCGATCCCGACGTGGACGTGGTGTACGTAGCGACCCCGCACGGTCAACACCACGAAGTGATCGCGCCACTGATCCAGGCGCGGAAGCACGTTCTGGTCGAGAAGGCCTTCACCGTCAACGCGCGCGAGGCCGCCGACCTGGTCGCGATGGCGCGAGACCGGGGCGTGTTCCTGATGGAGGCGCTCTGGACGCGCTTCCTCCCCGCCTACCAGGCGGTGCTCGACGCCTTGGAGTCGGGCGAAGTGGGCGAGGTGCGTTACGTGCAGGCCGACATGGGCTTCATGGCCGAGGGCGATGCCCGCACGCGGCTCTGGGCCCCCGCGGCCGGGGGCGGTGCCCTCCTGGACCTAGCGGTCTACCCGCTGGCATGGGTGGTCGGCGCCCTCGGGTTCCCAAGCAGCGTTAGTGCCTTGGGGCGCCTGAACGCCGAGGGCGTGGACGAGCTGAGCTCGCTGTCCCTCGGCTACCCGGACGGCGAGCAGGCGCAGGTGCTCGTATCGTTCGTCTCCGACAGCACCCGTAAGGCGCGGATCGTGGGTACAGCGGGCTACGTCGAGACGGACGCCCCGCTTACGAAGCCCGAGGGCTTCACCGTGACCACACGCGCTGGGCAGCGCCACGAGCGCGTCCCGCATGGCTACGAGCCCTACACGTTCCAGTTGCGCGAGGTCACCCGCTGCGTGCAGGAAGGCCTCACCGAGAGCCCGACGATGCCGCTCGAGGACACGCTCCGGACCATGCGCCTCCTGGACGAGGTTCGCGCGCAGCTCGGCGTGCGTCTGCCGAACGACGCCGTGGGCTAGGTCAGTAACCCACCGCCTGCCCGTCCTTACGCGGGTCGCTGCCCGCCACGTATGCGCCGTCTTCCAGCCGGTAGGCGAGCTGCGCGCCCCCGAAGCCGAAGTCGACCCCGAGCTTGGAGCGGTGGACGGCGTGTCCGCGCGCCTCGAGGCCCGCGACGGTTTCGGCGGGGAAGCCCTCCTCGAGCGCCACCTTCAGGCCGCCCATCACGCGCCAACGCGGCGCGTCGGCGGCGGCCTGCGGGTTCTGCGCGTGGTCGGCCAGCCTGAGCGCGACCTGGGCGTGGCCCTGAGGCTGCATCGGCCCGCCCATCACGCCGTAGCTCATGACGGGTGCGCCGCCGCGGGTGAGGAAGGCCGGGATGATCGTCTGGAACGGGCGCTTGCCGCCCTCGGCGTGATTCGGGTGGCCCGGGTCGAGCACGAAGCCCGCCCCGCGGTTCTGGAGCGAGATGCCCGTGCCCGGCACGACCACTCCGGAGCCGAAGCCGCGGTAGTTCGACTGGATGAAAGAGACCATCATGCCGCCGGCGTCGGCGGTCGTCAGGTAGATGGTGCCGGCCGCCGGCGGTGTCCCGTAGGCCGGCGCTTGGGCCCGCTTCGGGTCGATGAGCCTGGCGCGTTCCGCGAGGTAGCCGGGGTCGAGGAGCTGCGAGGGCCTTACGCGCATGTGGTCCAGATCGGCCACGTACTCGTAGGTGTCGGCGAACGCCAGCTTCATGGCCTCGATCTGAAGGTGGAGACTCTCGGCGCTGTCCACCGGGTACTGGTCGTGGCCCAGCTGCTCAAGGATGCCGAGCATCTGCAGCGCCGCGATGCCCTGCCCGTTGGGCGGGATCTCGTGCAGCTCGTGATCGCCGTAGGCCTGCTGGATGGTGCCCACCCAGTCGGCAGTGTGGGCCGCCAGGTCGTCGAGGGTGAGAGGAGCGCCGTGCCGCTTGGCGTCGGCGGCCATGGCCTCGGCGAGCTCACCACGGTAGAAGGCCTCGCCCTTGGTGGCGGCGATGCGCTCGAGGGTCGACGCCTGGTCGGGGGAGAGGAAGAGCTCGCCCGACACGGGGGCCCGTCCGCCAGGGAGGAACACGCGGCGGAACTCCGCGAACTCGGGTCCGTCGAACAGCTTGTCGACGGACGACCACGCGCGTGCCGTGACAGGCGTGACGTGAAAGCCACCCCGCGCGTAGCGGATGGCGGGCTCGAAGAGCTGTTCGAAGGGCAACTTTCCGAAGCGGCTAGACAGTTCTACCCAGGCAGAAACGGCGCCGGGGACGGTCACGGACCGCCAGCCGCGCGCGTGGTACTCGCCGTTGCCGGCCAGGTGGCCGGCCGTAAGCGCCCGGGGGGACCTGCCGGAAGCGTTGAGGCCGTGCAAGTCCCGGCCGTCCCACAAGATGCAGAATGCGTCGGAACCGATGCCGTTGCTGGTGGGCTCCACGATGGTGATGGCGATGGCCGCCGCGACGGCCGCGTCCACCGCGTTGCCGCCCCGTTGCAGCATGCTCAGGCCCGCCTGCGCTGCCAACGGCTGTGAGGTCGCCACCACGTTGCGCGCGATGACGACCGGGCGCTGCGAGGGGTAGGGGAGATCGAAGTCGAGCTTCATGGTGGGCGCATACCTCCTGCGGTGCTCGAAGTCTGGCACTCATCGTAGCCCCGGAGTGACGAGGGTCGTGCGCCTGTTTGTTAACCGCGCAGTTGGTCGCTATTCGTCCGCTTGGTTGATACCCGCACGGTTGGTTGATGCCGCGCGGTTAACCTGAGTCACCATGTCGAATGACCTGAACAGCCTCACCGCCGACCTAAGAGAGTTCGTGGAAGCTCGTAATTGGGAGAGGTTCCACGCGCCGAAGAACCTCGTCATGGCCCTGTCGGTCGAGGTGGCCGAACTGCTGGAGCACTTCCAGTGGCTGACGAACGAGGAGTCGGACGCGCTGGACGCCGCCAAGCGCTCCGAGGTCGCCGACGAGATCGCCGACGTGCAGATCTACCTGTTGGAGTTGGCCGACCGGCTGGGCATCGACGTGGGCGAAGCCGTGCGCCTGAAGATGGCGAAGAACGCCGTCAAGTACCCGGCTGGTTGAGAACGATGGGTGGGGGTTCGATGGGCTGCAAGGGTAGCGTGGTCGGGCCGCGACGCAGGGCGGTGGCCGACAGTCCTCGTAGAGCGCGGTGATGGAGGCCGGACCCATGCCCCGCGAATGGGACGCGAAGACCTACGACGAGCTGCGCCTACCCCACGAGGAGTGGGGCAGGAGGGTGGTCGAACGGCTCGCGACCACCGGGCTCCGCGGCGACGAGCTGGTGCTCGACGCCGGCTGCGGCACCGGCCGCGACGCCGAGCTGCTACGCAAGAGGTGGCCGGGGATCCGGCTCATCGCGCTGGACGGTTCGCGGCGGATGCTCGACGTCGCCCGAGAGCGCCTCGGCCCGGACGGCGTCGAGTACTGCCACGCCGATCTCGGACGCCCGCTTGACCTGGACACGCCGGTCGACGCCGTGGTCAGCGTTGCGGCTTTCCACTGGGTGCGGGACCACGATGCGCTCTTCGGTAGCCTCGCCCGGGCCATGAAGGTCGGCGCGACCCTGACCTCCGACTGCGGCGGCCGCGGCAACGTGGCCGCGGTCAACGCCGCCATAGCTCGGGTGACGGGCGTCCCCAACGACGAGTGGCAGTTCGCGGACGCCCAGGACACGCGCACCCGTCTGGAGCGTGCCGGTTTCCAGGTCGTGCGTTGCGAGCTCCGCGCCGACCCCTTCCGCATCGACGACCCGAGGACCCTCGACGCGTTCCTGGGCTCCGTGGTCCTGGGAACCTACCTCGCCGCCATGCCCGGTTCGGAGCACCCGGAGTTCGTGAGCCAGGTGCGCCTTGCGCTGGCGGAACCGGTCATCGACTACGTGCGCTTGGAGATCGACGCCGTCCTGCGGTGAGTCGGCGTTCGCGTCGGGCCGCGTCGGCGTTCGCGTCGGGCCGGCGCGGCGTCGGGCGCCGCCTCCTCCGGGCACCGTCCGCGTCGGCCCCTTACGTCGTCGGCTCCGGGCACCCTCCGCGCCGGGCTAACCTCGAGGCATGAACCATTCGACGACGATGCGAGGCCGCCGCCGCTCCGGTTCTTCTCGGCTAGGACCCGTGGCGCCACTGGGGGCCCTGGCGCTTCTCCTGGCCCTCCTCCTGACCGCCTGCCGCACCGAGCAACCCGTGGCCGTCGCGTTCCCAGACGACCCCCGCGTGCTGAACGGCACCTGGGAGCTGGTGAAGACCGGGCTCGAGCAGGAGGTCAGCCGTGCGCTGCTCGCGCCTGCCGGCGATTCGATCCTCCTCTCCGACGGGGCAACGGTGTGGTCGTACGACCAGCGGCCGGACGGCACCTGGTTGACGGGCGACGCCTCGCCTTACGAGGGGTTCGGCGGCGCCTTGCTGGACGGGTCCGCGGGCGTGCTGGTGAAGCTGGAGCGCAGCGGCCTGGAACTGACGGTCACCACCCTCGCCCTGGCCGACGCGGCCGAGGCGACGGTGACGCTGCAACTGCCCGCCGGGGTCGATATCGAAGACGAGAGGGAAGGCCTGGCGGTGGGCTCGGGCAGGCTGTTCGCGATGGCCCGCGTGCGCACGGGCGAGGCACGCCTTCACTGGTGGAGCCTAGCGACGGGCGCGTCCGAGGGATCCCTAGCGCTGCCGGCTTCTCCCGACGGTTGGCGCGCCAGCAGGAACGGGCGGATCCTGAGCTTCTGGGACGTCCCCGGCTCGAAGGTGCGCGTCGTCGACGCCGCGGCGCCGGCCGCCCCCCGCACGTTCGACTTGGGCATCTGCCGCGGCAACTCACTCGCCGAGGCGAGCGACGACGGCAGGTGGTTCCTGATCGCGGACTGCTTCGGGAACGTGAAGGCCATCGACCTGAGCCTGCCGGCCCCCGAGTGGCGAACGCTGGGGCTCAAGGTCCCCGACGCGATCAGGTTCGCGCACGGCAGTGCGCGCGTCGTCTACCTGGACGGCTCGGGCAAGGTGTGGGCGTTCGATCTCGGGACCTTCACGAACGCGCTGGTCGCCGACGTGGGCCCACGCGATCCTTACACCTCCCCCGATGCCCTCGAGCTCTACGACGCCTCGAACGTGCTCGTGGCCCCAACGACCGGCGGGAGAGTGGCCGTCTTCGCGCCGCTGGCCACGGACCCCCGGGTTCTGCCCGAGCTTGCGCCAACCAGGGCCACCATGAACCTCACCGCAGTGCAGCCCGCGTACGGCCCCGGCTTCAGCTCGTACGAGTTCGAGGGAGACTTCGCTTGGGCCGGCCAGGCCGCGCCACCGTTCGGCGTGGAGGGCTGGGTCTTTGCCGACCGCTTCCACGAGTACCGGCTTAGCACGGCGGCATTGCCGCCCGCGCGCCTGGATGGCCGCGCGAGCATCGGCCCAGAAGCCGAGCCCCTGTTCGCCTTGAGTTTCGAGGCGACCGACAGGTCGCAGACCAAGTACCTCGGCAGCCTGGTCGACGAGGCCGCCGGCGTCGGTTACCAGGTCAGCCTGGAGAAGGCGGCCGACTGAGTTAACCGCTCCCTAACGCCCGCGACAGGACGGCCCGGCCTGGCTCGCCGCCTCAGTGGCCCTCGGGGGCTACAACCGCCTTGTCGACGACGCGCCCCACGAAACCGACCACGGCCACGACGGCCAGGATGATCGTGCACACGAGCGCCGCCGAGCCCACGGAACTGGAGGTGCCCGAACGCGCCGCCGCCACGCCGCCCAGGCCCCACGCGACCACCAGGGCGTACGCCCAGTCGCGCCTAGTCACGACCGCCAGCAGGCCGAGGGCGGTGGCCACCAGCACCATGGCGATCGTGATGGCCGGGGCGTTGGCGCCGCCGTCGAACCCTAGGTCTAGCAGCAGGATGGCCGTGTTGGCGATCGTGGCGACGCTGACCCAACCGAGGTAGATGGCGAACGGCACGTGAAGCAGCCAGCGTTCCGCCGCGGGGGCCGCACCGCGCCACAGCCTGGCCCGGACGTACAGCACGATCAGCGTTAGCAGCAACCCCACGATGAAGAGTTCCGACAACCCGATCGCTAGGGCGTGCCACGAGACGAGCCAGGCGATGTTGAAGGCGCAGCTGAGGACGAACAGGGGCCGCGCCACGGCGAGGCGCTTGTCGAGGCGCGTGCCGGGCAGCGCCTGGTAGATGGCGAAGGCCAGCAGCAGCAGGTAAACGACGCCCCAGACCGCGAATGTGTACCCCGCGGGCGTGAAGAGGCTGGGGAAGCCGTCCGAGACCTCTCCCGTGGTGCGGCCGAACAGCGGCAGGATGTTGGCGAGGGCGTTCATGGTGAGCATCGCGAGGTACGCGACGATGCTCGCCAGTTGCCACGCGAGGTTGGGGCCGGTCGAAACGGGTTCTCGGCTCATGCTCCATGATGCACCTTGGAGCCCGCCCATTACCGCCGCCTTCGCCGGCCGGAGGTCGCCTAAGGTGCGCGGCCAAGAACGGGCCTCCGCGCAGGCATCGCCACTTGAGCGTCGGAGGCTAGGCTTCTCGTTTCCAGAGCTCGTACAGGTCACCCTGCGGGAGTCGTACGGGCAGGTACTCGCTGCGCATGGGCTGCTGCTCGAGGGGCTTGGTCATGATGGCGGCCAGGTCACCCGAGGAGATCTTGTACGGCTCACCGTCGGCGTAGGAGTAGGCGTAAACCAACTCCTCGATGCCCGCCTTGTACATGGCGGCCAAGCACATGGGGCATGGCTGGGAGCTGGCGTACATGGTGTAGCCGCTATGGGCGCGCAGGTCCTCCACCTTGGCCGCGGCCCGTATAGCCTCCATCTCGGCGTGAGCGGTGGGGTCGCCGGTCTGGTGGATGAGGTTCACGGCGGTCGCTATCACCTTGCCGCCCCTCACCAAGACGGCGCCGAAGGGCTCGCCGGAGGCCTTAGTCAGGTTGTCGTAGGCCAACTCGAGCGCGGCCCGCAGGTGGCGTTCGTGGTCGGTCATGATGGCACCTCGCTAGTACGAGGTTAGCTCACGCCCAGCCCGGGAGCCCTCGCGCTGGCCTCGTCGTAACGTGTGGCGCCCCACGGCTCCCCCTACCGCAGGCCGTCCAACGACGTGAGGCTGTAGACCCGCTCGGCGCGCAGGCTGCCGTCCGTCCCGCGCGTGTAGTTGCCGAGGACACCGTCCAGGTTGAAGCCGCAGCGCTCCGCCACGGCGGCGCTCGCCACGTTCAGGTCGTCCAATCGGATCTCGACGCGCTTCGCGCCCAAGCGTTCGAACGCCACGCCCGTCAGCGCCCTGACCGCCTCGGTCACGTAGCCCTTGCCGGTCTCGCTCGACGCCAGCCAGTAGCCGATCTCGCACCGCGGCACCTCCCACCTGATGGCGTGGAGTCCGGTGGAACCGATGAGCCGCCCCGAACGCCTCTCGAAGATGTGGTAGCGCAGGTCCTGCTTGGTGACGAAGACGGCCATGGCGCGCCTGACGTTCTCCTCGCAGCCGTCCCGGTCGTAGTCGTCGGTGGCCCAAGGCATCCACGGCTTGAGCTCCGGCAGCGAGGCCCGCACGGCGTTCGTGAGCGCCGCCACGTGCTCGAGTCGTGGCGCGCGTAGCTCCAGCCGTTCACTGGTGATCACCTCGGGAACCTCTGGTAGTTGGGGCATCTCGCTCTCCTGGACAGGATGATAGCCCCGGAGTCGCCCTAACCGCCGCCACGCCCTAACCGCCGCCACGCCCTAACCGCCGCCACGCCCCAACCCGCCGCTGCGCCCCGGTGCCCACCTATGATGGAAGGAACCGATAGGGAGGTCCGCATGCACCCTCGCAGCCCAGCCTCGCAACGTACCCGCGTGACGCTCACCGCGCTCTGCGCGTTCCTCGCGCTCCTGACGCTGCCCCTCGGGGCCCAGGCGCAGCAGGCCCCTCAGCCAGATGACACCGCTCGCATCCACTACCAACGGCCCGACGGGCAGTACGAGGGTTGGGTGCTGCACGTGTGGGAGGACACCACCGACGAGGTGACGTGGGCCGATGGCCTGGCCCAGACGGGCAGCGATGCGTTCGGCGTGTACTGGGACGTGCACCTGAAGCCGGACGCCTCTCGCCTCGGGTTCATCGTGCACAAGGGCGACCAGAAGGACCCCGGCCCCGACATGTTCATCGACCCGGGCAAGGAGCCGGAGGTCTGGCTGGTGTCGGGCTCCGCCACCATCCACAAGGCGCCGCCGGTCGCACCGCCGGGCGAGGACGTGGCGCGGATTCACTACCTCAACCCGACCGGCGACCTAGACGGGTGGGTGCTGCACGTGTGGGACGACACCACCGAACAGGTGACGTGGGAGCACGGCCTGCCACCCACCGGCTCGGGCCCCGGAGAACTCTACTGGGACGTCCACCTCACGCCGGGGGCGCAGAAGATCGGCTTCATCGTCCACCGGGGTGACGAGAAGGACCCGGGCCCCGACATGTTCCTCGACGTGAGCGAAGGCCGTAACGCCCTAGGCGGCAAGGAGGCGTGGATCGTCACCGGCTCCACGGAGATCTTCGACGAGCGACCCGAACTGGCGGGCGCCGGCGGCGGCAACCTGCGTGCGGCCAAGGCGCACTGGGTGCTGCCCGACCTGCTGGCCTGGCGCACGGGCGTGGCGCTCCCGGGCGACGCCTATCGCCTCTACTACGCGGCCGACGGGAGCCTGACGCTGGCAGACGGCGAGGTCGTCGGCGGCGAGGCGTTCGACCTGAGCGTCGACGAGGGCGGCTTGCCCGAGGAGGTGCTCGAGAAGTTCCCGCACCTGGCGGGCTACACCGCCTTGCGGCTCGGTGAGGACGCCGCGGCCCGCGCGCCCGAGTTGCTGCGCGGCCAAGTGGTCGTCGCGCGCCTGACCAACGGCGCGGTGACCGACGCCACGGGCCTGCAACTGCCCGGCGTGCTCGACGCGCTCTACGCCACCGACGCGCCCCTGGGCGTGAACTGGTCGGCGGCAGGCGTACCGACGGTCTCAGTGTGGGCGCCCACGGCCAAGAACGTGACGCTCGTCAGGTTCGTGGGTCCCGACGCCCAGGAAGGCGAGCGCAGCGAGATGGTGCGCGACGACGCCACCGGCGTCTGGAGCGCGACGGGTGGGGCCGACTGGAAGTGGCAGTACTACGTCTTCGAGGTTCAGGTGTACGCGCCCAGCGTGGGCGAGGTCGTCACGAACCTCGTCACGGACCCATATTCGGTGAGCCTGAGCACGAACTCCACCCGCAGCCAGCTCGTCGACCTGGCCGACCCGAAGCTCGCGCCGCCGGGCTGGAACGAGCTGGTGAAGCCCGCCGTGGACGACCCCGTCGACATCGCGGTCTACGAGCTGCACGTGCGTGACTTCTCCGCCGCCGACGACACGGTGCCCCCGGAACTCGTCGGCACCTACGCGGCCTTCACGCTGGACGGCACCCAGGGTGTCGAGCACCTGCGTGAGCTGGCGCAAGCGGGCCTGACCCACGTGCACCTGCTCCCCACCTTCGACATCGCCACGATAAACGAGGACAAGAGCACTTGGCGGGAGCCCGACATCGACGTCGAGCTGCCGTACGGTGGGCCCGCCGCCCAGGCAGCGGTGGCGGCGGTGAAGGACGCCGACGCCTTCAACTGGGGTTACGACCCGTACCATTACGACGTCCCCGAGGGCAGCTACGCCACGGACCCCGAGGGTGCCACGCGCATCGTCGAGTACCGCGAGATGGTCATGGCGCTCTGGAAGTTGGGGCTGCGCGTGGTGGCCGATGTCGTCTACAACCACACCAACGCTTCCGGCCAGGCCGAGCGCTCGGTGCTCGATCGCATCGTGCCCGGCTACTACCACCGCTTGGGCGACGCCGGCAACGTCACCACCAGCACCTGCTGCGCCAACACGGCCACCGAGCACGACATGATGCGCCGCCTGATGGTCGACTCCGTCAAGCTCTGGGCCGAGCAGTACAAGATCGACGCCTTCCGCTTCGACCTGATGGGGCACCACATGGTGCGAGACATCGAGGCCGTTCGCGCCGCCCTGGACTCACTGAACGTGACCCAGAACGGCGTGGACGGCAAGGGCGTCTACCTCTACGGCGAGGGGTGGGACTTCGGCGAGGTGGCGGAGGACGCCCGCGGGCGCAACGCCACCCAGGCCAACCTCGCCGGCAGCGGCATCGGCACCTTCAACGACCGCCTGCGCGACGCCGTTCGCGGCGGCGGCCCGTTCGACGGGCCCGGCAACATCGTCGCCAACCAGGGGCTAGCGTCCGGGCGCTACGTGCTGCCCAACGAGGTCACCGCCGAGCTCGACCAGGAGACGGAGCGTCTCGGGATGCTTCACGCCATGGACCAGGTGCGCGTGGGCCTGGCCGGCAACCTGGCCGACTTCACCTTCGAGGGCCTTGACGGTGAGGCGCTCCGCGGTGACGAGGTCGACTACAACGGCTCGCCCGCCGGCTACGCCCGGGTGCCGCAGGACAACGTCGTCTACGTCAGCGCCCACGACAACCAGACGCTGTGGGACGTCCTGCAGTACAAGCTCCCCGCCGACCTGCCCACCGCGAGCCGTGTGCGCCTGCAGAACCTGGCGCTCAGCACCGTGGCGTTCGCGCAGGGCGTGCCCTTCTTCCACGCCGGCAGCGACATGCTGCGCTCGAAGAGCTTCGACGCCAACAGTTACGACTCCGGCGACTGGTTCAACGCCATCGACTGGAGCGGCAAGACGACCGGCATGGGCAAGGGCCTGCCGCTGGCGGCCGACAACCGCGACATGTGGGCGCTGATGAGGCCGCGCCTCACCGACCCGCTCCTGCAGCCCTCACCCGCAGACGTCGAGTTCGCGAGCGCGGTGTTCAAGGAATGGCTCGCCATCAGGCGCTCCGAGCCCCTGTTCAGGCTCCGCACCGCCGAGGACGTGCTGGCGCGCCTCACGTTCCACAACACCGGACCCGATCAGCTCCCCGGCGTGATCGTCATGCAACTCCGCGACGACCTGCCCGAGCTGGCCGACCTCGACCCGGCCACCGACAGGCTGCTGGTCGTGTTCAACGCCACCCCGCGGCGCGCCAGCGTGAGCGTGCCGGAGGCCGCCGGCAGGCCGTGGCTGGTCCACGAGATCCAGGCCGACGGGGTCGACGCGGCTACCGTCCGGGGCGCCTACGTGACGACGGCCACCGGGCGCGTAACAGTGCCGGCCCTGAGCACGGTGGTGTTCGTGGCGCCGGGGCCGGGCCGCTGAGGAGGGAGCAGCCTGGCGGAGCGGTCGAGGCGCGAGCGGCCGGGCGGAGCGGTCGAGGAGTGACCGGCCGGGCGCGGGCCGCTGAGGAGCCGGCCGTACGCTGCGGATCGGCCGGCAACGCGCCGCGCTGGTCAGCGCCCGCGTTTCACGCGGGCCGCAGTTCGGGCGGTAGCCGCCGCCTGATGATGCGGATCTGCCCCCGGTGGTTCAACTCGTCTTCGAAGACGTGGAACCACTTGAAGTAGTTGTTGCTAGCGTCGCCGCCCCAGCGGCTCTCCTCGAAGAGCCAGGCGTCGTCGCGGTCGGCGAGCTCCTTCAGGGTGACGCGCCGGACGTCATCTAGGCGCCGGAGGTAAGCGTCCAAGCCGCGGCCTCGGATGGCCTCCCGGGCGGGTTGTCCGAGGTCGGCGCCGAGTTTCCTGCGCGCCCGGGCCTCTTCGTCGAAAGTGGCGCCGAACGTGGCCTCCTGATAGGACTCCTCGACGCAGGCGGCGTGCTCCAAGAGCATGCCGATGCTGTTGGCGTCGTCGTCGAGCAGGTGGTCGAGTGCTTCGACACCCAGACCCTCCACTGCCCGTAGGGTCGTCATGCGAACGTAGTTCATCATCGAGACGAGGTGGCCGATGGCGGGCGTGAAACCCGGCAGCGGGCCGACCACGTAAGGACTGCGACTCGTTGGTTCCATGCCATAGCCGACCACGATGGGCGATCTCGGTCAAGCCCGGCGGATACTCCCAGGCAGCCATATCGCTGCGCGGCTCGAACTCGCCCTCCAAGGCAGCGTTTGTACCTTTCCTCCGGGCCCTGGCCGGTGAGAGTGGATAACCTTAGGCCACTTCCGCGTCAGGAGATGGCCGTGCTCTCGATAAGAAACCTCACCAAGCGCTACGGCCGCAAGGTAGCCGTCGACGACCTGAACCTCGAGGTCGTGCCGGGTGAGATCTTCGCCCTCCTGGGCCCGAACGGCGCCGGCAAGACCACCGCCATCCGCTGCATCACCGGGTTGGCCAGTCCCAGCAGCGGCGCCATCAGCATCGCCGGCCACGACACCCGCTCGGAACCGCTCGCGGCCAAGGCCGCGACGGGCTTCGTGCCCGATCGCGCCTGGTTCTACCCGAAGGTGACGGCGCGAGAGCTGCTCCGCTACATCGCGGGCGTGAGGCGCCAGGAGGCCGCTCGGGAGCGGATAGAGGCGCTGCTCGAACGCTTCCGGCTCGCCGAGCACGCCGACACCCTCATCGAGAGCTACAGCCACGGGATGCGTCAGCGCCTCGCTTTCTGTTCCGCGCTGCTGGGCGACCCCAGGCTCTTCATCACCGACGAGCCCATGGTCGGCCTGGACGTGCAGGGTCACCGCGAGGTCAAGAAGCTCTTCCGCGAGCTGGCAGCCGCCGGGCGCACCGTCATCTTCACCACGCACACCTTGGCTTCGGCGGAGGAGCTCGCCGACCGCATCGTCGTCATCGACCACGGCCGCCTCATCGCCTTGGGCACCATGGGCGAGTTGCGGGCGTCGACCCATCAGGCCGAGACGGCCACGCTCGAGGACCTCTTCCTCCACCTGACCGAGGGGGAAGGGGAGATGCGCCCCGCGTGACGCTCGTTGACCTCCGGGCCCGTGGCGCCCTTCGCTCGTTGGCCGCCCGGCCGGTCTGGCTGGCGGTCTCACTGGTCCTCCTGGGAGGGGTCACCTTCGCCGGCTTCAGGCTGGTGAGGTTCGGGGTCGAGTGGCTCTACGCCTACCCGCTCATCGACACCATCGCCCCGGCCGTCACTCAGCGCAGCCTCGAGGGGCTCTTCCTGATGCTGATGGCGGCGGTGCTCTTCAGCGTGCTGATCGCCAGCATCGGCACGCTCTACGGCAGCGACGACCTGGAGCTGCTGCTGGCGCAACCCACCGCCACGGGACGCATCTTCGGCATGAAGGTGGTCGAGCTGTTCGTCAACACGGCCGGGCTGCCGCTGCTCTTCACGTTGCCGGTGCTGGCGGGGATAGGCGTCGCGCTGGGCGCGCACCCGCTCTACTACGTGGTCGGGGTGTTGGCGGCGGCGGCCCTCTACGCGCTTCCCGTGACCGTCGGGGCGCTGCTGGCGCTCGTGCTGGTGAGGCTGTCGCCCGCCGGCCGCGTGCGGGAGGTGGCCACGGCCGTGAGCATAAGCGCGGCGGCGGCCGCCCTGCTGGGCCTGCGCGCGCTGCGGCCCGAGCAGCTCACGCAGATATCGCCGCAAGACAGCGCTGCGTTCGACAACTTCCTCACGACCTTCGCCCGCCTCGACATCGGCTGGCTGCCTCCCGCTTGGGCCACCAACGCCAGTTGGGCCGCTATCGACGGGCGGTTCGGAGTCAGCCTGTTCGTGCTGCTTGGTGTGGGCGCGGCGGGACTGGCCCTCACCGGCCTACTGGCGCGCCTGGCGTTCGCGCGCGGCTGGGTACGCAGCCTCGACACGAGCCCCGCGGCGCGGACGCGGCCCGCCAGGCCGGCGCCGGCCTGGGAGCGGTTCCTGACGCAGCGCCTGGGTCCGGTGGGGGCAATCCTCGCCAAGGACACCCGCGTCTTCGTGCGCGACGTTCACCAGTGGAGCCAGGTGATCGTGTTGGTGGCCCTCGCCGGTGTCTACTTCTTGAGCCTCGCGGCCATCCCCGTGCCTACCCAGCAGTTCAGCGACGTCATGGGCGCCATGAACATCGCCTTCGTGAGCTTCATAGTCGCGGGCGTTGGCCTGCGCATGGCGTATCCGAGCGTCTCGTACGAGGCGGGGAGCTACTGGCTGGTGCAAACACAACCGCTGCGCAAACGGGACCTGGTGCTGGCCAAGTTCCTCTTCGCGCTGCCGCCCATGCTGGCGCTGGGGTTGGGCCTGGGCCTCACCGCCGGCAGGGTTCTCGACCTGAGCCCCACGCTCGCCTTCGGAGCGCCGCTGGCGGCGGCATTTAGTGCGTTCGGACTGACCGGTCTAGCTGTCGGGATGGGGGCGTCGCAGCCGCGTTTCCAGTACACCAACCCCAACGAACTTGCCATGACGCCGGGCGCCCTGGCGTACATGGGGGTGGCGTTGGCGTACGCCGCCTTCGTCACGCTGCTGCTGGCCAGGCCGGCGTGGGTGGCCATCCGTGTCAAGGGCTCCGGCTACTGGGCCAGTCCGGAAGGGGTCGTCATCCTGGCGCTGCTCGTTGCGGTGACGCTGCTGACGGCCGTGCTTCCCCTTTGGCTCGGCGTTCGGAGCTTGGCGAGGGGTGAGTCGTAGGCGGTCTAGGGGACCCTCGTCGCCGTGAAGCTGCCCTCAATCCTCAGGACTTCGTTGTCACTACTATCGACCCCACGCAGGATGTACGAGCCGGTCATGGTGTCACCGACTACCTCGGCCCTGAGCGCGAACGTCAGGGTCCCGCTCGCCGAGGACGCCTTGGCATCGATCGAGAGCTTGTTTCCCTCGACGTGGGTGGTCACCTCATAATCAACGCCGTAGCCGCTGTAGTTGAGGTGGAAGTCGCCGTCCGACACCTGGTAGTCGGGGTCGATGGTGAAGGTGACCGGCACCGAAGAGCCCTGTGGGCCGACGCTTCCGGACCAGCGCCCCTGGACCTCGGGCGCGGGCGCTTGGCTGCAGGCTGACAAAGTAACAGAAAGCACGATCAAAACGAATAGCGGCAGTCGCTTCAACATGGTCGCCTCCTTATGGTGCAAGCGGTTAACGGTTCCGCCGTTAGTTGGACACGTCGCACTCTAGCCAGCTCACGTGAAAGTCGCGTGATGGGCGCCTCAAGAGCACCCCTTAGGACCGGGGCTTGGCTCAGGCTTCGGTGAGGACCAGCTCGGCGCACCCCAGCCGCTGGGTCCGCTGCAGCACTGTGAACACGCGCTCGTGGGCCGCGGCCACGGCCGCGAGCAGGTCGAGGCCGCTCAGCAGGCCGTGAAGGAGCGCGGCCGAGAACAGGTCGCCCGTGCCCTTGGCCGCGGAGGCCACGCGCTCGTACGTGACCAAATCGTGACCGTGGGGCGTGACGATCACCATGCGGGTCTCATCCGGGGTGGCCTCGCTGGGCGTGGCGCTCGTCACCACGACCCACTGCGTGCGTCCACGGATGAGCGTTCGCGCCGCTGTCGCCGTTTCGGCGACCGTCCAGACCGGTCTGCCTACCAACCTCTCCAGCTCGAAGGCGTTGGGGCTGAGGCCCGTCGCGAGTCCTGTCAGACCGCGCCCGAACGCGGCCGGCAGGTCGGGGTGCACGTAAAGGCCACTGTCGTGATCGCCCATCACGGGGTCGATCAGGACCAACAGGTCCGGCTTCTCGGTCAGCACCTCCCCCAGCCAGGTGGTCAGCGCAGCCGCCTGCGCGGGCGACCCGAGGTAGCCCACCAGCACGGCGCGCGCGTGCTTCAGCGCGCCGCGACGCCTGATGTCGGACAAGAACCCCTCGAACCATTCCTGCGGGATGGCGCCGCCGCTCAGGCTGTCGTACTGCGGGACGTTGCTGAGGTAGACGGTAGGCACGGGCACCACGTTGAGCCCCAGCGCCTGTAGCGTCGGCACGGCTACGCTGTTGCCAACGCAGCCGTAACACACCTGAGACTGCACCGACACTACGTCGACGGGTAAGGGCTCCAGCTTCGCGGGATCCATACTGCCTGCTTCCTCGCCAGCCGTACTCACGGCGCTACCTCGGCCAATAGTAGGTGTCGGGGAGGGCCCGCGCGCCGAAGATGGACTGACCGACGCGCACGACCGTCGCGCCTTCTTCGATGGCTACCTCGAAGTCCCCCGACATGCCCATGGAGAGTTCCTCCACCCCCACGCCATCGGGGGCCTCCTGCCGGAGTTGGTCGCGCAACTCGCGCATGCGCACGAAGCATGGGCGAACGAGCGCCATGTCGGGCGAGAAGAGCGCCAGCGTCATGAGGCCCTTGACGCGCAGGCGCGGGTAGTTGGGTAGCTGCTTCACGAACGCCTCGACGTCGGCGGGCGCCAAGCCGAACTTGCTCTCCTCGCCCGAGCTGTTGACCTGGACGAAGACGTCGATGGTGCGGTCCTCGATCTCGAGGCGACGGTCGAGGGCCTCGGCGGCGCGCAGGCCGGCCAGGGCCTGGAACTCGCTGGCGAAACGCGCTACGTAGCGTGCCTTGTTGGTCTGCAGGTGCCCTATCACGGACCACCTGAGGTCGGCGAGGTCCGCCAGGGCGTCGTGCTTGCGCAGCGCCTCTTGCACCTTGTTCTCGCCCAGGTACCGGCAACCGGCCTCGTAAGCCAGGCGGATGCGCTCCACCGGCACGGTCTTGCTCACGGGCAACAGGCGCACCTCTGCCGGATCGCGCCCTGCGCGGCGGCAGGCCGCGGCGATGCGTGCACGGACGCTCGCCAGGTTGCGCCCTATGTCCTCGGTCGTGAGTGCGGTGGGGGTCTCGTGGGGGTCTATGGGGACGGTCACTGCGATCGGCTTTAGGATAGCCCGGGCGGGCCGCTGGGCGCTGCGCGTTACTGGCATCGAGCCTCGCACGGAAAGGAAGCCCATGGGTACCGACGAAGCCACCAAGGCCTTCAAGTCCAACCTTTTCGACGTGCTGGACGAGTTCTTCGAGGGGCCGCCTCCCGGGGCGACGGGGACGATCGCGCTCGATCGCAGCGGGAGTTTCCGCCAGAGCCTGGCGGACCTTAGCGCCACGGATGCCTCCCGGGAGGCGTTTCCCGGCGCCACCACCGTCGCCGCGCAGGTGATCCACACGACCTACTACCTGACGAACCTGTTGCGGTACCTGGATCCGCAAGGAGACAAGGCCTCACGCGCCGACTGGGCGGGGAGCTGGGCGCGGGAAACGGTTGCCGACACCGAGTGGGACGCCGTGCGAGCCGACCTGTTCCGGGCTTACCGCGACGTCCGCGCAGCCATCGACGCCATCACGGACTGGAGCGGCGATCGCTTCGGGGAGGCGATCGCGCCCCTGGCTCATAGCGCCTACCACTTGGGGGCCGTGCGCCAGCTTCTGAAGGCGCTCAGGGGTTCAAACGCGGGCTAGGCGCCGCGGACGAGGCCCGGTCAGCCGCGGCCACCGCCTAGGGGTCGTCGGTCAGGGACAAGCGGTAGGCCGGCATCAGCTCCTCGGGGCCACGCACCAAGAAGCGCAGGTCGCGCAGGATGCCGTCGTGCAGCGAGTAGATCCACGCGCGCACCGTGAGGTCGTGGCCGTTCGCCCACGCCTCTTGCACGATGCTCGTGTGGCACACGTTGCGGGCCTGCTCGATGGCGTTCAGTTCGGCAAGGCGAGCGGCCCGCGCGGCCGGCGACAACGTGTCGAGAGAAGGCGAATGCTTCGCCGCCACGTCCTTCACGTGCCGCAGCCAGTTGTCGAGGAGCCCGTGGCCCTTGCCATCGAGCGCTGCCGACACGCCGCCGCAGCCGTAATGCCCCACGACTATCACGTGCTCCACCTTGAGGACCGAGACGGCGAAGTCCAGGACCGTCAAAGCGTTCAGGTCGGAGTTGACCATCACGTTGGCTACGTTGCGGTGGACGAACACCTCGCCAGGCTCCAGGCCGGAGATGACGTTGGCGCTCACTCGCGAATCGGAGCAGCCGATCCACAGGTAGCGGGGGCCCTGCTGCATCTCCAAGCGGTCGAAGAACTCCGGGTCCTTGGCCACCATCTCGGCGGCCCAGACGCGGTTGCGGGCTAGCAGGTCTGCCGGGTCAGCCATCAGCCGAGTTTAAGGGAAGGGAGATGTTCGTGTGCCAGGCAACCCGAAGGTTCAAGCGAACGCCACGATGAGCCAACCGACGAACAGCGTCAGCACCGTGACGGGCAACCCGACCCGCAGGTACGACCAGAAGCCGACCTCGACGCCCAAGCGCCTGGCCGACTCGGCCACGATGAGGTTCGCTACCGACGCTACGAGTGTGAGATTGCCGGCCAGCGTACTCGCCATGGCCAAGGTGATGGCCACGGTCTTGGAAGCGGTCGCTTGTAGCGCGGCCAAGTCGAGGGTTGGGAGGAGGATGAGCACGGCGGGAACGTTGCTCACGACGTTGGAGAGCCCCGCCGTCACAACGGTAAGGCGGCCAAGGTCGGCGGCTCCCGGCATCGCGGGCGCGGCGCCACTTGCCAGCAGCCCGAGGAGCCAGCGAGCGGGCAGGCCCGTCTCGGCGAGGGCACCAACCACGACGAACAGCCCTCCGAACAAGACCAGCAGCTCGTAGTCGACGCGCCTCAGCAGCGCGGCGGCGGCGCGCCCATGGCTCAGCAGCAGGAACGCCGCCGCCGCCAACGCCGCCAGCGCGACCGGCACTCCGGCCACGAAGGCCACCAACATGGCCAGGACGGTGGTGGCGCTCAGCCAGAGTCTGCCCCCGTCGACCTCGAGGGCCGGGGCCAGCGGCTCATGGGGGCGTCGTGCGCCACGCAGGTCGCGCCGGAACGCGACCAGGATGACGCCCAGGGTGATGGCCAGGGACGCAAGCGCGACGGGCCCGAGGCGCAGCACGAACTCGCCGTAGCCTATGCCGGCGCTGACGGCCACCAGCACGTTCTGTGGGTTGCCCGTCACCGTCGCCACGCTGCCGGCGTTGGCGGCCAAGGCCAGCCCGAGAAGGTATGGCAGGGGCCTTAGCCCCAGCCGCTGCGCGGCCCGCACCACGAGGGGCGTGAGCATGAGGACGACGGTGTCGTTCAAGAACAGCGCCGAGAGCAGCCCGGACGCCATCACCAGCAGGGCCAGGAGGCGCCTCGGGCCGAGCGTGCCGCGGGTCACGAGCGTGGTGAGGAGCCGGAAGGCGCCGGCGCCGGCCAACGAGGCGTTGACGACCATCAGGCCGAACAGCAGCAGCAGCACCTCGCCGTTCACGGAGCGCCGCGCGTCGTCTAAGTCCACGACGCCGAGGAGCACCAGGGCCATAGCCCCGCCGAGGGCCACCCCGGCGCGGCTGACTCGCACTCCCGGCAGCCGGCCGAAGGCGATCCCGCCCAGCGTGAGGCCGCTGATCACCAGGGTGATTGCAGTCGCGGAAGGGCTCACCAGCAGAGCATATGGGCGCGCGTGGGGCGACAACCCCGGATCGTGCCGGAGCGCGGAGCTCGTTGCTTGGCACCGGCGGTCGCGCCCACCATGTGCGCCCCATCACACGACTACCTTAATAACTAAGGTAGAGTAGCCTCATGCTCGGTCCGACGTTCTACATCCTGGCACTGTTTCTCGGCATCAGCGTCGTCATGGGCGTGCTGCTGGCGGTTCACGACGGCGTCGAGGCGTGGCTGACCCGGCGCGAGCGGCGCCACAGCGGCAACCCCGGCGGCGGTAGGCCGCTGGAGCGTGGAGTGGTGTGGCAGGCCCCCGCCGGTCGCGAACCGCGCCCGCTGACGGTGGTCGTCACCCGTCCGCCGTCCGGCGGCGCGGCGGCGGAGAGGCCCGCGGTCGCCGGAGCAGGGGAGCGCCGTAACCGTGAGTTGCCCGGTAGGTACCGGAGCGCCGGCCAGGACGCCGCCCGGCGTTAAGGCCCGCCCCGCGCCAACGCCTGCCCCGCACCAAACGCTTGCCCCGCAAAAGGCGGCAGCGAGCATTAGGATGGCGGGATGAGCGAGACGACCGAAGTCGCCGCGCGCCTGGCGAGCCTGCGCGAGCAGTTGCACCACCACAACCACCGCTACCACGTGCTCGACGACCCCGAGATATCCGACGAGCAGTACGACGCCCTCATGGCAGAGCTGCGCTCGCTGGAGGCCAGTCACCCAGACCTCGTAGTACCCGACTCGCCCACACAACGCGTGGGCGGCGCCATCCTGGCCGGGCTCGAAACGGCCCGCCACCTGCGTCCCATGCTCAGCCTCGACTCGAGCCCAAAGCCCGAGGAGCTGCGGTCGTTCGACGCCAGGGTCAGGCGCGCCGTGGCGGCGCTCGGCGCAGATCCGGAGGCCGTGCGCTATTGTCTCGAGCCGAAGATCGATGGGTTAAGCGTGGAACTCGTCTACGAGGACGGCCAGCTGGTACGCGCCGTCACGCGCGGCGACGGCGAGGTGGGCGAGGTCATAACCCCGAACGTTCGGACCATCCGCGCCGTGCCGCTCAAGTTGCTGGCCGGCCCGCGCACGGTGCCGGCTGCGTTTGCCGTGCGCGGCGAGATATTCCTCCCCATCGACGCCTTCGACGAGGTCAACGAGGAACTGATCAACGAAGGCAAACAGCCGTTCGCCAACCCGCGCAACGCCGCGGCAGGTAGCGTGAGGCAGTTGGACCCACAGCTCACCGCCAGACGGCCCCTGAGCATCTTCTGCTACGACGTGCTGGGCGGCGACGTCGAGCTCGCGACCCAGGACGAGCTCCTCGATGCCCTCGCCGACTGGGGCTTCCCCGTCAACCCCCTGAACGGCGGTGCGGCCGACGTCGACGAGATCCTCGCCTACTTCCGTGGCATCGAGGAGCAGCGCGACGAGCTGGCGTACGAGGTCGACGGCGTGGTCGTCAAGCTGGAGGACCTGGCGCAGCGGGAGCTGCTGGGCGCCACCGCACACCACCCGCGCTGGGCGTACGCCGTCAAGTTCCAGCCCAGGCAGGAGGTCAGCCAACTGCTGAAGATCGTCGCCGGCGTAGGCCGCACCGGCATCATCACGCCCGTGGCGCTGCTGAGGCCCGTGAACATCGGCGGCGTGACCGTCAGCCGCGCCAACCTCCACAACATCGAAGACATCGTCCGAAAGGACATCCGCGAGGGCGATACCGTCCGCGTGGAACGCGCCGGGGACGTCATCCCACAGGTGGTCGAGCGCGTCGAGTCCGGCGACGCCCGGGGCGAGCCTTTCACCATGCCCACGCACTGCCCATCGTGCGGCACGAAGCTCATCAGGCGGGGCCCGTACACGGTCTGCCCGAACTCGTTCGACTGCCCCGGGCAACTCGTCGGGCGGCTCACGTACTACGGCAGCCGCGCCGGCCTCGACATCGAGGGCCTGGGGGAGAAGACCGTGACGCAGTTGGTCGAGCGCGACCTAGTGAAGCGCTTCCCCGACCTCTACGACCTGACGACCGACCAGCTCGAGACGCTCGACGGCTTCGCGGCCCGCTCCGCGGAGAAGCTCAAGGCGGCCATCGACGGCTCCCGCAACCCCGAACTGTCGCGCTTCGTGGCAGCCCTTGGCGTGCCCGAGGTCGGCGTCACGGTGGCGCGCTCCCTGGCCAAGCACTTCGGCACCTTCGAGCGGCTGCGGCAGGCCACCGTCGACGACCTCATGCAGGTGAGCGGCATCGGCGAGGTCATGGCCGGCCACATCCACGGCTTCCTCAACGAACCGCACACGGTCCAAGTGCTGGACGATCTCCTGGACGGGCGCGTCGCGCCCCGACCGGACGAGTCCGGCGCTCACGTTGGAGCCCAACCGCTCGCAGGCCTCACGTTCGTCTTCACGGGCGCCATGGAGGCCTTCACCCGCGAGGCGGCGGAGGAACTCGTCCAGGGCCTCGGGGCCAACGCGTCGGGGTCGGTGAGCAAGAAGAGCAGCTACGTGGTCGCGGGGGAGAGCGCGGGCGGGAAGCTCGATAAGGCCCGGAGCCTGGGCGTGCCCGTACTCGACGAGGCCGGGTTCCTCGCCCTGCTCGCCCAGCACGGCGTGACGCCGGAAGCGGACAAGCCTCATGAGTAACGCGGAGATGGCGCGACTGCTGGAGCAGTTCGGCGACTTGAGCGAGATCGCCGGCGAGAACTTCTTCAAGGTCAGGGCCTACCGCAACGCCGCCGCGGCGCTGCTGGAGCTCTCCGAGCCCGTCGAGGCCATGGTGAAGGCCGGGAAGCCGCTTACCGACATCGACGGCGTCGGCAAGGAGATCGCCCTCAAGCTCACGGAGCTCGCCACCACCGGCCGGCTGCCGCAACTGGAGGAGCTCGCGCAGGAGGTCCCCGTCGGCCTCATCGAACTGACGCGGGTGAAGGGCGTGGGCCCGAAACTGGTGCAGACGCTGTGGAAGGAGCTGGACATCACGAGCGTGGAGGCGCTGGAAGAGGCGGCGAAGGAAGGCCGGCTCGTCGGCCTGCCCGGGATCGGCGCCAAGAAGCAAGAGGCCATCCTGAAGGGCATCGAGGCCTACCACCGCCACGTGGGCCGCACCCGGATAGGGGAGGCCGACGCCGTCGTCGAGCCGCTCCTGGCCCGCCTCCGCGAGGTGAAGGGCGTGAAGCGCGTGGAGGTGGCTGGCTCGTACCGGCGCCGGCGCGAGAGCATCGGCGACATCGACTTACTGGCGGTCCCGAGTACCAAGTCCGGGGCGAAAGAGGTCACCCGCGCCTTCGTCGAGTACGCGGAGGTGTCCGAGGTGCTGGGCAGCGGCGAGACCCGCTCGAGCGTCCGCCTCGCCAACGGCATCCAGGCGGATCTCCGCGTCATCGAGGAAGAGTCGTTCGGGGCCGCCCTCATGTACTTCACCGGCTCGAAGGCGCACAACGTGGCGCTCAGGCAGCGCGCGCTCGACCAGGGGCTTCACCTCAGCGAGTACGGCCTCTTCGAGGGAGGCGCCAGCGCCGCCACCCCGGCCACTCCGGGTGCCGCCGGCAAGCTCGTGGCCGGCCGCACGGAGGGGGAGGTGTACGAGCGGCTCGGCCTCGACTGGGTGCCGCCCGAGCTCCGTGAGGATCGCGGCGAGCTGGCGGCCGCGGTC
>Ga0265293_10002665_pt1 | contig 35035 bp, 38 predicted proteins | sample Munlanlewell138R_FD_192505 | JGI IMG/M metagenome (GOLD analysis project Ga0265293, IMG submission 192505) | Leachate microbial communities from a municipal landfill in Southern Ontario, Canada - Leachate well 138R | ecosystem: Engineered > Solid waste > Landfill > Unclassified | place: Canada... | reverse complement strand
GTTTTCACTGGCGGCATTAAGACTATTCTTGATATCTCGCGTAGTTTAGGTACCGCCTTGAGACGTATCTATACTAATAATTTATGTCCGCTTTGATATTTAAGTATTATATAATAAGTTTTTAGGCAAAGAGACCGGTAGGGTCTCTTTTTGGCATGGATAATAATCATTTTTAGATGTTAATTGACATATTTTAGTATAAAGATGAAGAACTAATTAGTCATTAATTAATAATAAAGGGAACTAGTTAAAAAAGTTGAATATTGTCATTTAAAGTGTTATAATCTTGGTTAGAAAAACAGAAGGGAGGGGATAGTATATGACTCATGTGCCAGTCAAGGAAGGTAGTAAATTAGAGCCAGCTTTAGAAAGATATCGTAAGAACTTACAACGCAGTGGTACCCTCTCAATAATTAAGGAAAGAACTCATTATGATAAACCAGGAGTAAGGAGAAGAAAGAAGAAAAGGGCCGCGATTAAAAACAGCCGAAAAAGGAATGCTCGTCGTGATAAAAGATAAGTTATTCTTTGTTTTAAAATACCGACTAATGATATCAAGATAATTTAATGATGATGATAAAAAGGAATGTTGTACTTATTACTAGTAAGAAGAGCCATTATTAGGAAAATATAAAGTTAAATATTCCTTTTATTATTTAGTTAAAAATTTCATATGGTTTTCTTTTTTTAATATTATTTAATAGGAGGCGATAATATTAAAAGACTAAAGGACTTTTGGGATTGCAATTTAGATATTGTTATTGAATCCATTGAGGAAGATTCAAGAATTAAAGCCCCTAATTCATTATTTTGTTGTTTAAAAGGATCTACGCATGATGGTCATAATCATGTCCAAGAAGCCATTCAAAATGGGGCTGTAGCCATTATGGCATCTAAGAATCTTATCACTAGTGTACCTGTTTTAAAAGTAAGAGATGTTAATAAGGGGATGGTTCAGGCTTTATCTAGATTTTATGATAAAGTCGATGAAAAGCTTAAACTTATTGGGGTTACTGGTACTGATGGGAAAACTAGTGTGGCGTCAATGTTGTATCAGTTAATTAATAAGGTGGATAGTTGTGGTTATTTGGGTACTAATGGGGTGAAATGTCATAATTATGAAAAGAAAATGGATTTTACCACTCCTTTTCCTAAGGATTTATTTTATTATTTAAGTATTTTTGATGAGGCGGGTTGTCGTTATGTGGCGATGGAAGTATCATCAGAGCGCTTACAATCAAAACGTTTAAATCAGTTAAAATATGATGTAGCAATCTTCACTAATTTAACTATGGAACATTTGAATACTCATAAAACTATGACTAATTATGTTCGGGCCAAAGGGGAGTTGTTTAAGCAATTAAAACAAACCGGTTACGCGATTATTAATAACGATGATTTATACGCCCCGGAGATTAAAAAGATGGCTACTGGGAAAGTAATTACCTATGGGATAAAGAATAAGGCCGATGTTTTAGCGACTGATATAGTGATTAAAGAAAACTATCTATCCTTTCATTTAAAATTATTTAATCAAGATTATGATATTGAAAGCCCGTTATCTGGTTTGTTTAATGTTTATAATTTAATGGCCGTAATTACAGCGTGTGCGGTTAGTGGTTTGGATATTAAAGTGGTAGTTAAAAACATTAAAACGCTAATGCCAATTAAGGCTCGGTTAGAGTTTATCAATTATAACCAACCCTTTAAAATCGTATTAGATTATGCTCACACTCCTAATGCTTTAAAGAATTTACTTGATTATTTACGTCTTATTGCCAAAGGTAGAATCATTACGGTTACTGGTTCAGCGGGGGGAAGAGATAAAGGTAAACGCCCTATTACCGGTCAAGTGGTCACTAGTTTATCGGATTATGTTATCTTTACCATGGATGACCCACGGTTTGAAGAAGTTGATGATATTATTAATGAGATGGTATCACAATTAGATAAGAAGATTAATAATTATGAACGCATAGTCGACCGGGGGACAGCTATCCATCAGGCTTTATCAATGGCAAAAGTTGATGATATTGTTGTAATCGCTGGGCGCGGCCATGATAAGTACATACCAATTAAAGGCAAGGATATACCCTATAGTGATGCGGCGGAAATAAAAAAGTTTTTTAAGATGCAATAGGTCGCTTTACAAACAAAAAATGGTATATTATAATTAAAAATATAATAATTAAGGAGATAAAAATGATTAGAAAAGCGATGTTGAGGGATTTATCGGATTTAGTCCAATTTAACTTAGACTTAGCGAAAGAATCAGAGGACTTAACTTTAAACTATGATAAAATTTATCAAGGTGTCAAGGCCGCTTTAGTTAATGAAGATGTAGCTATGTATTATGTTTATGAACAAGATAATAAAGTTATTGGGCAAATTATGTTAACTAAGGAGTGGAGTGATTGGCGCAATGGTTATTTTTGGTGGATTCAAAGCGTTTATATCGACAAAAAGTTTCGTCGCCAAGGAATATTTAAAGCCTTGTATGAGTATGTAAAATCACAAGCCGAAGAAAATGAGCAAGTTTGTGGCTTAAGACTTTACGTGGAAAGAAATAATGATTTAGCTAAGGATACTTATTTAGCTTTAGGCATGATAGAGACCCATTATTTATTGTATGAGTGGGAGAAGAATAATTAATTTAATCAATATTAGATAGTAGTTTTAAATAGACTTCATAAGAAGTCTTTTTTATTAATATTATTTATTAGGTGGTTAGATGAATATAATAACAAGGCTAACTGATTATATTGATGACAAAGGATTAAAGATAATTATTGAAATTGGCCGTATATATATTTGTAATTATATAGAAATTATGCGTGTTGATGAGAAAACCATTAAACTTAAATATGCCAACGGTTATATTAATATTAATGGTCATAATTTGCTGATTACTAAACTAGTTGATCAGGAAATTTTAATTACTGGTCAATTAAAAACAATTGAGATGGGGTCAGAAAGTGAATAGTAATTTTTTTTTAGGGTTTAAAAATTATGTTTGTCTTAGAATTACAGGGAAGAATATATTTGGTTTTCTTAAGACCTTAAATAAGAAAAAGATAAATTTAATAGCGATTGAATATCCAAAGAGAAATGAAGTAATTATAAAAGTTAGTGAGGAAGATTATGAAAAATTAAAGAAGTTAAAAACTATTTATAAATTTCAAGAAGTGGCGTTATATGGACAATGGCAAATTAAAAAGTTATGGCGAGTTCATAAAGTCTTTATCATTATGGTGTTGCTTGGTTATGTTATTTTATTTTTACTATCAAATATTATCTTTGATTTAGAGATTATTCATACTAATAGTAATATTAGGAATTTAATAAAAACGGCGTTGGCTGATGAGGGAATTAAACGCTTAACTGTTCGGAAAAAGTTTCGCCATTTACAAGTAATTAAAGCCAAGATATTACAAAATAACCGTGATGTTATTGAATGGCTAGAAATAGTGCCACTAGGAACTAAATATATTATTAAAGTAGAAGAAAGGAAATTAAACAAGCGGGAAGAAGAATATAATTACCAACATATTGTCGCGAAAAAAAAGGGTATTATTAAGTCCATTGAAGCTAGTAGTGGTGAGATTGTTAGATATATTAATGAATATGTGGCCCCAGGGGATATCTTAATTAGTGGCAGTTTTAAGCAAGATGATGAAGTTATAACAAATGTTCGGGCGGAAGGTCGGGTTTTTGCGGAAGTATGGTATAAAGTTAGGGTTGAATATCCTTTAATTTATCAGGATAAATATCTTACCGGTAAAAGAAAAAAAGTAGTAGTAGTTAATTTTATGCGTTATCATTGGCCCTTTTTAGTTTTTCATCCCTTTACTAACAAAGAGGTGATAAAAAAAATAATGGTGGCACATCCTTTTTTGCCGTTTAATTTAAGTTATGAACACCATCAAGAAATGATTGTTAGTGAGGGTTCTTATAGTTATGAAGAGGCTTTGATTAAGGCGACTCAACTCGCGACTAAAAAAATAGAGGCTTCATTAGAAACTGGTGAAAAAATAATTAAGCGGAAAAGTTTGAAAACGCGCGTCGAAAATAGTAAAATAATAGTAGAAATATTTTTTTCAGTATATGAAGATATTGGAATAAGTAAAATGTTTATTCCAAAGGAGAATTAGAAGGTGAAATATGTTAACACAAAACATTATCAATATTTTAAAACTTACTTGGCCTATTATTATGATTGCGGTTATTATTATTGTTTCAATTAGAATTGCTTGGTTAATTAAATATCGCCGTAAGTTTGTTTTATATCAAGAAATTATGGGTTTATTATTTTTAGTTTACATTTTATTATTATTCCAAATTGTGACTTGGCAAGATGTCCCTTTATCAACTAAAAATTTAATTCCCTTTAAGGAAATTTCTCGTTATACTATTGGTTCGCCTTTATTTTATCGTAATGTAGTTGGCAATTTATTAATGTTTATCCCTTACGGCTTTTTTGTCACTTATTATTTAAAATTAAAAAAGATATGGCCTGTTTTTATTTTAACCTTAATTGCTTCTTTATCAATTGAATATACTCAATTAATTATTGGTCGGGTCTTTGATGTTGATGATGTTATATTAAATGTGGTGGGTGCTTTAGTTGGTTATTTCCTTTACATCAGTGGTAAAGGTTTTGTCAAGAGTTTGCCGCGGGCATTGAAAAACACCCATCTTCTTAATATAATAATAGTAGGGATAATAGCCTTGGTTATTTTTTTAACCTTTGGTTATTTGAAATAAGGGGTGTTTATTATTAACGAAATAATGTTTTTTAATCAAACCAGTGAAGATTTAGCTTCAGAGATAAAATATTTACAAGCTTTAATTAATAAAGTAGTAACTCATGAGACTAATGATAAGTTAGCTTTTAGTATCGTTTTAGTGACTAAGGATAGAATACGAGCGATTAATAAACAATATCGAAAGCTGGATAAAGAAACTGATGTGCTTAGTTTTAGACTAGAAGATTCTAAAGTTAATTATTATCAAGGTAAAAGACTATTAGGTGATGTTTTTATTTCCTTAGATAAGGCTAAAGAACAAGCCCAGTTATTAAAAAAACCACTGGTTAAGGAACTTTTTTTCTTAATGGTTCATGGGTTTCTACATTTGTTAGGTTATAATGATGAAATGACAAAAGATATAAAAATAATGAATAAGAAGCAGGAGGATATTTTAAATGAATATGGATGTACGCAATAAAAATAAAAAGAAAGGTTTAAGAAGGTTTATTAACAGTTTTAAGTATTCCTTTGACGGTTTAGCCTATGCTTATCGTTATGAACAGAGTATGACGATTCATGTGGGGGCAACTATCTTAGTTATTGTGGGAGGAATATATTTAAACATTAGTAGTACGGAATGGCTCTTTTTATTATTGTTAATTGGGTTAATAATGGGCATTGAATTATTAAACACTTCAATTGAAGCGACCATTGATTTGATTTCACCAAATATTCATCCCCTCGCCAAAGTGGCGAAAGATACGGCTTCAGCGGCTGTTTTTATTCTGTCTTTAGTAGCTGTTATTGGTGGTTTAGCCATCTTCTTACCAAAATTGATTGTTCTTCTTTTTTAAATTATCAACGAAGGGAGGTATGGTGATGATATATTTTAATGAGTTAAAACAGTTATTAGAAAATGCCTATGCCCCTTATTCACATTACCGCGTAGCGGCCTTAGTAGTTACTTGCGATAATCAATTATTTAAAGGGGTTAATGTTGAGAACGCTTCGTATGGTGCGACTATCTGTGCCGAACGAAATGCGATAAATAATGCGGTTAGTAATGGTTATAAAAAAGGTGACCTTAAGAGTTTAATTATTATGGTTGATACTGATGAGGTGGCTTTCCCTTGTTTTTTATGTCGCCAAAGTATTAGTGAGTTTTTTGACTCTAATCAAGAATTAATTTTATTAACTAGTAGTGGTAAAGAAAAGAAAATGTTAATTAAGGAGATAATTCCTTATCCTTTTACGAAAGAAGATTTAGATTTATGAAAAGTGGTTTTGTTGGTATTATTGGGCGCCCTAATGTTGGAAAGTCAACATTGTTAAATGCCATTATTGGTCAAAAAGTAGCGATTATATCTGATAAACCCCAAACTACCAGAAACATTATTCAGGGTATCTATAATGATGATGAAGCCCAAATTATTTTTGTTGATACCCCCGGTATTCACAAACCTAAAAATAAATTGGGCTATTATTTAAATAAACAGACATATGTATCAATGACCGATGTGGATATAGTGTTATTTATGGTTGACGCTAGTGAAAAATTAGGTCGTGGTGATTTATTTGTTATTAATCGTTTAAAAGATATAAAAAAACCAGTTATCTTAGTGCTTAATAAAATTGATAAAATAAGTAAAGAACAATTATGGTTAAAAATAAGTGAGTATAAGGATTTATATCCTTTTAGTGAGATAGTCCCGACTTCCGCTTTAAAGGTTGATAATGTTGACCGTTTAATTAATATTATTAAGGGTTATTTACAAGATAATCTTAAATATTTTGATGGTAGTAATAAAGTTACCACTAGTTCAAAGAATTTTTTAGTATCAGAGATAATAAGGGAAAAGGTTTTAAACTATACCAGTCAAGAAGTACCACATGCGATAACTTGCCTAGTTGAACACATGGAAGAGAAGAAAGATATTATTGGTATCAGTGCCTTAATTATTGTTGACCGGGAAAATTTAAAAAAAATAATAATCGGTAAAGGTGGTAGTAAGTTAAAAGAAATTGGTTGTGAGGCACGCCTTGAACTAGAAACCCTTTTTAATAAAAAAGTCTTTTTATCCTTATACGTTAAAACTATTAAAAATTGGCGTGATAAGGAGAAGTATTTATCAGAATTTGGCTTTCATAAATTTTAACCATTAGTATAATAATCAAAATAGTAACTCACTATATAAATGAAAGGTGGGTTATTGATGAGAAATATTACGTGGACTTTATTTTGTAAAACGGGAGCGATTAGGTACTATCTTTTAGCTAAAAAACTAGATAAAAACAGAAAGAAGTGACAAAGATGATTAAGAAAGTGGAAGGCGTTATTGTTGGTGAATATAATTATAGTGAATCAAGTAAAATACTTAAAGTCATAACAAAGGAATACGGCCTTATTAGTATGATCGCCAAAGGCGCTAGACGATTAAAAAATAATTTAAGAGCGGTCAGTGATAAATTAACTTATGGCCATTTTCATATTTATTATAAAGAAGATAAACTATCTAATTTAATTAGTGTTGATGTTATAAATGTATTTAAAAATATTAGGAGGGATATTAAGAGTATTTCCTATGCCACTTTTATTACTGAATTAGTTCAACAGGTGGTAAAAGATGAATATAATCAAGAAATATACCAAATTTTGATTAATAGTCTTTTAAAAATAGAAGCTGGTTTTGATCCTTTAGTAATTACTAATATTTTAGAGCTAAAGATGTTAGAGTATCTTGGGGTGAAACCGGTGCTTGATAATTGTGCTGTGTGTGGGAATAAAAAAGATATCGTTACCTTATCAAGTAGAAAAGGTGGTTATCTTTGTTTAGATTGTTATGACGGAGAGAAAAAGGTTAGTCAGAAAGCGATTAAATTAATAAGAATGTTTTATTATGTTGATATCGCTAAGATAACTAAGTTATCAATCAGTGATAAGGTAAAACAAGAAATAGATTTATTTATTGATGATTACTATGATTGTTATACTGGGTTATATTTAAAATCAAAGCAGTTTTTAAAGGATTTAAAACTTTTACCAAGTTAGTAATTAAAAAGACTTCATTTCTAAAGTGAAAACTGTTATACTATTAATTAGTTATAATGAATAATAATTTGTAAGCGATGATGAAATTGGCGATTTCGGAGCTATATAAAACAAAGAGATTCTTTTAGAATAAATAGGGTGGAACCGCGGTAGAAATCGTCCCTAGGTTATTTTAAAAGTTTTTTATTAAAGGAGGGAAAAGATGCATAAGTTAACGATGGAGAAGATGGTTGGTTTGTGTAAACAGTATGGTTTCATTTTTCAAGGTAGTGAGATTTATGGGGGTCTTTCTAATACTTTTGATTATGGCCCATTAGGGGTGGAGTTAAAAAATAATATTAAGAAGGCTTGGTATAAGAAGTTTGTTCAGGAAAGCAAATATAATGTTGGATTAGATTCAGCAATACTTATGAATTCTAAGGTATGGGAAGCAAGTGGACATATTGTTAATTTTAATGATCCTTTAATTGATTGTAAGAATTGTAAAATGAGATATAGAGCTGATAAACTAATAGAGGATTTTACTAATGGTGAAGTAATTAGTGATGGTTGGGATAATCAGAAGATGATAGATTATATAAAAGAACATAATATTACTTGTTCTAATTGTAAGAAGTTAGATTATACTGATATTAGAAAATTTAATATGATGTTTAAAACTCATCAGGGTGTAATTGAAGATGAAAGTAATGCTGTATATTTAAGACCAGAGACAGCTCAAGGTATGTTTGTTAATTTTTTGAATGTTCAAAGAAGTATGAGGCTAAAGATTCCATTTGGGATTGCTCAAATGGGTAAGAGTTTTAGAAATGAGATAACCCCTGGTAATTTTATATTTAGGACTCGGGAATTTGAACAGATGGAGCTGGAGTTTTTTTGTAAACCTGGTACTGAACTTGGTTGGTTTGATTATTGGAAAACATTTTCTTATGATTTTTTAATTAGTTTAGGGATTAAGAAAGAAAATATAAGATTAAGGGAACATTCTGAAGAAGAACTTAGTCATTATTCTAATGCAACTGTTGATATTGAGTATAAATTTCCATTTGGATTTAGTGAATTATGGGGTATTGCGTCTAGAACAGATTTTGATTTAAAGGCTCATATGGAGCATTCTAAAGAAAATTTAACTTATTTAGATCCTAATACTAATGAAAGATATATTCCATACGTAATAGAACCCGCATTAGGGGTAGATAGATTAGTATTAACTATACTATGTGATAGTTATGAAAGAGAAAACTTAGATAATGGGGAGATTAGAGAAATATTACATTTGCATCCCGCTCTCGCCCCATATAAACTAGCGGTATTACCATTACAGAAAAAACAACATCGTGATAAAGCCAATGAATTATATCAAACCCTAACCAAACATTTTATGACTACCTATGATGAAATTGGTTCAATTGGTAAAAGGTATCGTCGTCAAGATGTAATTGGTACGCCATTTTGTATTACTATTGATAATGATACTTTAGCTAATCAGACGGTTACCGTTCGTAATAGGGATACCATGGCCCAAGAGACAATTAAGATTGATGATGTAATTACTTATATTAATAAAAGGATAGTCTTTTAAAAAAAATATTTTCAATTAATCAATTGTATGATACAATTAGATGGATAGTATTAGAATAGAATATGGAGGATTTTTCGATGAGCTTCGATAAATTAAAAAAATTATTTTCTTTTGATGATGATCGCAATAGTAAAACAGGGACTGAAGATGAATATTATAATGTTGATGCCTATAAGGATTTAAGTGAAGCTAATAATATGGTATTAATTGAGCCACGCGCTTACTCGGAGGCTCAACAAATTTCTGATCATTTAAAAAATCGTTATGCAGTAGTAGTAAACTTAAAAAGAGTTACCGCTGATCAAGCAAAAAGAATTGTTGATTTTTTAAGTGGTACAGTGTATGCTATTGGTGGAGATTTACAAAAAATTGGAGGGGGAATTTTTCTGTTAACACCAAAAAATGTCAATGTGCAAGGTAAAATCACCGAAGAAGATGACAAAGTGCCTATTTATGATAACAATGATATTGACATTGATTGGTAAAAAAAGAGTAATTAATTGGTATAAAATGGCGTAGTATTGGGGTGAGTCTGTGAAAAAGTTTACAAAAACAATTCGTGGGTATAATCCGAGTGAAGTTAATAATTTTGTTGATGAGGTTATTAATCAAGTTGAAGGCATGATTAAACAACTAGAGGCCAAAGATGGTGAAATTGAAACCTTAAAGGAAAAATTACATCATTATCAAGCCATTGAAGGAACTTTAAATAGAGCAATTTTAGCGGCTGAGGAAGCTAGTGATCAAATTAAGAAGAATGCTCGTTTAGAAAGTGGAATGTTACTAGAAGATGCCAAAAGAAATGCTAGTCGTATTGTAAACGATGCTTTAGTTAAAGCGGAACAAACCGAATATGAAGCAGCCATGTTACGAAAGAATATTACTATATTTAAGAGAAGATTAAAAAGCATTATTGAGACACAATTAGAAATTATTGATGATATTGAAAAAGTAGATTTTTAAAACAAATGATAGAGACGTTATTTTAATTACTTTAATAGCGAATTAGGGCGGGTGTAAGCCTAAGAAAGGATTAAAATAAGAATCACTCTTGATGTTTCTTTCTGAAATTAGTAGGAAGGAACGCTAATAGCGTTATTTAATTAAGAGCATAATATATTTATTATGAATTAAGGTGGAACCGCGTGTTAAGCGTCCTTATCATAATATTTTTTTTATTAAAGGAGGAATAATTTATGAGTTATAAAGATACGTTATTAATGCCTAAAACGGATTTTAATATGAAGGGTAATTTACCAGAAAATGAAAAACTAATGAGAGAAAAATGGGAAGAAATGAATCTTTATCAGGAAATATTAAAGAAAAATGAAAACAATGAAACCTTTATATTGCATGATGGACCACCATATGCTAATGTCAAAATCCATATTGGAACTGCTTTTAATAAGATTTTAAAAGATTTTGTTAATAGATATAAAATGTTATGCGGTTATAAGACCATATATATACCCGGTTGGGATACCCACGGGTTACCAATTGAAACAGCGGTAATAAATATGGGAATAGATAGAAAAAAGGTTGCCAAAATAGAATTTAGAAATTATTGTGAAAAGTATGCGAGAGAACAAATAAAAATTCAAAAGGAACAATTTAAAAATTTAAATGTAATTGGTGATTGGGATAATCCTTATGTTACTTTTGATAAAAATTATGAAGCTAGACAAATTGAAGTGTTTGCTGAGATGGTGAAAAGAGGTCTTATTTATAAAGGGCTTAAACCTGTTTATTGGTCGCCTAGTAGTGAATCAGCTCTTGCTGAAGCGGAAATTGAATATAAAGATAAAACTGATTATTCTATTTATATAACTTTTAAAATCGAAGAAGGTAATGATTATGTAAAAAAGGGAGATAATTTAATTATTTGGACGACTACTCCTTGGACTCTCCCAGGGAATCTTGCCATTGCCGTCGGTAGCGATTACGATTATTCTAAGGTAGAAATAGATAATAAAAACTATATTATTGCCACTGAATTAAAAGATATTTTAAAGGTTAAATTTGGTTTCAATAAAATAAAAGAAGTAGCTACTTTTAAGGGCTATCATATTGAAAATATTAAATATAAGCATTGCTTTGAAGATAAAAAATTACCAGTAGTAATTAGTGACCATGTTAACTTAGATTCAGGTACAGGTCTTGTTCATATCGCACCTGGTTATGGCGTTGAAGACTTTGAAGTGGGTCAAAAATATAATTTAGGTATAATTATTGGTATTGATGAACAAGGTTATTTAACTGATGAATCTGTTGGTTTTGGTGGTTTGTTTTATGAAGAAGCTAATGAAGTAATCATAAATAAATTAACTAAAAATGGTGATTTATTAAAAAAAGAAATGATTACGCACTCTTATCCCCATGATTGGCGAACTAAGAAACCCGTTATTTTTAAAGCTACTAATCAATGGTTCTGTAGTATTGAAAGTATAAAAGAAGATATTTTAAAAGAAATAACCGAAAAAATAAAGTGGGATCCTTCTTGGGGAAAACAACGTCTTTATAGTATGATTAAAGAACGAAAAGACTGGTGTATTTCTAGACAAAGAGTTTGGGGTGTTCCGTTGCCAATTTTTTATAATGAAGATGGTTCAGCTATATTAGAACAAAATATAATTATGTATGTTGCTGAGTTGTTTAGAAAATACGGTTCAAATGTTTGGTTTGAAAAAGAAGCTAAAGATTTATTGCCACCGGGTTATATAAACCCCAAAAGCCCAAATGGTCATTTTACTAAAGAAAATGATATTATGGATGTATGGTTTGATTCTGGTTCTTCTCATACTGGAGTATTAAAAGAAAGGAATCTTAAATATCCAGCGGATATGTATTTAGAAGGAACTGATCAATATCGTGGTTGGTTTAATTCCTCACTTATTTGTGGTGTGGCTGTTCATAATGAAACACCATATAAAAGTGTTTTATCACATGGCTTTGTTTTAGATGGTGATGGATTTAAAATGAGTAAATCACTTGGTAATGTAATTGATCCTAATGAAATTGTTAATAAATATGGTTCTGATATTTTAAGGCTTTGGGTCGCTAGTGTTGATTTTAGAGATGATGTTAGAATAAGTGATGAAATGCTAAAACAAATCACTGAAACCTACCGAAAAATTAGGAATACTTATCGTTTTATATTGGGAAATCTAACGGATTTTAATCCGGTAAAAGATTCAGTTTCATATGATGATTTATATCTTTATGATAAATATATATTAATTGAACTTAATGAATTGATACTAAAAGTTAGAATGGCTTACGAAGCTCATAACTATCAAGAAATAATAAAATATATCAATAATTTTATTATTTCTAAATTATCAACATTTTATTTAGATTTTTCAAAAGATATATTATATATTGAAAAGGTTGATTCTCATAAAAGAAGATGTATTCAAACGGTAATTTATGAAACATTAAGGAAAATATCAATTTTAATGAGTGTTATTACTCCTTATACCAGTGAAGAAGTATATAGTTATATTCCTGGTAATAAAGAAAGGAGTATTCATTTGGAAAAGATACCCGAAGTTATAAAATATAAAGACAAAATGACTATATTAAATAAATTTAAATTGTTTTTTGAAATAAAAGAAGATGTTTATAAGGCCCTTGAGGAAGCTAGAATAAATAAGATTGTTAATAAAAGTCAGGAAGCAAAGGTTTATTTAAATGTTAAAGGGGAACATCAAAAAGTAATTAATGAATTAAAAGATTATCTGAGTCAGTTATTAATTGTATCAAAAGTAGAATTAAGTGACATGGATTTAGTAAAATATGATAATTGTCAAATTAAAGTTGAAAAGTTTATGGGAGTAAAGTGCAATAGATGTTGGGTTTATTTTGAAGAAAAAGAAATGAACGATGATATTTGTTTACGTTGTTATAATATTATAAATTAAAAGTTGCTTTTTGGGTTGTTTAAATATAAATTTAAAATATAGTATTTAGAAAAGGAAGTTTAATAAAATTTCTTTTTCTTTTTAAAAAATTAGCACTCATATATTGACAATGCTAGAACATACTATTATAATGGTAATTAGCAATTGTTTTAAGCGAGTGCTAGGGGTGATGGAATGCTAAGTAAAAGACAGAAAGATATTTTAAAGATTATAGTGGAACATTATATTAAATTAGTACGACCAGTAAGTTCTAATAATATTTGTAAATTATTGAACTGTTCCAGTGCCACAATTAGAAATGAAATGGTAACCTTAGAAAACTTAGGTTTTATTGAAAAAATGCATACTTCATCCGGTCGGGTTCCCAGCGAAAAAGGTTATCGCTATTATGTTGACTATTTAATGGAACCAAAGGCAATGACGGGTGAAGATATGTTAAAATTACAAACTATTTTTCATAATCAGTCATTACCGGTTAATGATGTGATTGCTAAAAGCATGACCATTATTTCGGAGTTAACTAATTATACAGCTATTGTTCTTGGTTCATCAGCTCAGGAAAACCGTTTACAACAAGTAGAAATAGTGCCTCTGGATAAGGAAGCCGTAATCGCCATTGTTATTACTGATAAAGGTCATGTTGAACATAAAAGAATTGAAGTTCCCAATGTCTCTTTAGATGAGGTTAAAAAGACGGTTGAATTAATTAATAATCTAGTAGTAGGAACCCCGATTAGTAAAGTAAGTAGTAAATTGGAGTTTGAAATTAAACCGATTATTAGTAAATATGTTAAACAACATGAAATATTATATCAAGCTTTTTATCAAGCTTTTAATGATTTTTCTCATAAGAATAGTATGCAGTTATCAGGGAAGGTTAATTTTTTAAAACAACCAGAGTTTGATAATGTTGATAAAATTAGAGATATTATTACCAAATTAGAAGATGATGAATTAGTGCGATCTGTTAAAGCTGAAGATAGTGATATTAAAGTATATATTGGTTCTGAAAATGAATTTGATGAAGATGTCACGATTATTAAAACTAAATATACTATTGATGATGAAAGTGGTACGATTGCGATAATTGGCCCTAAAAGGATGGAATACAATCGAGTCGTTAGTTTGTTAGAGTATCTAAAGGAAAATATAAAGAGGTGATAAAGTGAGTAAGGTGGAACAAAAAACCGTTACCGAAAAACAGAAAAAAACGCCGACGACGCTTGATAAGAAAAAATTAAAGATTAGCTTGTTAGAGGAACAAATAAAAGAATTAGAGGGAAAATTACTGCGTAATCAAGCGGAATTAATTAATTATAAGCGCCGTAAAGATACCGAAGTTGAGCGGTTATTAAAATATGCTAATAGTGAATTAATTAAAGAGATATTATTAGTCATTGATGACTTTGAGCGAGCCATTGGGATGGATGATGATAATCCGGATGATGAGGTTTCTAGGTTCTTAGAAGGCTTTATTATGATTAATGATAAATTGAAGAAGATATTATTTGCCTCTGGCGTTGAAGAAATTGACGCTTTAGGTAAGCCATTTGATCCAAATTTACATGAGGCGGTGTTGATGGCTGAAGATGATAGTCAAGATGGTGGTATTGTCTTAGAGGTACTCCAGAAGGGCTATTTGTTAGAAGATAGGATTATAAGACCAGCGATGGTCAAAGTAAATAAAGAAAAAGAAAAGGAGAGATATAATGAGTAAAATTATTGGTATTGACTTAGGAACAACTAACAGTTGTGTGTCAGTAATGGAAGGGGGCGAACCAAAGGTAATCCCTAATCCAGAGGGTAATAGAACCACCCCTAGTGTGGTAGCCTTTAAAAATGGTGAAAGGATTGTTGGCGATGCCGCTAAAAGACAAATGATTACTAATGAAAACACCATTATTTCAATTAAAAGATTAATGGGTTCAAGTAAGAAAGTAACGGCTGAAGGCAAAGACTATACCCCAGAAGAAATTAGTGCGATAGTCTTAGGTTACATGAAAGATTACGCGGAATCTTATTTAGGTAGTAAGGTAACCAAAGCGGTTATTACCGTTCCGGCTTACTTTAACGATGCGGAAAGGCAAGCCACTAAAAATGCTGGTAAGATTGCCGGTTTAGAGGTTGAAAGAATTATTAATGAACCAACGGCCGCCGCTTTAGCATATGGATTAGATAAGCAAGAAAAGAACCAAACCGTATTAGTTTATGACTTAGGAGGCGGCACCTTTGATGTTTCTATTTTAGACTTAGGCAATGGTGTCTTCGAAGTAAAGTCAACCGCCGGTAATAATAAAATTGGGGGCGATGACTTTGATCAACGCATTATGGATTATTTAGTAGAATCATTTAAAGCCGATAATGGAGTTGATTTATCTAAAGATAAAATGGCTATGCAACGTTTAAAAGATGCGGCCGAAAAAGCGAAAAAGGATTTAAGTGGTGTTACTACTACTCAAATCTCATTACCATTTATTTCCCAAGGTGAAGCAGGACCACTACATTTAGAAGTTAGCTTAACTAGAGCTAAATTTGAAGAATTAATTAGAGATTTAATTGAATCGACTATTCCGTCAGTTCAACAAGCTTTAAAAGACGCTAAAATGAGTAGTCAAGAACTAGATAAAGTTATTTTAGTAGGTGGTTCAACCCGTATTCCACTCGTGCAAGAATTATTAACTAAAGAATTAGGAAAAGAACCACATAAAGGGGTTAACCCTGACGAGGTGGTCGCTAAAGGGGCGGCTATCCAAGGTGGTGTCTTAAGTGGCACTGTGGATGATATTGTTTTACTTGATGTAACGCCATTATCACTTGGTATTGAAACCTTAGGTGGCGTTAGTACGGTTTTAATTGAACGAAACACTACTATTCCAACATCAAAATCACAAATCTTCTCAACCGCGGCTGATAACCAACCGGCTGTTGATATCCATGTTCTACAAGGAGAAAGACCAATGGCCGCGGATAATAAAACTTTAGGAAGATTTCAATTAACTAATCTTCCACCAGCCCCAAGAGGTGTACCACAGATTGAAGTTACTTTTGATATTGATGCCAATGGAATTGTTAATGTTTTGGCCAAGGATTTAGGTACTAATAAAGAACAATCAATTACCATTACGGCGTCAAGCAATTTAACTGATGACGAGATTGATAAAATGGTTAAAGAAGCGGAGGCTAATAAAGAGGAAGATAAGAAAAGAAAAGAAGAAGCGGATTTAAGAAATGAAAGTGAACAATTAATTTTTGGCACTGAAAAATCAATTAAAGATTTAGGTGATCAAGTTACTGATGATGAGAAAAAAGATATCGAAAAGTTAATAAGTGAACTTAAAGTCGCTTTAGAAGGAAAAGATATTGAAAATATTAAAACTAAAAAAGAAGCTTTAAATGAAAAGGCGATGGCTTTAGCAACTAAGGCCTATGAAGCAGCGGCTAAACAGGCTCAAGCTGAACAAGCAAGTAGTACAACCGAAGATACAACTGATGATAAAAAGACTGATGATAAAGTAATTGATGCGGAATACGAAGAGAAAAAATAATACTAGTTTAAGTAGAAGTTCTAGTCGCTACTAGAACTTCTCTCATATTGAATACTTATATTATAAAGTAGTGAGGTGGTGATCAAATGGCAACTAAAAGAGATTATTATGAAGTTTTAGGGGTTGATAAAAACGCTAGCGAACAAGAGATTAAGAGTGCTTTTCGCCAATTAGCGAAAAAGTATCATCCTGATGTTAATAAGGCTAGTGATGCGGAAGCTAAGTTTAAAGAAATCCAAGAAGCTTATGCGGTTTTATCAGATACCAACCGTCGAAAACAATATGATCAATTTGGTCATGCCGCCTTCAATCAAGGAACTGGTGGCGGTTTTGGCGGGTTTGATTTTTCTGACTTTGATTTTAGTGATATTTTTAGTGAGATTTTTGGTGGTGGTTTTGGCTTTAATTTTGGTCGTAGTAATCGTCCTGACCGGCCAAGAAGAGGTCGAGACTCTATTATGCGGATGAATATTACTTTTAATGAAGCGGTTTTTGGTACTAAGAAAGTTATTAATCTTAATATTTTAGATGTTTGCGATGAATGTCATCAAAAAGGTGGGCATGGGGAAAAGACTTGTAGTAAGTGTCATGGCAGTGGGTATATTACCCAAGAACAAAGAAGCTTACTTGGCGTATATATGACTAGGTCTGAATGTCCACAATGTGATGGCAAGGGAAAAACCTATGATAAGGTATGTTCTAAATGTCGTGGTAGTGGTACGGTAAGAGTCAATAAAGACTTAACGATTACAGTGCCCGCGGGGATTGATACAGGTAATCAATTACGATTACAAGGTAAAGGTGAAGCGGGGACTAATGGTGGTCCAAATGGGGATATCTATATTGAGTTTAGTGTGTCTAACCACGAAATATTTATTAGGGATGACAATAACATCTATCTGGAACTCCCAATTACAATCACTGAGGCCGCTTTAGGAGCTAAAAAGGAGATTCCTACCTTATATGGTAATGTCAATTTAATTATCCCCGAAGGTAGTGAAAGTGGCGATAAACATCGTTTAAAAGGTCGTGGTGTTCCTGATGTTAATACTAATCGTAAAGGTGATATGTTTGTTGTTTTAAAGGTGGTATTCCCTAAAAGATTATCTAGAGAACAAAGATTATTACTGGAAAAGTTAGCGGCCACTAATTTAGATCGGGATAATATAATTAGTAACTTTAAAAGACACATCAGTAAATGAGTGTCTTATTAATTAAAATATAATGGTTTTAAATATTTAGATATAATTATACTAGATTAATGTTTAAGGACATGGGTGGGGCATAAAACAACGAAAAAGAAAATATAAAATAACGATGATGATAATGATCCAAATAATAATTCCTAAGCCGCCACCGGCACCATAAGGTGGTACACCGTAAGGTGGCGCACCATAGGGTGGCACCGCTCCATAAGGTGATGCTCCATAAGGATAATATGGTGGTCTATAACAAGGGTTTCCCACTCCGTAAGGGCTTATCATTTTGTTCCCTCCTTTTATTTATCTAGTGATAGGGTATTCAGTTCCGCCAATGTTGATAGTTATATATATAATGGATTATTATAACTAATTAATAAATTAATTAGAGTATAGGATTTTACTTAAACCAATTAATAGACTAATAACTGATAAAATATTTTAAATGAGAGGGTAAAAAAAGAAACTGTTATGTTAAAATATAAATAGAATAAATGGTGATTGGGATGCAACGATATTTTGTAAAAGAAAAAATAGACAATACTTTTAAAATAATTGATGATTACCATCATGTTGTTAATGTGATGAGGATGAAGATTGGCGAAAAATTAGAGGTATCTTATCAGGGTATTATTTATTTATGTACTATTATTAAAATAACGAACGGATTTGTTTTAGTACAACCAATAGATAAAATATCACAGGATAATGAACTTGATATTAATGTAGCCATTGCCCAAGCCTTAGTTAGGGATGATAAGTTCTCATTAATTATTCAAAAGACCACCGAACTTGGGGTTAAGAAAATCATCCCGCTTATTACCGAAAGAAGTATAATAAAATTAGATGACAAAAGAAAACTAAGTAAAATAAAAAGGTGGCATCATATTGCCAAAGAGGCTAGCGAACAGTCAAAAAGAAATAACATCTTAGAAGTAACGCCAATTATGACTATGGAAGATTTAACTAAGCTACCTTATGATTATAAGTTATTATGTAGTCCAAGGGAAAAAGAAAAAAGCATTAAAAAGGTTTTACAATCATTGTCAAAAAATGATACAATATTAGTAATTGTAGGGCCAGAGGGTGGTTTAACGCCAAAAGAAGAGGCTTTCTTAATAAAACACGGGTTTATAAGTGTCTCTTTAGGTAGTCGAATACTACGAACAGAAACAGTTCCCATATTTCTGGCGAGTATAATTAATTATGAGTTAATGAGGTGATGTGATAATGGTAATAAAGGTGTCCTTTTCATGGCTAAATCAGGCCGTTGATTTCTACCATAATTTAAACATGATGGGGTTAATAATATTCTATAGTATTCTTTTAACCTTAATCTTATTAATTGTTTTAGTCGGTATGATGGAGAAAAATAAACAAGAGGAAAGAAAAAAACAATTACAAAAGGAGTTGACCTTACCTAACCAAGGTATTAAAGATATGGTTAGTGAGAGACTACCAGAAAGTATTATTAACAAATCAGAAGAATTACCGGTGGCCGTTGATGAAATTGATGATAATATTAATTTAACTAGTTTTGAAACTGAACAAGAGGAAAAGTCAATTATTAGTTATGAAGAGCTTATTAAAACGTTTAAGGATAAACACAATCAATCAGAAAGGCAAGCTAATGTGGTTGATAAAGGGGTCGAAGAAAGTAAAAGATACCCCAAGAAATTTTATAATTCACCCCATATCTCACCAATTCATGGTTACGAGAGAGGCAATTATTTAGAAAAGGTATCTAGTCCAGTCAATGAAGATAATAATAACCAGCCACTAACAGATAGTAATAGGGAATTTTTAACGGCTTTGAAAGAATTAAAAAATAATTTAGATTAACCCCGGCCGGGGTTTTCTTTTTTAGGAGGTGTTTTCAATGCGGGTCGCCTTATATACATTAGGTTGTAAAGTTAATATGTATGAAACGATTTTTTTAATAAATCAGTTTAAAGAAAAAGGTTACAAAATTGTCAACTTTAAAGAAACCGCCGATATTTATGTGATTAATACTTGTACAGTTACTAATAATAGTGCCTTAAAGAGTAAAAAAACTATCCGCCGAGTCATTAGAAATAATAAAAACGCTATTATAGTGGTAATTGGTTGTTTAGTAGAATCACATTTTACCGAATTATCTACCGATGGTAATATTCATATTTTAGTAGGCAATAATAATAAGACTAAAGTACTAACATATATTGAAGAATATAAGAAAAATAACGAGCTAATCAGAGATAAGGAAAGCTTGTTAAGCCAACCTTTCTCGCCAATGATGATTACTTTTTGCCATGATAAGACTAGAGCAGCTGTAAAAATTCAAGATGGTTGTCAGAATTATTGTTCCTATTGTATTATTCCTTATGTCCGCGGTCATGTTCGCTCTAAGCCAAAAGACATTGTCTTAAGCGAAATAACAGGCTTAGTTAATAATGGTTACCAAGAGATTATTTTAACGGGAATCAATATTGGTAGTTATGGTACTGATTTAAAAGATAATTCTTTATCATTATTATTAAAAGATATCCTTAAAATCCCCAACTTAAAAAGACTTAGAATTTCATCACTTGAGGTAACCGATATAAATGATGAAATATTAGATGTTATTGCTAAAAGCGATATCATTGTTGACCATTTACATATTCCCTTACAATCAGGTTGTGATAAAATATTAAAGTTAATGAATCGTCAATATAATACGGAGTATTTTAAACACAAAATAATGGCGCTTAGAAAGATAAGGCCCAAGATGGCTATTACTACTGATGTTATGGTTGGTTTTCCTGGGGAGACAGATCGGGATTTTAATGATACCTATAATTTTATCAACCAAATAAAATTTATGAAGCTACATGTTTTCCCTTATTCCAAAAGAGCCAAGACAAAAGCCGCTCAATTACCACAACAACTAAGCAATGATATTAAGAAAATAAGGGTGAGAAAGCTAACCTTGCTATCTAAGCAATTAGAGTTAGAATATATGATGCAATTTCTTAATCAACAAGTAGAAATATTAATTGAAACCGTTGATGATAATATTGCCCGTGGTCGGGCGGGTAATTATTTATTAGTTAAAATTAAAAACTTTAAAGGCTATTCAGGGACTTTACAACTAGTTAAAATAATATCAATTAGTTATCCTTATCTTATTGGTGAAATAAGTAATTGATTACACCTTAAGTTTTTATAGATTTAAAAGGGATATTTATTGGTATATATTAAAAAAGTTTTCAATAAGATAGTTAATAATACTTGTATAAATTAGAGACGAAAACTCATAATAAAAATAATATCTTTCAAAAAAGATAAATAATAAAATAATCTAATTAAGAGGGTGATGTAAATGAGAATGAAAGAAGGCCTACCTTATATCATAGCAGGTAGTATTTTAGGGAGTGCCATGGTAATGGTTTATTTAAGTGCTACTAATGGTAAAATGAAGCAGATAATGACCAACATGATGAAGAAAAAGCAACAAATGGCTGATGACTTAGACGACATGATGTAAAGAACTAATGCTTAGTTTGAGTTTTAATTTACATCTTTTCCCAATAATGTTATAATAACCGTAGTAAGGTGATTATAAATGAAAAAAGAAAATTTAGATGTGAAAAATTTAAATGAAGTTATAAAATTAGCCAATAATATTTTTAAAATAGCTTATTTTTTAATACTAATTATAGCCATCTATGCGATAACTTTAATCTTAGAAAAATGGGGCGTCTTGGATTTTATTTTAATTATTTTTAAAATTCTTACCCCACTTTTTATTGGTTTAGTCGTTGCTTGGTTATTAAATCCAGCGGTTGTCTATTTACATAAACAAAAGATAAATAGAACTTTAAGTACAGTGATTGTTTATTTTGTGTTCCTTTTATCTTTTTATCTTTTAATAAGTTTCTTTATTCCCGTTTTCTCCGAACAGATAAACGAATTTGTATTAATTGTACCCGTGATTGTTGATTCACTACTGGAGTGGGTTGACCGCCTTTTTATTACCTTTGGGTCGGCTAATAACGCTAATATTGAGCAAATAAAGTTAGGTATAATAGAAACCATTCAACAAATGGGCCTGGATTTTACTACTAATTTACCCACTTTAACAGTTAACTTTGTGGCTTCCTTTATTTCTGGATTAGGTATTTTATTTTTAGGTTTGATGATTGGTTTTTTCCTCTTGTTTGATTTTGAAAAGGCCAAAAAAGTCATTGTGCGTATTATTCCGCGTAAAAATAAAGCGGATACTATGCTTATTTTACATGGAATTAATACCACTTTAAAACACTTTGTCCAAGGAATATTACTAACCTCAATTTTAATTTTTGTAGTATGTACTTTACTTTTTTCTATAATGGGATTAAAAGCGCCGTTATTATTTGGGTTAGTTTGTGGTATTACTAATATAATTCCGATTGTGGGTCCATATATTGGTGGTATACCACCCGTTATTGTTGGTTTTGTTCAGGGGCCCGCCATAGGCTTACTAATTTTAATTGCTATTTTAATTATTCAATCAGTTGAAAGTGCTTTTATTCAACCATTAATTATGAGTAAGACGATGAAGCTTCATCCGGTAAGTATTATTGTTGGTTTATTAATATTTGGTTATTTCTTTGGCATTATTGGTTTAATGATTGCCACCCCAATCGTATCAATTATAAAATTATTATTCCAATTTTTTAATGATAAATTTAATATTTTTGATTTTAATAAAGAAAAAAGATAATTGACAATTGATTAGAAGCAATGTTATAGTAATTGGTAATATATGTAATTATATTAAAAGTTATTAAAGCGGGAGAAGGTAATAATGTGGAACAAGGGAAAACCGGCTTAGAAATTTTAAAGAAAACTCGCGAAAAATTAATTACAGTAATAACTAATTTATTTGAAAAAATGGAAAGTGACGAAGTGACTGTGCAAAGAGAAAATGATGTTATGTTAGAAGGTATGCGTGACTTAACTCTTCAACAACAAAAAATACAAGAATCCAAAAATGCTTTAAGTAAAACTTTTAATAAAACTTTTATTCCAACTTCTTTCTTTAGTGTAGCTATACTTATAGGGCTTCTTGCGGGTCGTTTGCCCCTTTCAATTCCTTCAATAATATTATTAGCAGCAACAAGTTGTGGCGTCGTAACACTTACGGCTTTAACATTTTTTATTGAACGCAATGCCAAGAAAATTGGTGAACTAGAATCATTGAAAAGCGAAAAAGAAGCGGTTGTAACAAATAATTATAATAAATTACAATTGTTAAGAACTAATTTACAAAGTTTAGGGTTACATTTACAGGAAGTAGATGAAAGAATAAGAAGGTGTGAAGAAGATAACCCTAAACTTATAGTTGGCGAATATGCTTTAATGCAAGCTGATTTAATTAATCCGGAAATTGAAGGTTATTTAAAAGATCAAGAAGCTAAGCCTGTTGTTATTCCGGCTAATAGTATGACAAACAGTATGACGAAATTTAGAGGTTTTTCTATTAAGGGTATAAAGGGCTCTCAAGAAGCGTAAATAAATATTTATAATATTATTTAAAAACAATGATAGGGATAAGTAATTAATTTTTAATTTTCTAGAAAGTTGAGGACGATGGAAACTCAATAAATTAATTTAATGAAAGCTACCCTAGAGTGCGATTAATCTTCGCCGGTTAAAACCGTTATTTAAATTAAGATACATATTTTATGTAATTAGGATGGTACCACGGTCTTTCGTTCCTAGTAATAGGCGAAAGACTTTTTTATATTAGAAAGGATGATTTGATGAAAAAATTAACTAGTCAGGAAATAAGAAAAATGTTTTTAACCTTTTTTGAGGCTAAAGAACATCAGATATTAACCAGTGCTTCATTAATACCGGTTAATGATCCCTCTTTATTATGGATTAATTCTGGGGTGGCTACTTTAAAACCATATTTTGCGGGTCAAAAAATGTCCCCTAGTAAAAGGATGGTTAGTTCGCAGAAGTGTATTCGCACCAACGATATTGATAATGTTGGTGAAACGGCTATTCATCATACTTTTTTTGAAATGTTAGGCAATTTTTCTATTGGCGATTATTTTAAAAAAGAAGCGATAGAATATGCTTATGAATTTTTAACTAGTAACAAGTATTTAGGTTTAGATAAGGAAAAACTATATATTACCGTTTATCCTACTGATATTGAGACCTATAATCTATGGTTAGCGCTTGGTATTGATGAATCTCATCTGATTAAATTAGCCAATAATTATTGGGAAATAGGGGAAGGACCAAGTGGCCCTGATACGGAGATTTTTTATGACCGAGGAATCGAATATGATCCGGATCAAAGGGGTTTAGAATTGTTAACTAAAGAAATAGATAATGATCGATATGTGGAAATTTGGAATATTGTCTTTAGTCAGTTTGACGCTAAAGAGGGGTTAACAAGAGAGGAGTATCCAGAGTTACCAAATAAGAATATTGATACTGGTATGGGTTTAGAACGCATTTGTTGTATCATGCAAGATGGCAAAACTAATTATGATACTGATTTATTTTTGCCAATTATTAAGGAAATTGAAGTAATTAGTAAGAAAAAGTATTATGGAGATAAGCCTTTTAAGGTTATTGCCGATCATATACGCGCTTTAGTATTTGCTTTAGCGGATGGGGCTTCTTTTGCGAATGAGGGTCGTGGTTACGTCCTAAGAAGGTTATTAAGAAGAGCGGTTCGTTATGGTCGTAAGTTAGGTATAAAGGACCCCTTTTTAGCCCAATTAGTTAATGTTGTAGTATCTATTATGCAAGATTATTATCCTTATTTAGAAGCTAAAACTAATACGCTTTTTGATTTAATTTTAACAGAAGAAAAATTATTTTTTCTAACGCTTGATAGTGGTGAAAAAAGATTAAGGAACCTATTTAAACATAGTACGGATGGTAAAATAACAGGGGCGGAAGCTTTTAAGCTATATGATACCTATGGTTTTCCTTTTGAATTAACCCTTGAATATGCCCAAGAAGCGGGTTTTACAGTCGCTAAAGAAGAATTTGAAGAGTATATGGACCAACAAAGAAAGCGGGCTCGGGCGGCTTGTCATTTTAAGGTGGAGGGAAAAGATAATAGTGAGTTATTAGAGTTTAAAGAAAAATCAACCTTTGTCGGTTATGATTATATGACAACCACGAGTAAAGTAATTGGTCTTTTAAAAGATGGTAAGTTAGTATCTTATCTTGATGCTGATGGGGTTGTTATTTTAGATAATACTCCTTTTTATGCGGAAGCAGGTGGTCAACTATCAGATACGGGTTATATTATTAGTGATAACTCTAAAGCCCAAGTTGTAAATGTAACTAAAGCTCCACATTTACAACATTTACACGCGGTTAAATTAACAACGGGCATTATTAATGTTGGTGATAAGGTTAAAGCCGAGATTGATATAGAGAGAAGAAAAAGGATTGCGCGCAATCATAGTGCGGTGCATATACTACATAATGTCTTAAATAGTGTTTTAACTAATGAGGTATCACATGCTGGGGCTAGTGTTGAAGATACTGGTTTCCGTTTTGATATTACTTATTTTGGGAAAATAAGTGATGATGATATTTTAAAAGTGGAAAATATGTTTAATGAAAAAATAAAATTAAACCATCCCACCCAAACGGAGCTAATGCCATTAGCTGAAGCAAAAGCCAAAAAGGCGATGGCCTTATTTGATGATAAATATGGGGATATGGTTAGGGTAGTAACTCTATTAGATTCAGTGGAATTATGTGGTGGTACGCATGTTAATAATGTTTTAGATATTGAACGTTTAGCCATCGTTGGTTTTGAACCAAGAGGAACCAATGTTTATCGTATTTTAGGGGCCACTGGTGATAATATCAAATCGCAATTACAAAAAGCGATTCAGCCTTATCAATTAGAGATGAATAAATTATTAACTAAAGCGGAAGATATTTTGGCTAAGGCTAAAGACGAAGGAATAGATCTGGCTTTTGATTTTGAATTACCACCAATTCCATTAACCTCTTATCAAGGGGTAATTAGTTATCGGAAGGAAATGGACAGACTACGTGATAAGTTAAAAACACTCGGTAAAGAATATCAAAAACAAACTCAACAAAAAATGTTAAGTAATGTTAACGCCTTGACAGAGCTAATTGAAAAGCTAAATAATAAAAAGGTGATTATTGCTAAAGTGGAAGGTTATGATACAAAAGGCTTAAAACAGTTGCTATCTGACTTATTAGATAAACATGAACTTGACTTTATTTTTCTAGCTAATATTAACAATAATAGTGTCAACTTTTTAGCTAAAAAGCGTAATAATGCCCATAATAACATTAATTGTGGTGCTATCGTAAAAGAGGCGTCAATTAAAGCGGGCGGTAGTGGTGGCGGTAATAACCTATTAGCCCAAGGTGGCGGCCGTTTGATTAGTGCGGTTGACGAGATAGTAAAAAATGTTAAATGGCTTGTAATGAAAAAAGATTAATGTTAGAATGTTAATATAAGTCAGGAGTGATTTGATGAAATCAAATACTACTTATTTATTTGATGTTAACGAGTTTAACGATGCGGTGGTTTTAGAAACATTAAAAGAGGTTTTTTATGCTCTGGAGGAACGCGGTTATAACCCGATTAATCAATTAGTTGGTTATTTAATGAGTGGTGATCCCGGTTATATTTCTAGTCATAAGGAAGCCCGTAATAAAATTGTTAAATTAGATCGCACCGAGATTTTAGAAGTAATAGTAAAGAGTTATTTGAAAGGTAATGTTGAACATTAAAATGCGTTATTTAGGGTTAGATTTAGGTAGTAAGACTTTAGGAGTGGCGCTTAGTGATGTTAACAATATTATTGCTTCACCTTTAAAAACCATTTATTTTAAAGAGGGAGATTACACCTTTTTAATTAATGAATTAGAAAAGTTAGTTAGGTTATATAAAGTAGAAAAAATAATCTTAGGGTTCCCAAAGAATATGGATAATACTATTGGCCCAAGAGGAGAACAAACGTTACTTTTTAAAGAAGAAATAGAAAATAAATTAGGCCTTGAGGTAGTACTAGAAGATGAAAGGTTAACAACAAAGGTGGTTGATGACGTCTTAATCAAGGCTGATTTATCAAGGCGTAAAAGAAAAAAAGTAGTTGATAAATTAGCCGCTAATGTGATTTTACAAAGCTATTTAAATCGAAAGGAAGGATGTTAAAGATGGAAGCTAAAAAGACAACTTTTACCGTAGTAGATGATGAAGGAAAGGAAATTGTTTGTGATGTGTTGTTTACATTTGATTCTGATGAAACAAACAAAAGTTATATTGTCTATACTGATAATACTAAAGATGAGGCGGGTAATACAAAGGTATATGCATCAATATATGATCCTAAGGTATCTAATCCTAAATTAGAAGAAATTACTACAGATAAAGAATGGAAAATAATTGAAAACATATTATCCACTTTACAAGAGGAAGTTAAGAACCAAAGCGAGCAATAATTCGTAGTAATAAAAGGAGTTTCAACATGAAGTTATTTAATGGTATTGCTCAAACAACGGTGATTATTTTAATAGTTATTATTTTGTTATTAGGAACTATTTATAATTTTTTATTATCACCAGTAAGTCGTAATGATGAATTGGTTATTGTTGAGATTGCCGAGGGCTTGTCTTCAATTCAGATTGCGGAGCAATTAAAAAAACAGAATCTAATTAAAGATGTTTTTATTTTTCTGTCTTATTTAAAGCTAAATAATATAAAAAACCTGCAAGCGGGGGAATATTATCTCAGTGAAAGTATGGGGGTTAAAAAAATAACCCAGAAGCTGAGCCGTGGTGAGGTAATTGATTACAGTATTAGTATCACTTTTCCTGAGGGTATTAATATGCGCCATATCGCGGCTATTATTGAAAAAGAAACCAATAATACGAAGGAAGATGTTTTTAACCTGTTAAAGGATGAGCGTTATATTGCGTCTTTAATTGACCAATATTGGTTTTTAACTGATGAAATTAAAAATAAAGATATCTATTATCCCTTAGAGGGCTATCTTTTCCCTAATACTTATAAATTTAAGGATAAAGATGTAACAGTATCAGAAATATTTACAATAATGTTACAACAAATGGGTAAGGTATTATTAAGAGCCAAAGCCTCTATTAATAAAACGGATTATACAATACATAAATTTCTAACCTTAGCTAGTATTGTACAAAGCGAAGGTTTAAATAATCGTGATATGGGCGATATTGCCGGCGTATTTTATAATCGTTTAGCTAGAAAGAGGCCCCTTGAAAGTTGTGTGACTGCTTGTTATGCAATGCGAAATGATACTTGTACAGCCAGCGCTATTAATACTAAAATTATTAGTTTATATAATACATATTTAACTAATATGGGGGGTAAATTACCAGTTGGTCCGATTAGTAATCCAGGTGATGTCGCTATTCAAGCGGTTATTCATCCTAAAGAACATCAATATTTATATTTTTTATCTGATAAATATGGTCATACTTACTTTTTTAAGACCTATCAAGAACATCAAAAGAAACAAAGAGAACTAGAAGCAAAAGGAGATTGGTTAAAATGACAAGCGCTTTACATAAACGCTATTTAAAAGAAATGGAAGACTATGCTGAGTACTACCGGGTGCCGATTATTCAGAAGGATAGTATTGACTATCTTAAAAAGTTTTTGAAAAGGCATGAGATAAAATCAGTATTAGAAATAGGAACGGGAATTGGTTATACGACTATTAATATGGCTTTAGATAGTGGGAAAATGGCTATTACTAGTATTGAAAATGATGAAAAGCTTTATTTGGAAGCGATTAAAAATATTAAAAAGTTTTTCTTTGAGGATAAGATAACCCTGATATTTAATGATCCACTTAATGTCCGATTTGATAAAACTTTTGATGTTATTTTTATTGATGCGGCTAAAGGTCAATATATGAATTATTTTAATCACTTTCAGCAGTATTTAAAAGATGATGGGGTAATTATTAGTGACAATATTGATTTTCGCCTTTTAAAGAAAAAGAAAAATAAACAGCCAGATGAAATAGAAACTAAAATAAAAGATTATGTGTCTTTTTTAGAAGAACAACCAAAATATATTAGCCAGTTTGTTGAAGTTGGTGATGGGTTAGTAATAACTAAAAAACAACTTGATAATGATAATTAATTTAATTATGGTATTATAAAAAGATAAAAATTCAATCCTACTTAGAGATTGAATTTTATCTTTTTTAAGAATTCGTTTTCACCCCATGAATAACCATCTCTTCTAATAACTTAGCTAAATCATTAGGTGGTTCCTTTCGCCCTTCGTGTAGCCATCTATTAATTATCCCTAAGCAACCAAAAATTGCGTATTCTAAGAAATAATCATAATTTTGACTGTTAAGGCGATGGTATAATTTACCCCAATTCTGACTAGCAATCGTTTTAACTAAATTTACTATTTTTTTAAGGAATAAATCGCCTTCTTTACCTTTGAAAAGCACCATCACGGTATTGGCTTTCTCATCAATAAATTGTAATATTTCTTTAAATAAAGGTAGGGCATCGTGGTTAATTTGATCTGGTGAATATTTAGCTAACCTTTGTTTTAGTTCCGCAATTAATTGATTTTCAATTTGGTTGATTAAATCATATATGTCAAGGTAATGATGATAAAAAGTACCCCGATTAACATCACTTATTTCACATAACTTTTTAACCGTTATTTGGTTTATTCTTTGGGTCTTGAGAAGCTTTATCATAGTATTTTCAATTACTTTTTTACTACGTCTAACCCGGCGATCGGTAGTCATTTTAACCTCCTTACTAAACAAAAGGCAAATATATGTTCATTATCAAACATTTAAGTTATATTTGCATATTGAATTAATACTATATTTTATTATAATAAATATTAGTTAGTAAATCAACAACGTGTTGAAAAAGAAAGGAGATTAATGATGCGTAAGTTATCGGAAATTATTTTGAAATACAAGGTAGTGGTCGTTAGTTTATTTTTAGTTACGACTATTATTAGTTTATTTTTAGTAAAAGAGGTAAAGATTAATTATAATTTGGCTGATTATTTACCAAAGGAGGCCGAATCATCAATCGCGATGAAAGAAATAACCAAACATTATTCCGCCACTATTCCTAATGTAAAATTAATGATTCCTGATGTTACTATTAAAGATGCTCTTGCTTATAAGGAAAAAATAAAAGCCGTTGATGGGGTCAAAAAGGTTATTTGGGCTGATGATTATTTTGATTTATCTAATATATCACTAGATAAATCAGTATTTAAGGATTGGTATCAAGAAGATAACGCTTTGTTTTTGATTAGTATTGATTCTGATTCTTCTTTTAATACTATTAATCAAATTAAACAAGTTGTACCTAAGGAGGCTTTAATGGCGGGTGACGCCGTTAATATCGCGATGTCTCAAGAAAATATTAAAGTAGAGATTAAAAATATTATGTTATGGGTTATCCCCATTAATTTATTAATTTTATTATTAGTAACTAGTTCATGGTTTGAACCATTATTATTTATGATAACGATTGGGATAGCCATTATCATAAATATGGGTACCAATATTATCTTTGGGGAGATATCATCAATTACACAATCAGCAGTCGCTATTTTACAATTAGCGGTATCAATGGATTATGCCATTTTTTTACTGCACCGTTTTGCGACTCTAAGGCATAGTGGTAAAAGTGTTGAGGCGGCTATGCAACGTTCAATGCAAGATTCGACGCCTATTATTATTGCCAGTGCGGTAACTACTATTTTAGGCTTTCTAGCGCTTGTTATTATGCAATTTCGCATTGGCCCCGATTTAGGGATTGTTTTAGCGAAGGGCATTATCTTTAGTTTAATATCAGTTTTATGCTTATTACCAGTTTTAACTGTCTATACATATAAGATAATTGATAAAACACATCATCGATCTTTAATCCCCTCTTTTAAAAAATGGGGCGTGGGCATTGTTAAAAGTCGTTATGTTATTTTAATTATGGTTTTATTATTGGTAGTACCTAGTTTTATAGCTAGTCGCCATAATAACTTCTTGTATGGTAGTACTGGTATTAATAGTGAAGATTCCGAGGTTTATCAGGATACTATGATAATTAATAAACAATTTGGGTTAAATAATCAAATGGTTTTATTGATACCACTTGGCGATAGAAATAAAGAATTAGCGTTTATAGAAGAACTAAAAAAACTAAACCAGATTGTTGATATTAATTCGTTTATAACTACTTTTGGTTTAGATACCCCAGTTGAATATTTACCACCAGCTATGGTTCGGGAATTTCTAAGTGATAAATATTCCCGCCTTATTATTAAAACGACAGCAGCTGAGGAGGGGAAGGAAACTTTCGCCTTAGTTGAGAATATAAAAAAGATTAGTGATAAGTATTATGATGATACCTATCATTTAGCAGGTATTAGTGTTACTAATTATGATATGAAACAAATTATCACCAGTGATAATCTACTAGTTAATATAGTGGCGATTATTTCTATTATAATCGTGTTAATAATAACTTTTAAATCTTTTTTCATTCCTTTAGTTTTGATTTTAGCGATTGAAACGGCCATTTGGATTAATTTATCAATTGCTTACCTAATGGGTAGTACCTTAAATTATATTGGTTTTATTATTGTTAGTGCGGTACAACTTGGAGCGACGGTTGATTATGCGATTCTTTTAGCTAAAAAATATTTAATTAATAGAGAAAAGATGGCCGCTAAGCAGGCCGCTATCGCTACTATTATAGACGTGGCACCTTCCATTTTAGCCTCAGCTACCATTTTAGGTATTGCCGGTTTTGGTTTAGGTTTAATTTCGACCAATGGGGTAATCAGTCAATTAGGGGTATTAGTTGGTCGTGGGGCTTTAATATCAGCTATTATGGTGTTATTATTCGTCCCAGCAATGTTTATGGTTGGCGATAAGATTATTATGAACAAAGTGCTTAAAACCGCTAAAAATAGATGAATCTATTATGATAATTTAAAAGAGAATTAATTTTAGTTCTAAATAACGGTTTGGATAATACAATAATAAAAATATTTTATATTCTATTATAAAAATTAATAGTTAATAAATGATAAAGATATCTACACTATTTTTAAAATGATGAATATAATGATTTTTACAATATACTAATTATTGGCTAGTACTATAAGCCCATAATTTCTTTGTTTTATAAGAAAAAAGATTATTAATTAGTCTTAATAAGTTATTGTTTACTAGTAATTACCAACTTAAAAAGTTAATAAAAAGGATAGATAAATAGTAATTGACAATAATAAAAATTAATGATAACATGGTCATTAGTAATTTTGATGAGAGGTGGATTTTAATGATTAAAAAAGCCCCAGTTTATTTAACTGAGGAAGGTTATAATAAAGCAAAGAAAGAACTGGATGAGCTAATTAATATTAAACGTCCAGAGATAATAAATAATATTAAAGAAACCCGCGCTTTAGGTGGTGATTTACGAGAAAATGCTGATTATCATGCGGCTCGTGATGAACAAGCTAAGTTAGAGGAACAAATTAAAAAATTAGAAAATATTATTGATAATGCCGTTATTATTAAAGCTGGTAATCCAAGTGAAGTTGGGTTAGGACATTCGGTGACCATTAAATATTTAAATGAACAAGAATTAGAAGAATATAAGATTGTTGGTAGTCAGGAAGCAGATCCAATTAATAATAGGATTTCTAATGAATCACCAATTGCCAAAGCTATTATGGGTTATAAAGCTGGTGATGTGGTGACAGTTGATAGTCCTAATGGTAAGTATAATATTGAGATAATAGAGATTGTTTAACCACTTCCTCATAAGTGGTTTTTTCATTTGTCATGGTTATTCTTGAATATATAATCATGATAATATATAATGTTAAGTAGTGGTAAAAAGAAAGGAGTACCTAATGGCAAATAAAAACAAACATGAAATTATTATTAAAGTGGAAAAGAAAGAATGGGAAGAGGCCTTAAATAAGTCTTTTTCTAAAAATATTCAAGAAGTTAAAGTTGATGGTTTTAGAAAAGGAAAAGCACCGCGTGATGTTTATGAAAAAAAGTATGGCCGTGAATCCCTTTATATGGATGCGGTTGATTATGTTTTACCTAGTGCCTATAATAAGGCGCTTTCAACAAGTAAACTAATGCCGGTGGTTCAACCACAAGTTGATATTAAAAGTATTACGGATGATGGAGTTGAAATATTATTTACTATTACGACTAAACCACCCGTGAAAATAGATAAATATAAAGGCTTAAAGGTTAAAAAGGAAGTAGTAAAAGTAACCAATGAAGAAGTAATGGAGGAAATTGAAAAGTTAAAGAAACGTTATGCCGAGATTATTATTAAGGATAAAAAGATAGAAGCAGGCGATATTGCGGTTATTGATTTTGAGGGATTTAAAGAGGGGGTAGCTTTTGAAGGTGGTAAGGGTCAAGATTATTCACTAGAGATTGGTAGTAAGACCTTTATTCCTGGTTTTGAGGAACAATTAGTGGGTATGAAGAAAAATGAAACTAAAGAAATTAAATTAACTTTCCCGGCGGAATATCCAAGTAAGGAATTACAAAACCAACCGGTCATCTTCAAAGTAACGGTAAAAGAAGTTAAAGAAAAAAAGATTCCAGAATTAAAGGCGGCTTTTTTTAAAGATCTAGCCTTGGATGGGGTTAAAGATTTAGAATCTTTAGAGAAGGAGTTAAAAGCGTCTATTACCGCATCAAAGGAAGCTCAGAATGAAAATATTTATTTAGATAATTTATTTGCGGCCATCGCTAAAAATGTGACGGTTGATGTTCCCGATGAAATGATTAAAGAGGAAGTCAATCGTATGTTAGGTAGATATAAGGAACAATTACAGATGCAAGGCATTGATATTAATCAATATTATCAAATGACCAAGACCACTGAGAGTGATTTGAAAAAGCAAATGCATCCTGAGGCGAAAAAACATGTTATTTATCGAATGATGTTAGAAGAGATTGCTAAATTAGAAAAAATAACAGTAACGGAAGATGAGGCCAAGAAAGAAGCTAAACGCCTTTCTACTCAGTATCAAATGGAAGAGGAAAAGTTTTTAGACTTATTTGGTGGCTTAGAGATGATTAAATATGATTTACAAATGCGTCGTACAATTGAATTTTTAAAAGACAATAATTAGTAAGATAATAGTAAAGTGGTGAGGACTTTGGAGGTTGATATTACTCGTTTGGTTTCTAATTTTACCGATAAAATTAAAATTAATACGATGATTAATTTTAAAGAACAGGAACTAGTTAATACCGAGATTAGAGCGTTAAAGGATTTATTAGTAACCGGTTACCTTTCAAAGAGCAGTGAACATATTTATAACTTAAATATTAATGTTACTGGTTCGATGGTGTTACCATGTACTTTAACATCAGAGGATATTATTTATCCGTTATCATTAAGTATTAATGAAATTTTAAGTGATATTGATGAATCCTCGGAAAAATATTTAAAAATAAATGGTAATATGGTTGATATAAAACCAATTATATGGCAAAATATTGTTTTGGTAGTTCCTAATAAAGTAGAATCAACCGTGTATAAAGCAGAAAGCATTAAAGTAAATAATATGAGTGATAAGTAGAAGGGAGAGAAGAAAATGGCGGTGCCAAAAAGAAGAACTAGTAAAACTAGAAAAAGAATGCGTCGCACCCATTATAAATTAGACCCTAAGGGTCTAGTTAAGTGTACTAATTGTCAAGCGATGATTAAACCACATCGAGTTTGTGATGAATGTGGATTTTATCAAGGGAAAAAGGTGCAGGAAGTAAAAAAAGATGTTAAAGAATAATAATTAAGATAGTAATGATGTTGACATATAATATAATGATAGGGTTGTACGTTTGTAAATGATGTGAGACTAAAAAGTGATAAAAAATGAAGCAAAATGATATATTATAAATGTTAATTATTATTAATTAATTTATGTCTCAT
>Ga0265293_10002664_pt1 | contig 35037 bp, 28 predicted proteins | sample Munlanlewell138R_FD_192505 | JGI IMG/M metagenome (GOLD analysis project Ga0265293, IMG submission 192505) | Leachate microbial communities from a municipal landfill in Southern Ontario, Canada - Leachate well 138R | ecosystem: Engineered > Solid waste > Landfill > Unclassified | place: Canada... | reverse complement strand
GATTTAAAACCCGAATTTTAGCTAAAATTACAACACTTACAACCATTCAATATCTCAATAAATTTGTATTCGACAGAAATATTAACAACCTAAAAATTAATCTCGTTTAATAATGCACTACGGGTTATAATAGGGTTTGTTAATAACGAATAATATTAATTTACTGCAAGTTGGGAAATTTTATAAAGTCAGTCAATAGATAAATTACCTATATTTTGCTTTTATTTTAAAAAGAAAAAAACCACTTCTTGTATTCTAAAAAATAATCATGGCCAATACAAATGTAAACATTTTTGCTTATATTTGTATCATGATTAAGCAATACGAAAAATACAAAGGTATCCATCCGGGGATTATACTTGACAGAGAACTTAAGAAACGCTCTATCAAACAACGCCCTTTTGCATTATCATTAAATGAGCATCCGCAAACGTTTAATGCAATTACCAAAGGAAAAAGAGGTATCAGCACAGCATTGGCACTGAAAATCGAACGGGAACTTGGTTTGGAAGAAGGTACTCTGGTTATCTTACAGGCATATTACGATATTCAAAAAATCAAGGAAAAGAACTATCATAAAACACCAAATCTCTCAATCCTAACCAAATCTTTATTTTGGGATACCGATATTAATAATATAGATTGGGAACGTCAGTATCGGGCGGTTGTACAACGTGTTTTTGAACGAGGGAATGAAGCTGATAAAGAAGAAATCATTCGTTTTTATGGTATTGAAAAAGTAAAACAGGCTTTGGAAAAATCCAAAGTAAGGAAACCCTATACTGTTTATCAACAAAATAAAACAACTGATTAGTTATGTTACATTATAATACGGTCAATGACTTATTAAGGAGCTCATTGGTTACCTTGATGAATTCGGAAGAGTTCAGTCAGTTTCGCTTAGTTGGAGGAACTGCATTAAGCCTTCAGTTAGGGCATCGCTTATCAGTAGATATTGATTTATTCAGTGATGTACCCTATGGTAATATTGATTTTACAGCCATTGATAAATTTATAGAAAATACATTCCCTTATTATCACCATTTCTCAAATCTTGAACCTTCAATGGGAAAATCTTACAGTATAGGCACAGATAAGGACAATGTTATCAAACTGGATGTTTTCTATACAGATGCGTTTATACAACCTCCGTTAATTGAAGATGGTATCAGAATGGCTACAACTGAGGAAATTATTGCTATGAAAATGGATGTGGTGCAAAGAGGTGCACGCAAAAAAGACTTTTGGGATTTGCACGAGTTGCTGCCACAATATCCACTTCATTTAATGCTGTCTTTACATCAGCAACGCTATCCTTATACACACGACGAAAAACTTATACTGCAAAACCTTACCAATTTTGACCTAGCCGATGATGATTTTGACCCTATATGTTTGCGAGGTAAATATTGGGAATTCATCAAGGAGGATATTGTTGAGGTAGTAAAGAGCTATAAAGATTAGTCTTCATCTTTTTCAAAACATTCGTGAAGGATTAATTGAGTTAGCATACATAGAAAGTCCAATATCTGTTCAGCTTTTTCCTGAGTAACATCTATTCCCGAATCTTTTAGTATTTTCATCACTTCTTCGATAGGGATTTTCTCTATTTTCTTTTCCATAGTTATTAAAGTTTGAATTTTATTCAATTTACATTTTTTAGAAAGCTTTTATTGAGAAATGTATAAAAAATAAGAAGGATAAAAAATCCTTCTTATTTAACTCTTTTCATCTCCATTCATCAATTTTCGAATGTCCTCGTAACGGTAATACATCAATCCACCTACTTTGGTGTAGGGTAGTGTACCATTTAGTCTCAGACTTTGAAGCGTGCCTGCGGAAATTTCCAATAATTTTCTTACTTCATAACTTTTCAGCCATTCCTTTTGGGCTTCGTCTACTTTCTTGAAATAGAAACCGTTTCTTCTGATTTCTTCAAAAAGTTCTTTTTTAAAACTATCCAAATCATCTTTTGTGATAAGCTCTACTTTCATTTTGCATTCGTTTTAGATTATTAAGATATTGATGCAAATCAATTCAAAATAATTACAACCTTAATGAAATTGGCACTCAGAGGCACTATTTGGCGTTCAAAGGTGGTTTAGTAAAAATTATCTTTGAGAAGATGTCATTTTTAATTTTAAGTTCTGCATATCTTCACTCAACTTTTGTTCTACTACTTTAGCATAGATCTGTGTAGTTCGGATAGAAGTGTGTCCCAGCATTTTACTTACTGATTCAATAGGAACACCATTACTTAAAGTTACTGTTGTTGCAAAAGTGTGCCGTGCCAGATGAAACGTAAGGTTTTTTTTAATCTTGCAAAGATCCGCTATTTCTTTTAAATAAGCATTCATTCTTTGGTTGGATATGACAGGAAATAATCTTTCATTAGCAACCGCTGGCGGATGATTTTTGTATTTGGAAATAAGTTGGACAGCTTGTGGCAACAAAGGCACTTTTACAAATGTATTGGTCTTTTCTCTTTGGGTCATTAGCCAATCCTTTACGTCAATACCTTTACAAATATGTTCGCGGGAAAGTTTGGAAACATCAATATAGGCAAGTCCTGTATAACAGCTAAAAAGAAACATATCCAATACCGATTGAAGACGTTCTATAGAAAAGTTTTTCTTTTCAAGAACAGCCAATTCCTCTTTTGACAAATGTCCTCTTTCTACTTTCTCAAAACGAAGTCTGTATTTAGAAAACGGGTCTTTTTCCAACCAATCCATTGTAACTGCCATATTGGCGAGTTTTTTCAACCGTTCTAGATGTTTCATTACACCGTTATTGTTCATTGGTCGTTGATGGTCTGTAGGTTTGTGACTGTGTAAAAAGTTTTCAAAATCCAACATAAACTTATAGTTCAGTTTTTCAAGATAAACATCTTCCTTTTTGTATTGTTTTTTGATAAACCTTTTCAAATACGACACCGTAGTGGTATAGTTTTTCAACGTACCCGGAGCAAGTCTTCCGGTTTCAACCTGCTTATGATATTCCGAAAGCTTTATCAAAGTCATTCCTTCCTCTTTATCTTCGCCAAGATACAATGACTTAACAGTCTCCACAGTTACCTCTTGTCGCTGGTGAATTAATTGATGATAACAATCGGTAATCAATGAACGAACCCGTTCAATATGATTATTGAGTTTAGCAACGTCAAGATTTCTACCTTTAGCTTTACCTTTAGATATATCCCAATTTTTAGGTAAGACCTTTGTTTTCAGGGAAATTTTCAGTCTTTCTGGCATTTACCGTAATTCTTGCAAATACGGCTCCCATATCATTTTTCTGTTGTTTAGTCACTCTGGTGACAAAGTGAACACCAAAAGTGCTCGTTGTTATCATATCCATTCATTTGTGTTTAACCATTGTACTTTGATACAGTTCACTAATTCTAATCATTAGTTCTCATAAAAAAGAAGTTAAACGGCGATAAAAAGTGTTAAAATAAATGGTTTAAAATTGATATAAATTGGGATATTTTGATATGAAAAAAAACAAAAAACCCGCAAATCCATAGAATTTGCGGGTTTCTGACGTCACTTAGTGTAAGTGTTGTCGGGGTGGCAGGATTTTACTATCTACCCACAAATATCTTTATATCAATGTATTACACTTCTTTGTAAAGAACTGTTCACTCAATTACTCACATACCGTTTGTAATTGAATGATGTAAATTTAGTGATTTTAATTGATTGTGCAAGTGTGTTTTGGTAAAAGCATCATCATAGCAATAGATATCTCGTACTTAATGAAAATGCTGAAAGCTCCTTTGAATCTGAAAAGAAGAAAGCTTACAGACAAAATGGTAAATAAACTAGCAATAGTATCTAAAGAAATCAATAATCGGATTTATAGGATTCGGAATAAACAAGATTGCTCAATAGTGAATGATCTTGCACAGATCCATTAGGTAGAAACAAAATTTTTGAAATGTCGAAAATTTTCCCGAAACTCATCAGTAATTTTCTATTGATAAAATGAAGATAGAGTACTTATCACAAAGTAGTTATAAGCTTTTTGAAATTTGAATTTATTATGTACTGAACTTCTGAAACACCAATACTCCAAATATTAGATAAATAAATTAATACTTCTTCAACTTCTCCAGGTAACAATGGTTCAGAACCACTGTTAATGAAAGGTCCATCCGTCTCTGTTAGTATATTTTCTCTTGGTATTTTAGAAATTATTTTCTGCCCTGCAGCAGATTTTACCATTGCAGGATTTATCGAAAAATAATATCCTTCATCAACAATATTTTTTATCAAATTTAGTCCACCAGAATACCAATGAAAAATTGCATTTTGAATTTTATATTGCATTAATAATTCAAAAACTTCTTTTTCTGCCTTTCTCGAATGTAAACTAAGTATTTTCTTTTTATCAGAAACCAACTTTAAAATTCGATTAAATGAAGCTAGTTGAATTTCTTTTGTTTCAATGCCTTCTTTGGAAAAATCTAACCCAATTTCACCTATATATGAAGTTTTAGGCAGGTATAATTCAAATTTCGAAAATTCATTTTTATGAAGGGTTGCATATAGAGGATGCATCCCTAAAGCCATTCTAACATATTTTTTAGAATGAAAAAACGGTAATCCCATCTCAAAATGGCTTGGTAAATTGGTCATTGAAAAAACAATAATACCTTTATCCTCGCATATATCTAAAATGTCTTTTGGGTTTTTATATAAATCAATGTGGCAATGAGTATCTAACATTTATAATCCGGCTTTTGTTTTTATGAATGAATTACCATTTTTACCAATCCATTTAGATAATTCAATTCTTGTTCGCCACACTACATCAACATATTTATTCAATTTATTGATATTCTTGATTCCATTAACTATTAATTCTGTTTTAATATCATCTTTGGTGATGTCCTTTTTGAGAAAATCTAAACATATACCTACATCCTGTGATTTTTTTGTATTAAATGGAATTAAAGAATTAATAGTATTCCCATAAGTAGTAGGATCTTTTAGGTTAATTAATGATGCTTGTCTGTAAACACAAGGCATACAAACACCACAATGACTCGCAGTCAAATCTTGCCAATGGGCTCTATGACCTCTTTTTCCACAGGAATTTGAAAATCCAATTATCTGTTTTAGAAATTTTAAGTTTTTACAGTTGTCCACCATTTCTCCTTTTGTCATAAATTCATAAGGGTTAGAAATGTTACTTACAATTTTTAGTTTGCTTAAAACCAAATTAGTTTTATCTAATACAAATGAATGAGTGGTTCTTGTACTACAAGAAGTTCGCCTTGATGGACTCAAAGGGTAATTTAAAGATACTGAGCCATTTTCAGGCACTATTATATCTTGAATTTTCTTTCCTTGCGAAATTAAGAGAGCAATACCTATAAATAAAATTGACCGACTTCTGAAGGTTGTCTCTCTCTTTGTAGTTGTTTGTGATAACGTTACCTTAATAGAGGGCACGTGTTCGAAAAGCCCTGTATATTTAGTTTTTAATTTTTCCAACAAAACACTTTGATCACCTAGAGGACCTTTCATTTGCGGATCATAATGCGAGGCTAAAAGAATTTTGTCTTCAGGATAAGTACTTAAAAAATCAATTGCTCCTATCAGAGAATCTAAACCACCTGAAAAAAGATTTACTCGCTTATACTTTTCTTTAAAATCAATAGGTAAGTCAATTTCTGGATTAACAAAATCGGACTCATAAAAATCAATTTGCCAATAATCACCTGTTAGAAAAGAGAAAAGCTGTTGTAAATCTAATTTTACGTCTTTCCATATCTTTCCATCGGAAACAGGAAATGAAATATCTAGTTCCCTTGACCAACCATCTACTGAATTTTGTTTACGATTTACAAATCTATCTATTCCATAAACAGAGCAAGTCATAAGGAAAAAATCTCTAATTTCAGGATTTACGGAAATTGCAAATGGCAATAGTGTTTCGTAATCTATACTAATGATTGAAGAATCCCCATTTTCTTCTGTAAGTTTGGTATAAAGAATTCCACTTTTTGAATCATATTTAGGGATTTCAACTTTAATTTTTTTCATTGCAGATGATTTTAATTATGGAATCAAATATTTTTTCAATTTCTTTTTTTCCTTCAGCTTTATTCCAGTCAATCTTTGATACCTCTCTTTGTTGATTTAAGACTTTTACTCGACCTAAGATGTCATTTTTTATAGTTTTAAAAGTTTCTTTACTTATCTCTTCTCCCTTTTGTTGCTGTATTTTTTCTTCAAAACGTTGAGATAAATGTTCGAATATATAAAGTCCCCAAAAGCGACACAAAGTATCTGCTAAACCTTTACCATCTACTAATTCTTTAATAAGATCCTGATATTTAATTAAGTCATTTTCAGATTGGGCTGCAATTTCTTTCATAATTTCACAAGAAGCTTTATTAGCAGCAGTTTCATCCATTCCTTGATTAGAATCTGAACAATATATTAGTAGATAATCAATGACATCTTTAAAAGATTTACCTTTAAGAGAACCGAAACCAATATCCACTAAAGTTTTATCAATTCCGTTTGTTGCTACACTTGAGAAAAAACCTGCAAGTTTTCCAGCAGACTTTAATCCAGCTTTACCAATTGAAGATGATTTACCTGAAGAAATAGACTTTCTACCTCCTCCTGTTTTTACCAAATTTTTAAATGCTGAATTAATATGTTCTGTTCTTCTATCTGATATTTTTTTAAATTGCTTAGAATTATCATTCACTAAAGGATTTTTATCATCATTCTTTTCATTTTCTTTAGTTTCTTTCTCCTTTTCTTTAGCTTCTTCTTCATCATCAAGTTTTTTTTCTTGTTCTAAAGTTTTAGCAATCTGAGTTATTGAATTGGATAAATCACCCCAATTAGGTTGATTTGTAACACCTGGGTTAATTCTTTGAGTAGTTCCCATTAATCAACATTATTTATTGCGTTATAAATTTGGCTATCTTTATCAAATACCTTGTATAGTTTTTTCACATCTAAATTCTTTGATTCAATCAATTTAAAATTCTGAGCAAGGCTAAACGGAATTTTAGTATTATCTACTTTCTTAATAACTCGTTTATAAGCTTCGATAACGTTTGGACAATTTTCACTCATTAACTCTATAAAAGCCTCGTGTATCTCAGTTTTTTCTGGAGCTTTTGTAAGTTCTTTTTCAAGCAAAGAGATTAATGTTTCATAATCTCCTTCATTCAATTTATCTTTAACCTCAGTAGTGACAGTTCTTGATAATGCTGTACCTGCGACAGGCTCAATTAACTTTTTAACCAATGACCTAATATGTGGTGAAATTAATGAGCTACCACTTATTGATGTTGTTAATTGATCACGGGTTATCCAATAATAGTCTCTTAAATCTATTCCTGTTAATTTTGGCTCTGCACTTAACCATTTTACTGTTTTTTCTGTACCCCAATTAGCAGAATATTTTTCTTTGATAATTTCAATACTATTTTTACTTGCAAGTGATTCTAATTCTTCAATTTCTTTTGGTTCTCCTTTTTGTGTTGATTGCCATTCATAAATTTGCCTAAATAAGCTTTGTGATGAATATTCAAGTACCATTAACTTAGCTAATATATCCATCTTAAAATCTGATATTTTTGCAACTCTAACGAGTCTATCTCTTAATGAATAGGTGTTTAAAAATCTTTTAATTTGTCGAGGATTACCTTTTAAGCCTTCAGTTATAATAGGTGCTAAGGACGCTATTATTGACACACTATTTTTCAGTTTTTCTTTTTTATCAGATTCAAGAATTGAATCGATGTCTCCTAAACCAAATACGTCATATCTGTTATTTTCTCGAGCTGAATAAAATACTTCTAAAACTTTATTGAAATCATCTCCAAGTTCTTTTTGACAGAACAATAATGATAAATATGTTTCTACTTCATTATCAGTTAATTTAGGTAGATAATAAGGAACTTGTATTAATTTTTCTAAATAATCACTAACAATTCTTTCATTTCGGCTTTCAACATCTGAAGAGTTTTCAATACCATCTGTTTTATATCGTAGCTCAATTGCATGTCTTACTATTCTTGGGTCAGCTCCAATAACGAAAGCAGTCTTATCAACATTTAAAAACAGTTTAATCGCTTCCAAGTTTTCAATTAACCTATCAGGAGTACAACGATCTAAATCATCAATAATCACAACAAGTTTTTCTATCTTAGATTTATCAAGCATTTTTTTGAAATCATCTCTAAATTCACGTACCATTGTAATTTCATCCTCTTCATTTTTTTTGATTATACTGCTCAAAAAACTTTCTGCTTCATCACCTTTCAACTTATTGGCTAATTCTGTAGGCTCAATTTGTGAAAACTCATTTAATAAATATGGTATTAATGAAACTCCCCCTGTTAGATATGCTGTTGCTGCTGGAACCGCGATCTTTTTAAAACCTAGTCCCATTAACCGCATCCATTTAACCGACTTAAACAATTTTACAGTTTCATCCTTAACTTTAGAACCTAGTGTTTTATGTTTTGCAAATTTTTCAATAATTGATTCTAGTAAGGCAGCTTTCGCATCATCATAGCCTTCAAACACCCATCCATTAAAATACAAAACAAGAGTACCATCTTTGAAACCATCTTTCGCATCACCAATTAATTCCTTTTCAACTATTTTTAGAATACTAGATTTCCCACTTCCCCAATCACCAAAAACTCCAATTGTAACAGGTAGTACATCATTATCATTTATCACATCAACTATTAAGTCTGCGTGAACTTTAAAGCCTAGTAAGTCATCAGAAGTTTCGTTATCTGCCCACATAATCTTTAGTATTTTAAATTGTTATTTTATATTAATTTGCATCATCCTTTTCCTCAAAACTTTCCAACTCCTTATTTACCTCATCTAACAATTGCTGTTCGGTTGGTAAATATAATTCATATTGGCTTGCAATAATCTGTTTTTGGTTTTTCGGGTAATGTGAATTTTACTACTCCATCATTTTTGTTGGCACAAAGTAAAATTCCAATAGTCGGGTTTTCGTGTGGCAGCTTTTCTATTCTGTCGTAATAGTTCACATACATTTGTAACTGCCCAATGTCCTGATGTGTTAGTTTGGTGGTTTTGATTTCAATAATGACAAAGCATTGCAAAATGCGGTTGTAAAATACTAAGTCCACAAAAAACTCATCGCCCTCAATATGTATTCTTTTCTGCCTTGCTACAAAAGAAAATCCATTGCCTAACTCTAATAAGAAGTCCTGTAAGTGTGTGATAATGGCACTTTCCAAATCCCTTTCGTAATAAGATGCTTCTCTTTTCAGTCCCAAAAACTCCAAATACATTGGGTCTTTGATAATTTCTTTGGCATCAGAAGGCTGCTTTTCATTTTTGGCAACCGCTAAAACACTTTCTTTATCATTACTCAATAAAAGCCGTTCGTACAAACTACTGTAAATCTGCCGTTCCAACTGTCTTACCGTCCAATTGTTCTTTATGGTTTCAGCGATATAAAACTCTCTTTTATCTTGACTATCAACACTTAAAAGCAGTTTGTATTGGCTCCAACTCAATTGTGCATACAGTGTATGCACATTCTCAAATGTGCGGTAAAACTGTCTGTAAAGGTTTATTTGTCTTGTAGAAAAACCACTTCCAAACTCGGGTTGCAGTTGTTCTGAAAGATATTTGATAAGAAACGTTCCGTAATCTGCACGTTCTTTTCCCTCTTGTTCTTCTTCAAAGATACGTTTACCAATATGCCAATACATCAGCGTTCGCTGATGGTCAACAGCACGTATAGCCTTATCTTTTGACTGGGCTATAATGGCTTTTATATCAGTTATTATGGAATGGTTTACTAACATTTAATTGTCTTGATTTTGAACTGTTGCTTTTATTTTGAATTTTGGTGTATCAAATTTTGGTGTTATTGTAGGTAAATCTACTTTAACGGAAATAGGCATAGGAAAGTCAACGCCCATAATAATAGCTTCTCCTGAACCTAAAGAAGGTAAAAATGAAAGTGTTTCCTTATTAGCCGTTGAACAAGCACTTGCTATCGCTTCTTTATCTTGATAATTTATAAGTCTGTGAGTTATAAACGTTCCCATTTGGCTCAGTGTACCAACAGGAATATCTCTTGGCATCTGTGTAGATAAACAAAGGAACAAGCCATACTTTCGACTTTCTTTAGCAATATTATCAAAAGCATTTAATTCTGTACTTTCAAAATATTCATCTTTAACTTTCTTATTCAAAAACTGATGTGCTTCATCAACAAACAGAATTAGAGGATTTTCCCTGAATGCATTTGAACGAGCTTTATTCAACAAATATCTTCCTAATGAATTAGCTAAAATTTCTCTAGCCTGAAAATTGTAAGGAACATTTTCAAAACCAATTCTTAAGATATTCTTATCCGGACTTGCTAAAAAAGCGTTTATCTTAGTAATTAGATTACTTGTTGCTGGAGTATTAAAGCCAAACATACCTGCATAATCATTGTCTGAGATAACATTATTAACACGCATTATTAAGCTTGTCGCATTTCCATAATTTCTTTCGTCTCTATTGTTTGCCCAACGGTCGTTGAATATTTGAAAACATTCATTCCCTATTTGTCTATGCAATATATTTATACTAAAATTATTTATTGTAAAATCCTCAATGACTGCTTTGTAGGTAAAATAGGCATTATTATAAGCTGCAGTGAAATTATTTTGTTTTACAACTAATCCATTATTTATAACAACTCGCTGACCTCTGAATGTAAAAGTATCATTAGTGCCATCATTATTATGACCATTACTAGGAATATTCCCTAATAAGCAATGAGCAACTTTCAACGACTTAATGGCTTCCAATAAAACGGGTTGTTGTACCTGTCCAGATGGTCTGAATAACACAAACAAATCATTAATGGTTAAATTCTGGTATGGGAAATAACTTTCTGAAATAAGTATTGAATGATCTACATTTGGATGTGTGTCAAACGTTGCATATTCCCCAGTAGGGTCTAAAATAATTGCCTTTGCTCCGGTTTCTATAACACCTTCGATAAATTTACTTATTGTATAACTTTTACCTCCACCTGTTGTACCTACGACCGCACAGTGACGACTAAATATTGCCTGCAATGAAATATCTACCGGAACATTCTTATCATATATCAAATTTCCCATCCTAAATGTAGGAGAATGTTCGATGTTTTCAGGTTTTATTCCAAAGGTTTTAAAATGAGTTGCCAAAAATTCGGCTGAACAGATAAAAACTTTAGAGCCAATAAGCGGTAAGCCATTTATTCCTTTTTCTATTTTACTAGGGTCAAACAAATCAAATGACAAGAGAATTTCAACTCTCCCAACTGGATGAAAAGCTTTAGTAGAAAAAGTCCTTTCACTTAATTCTAACCGCTCTTTCTCTGGCAAAGATATTTCCAGCATCTTTCCTAGAAATCCTTTCTCTTCTCCTTCAATAACTATATAATTCCCAACAAGACCTCCTCTCAAGACCTCAGCGTGATGTACAAATGTCTTCATCAATACTGATGAAGGAAAATGAACTTTCACAAATGTAGGAGATACAAAATTCACATACCCCAGAAAATGACTATGATTAAAGGGACTACTACTCATAGCTTAATTATTAGGAATATTAATCACTACTTGTCTTGAATCTTCTTGACTGTAAGATTTTAAATCAGGATAATATTTAGCAAAATCCTCAAATTTTTCTGAAACAATCGATATGTTAGAATATTTATTAGCAGCTTTAATAAAAGGTTTTAAGTTTTCATTCGTTTCATCAATATTTCTATTAATTATCATCAATTGAAAGCTTGGGTTTTGTTCCAACGCTTCTACGATTGCTGTTACAATGTGTTTATCTCCGAAACTGAACCCTATCGTAATAAGAAATACATTCTCCTTTCTTAAATTAGACTGAAACCTAGACATCATTTCAAAATAAGGTTGTTCATAAGAACTTTCATATTTCGACTGATGTGGGTATATCATCAATGGGTTAACAGGATTTTCTTTTTGTACAATTTTATTTTCTTCTTTCTCCCAATTAACAGATCCGTGTAATTTATACAAGTGAAAAACTTTTTGAATAAAGTTGTCTTCTTCTTTAACCCTGCTTTGATTTCTGGAAACAATATCATAGTCATAATTTCGTCCACTGAATATTCTTGGTTGAGAAAATGAGAATCCATCAATAACAACAAAATTGCTTTCACAAGCCGCTTGCTCAAACATCAAATCATAATTCAGGGTAAATAGCTTAAATCTTGGTAAAGTAACTTTGCGTTTTGTGATTTTATTTAATAACAGTGTATGAGGGGAATTATCCGGTAAACTCAATTGACAGGCATCTTTAATAAAACCCTTAATCCTGTTCACACAATCTTCAATATCAATTTCATTTTGGGGAACATAGGGTATAGCTGGTGTTGCCATTGACAATACCTTTTCCAGATTTTTTATTATCGAGCCATCTTCCCATTTTTCATCATAACCAATTTTTGCAAGTAGCTGTGTGAACACGTCAGACGTCAATAAAGTTTCAGCATCATCCCATAACTCTGCCATTGATTTACCTAGCTTATCATCTTTTCCCCAACCAATAGAAGAACCTGCTCCAGTAAGTAAGACAAGGTTTTCAAACTGATTATTTAATGTTTGAGAATATTTATTTCGCTTAGTAGCATTGGCATATTCAATGCGATTTTCTGCGGTATCATCTTGAATATCTTTAAATTCGTAAAGTTTGCCGTCAATATATACCTTCACATCATCAGGGGTACTATCATCGTATGCTACTTTGCTATTATTATTGAGTAAAATATGCTTCATACTCATATTTTAGTGGATTAAACAATTTAATTATTAAAATTATAGGACTTTTTGTAAATATTTTTTACCTAATTCCTCATTTTCTTCTATTATCTTGTCAGAAAACCATATTGAATTATTTAAGACTTGTCTAACATAGTTCAAATTTAAGCAAAATAATGCAATGATTTGATATATAAGTATTCTTTGATTTCTCCCTGATTAAACCAATAACGGAAACCATCTTTATCCATTATTTGAAGGATACTCAGTATCAGTCCTCTGATTAGAGCTTGATTGGATACAAGGATATTTGTCTAAACAAGTTCAACTCGACCTGTTTGCACCCGCTAATATTAAACTGGGTACACCGGAAAGGAAAAGATCAAAAAAACAACAAAAACACAGCAAAGGTAAGGCGGACACCCACCGCACCGCCCACCAAAAGACTACGGCATAATGGCAGGGCAAAAGAGTGGCTTCGCCGAGTTGTTGTGTTGCCCTGCCACCCTTCGGGACTTATTCCGATTTCCTTTTGGTTTTTCCGCTTGTCCGCCTTGATTGAACGGCTTTCTTTTTTTCTGTTTTTTTTCTTTTGGAAACAATTTTAAGGAGAAGAAACATACTTACTTCAATTCATATCTACCTACATACACTACTTTCCTTTTCTACTTCTCATTTTAGATTTTCTCAGCCTTTCATTTACGTGTGGCAGCATTTGGCGTTCAGAGGCACTATTTGTCCAAGTTAAAAATGTTGAATATTCCTTTACTTTGTAAAGAAATATTAACGTACTAAAAACAAAATATTTACATGTAGAATAAAGAACAGTCTGAAACTGTTCTTGGCAAATCCTAATCCGTTCCAGAAACGGATTTTAGCTCTCTGTTCAGAGCATACCACTATAAAAAGTAGATTATCCCATAATTTTTTGAAAATAAAATACAGCAACAATGAGAATATTTAAGGAATATACTAATGTTTTGAAAAAAGCAAGCGGGAGTTGGGCAGAGCCCTACTCGCTTGCCTCTTTACTGGCGTTGCAGAGGGTTTTAGTATACCACAGGTATACTTGTAGTCACTCAGACTACATATTGTAGGTAAAATAGTATACCGGTGGGTATCTCAGTATTAATAAAAAGTAGGAGGTTATGAAACAGAAAGATACCAACAGTATCCGTTATCCTAAAGAATCGGACGAAAAGATAGAGAAACTGGCTAAAAGTTTTAGACGTAGCAAGAAGGAACTTTTTTGCCAGATGGTGGATTACTTTTATCGAAGCAAAAAAGATCCGGCAGATTTTGGAGATGAGGTGTTGAAGAAAGAACTGTCTTCCGGCATCAGTCGTATTTTATCTTTCATCCGCCAGCAGGAAAAAGATTTTCTGTTACCACTCTTTACCGATAGCGGTGTTTTAAAAAGTGTTTCTTTAAGGCAAAAAGAGGTTTTAGAAGGAGTAGGCAAGCACCTTTTAATCGAAAGTGAGCAAACTGCTATTCTTACCAAACGGAATGAACAGATTATAAATGGATTGAAATATTTGATTTCAAAACAAAAAGAGAAAGAAATTTTGAAAGAGCAATTCAGCCAATTGTTGGATTATTATATAAACCAACGAGAAGAAATGGGCTGGACTACATCCAATGTGAAAAAAGAAGAACTTATTACTCACGTAAAACAATCACTCAAAAATTTGTAGGCTATGTACATAAATATTACGGATTCTGAAACAGGAAACAATAAAGGAAGTTCAGGGCAATTAGTAAATTATCTGGAAAAGGAAAACCGTACGACATCTGAAGAAAAAATAGAAAATGAATTATGGTTTAATAATCTGAACAGAGATATTACCCCACAGGAAGTACGGGTAAAAATCGACAACAATGTAGCTAAATTAAGCAGGAACGATGCAAAGTTTTTTCTAATCAATATCAGTCCCAGCCAAAAAGAAATAACTTATCTCAAAGAACAGTTTGGAGAAAAAGGTGCAGAGGAAGAATTAAAAAAATACGCTTCTTCTGTAATGGATACCTATGCCCGTAATTTTAAACGTCCCGGTATAGAAAATGGTAAAGATTTGTTATGGTACGGCAAATTGGAACGTTATCGTTATTATCATCATACCGATGAAGAAGTAAAAAAAGGAATTGCCAAAGTAGGGCAACCTAAGGAAGGAGAGCAAATGCACGTACAAGTCATTGTCAGCCGTAAGGATATAACAAACAAAATTAAACTCAGTCCGATGAACAATTCCCGAGGTCGTAATAAACAGCATTCTGCTAAGCTTGGACAGTTTGATAGGGTAGCCTTTAAAGAATTGGCTGAACTAAATTTTGATCAGATGTTTGATTTTGACCGAAAGTTAAAAGACTCGATAAACTATGCACTGACGATGAAAAATGGCAATGTAGAACAAAAAAGAGCTATTCATGTGTTGAATCAAATTGAAGGTAAACTAAATGATACAGACGGGCTAAACGTTCTTGATACAGCAAAGGAAATTTACCGAAATGATAATACGAATTTAGACCAATTCATTAACACAACTGGTGGTTCTGTTACAAGTGTTTTGGGCGCTTTACTTAATTCTGAGCCATTGATGTACGAAAATTCAGAAGAACAGCTTCCTCATTACAAGAAGAAGAAAAAGAGAAAAAGATATCCGCCGGGAATATAAGTGCGATATATTTTCATAAAAAACAGTAGCCTAAAATGGGCTACTGCTTAACAAACTAATAAATAACAAACTATACTCTGCTTAATAACTAAGTCAGAGTTTCAACTCTGACGGAATTGATTACCCTACCTCTTCACAACCTTAACCGTTCCGGCGTTGCCCTCTACGGTAATGATTCTTATAAAATACACGCCGTTACTGGCGTTTTCCAAGTTTATCTGGTTACTGCTGTCAAACATACGTTCCCGCACCATTCTTCCTGTGGCATCATAGATGGTATAAGCAGACAACTGTTCTGTGGTTTCCACATTGATGATACCCGTTGTAGGGTTTGGATATACGTTAAACGACAATGCATTAAAATCATCGGTACTTAGCCCCGAACCGCACGCACTGTTTGCCAACTTAGCCACAAAAAAGTCGGCTTCTCCTGTACCCATTAATGGGTTTATCCCCAAGGTATTATTCATAAACAGATTAGCATTGAAAGTCCCAGCAGTAATATAATTACCGTCATTGTCCGCCGCAACGGCTGTCATTCTCTTGGTACTTAGTGGTTCTCCTTCTATGTCGTGTACATCTATCACATTACCCGACTGTTTGTCTAGACGTACTAATATCGGGTCTGCTTGGTAGTTGGTGATCGGACGGACGATTTCAATATTTCCCCAAAAATCGGAACCTCCTTGTGCCCCAAGGGCTACTTCATTATTATTTATAGCTATTCCTATTCCATGGCGTAAATCAGGTGCTAAAACACCTGTGCTAAAAGCTGCTGTTGCCTGTACCCATTGTACATCGCCATCGCTGTTAAATTTTACAGCCATCGGAACCGTAAAATCAGCTCCTGTAGTAATATTATAGGTTGTAACAGATGGATTCGCCGGATCATAAATTTTTATGTCAGGATATGAGGGGTGTCTGAATCTACTTCCTGCAATATAAACGTTTGAATTATCATCAATTGCTACAGAGCTAATTTTGTTACCAGAGAGATTGCTACTTGTACCAGGGTCTGAGTAAATCTCTCTAATCCATTTTTTACTGCCATCATTTCCATCAATCGCAATAATATATGATCGATTTACAATAGTCTGCCCATCATAAGTTAATGGTACAAGTGGTGAACCTATTCTTTCTCCGGCTATATAATAAGTATTAATATTATCATCATCATCATAAATAAATCGGGTATCTCTCATAGAAAAACCTGTACCATCAGGAATAGGCAAGGGCATACTGCTAACGTAGTTCAAATCAGTGTCATATTTTGCCAAATAATACTGATAAGCAGTCACAGTATTTGGTACAGTTACGTTATTGTCTAAATGTGTTCCTTTTTGTAAACCCACTACAAAATGTAAGGTATCGTTACTTATAGCAAGGTCTAATATTTGTGCAGCACGGTTAGAACTATCTACATTGCCTTGTAAGGCTTTTTTCCCCTGATAATTACCATCTTTGTCATATTTTACTAAAAAAATCCTTTTGTGGTAATCACTTACAACATTACTACTACCGGAAGAAGGTAACGAATCTGTAGGGCTAAAACGAACAGGAAAAGTACCCGAAGCATTAGTAACGCCCTGGTTAAAACGTCCTCCAATATATACATTGTCCTCGCTGTCCAATACTAAATTGAAAGCCATATCTTGTGACCCACCACCTATTGCCTGGCTCCAGCGTACTTGTCCTTCACAATCGGTAGAGAACAAAAAAATATCCTCCGGACCGGAAGGTGTATTGTTTGTTGGTACGGTTAATCCGTCAAGTTGTGCATTGTTATGCTGTCCCGTTCCAAAAATTGAAGCGATAAAATAATAATTGCTGTCTGTTCCTACTTTTATATCGTGGATTGCTTCGTCACTTAAACCTCCTTTACTTGATCCTCCGCTCATTGCCCATTCCCATTCATAGGGTTGCGGTTGTTGGGCGTAGCCCCCTAACCCCCAAAGGGGGAATAGCAGTATTAAAAGAATGCGGGAATTTAATAATTTGGGAATTTGAAAATGAGTTGATGACTTCTCGAAGCCTGTCTTGAGCTTGCCGAAAGGATTTGCTACTCGAAGTGACGGTTCGGTATAAAAGGTTATGTGTATTTTTTGTTTCATATTATTTAAGTTTTTAGCTGTTAGCCTTTGGCTATTGGCTTATAAAATTAATAAAAACGGTGCTAAAAGCCAAGCTCTTAGCACCGTTTGTGAATTAAACAGTTTATTTTTTAATCAATTTTTCGGTCGCAATGCGTTTGCCGTCTGCCTCCAGCGTAATGATATAAGTGCCCGGTACAAAACGGCTTACGTCCAGCGTAATGTTTCCGTCTGTTCCGCTTACTTTTTCATTGTATCGCTGCAAGCCCATTATGTCATATACCTTAATGCTTTGGGCATTTTCGTATTCCGTACCCGTACTGTACGTTACCACAGTGGTATCGTGCGAAGGGTTTGGCGAAAGTACCAAAGATGCCGGCTCTACCAATGTCAGACCTTGCGTTTCCGGTAATCTTACATCTACGACGTCCTGACAATCCGGTCCGCTTACCACAAACATATCCGGTGCTCCCGGCATATAAGTACCGTTCACGTAAAATTCCACTACAAAAGAGTTGAATCCCGGGTTAAGCACCAGCACAGACGGTACAAATGTTCCGTAGCCGTTAAAGCTGCTCAGGTGCACCGCAATCGGACTGCCCGTTGGGTTTGTCAGTTCCACGTAATACATAAATCCACCAGGAATAATTTCCATTAATCTGAACAGCGGTTTAAAATTACAAGGTTGTTGCGGACATCTTTCAAGATCAATCGTGATATCCGGAATATTGCTGCCATACACACAACCGTCCTGAGCGATAAACAACTGGTAAGAACCTCCGGTATTAACCGGTTGGTTAGGGATAAACGTGTTACTGCCTGTTTGGGTAACCATAGTGTTTACTTCCCATTTGTAGTTGTCGTACATACCCAATGGTCCGATCAGGTAAGCGTCGCAAACCGTGTAACAGCCCGAAGGAACCACCCACAAGGCACGTTCCGGATTGTGTGGTGTTTGTATAAAGCCTGTGGCACTGCATCCGGTGGTTTCGGTATAGGTTACACTATACGCCCCGCCGTGGGTTACTTCTATGGTTTGTCCGGTCATACCGTTGCTCCAGTTGTACGTTCCTGTACTTGGTCCGGAAGCAGTGAGCTGTATGGTGTACGGATCACAACCTACCACATTGTAACTGATAACCGGCGTGGTTACCTGCGGGTGTACTTCTACCGTTGCCGTAAAGCTGTTGGTACAATTCGGGTCGGTTCCGGCACGGGTTTCAAACGTATAGGTATATGTACCCGAGCTCAGTCCGCTTAAATCCAGTACTGTGTTGGTATTACCAGCTACCCATGTTCCATAGCCCGAAGGCAGTGACGGACCTACCCAGCGGTGTTCTACCGTGTCGTCGGTCGTAATTCCGATTAACGTGGTGCTTTCGCCCTGGCACATGCTGGTACTGCCACTGATGCTGGCAAACGGTGGCTGACGCAACATATAATTCACAGCATGTTCAGCCATTATATAACTTTTACAACCGTCGGTATCAACCAATATTACCCAATAGCTGCCACTTTCTGTAGGCTGATAGCTCAAGCCTGTACCTACCTGCACATTGCCTTTCATCCAGATAACATCGGCAGGCGGGTTAAGAGGATCCGCGGGTAAATAAGTTAATGGTGTAACACTACTATTATCACAAAAATCGCCATCAGCAGGATCAATAGTTCCTTCTTCAAAATCAGCTTCAAAAATATCTACTAAAACAGGATCAGAGGTATAAGTACAGCCGTAAGGCGTCGTTACTTTCAATGTAATTGGTTGGTTCGATCCTGCAGGAAGCTGAATATGAGTATCCGTTCCGCTGGCAAAAAATGAGGTAGCACTAAAGCTCCACTCATAGGTGTTGCCTGCAACATAACCGTCCGGTATAGTTAATGTAATCGCTTCGTCAGAGCAATATTCCGGGTCAAGGTCGAAATCAGTATCCGGTTCAGGGTCTAAGGTTACTGTTACAGAAACCTCGCACTCAGGCGTACCACTTGACGGGACTCCGTTTACGTACATTGTATAGGTATAAGTACCCGGTAATACGCCGGTCAGTGGTACGCTGTCGCCTGAAGCTCCTGTCGGCACACCCGGTCCGGAATAGGTAAAGCTCAATGGTCCCACACTGCCTGCATTATAGGTCAGTGAATGGTTGTGGAGGGTTACATCATATGTACCGTCGCCGTTACATGTTATTTCTGTGGACAACTTGGCTTCGTAGTTCTTTTCAACCGTGTACGATTTTACAATAGTACAGCCACTGTAATTCAGGTATGCCGTTACCACGTGAGCACCCGGCACCGTTGTGATGAAGGTGGCGTTATTTGTGCCTTGCCCTCCGGTTAAGGTTAAATGCGTACTGCCCGTCCAGGTAATTGAAGTAGGCGGATAGTCGTAATCCAAGTCGGTAACAATGGTATTACAGTCTGTCCACTCAGCCGATGCACTGGCATTAGGGTCTGGCGAAATCGTACAACCTCCCGGTCCGGGATCGCCGCCACAGTCTTCTATCACATAGATATTATCTGACTGTACCCAACAACCGTTTTGGTCTTTTACTTTCAGGTAGTAAGTTCCGCCCGGGTTTGGTCCGGTAATGGAGTAATTTTCGGTATTAGCCCCTGATATCGGGGTTGTACTTGGTACTTTAAACCATTGAAATTCGGTAGAAGCCGTAATCCCCGTTGATACCGTTGCTGTTAAATCAATAGAACCATAGCTGGTCGGGCACACTACATAACTGTAGTTCGGCGATATATACACTTCCGATTCAGGATATACAATCACGTTTTGTGAAACTGAGCTACTGTAACTACACAAGTCTAACTGAAGGGTAACCGTTCTGGAAATGTTGCTGTTGGAATTGTTGCCGAAATTGTTGTCAATAAGTAAAGTTCCACCACCGCTATAAGGATAGGTGCCCTGATCAACACCATCTATCAATACCTTAATTGGTATTGGGGTGGTTGCCGGCATTGGTGTTACGGTTATCGGTACAGGAATCTGACCGGTATCCAACGGACAAATATCATCTATCGTACCGATAGTCAATACCGGATTCTCTATGAGTTTGATCGTATATGTTTTGCTAAAAGTCTGACCGCACTTAACCACATCCACCTGCAAGATTCCGGTTGCCGAGGTACTTATTTCGTTAAAGCCAACGGTTGCCGTTGTGCTGTTAATACCATTGATAATACTTCCGAAATTGGTGGCGTTGGTGCTGCTTCGGATACTCCACGTAATATGGTCGGCAACTACACCGCCTAAATCAACCGTAAACTCAGCTGTACTACTCGGACAAAACTCCGCCAACCCGCTGTCATTGATGATAACCGGATTAATAACCATTTCGGTAACGTCAAATTCCACCGGTTCGGATTCACAAATGATGCCGTTGCTTGCCACTTGTTTTACCACGCTTACCGTTGCCGGCGAACCGGTAAACTGTATGTCTGCCTGTGCTCCGGTATTATCTCCGATAATGTCCCCGTTATCCACGCTCCACACATAGATAAAGCCGGGTTCTTCTTCGCTCAGCGTATAGGTATAAGGTGTGTCCAAGCACACAATACTTTCTCCGCTGATGGAACCTGTTATGACAGGTGTTTCTACTATTTCCACTGTTACCGGGTCTGACCAACAACCCGCAGAACCCGCTGTAATTACGTGTGTGCCGGCATTTGGAAAACCGTAATTCATTGTAGAGCCGGTGTAGGTATGTACAACACTTCCGTTTAACTGGATTTCCCAATCTACTGTTATACCACTTTGAATATGGAAGTTTAATTCTGTACCCTGACAATTAGTAAGTTCATCGTCGGTTAAAATAACCGGTTTTTCAGTTACTGAGAATCTGATTTCAGCGTAGCCTGTACAGTTTCCGTCGTCTATCAACGTATTTCTATATTGTACAGACAACACATAATCGCCAGGAGCTGCCCCGTCCACTACAATTTCATTGCGTTGGTCGGTATGAACAAGCATCGGGTGGTACGGATCGCCATTTATCATCCAGTCAAACTCTGTTGCGGGCCACTGTGGAAGCGTAAAGCGTCCCTGTTCGCCCTGACAGATAATGGTTGGTCCCTGTATCAGTCCTCTTCTTAATATTACGGGAACTTTAACCGTCGTCCAGACCGGACAAGAGCAATGTGAAAGATAACTTACATAGCCAAAACCGTCCGCAGGATCTACCTGATTCCAGACTACTTCAATAGATGTTCCGTAATCAGCTACTATATCGCCGCCAATTACTTTCCATTCGCCACCGTCACATCCGTCATTTACAGTATATGTTTCGTGAGCTCCTTCGCAAACCACACTCGGACAGGAAATTTCAAATTCCCTGGCATCCATAATATTTACATCCCATTTGTAAACCGAACTACAGTTACAGCTGTTTGTTACTGTAAGAACAACAGTATAACCTCCCGGATTATCATAAGCATGGGTAGGTTCAAAAAGGCTGGACGTAGTACCGTCGCCAAAATCCCAAAGGTAATTGACAATGGCGGATCCGCCGTTGTCATCGGAAAGATTGTTGAAAGAAATCGGGACAAATGTACAGAACTCGCTTTGATGTGGTTCAGGTCCGTCTATTTCAAAATAGGCTTTCGGACTGAGCACTTTTTCTATACAAACCGTCAGTACATCGACGGTATCGTCGTCATAGGTAATGGTGAGTGTCATACTTCCGTTGCCGTTACTGCCCCACTCGACAGTGGCTCCGGTATTGCTGCTGCTTTGTAAGTTACCTCCGGTAACCTGCCAATTAACACTGACAAGACCGTCTGCGGAAAAGCTGTAGTTTACTGTGCTGTACTCACAAACGCGAAGACAAACGCCTGCTTTAATCTGTTCGATCAGATCGTAGTAGTCGCGTTCTCCCTTGTCGTCGTAATCAATACACCCTACTTCCTGATCCCAGGTCAGGACGGGGTTGTGTGCTGTTTGAGCCTTTATACCTAAAGACCACAGGACAATCAGCATGATGCCCAATGCCCGTATGACGGGCAGACTGGTAATTTTTGCCATAATTGCTAAAATTTTTGTTAGTACTCATACGTAATAATTAAATTATTTAAAGGTTAATATTCAGTTACTAATCTTACAGCACCCGCTCAGGAGTGCAAAATTTAATGATGTTAAATACGATAATGACAAAAATTATAATATGGACTTTACTACTTCAATCATCTTTACGGAATCCTTCAAAAAAGGCTGGCGGGTGTTATAATTTTTGCAATCAGTTTTTTAACAGATAAAATGATGTGTGCAATTTAGAAACCTTTAACAAGTCAGTCAATAAGTATTTTTACTTATATTTAGGTGTTTTTACTGTTTCAAAAGTTAAATTTTAGTTAACTGGAAGATTTGTAAATCTTTTTGCCAAAAAAAACAGAGTTCAACTACAAATAGTCAAACTCTGTTTTTGATAGTGTCGAAATGGTTAAAAATGTTTTTCCGTTTTTATTACAATTCATTCTACATCGGAACAAATTTTAACACCTCCTACCATACCACTATGATGCATGGTTATAGTTTCTCCAGAAGAAAAGTTCTCACTTAAATTAGTAAGAGTGTTTTCAACACAACTCTGGCTGTAACAAGTATTAACTAAAGATTGACCATCAGGGCATTTCCATTTTGCAAATTCCCATTCAATATCACTAATAGGTCCTCCAGCCTTTGGGGCATAATAATTGAAATTATGAAACTTAACTCCTCCTTGTTCTCTTGATACATCATAAATAACAGCTTCTATGTCACCATTGCTTTCATCAATAATCTTTTCTACCGCTTCATAATTTTCTAAAATCACTCTTTGAAGTTTATGTACACTATCTTGTTCAACCGGAACAAAATAATCTCCAAAAAAGTTTAATTTAGTGGAAAATCCACTAATAGCTTCGTCACTAAGAATTGATTCTTCTGTAACTTGTTTGCTTCCCTGATCACTCTCACACGAGTAAAATACAAAGCCAATGGCTAAAAATAAAATCAGAAATTTTTTCATAATATAAATATTTAAAGTTAATCGTTTAAAAATGATAAATTACATTTATCTGTCTTAATAAGCTTATGAGTTGAAAACTTTATTCTACTTTAGTAAACTTTTGCGTTAATTCTAATTCAACATAACGTCCTTGTTCATCCATCCCATTTTCAGAAACTGCTAAATGAAGATTAGTTTCATTTAAATTAGAAATGGTAAAACTATAGGGGATCCCGTCTCTATTAATTGTTAATTCATCTCCTGTTTTTTGGTATGTTCCAGTACCTACCTCCTCATCTTCGCCGGTATCGCTATCAAAAAAGCGATACTCTATTACTCCATCTTCTTTAAAATGGTATTGTACTCCACCATCTGGAATATCTTCTTCTTCATAAACCATTTCTCCATCAATAGACATCTTAATGTCAAATGCGTTGAAATCCCATTTCCCTAACAAATGATTTACAGGCTCTTCTATGATTGGAGTATTATCATCATTCGAACAAGATGATAAAATTATAAAACTAAATATTATTGTAAAAATGTAAAAAAATCTATTCATTATTTCTATTGCTTTTTTAGTGTATTGATAATGCTAACCCCATAAAGAATCCATTTGCTGATGTTTTGGGACTATCATCATAAGAGTTTCCGTTAATTTCCCATTTTTCTTTTCCAAAGCCTATTCTATATCCCATTCTAACGCCAATTAAAATATCTCTTTCAGAATCAATTTCCCAATCGTAACCTGCCTTTAGAGCCGTATATGTATTATTTCTTGAACTTATTTTAGAACCATCATTTGTTTGTGAGATAGAATCAAAAAAAGAAGTGCCTTTTACATTGTTATATAAATCTGCATCATACAATACGTTTCCGATAGCTACACCAAACAACAAGTAGTTTCGTTCTTTAAAATTGATATATTTACCATAACCTATTTCACTAAAAATAACCTGCTGTTCTAATGTGTATCCATTTTCATTACTCTTAGAATTGTTTAAACCTACAGCCACTTCCCAATAATCACGATTCCCTGAGAATAGTGTTATATTGAAAGACGGTGTAAATTGCAAGCCGTCTTTAATTTGTGGTAGCCCTTGATTTTCTAATACATCATTTATACTTCCAAAATTAAAATTTGATATTCCTATTATTGCTGATGCTTGCAAACCTTTCTTTTCATTAGCGTTTTGTGCAGTAGCATAACTGCTTATACATATAACTGTTAGCATCATTAACTTATTCCAAAATTTTCTCATTGTATATTTTTTATAATTAAGTTTTGGCACATTTATTATGATGTGCCAAAACTTAAAGATTCATCACAATCTTACTCTCCAAAATAATAATCATATATCTGGACAGCTAATTCAGCAGCAGAACTTCCAAGAGCACCTGTAGCAGCTCCACCTAAAGCGGTCCCACCTCCACCAAATAATCCTTTAAAAAATCCTCCGACTGCTCCTTTTACATCTGCTCTTCCTACTTTACGCCAATTAATATCGGGCCAATCAATTTTAGAAGCCTGTTGATAATTTACTTGCGACCAATAACTATTGGAATCTACAACTTGTTGATTCCAATAATGTAAACTTGATTTTCCAACAGCTAAACCTGCCAATAGAGGCATTTGTTCTTCTTCAGTAAGATCAGAATTAATAACTTTTTGAACCTCACTATTTATTTTAGTATTTATTTCATCTATATGATTAAAAGGGTTCTCGTAACCATCAAAAACCGCCTCTACTTGTTTTGCATATGCAATTTGCCGTTCTGTAAAATCAGATGGATAAGAATCTGAAAGAACATTATTATAAGCTAAAGTTCCTGCGGTTACTAAATTGTCAAAAGTTGCTCCAGGAAAAGAACTGCTGTTATTTACAAAAGTTGCTGACAAGTTAATTATCACTTCTGGTTCTGATGGTACTCTGTCAAAACTCAATAAATTTTGAGCTACAAAATCTAATCCGTTGTTATGCAAGTTTCCTATGTACGCATAAGGGTTTAATACATCTGCCATAATTTTTAATTTTTTAAATTAACAATAAATATCATCGTAGCTACAGAATGATACTACAAATTTAGAGGTGTATTTAATACTAGTCAATAAGTAATTTTACTTATATTTAGGTGTTTTCACCGCTTTAAAAGTTAAATTTTAGTCAACAGAAAGATTTGTGAAATCTTTTTAAACAAAAAAACAGAGTTCAACTAAAAATAGTCAAACTCTGTTTTTTTGAAAATAATTATAATTCGTTCTTTAAAAATTACAATTATTCTACAATGCCATACCTTAATACACTTCCGAGCAATACATTAGACAAGATGATTGATGATGTGATTAATTTTTAGTGTCCAACCCAAGTAGTTCTAGTTTCATTTTGTCGACTATTTTCAGACCCCATTCAAAATAATCTTTTTCTTCATCTGTAAAAAGATCATTTTGAATTAATACAGCTTTTCTTTTGTCTAGATAAGTCAATATTTTTTCAATTTGATGCCATTTTCCTGTACTTGATATTAAATTTTCTACCTTTTCATTTTCAAGCTGAATTAAACGTTTGATTTCTTCTTGCTTCTGTTTCTCAACTTCCATTTGCTTACGGTAAGCAGCACGTTTTTTTACCTCTTCTAATTCATATTCGCAATATAATTCGGTGTAAGCGATAATATGCAAAACTTTATCTTCTAATTTAATTTTTGGAGTATCAGCCCATTCTTTTCGATTGTAAGAACGCTCATACATTTGGAATATAAGCTTATCTGTTTGTTCACTTTTATAACTCTTATAAGATTTATTAGAAGTATCTAGTACTCTTTTAGTCGCCTGACGAAAATTAAAGTGAATTTCTATTCCTTTTATATCACAATAAATTTCTCCATTGCGATCTATTTTGAATGTGTATCCTCGAAATTCTAAAAAGCGAACTAAAAATTCTGTGAAACACAAAACTCTTTGAGCATATTCTTTATTTGCATTGTAAACTAGATACAGTGTTTTATTATCTTTCCAAAACCTTTCGTCATCTAATAAATACCTTTGGGTATTTTGCGTAATACAATGAGGATTCTGTAATCTATTCGGGTATTTTATTGGTGCATTTTTTAAGTGCATATAAGAATCCATACGTTCTAGGATTTCTTTCTGTGAAATTTTGAAACCAAACATAATTATGATTTATTTACAAATCGAATATCGCTAAAAATAATTTGTAAAGGCTCTGAACATCCACATTACCTGCTCCCATTTCTTTGAATATTTGCTTGTCTGGTAGATTATCTTTTACAGCTTCAGCAAATCCTTCCAAGTCTTTTTTTATAGTTTCAGGAATGGCAAATTTATCTTCAGGACTTAACAGCAATAACAACCTAAAAACATCTGTCTTGTGTTTTCTTAATTGGCGATCATCTACGCTTTCTCCATTTTCTTTTCGAGTCTTATAGTCTAGAAATGCTTTTGCTTTCAGACTTATTAATGTTTCTGTGTTAGCCAGATGAATACCTTCACTTAACTGACTATGTTTTGTTGTAAAGCTATAATAGTCATCGTCCATCAAAATGGCAGAAAGACTTGAAATTTCTGTATCAACGGGAATTGGAGTCAGATGTGAATCTTCTTTCAAATCAATTAAGTCTGGGATTCTTGAAAATAATTCTATCTGAAAGGGAAATTCCTCATTTTCAGGTTTCAGAAAGCGGTAATACTTTCTGTCCTCTTCACTTTTCTCTTTCACTTCATAATTTCCTTCTTTTATGAAATTCCAAAAATGCTCTACAAACTCAGGACTTAACGCTTCGACTACCAAAATAATATCAATATCTTTTGTTGCTCTTGGAGTTAAACCAACCGTATCAATCATAATATCACAGGCTGTCCCGCCAATAATTACATAATTCCCTGAATAATCTTTGAAATGTTCTCTGAAAATATCTAATCCTCTTACCATATATATTTTTTAATAATTTGGTCTAATGCCATATCTATTCTTTCATCAATAAATCCATCTTTAAGACTAAGGTATAAAGATAGCGGGTCTATATTATTTTTTTGTGTGATACCTTTTGCTATGATTTCAGGATTATACTTCCATACTTCAAGAGCGTAATTCCCATTTTCTTGATTGAGGTTTGTAAATTTCTTTGCCTTTTTCAGTTCGTAAAAATGGGGTCTTTCAATTGCAAAATATTTCTGAATACTCGGATTCATATCGGTATATTCTTCCAGAGCTGTAGTATTTGAATATAATAAACCTTCAGGTTTTTTATCCGTATAAACAGTTTTAAAAACCGGATTAACAAATAAATCTTCCGCCTGTTTCCATAATTTTGGAATATTTTTTTCAAATACAATATTTTTTTCTTTTGTTCCGGTAATTTCAATCAAATCTAAATCTTTCAGGTTTTTTACCGCTTTTGTAATACCCGTTTGGGTATATTGGAATTTTTCTGCCAATTCCTTAAATGCATATTGGCTTAAATCATCTTCTCTGTGTAAAATGTGATACAATACAAATACCTGAGCAGAAGGTAATAGTTTGATGTTTTTTCTAAAGTCTTCTTTCTTATTAAAATCTTGGAAATCCACTAATAATTCGGTAAGGAACATTTGTTTCCCCGGGCTAATAAAACTGATTTTATTGTCAATTAATCTTTTTCTATTGACAGCTGTGATATCGTCTGTAATTATTACTACAGGTTTATTAAAAATACTTCGGATTATCTCGAATTGCTTTCGTAATTGTTGTGCATTAAAAGTACCTTTTTTATCTAACACCAAAAATATCAACTCACGATTAGATATTTTAGTACTATAAAATTCATAGTTATTTCTGAATAAAAAAGGTAATTTATTCAACGTGTTGTGAGGTAATTTATTCAATTCAATTTCCTGTCCCAACAACTCATATATGTATCCTTTTAGTTTGTCCATAATGATAATAAACTTAAAAAACAACAATAAACCTAATAGGTTTATTAGACAAATATAGGTTTATTATATTATATATCAATACTTTTTATTTTATTTGTTTCTATAACAGAATCATGTTTATAACCAGTGTTTTCTCCATATCTGACATAACCAAGCTGATTAGTAATCAATTTAGTTTTATGAACATTAAAATCTTTTACATTACAATGATGATGTCCGTAAATCCAATAATCAATAGAATTGTCAATTATTAAACTTTCTAAATCAACAGCAAAGGCTTCGTTTATTTTGCTATCCCTGTATTTTTCAGGATAATTTTGAAATGTAGGAACGTGATGTGTTACTACAACAGATGTTATATTTTTAGACTCTTTAAGAGCGTCTTTTAAAAACTGTACATTTTCTCTGTGAAGTAAATTATAGTCATCAGTATTAAATAACCGATTTCCATTTTTAATTACTTTGAAATCAGAAAGCGAATGCTGTATCAGAAATTGTTTTTCAGGTGAAAGAGAAGACCACAACGTTGAAAAGATAAAACGAACTCCGTCAATTTCTTTTACGATATTATTGAGTAAAAACACATTCTCTCTTATTTTTTCTTCAAAACTTCCGATTCTGTTATTAATATCACTATAATAATATTCGTGATTACCGGGAATCCAAAACGTATATTTAAAATTTTCTGACATATAATCGAAGAAATCCTGATGTTTATCTATTACAGCAAAAGGCACAATATCTCCAGCTAAAATCAAAATTTTAGCTTTAGGTTTTATAGGTTTTTCAAGTAAAAAATTTTTGTTCTCGGGAAACTCCAAGTGTAAATCAGAACAGTATTGGATTTTCATAATGTAATAGATAGTATATTAATTATCATTATTTTAATGACTTATAAGGATTATATTGTGTTTGTGGTACAATTTATCAAATCAATCTTCAGTCTCGTCGTCAAAAAATAAGTCAATAAAGGAATTTGTTGAAATATTTTTAATTATTACTCTTCCTTTGGTATTGATTGTGAAGTCACCTTCAATATAAACAGACGTACTTGACGGGTAATCCAAACCTTCCTCACCACTTGAACCTAATCGTGCGGTAAATTGTAAAATAACATTATCAATTGCAAATTTTCCAGTCAACTTATTTATGAATATAATATCAGACTCATTGATTTCTACTTCAATGTCATCAACCCCATAATTTCCAGGATTAGTATCTTGAAGGAGTTCTCCCCATAGCATATATGATTCATTTAATAAAGCGTCGATCACGCTTTCTTTTATTGATTCAAATTCTTCAAACTCTTCTTTTAAATCATTATCTATTTTTTCTTGTACAACTCCATTATCTTTATACTCTATTGGTTTAAAGTCGTTGTTTTTAAACAAAGTCCAAAAGTTTCTAACTTTATCAATATAATTTTTATCATCTAATTTGTTATCAAAAATTAATTTTTCAAGACTTTCTGCTGTTTGAAAAATCTGTTTCCAAAATGGATCACAAGCCACAGTATTCCATTCAGGGTCGGATGTAACCATACCTAGTCTCACAAAAGATTTAAAATAATTGTCTGGATTCTCTATAATTAGTTTCTCAACTTTTCTACAACTTTCTTCATCCAATATAATCTGTCCATACTCTCCTCTTAAATCTTCTATACATGATAATAATAATCGATAATGATTATCGTCGTAAATACTATTTTCAGTAATATATTTATTCAAATTACCTTTTGCTATTGTTAGTATCTCATTCTTATCAAATAGATATTCCTTATTATCTTTATGGTTTATAATATTTACTAATAAATCTCTATAAAACATATATGGGTAAAAAGGAACTGATTTTTTTAATTTTTCCTCAAGATTTTTTTTATATTCTTCGATATCTTTTATCAGACTAGCTTCTTCAAGATTTTCAATAAAACTTTTAGTAAATAAACTTAGCAACTTAGTTCGTGTGTTTGTATCATTATCTGATTTAATATTAATATAAAATAATAAATCTATATATTTATAAAGATCATTTTTATCATTCAGTAATTCTAATCTTCTTTTACCTATAAAATCTAATAACTTTTCTGTTGTACTATTGTTAAAATAGTTATCAATTTCTTTCTCTATTAAATCTAAATCCTTATCAAACAAAAATTTATAATATACTGCTGTGTTTCTATAATCTTCAATGTTATCATTCTCATCAAAGTAAAAATCAAACATATTAGAATTACCAATTGAATTTGGATTTTCAATATTTGTAGAATTAAAAAGACTTCTTAAAATCAATAGTATGTTATCATCGATTTTTGAATCAATAATTTTTTTTATCTCCTTTTCGGACAAATCTTTTCTGTCTTCACAGCAATGATTATCCTTATCAAAATGCTTTAAGACAATCTTCTTTAATAAATTATTAAGCTTAAAATCAATATCATTGAAAAGGTTATTATGTATAGCGTTTGAATCAACATATTGTAAACTAGGAAACATTTCTTTTTGTATTGTTAGATATATATCATAATATCTATATTTAATTAAACTTAACAAAAAATATTCTTTAAAAACTAGCATCTCCTTAACTAATAAAAACTGATTATGAAAACTATTTAAAAAGCGTTTTGCATCTCTCATCGTTGATATATTATTTTCAATATGATATTTTAGTTCAGCTAATTCTTTATTTATGTCAAGCTGGGCTTTACTAATATCTATTGTTCTCGGTTTAAAAGTTTTGAGTAAGATGTCTTTTATAAACTCATAAATAATTTTCTTGTCAATTGCAGGTAAGAAAATTTCTACATTAAAAAACTTATCTGAAAAGAATGTTTCTTCATTAGTATATTTTTCGTCAATAATTTTATTAAGGTGTTCTTTATCAAAAGCTGTGATAAAAACCGTACTTGAAAAAGAAGCTGTACCATCAATTATTTTAAAAACTTCAATTATCTCTTCAGCGAGAAGACGATCTAAATCATCAATGATTACAATTATTTTCTTATTGATTCGTTGAATAGCTTGATTAATTATATCTTTCTCACTTTCAGCGTCTAAAAAGGTATTAAATCCGTTTTGAATAAAGTCTATTACGTTATTTGTGTCAATTATTTGAAGTGCCTTTAAATAATTATTAAAAGATTTAGAAAACCTAGAGTCATATTCTTTTAATTCTTCAAAAAATGTTTGAAAAAAATCGAACTGAATTGTTTCAATACTTTTAGAATGTCTAGGATTAAATTTTACGAGTATATATTTTTCTTCTTCTTTTAAAATTCTTTTTTCTAAGAGCGCCAAATAAGAGCTTTTACCATATCCCCATTTCCCTACAATACCTATGCTAAAAGATTTATCAGTATTAAAAACTTTTTGTTTTGATAAATCATCAATTTGGAATAGTAAATTTTTTACTTTTTTATCAAATTTTAGTTTATCATCTTCAACCGAGGAAATATGGTGATCAATTATAAATTCAATGCTCTCCTTCCTTTTAACCTTCCTACTTTTATGTTCTGTATCCTTTAATGGAATAATATTAATTATAATTGAAAACAGAGTATATAATCCAATACTAGTGAATAAAACATCTAAAAGTCCTAAACTATAGTAATTAAAATTTATATTAAACAAGCCTTGTAATCGATATTTAAAATATAAGAAGGTAATTAAAAATGAGAATACTATATTTTTATAGGGTATAAAAAAACGATTTTTAATTTTTTTTGGTGCTTTAAAAATTATTGAACAAACACAGAATAAGAAAATAACAATTATTGCCACAATACTATATTCAGAATTTTCAATATAAGGTTCAGATATATTATTTTCTAACCAACTTACAATTTTTTTTTCAAATGAAAACCAAATAATTAAGATAAAAGCAAGTAGATATAATGCTTTTGTGTCACTTTTTGTCCAATAATTCAAAATATCTATTTTTATAATTTTCATAATCTAATTCTCTATCCAAGACAATTTAACCCATAGCTTGTAAACTTTGTGACACGCCTTGATTTCTTGTTTTTGAAGTTCCTGTACATGATCTTTTCTGCTGAATTCATTTTACCTTTAAGCATTTTTAGAATGCTATCAATCTTACTTCTTAATATTGATTTTCCCTTTATTATTTTCAATATATGTTGAATTTTTACCTTTCATAATTATTTCTCTAGTTTTAATATCTTTCTTTTTTGAAAAAAACCATTTAATAATTCCAAATATTCCTAATAAGATTGTGATTCCTAAACCTTGTAAAAACCATTCTTTATTTTGTACTATCCAATCAATCATGATTCTAATTCTTTTAAAAATTTATTTAAATGACCATTTCTATATTCTGGTATTAGTAAAAGGTTATCAAACATATCCATTGCTTTTTCTAATAAGATATTTTCCTTATCATACTCCCTAATTCCGTTATATGATTCAATAAGAATATTCAAAGCTGTATTATCATGATACCTTTCTGGGGGAATAACAGGATTAGACATTAACAACCAGTTTAAACATTTTTCGGAATCTTCAGATATCAAATCTCGTATATATTTAAAAAAATATTCATTTCTGTAACTAGAAACAGAAGATTTTAAATATGTGTCAATGAAAGTAACTACTTCCGGACAATATTTAACTTTTAATTTTAAGAAAAAATTATTGTAGTTTTCTGCGTTCTCTTTATCATCATATTTTAAGAGATATTGTATTACTCTCCAACCTTTTAAAGAATACTTATTATTATGCAAACATTCTTTAACTATTACATGAATTGTGTTATTTCGAGCTTTTTTATTTCTATCTAATAATTTTAATAGTAATTTATAACTTCCTTCTTTATTATTCAGATAAGCGTTTATTAAAAAATTAGAAAAAGCTTCTCCTGCTATCTCAGTTTCGATAGCCTTTTCAAAGATTTCTTTTAAACCTGAAAAATTATAATTCATAAGATAAAAAAGAGGGTGTCCATTATGAAACGGAATGCCTAGTAATAAAGGGTTAAAATCTCTTACCGTTTTTAAATATAATTCATAAGCTTTTTGAATATCTAGATGGTTCAAATAAGCTGCTTGATAGATGATACATGATCTTGTTGCTTCATTTGCATTTTCAGAAACAGAATTTAAAGTATTAAAAATTTGATCTGAATAATCAGACATTTTATAACAAGCTATTAAACATTGAACAGCAACTCCTCTGGCTGAGTTAATACCAGTCGTTACAATATCCATAGGCTTATTATAATCTTGATCTCGATCTTTAATCACTATTTGTCTATCCGGAAAGTTGAGAGCTATAGTTTTTATTAAATTAAAAATTTCAATATCCAAATATTTCTCAGATTCTGTGTCAATATGTTTTTGAATTATTCTTAGAAGGTTAATAATTTTGTATTCATCTTCATACTTATCCATTTTAAATCTTTGCTCAATCAAAGTTTTAATGACCTTGTCTATATACTGAAATTCATAGTTGATTTCTTGTAATGCTTCAATAGCTACAAAAATATATGAAATATTGACTAAATCATCGGAAATCAATTCATAAATAAACGAAGTATATTGTTGTGGATTATCTTTTAATAGCTCTTTAAATTTATTTTTATGTCCTTCCAGCTCCGGTTTATCCCAATTGTCAAAACTACGTTGTGAACTATTTAATTTGTAAAAAGATTTCTTTAAATCATTTAGAGACATTTTTAGATAAGCAGCGGCTTTATGGGATTTATATCCAGACTTTACTTGAATACGTTGTGGCTTTTTATTAGTAATTATACCATATTTTCGCCATCCTTCTTGATATATTTTTTTGATTAAAAGATTTGATTCAATAGTTTCACAAGGTAAGAAGCTTAACAAAGTATATGTTTTTTTTAAGTAGTATGTATATACTTTTTTCTTGCTATAAAAGCTTTCGTAATTAACAGAATAAAAAGCTTTCTGAGTTCTTAAAATAACTTCAATAATATTTGATTGCTGCTGGTTGTTGAAAATAAGATAACTCCTTTCTAACAATATATGTGTATTGTATTTTAGTATTTCAGTAACATCATATTCTTTAAAGAAGTGATTAGTAGTAAATAATGTAGATATATTCTCAATATATCTTTCTTTATTCTGAATTAGAAATAATACACCAATTGCAACGATATTAGCTATATCAGACTTTAATAACTCTAGATAGAGATAGTCTAATTCTGTACTTTTAGCTTTATTAATAAAGTCGATTACATTATTGTAAATTTTTTGATGTAAATAATTACTTTCTTCTTCAGGTCTGAATAGATAAAATACAAAGTCAAACTTCAAGTTTTTATTACTTAAAGAATCTCTATTTTTATTTGTAATTAATCGTAGAACTTCTATAAAAAAAGGTATTGCTGTTACGGGATGAGTTTCATAAAGCTTTTCATAGATATTTTGGACTGCATAACCGTTTGGCATATAGTTATCACTGGAATTGGATATACTAACTTAGCTTCCAGTTAGAGTTAAGCATAAAATCTTATTTTTGACATATGAAAAAAGGAAGAAAAATTTATGATCCAG
>Ga0265293_10002663_pt1 | contig 35042 bp, 29 predicted proteins | sample Munlanlewell138R_FD_192505 | JGI IMG/M metagenome (GOLD analysis project Ga0265293, IMG submission 192505) | Leachate microbial communities from a municipal landfill in Southern Ontario, Canada - Leachate well 138R | ecosystem: Engineered > Solid waste > Landfill > Unclassified | place: Canada... | reverse complement strand
CTTTTGCTTTAAATTCAGATCTGAATTCTCTTCTTCCTTTTTTACTCATAATCTTTTCCTCCATATATTTTATTATACATGGATTTATAAATTAAGACTATGGTCCTATTTCTTCAGCCATTATAAAAAATTCAATTTTCTTTATTCAAACATTAGAAAATTTAGAATTAATATTAACAAAAAAGTAGCATAAAATTATAAAAAAAGAGGGTAATTTATGGTTAATAATTTTCTTTTAAAAGAAAAGCATGAACTTATTGAAAAAATTGAAAAACTTATAAAAACAATTGATAACCTACATAATGATGAACTTTTTAATAAAGTTAAAAAAAACTGTCTTTATATAAATGATTTTGTTAATGAATTTTTAGTAAAAAAAGATATTTTGATTATTTCTGATATTGAGCAAGAACTTGATAGAATATTAAATAGCTTTAAGATTTTTTATATGAATAACTCTGTAGATTCTGATAAATACGAAGAAATCCTAACAACTATCGATAAAATAAAAAATATAATCAAATGACGAACTGTGGCTGGAGTCACAATTAAAAATTAAAAATTAAGAATGAAGAATTATAAAAGCAAAAAAGCCATTTCACACAAAAATGTTCACTGAACATTTTAATTCGCTGATTTAAAAATTACAACTTTAGTTGCGTCCGCAACTAATTAATGTTAATATAACTCCCATGACAAAAATTATCGGTAAATATATTTCAATTATTTCAAGGAATAAAAAAGCATATTTCAAAAAACATCTTGCTCATCTTGATATAGGTGAAGGTCAATATATTATACTAATACAACTTTTTAAAAACTCAACTCTTACTCAAGAACAACTTGCTGAAATTCTTGTTGCAAATAAAGCTACAATAACTAGAGCTCTTCAATGTCTTAATAAAAAAGGTTTTGTTAATGTTAAAAAGAATGTTGTTGATAGAAGAGAAAACATAATAACTTTAACAGAAAAAGCTTATTCTATAAAAGATGAATTTTATTCAATTATTAGAAATTGGAATAAAAAATTAATTGAAGATTTTGATGAATTAGAACAGCAGAGACTTTTTGAATTTCTTGAAAAATTAACAGATAAAGCTATTTTTATGAATAAAGGAATTTCTAAACATGGCAAAACTTGATTTAATAAATGATAATATTAATAAAACACTTGTAAAAATGACAATTCCTATGATATTTGGAATGCTAGGTTTTGTAATTTTTAATGTTACAGATACATTTTTTATATCAAGACTTGGAACAACAGAAATGGCAGCTTTAACATTTACTTTTCCGATAGTTTTTATAATTGGAAGTATGGCAATGGGATTAGGTCAGGGAACATCTGTTCTTATATCAAGAGCTTATGGAAGTGGAGATCACGAAAAAGCAACAAGATATGCTACTGATTCTTTAATTCTTGGTCTTATGATTGTTGCTGTTCTTGCTATAGCAGGTTTTTTTACTATTGATTCACTTTTTACATTTATGGGTGCAACACCTGAAATGCTTGTGCATATTAAAGCATACATGCAAGTATGGTATTCATGTGTTTTTTTTGTAATAATTCCTATGATGGGTAATGCTGCTTTGAGAGCTACAGGTGATACAAAAACTCCTGGTATAATAATGAGTGTTTCAGCTATAACAAATATAATTCTTGATCCGATTTTTATTTTTGGTTATGGTTTTATTCCTGCAATGGGGGTTAGAGGAGCTGCTATTGCTACTGTTTTGGCTAGAACTCTTACAGTTATTGTATCTTTATATATGCTTATTGTTAGAGAAAAATTAATTAAATTAAAAAAAGAAGGCATAAGTGAAAGAATTAGATGTATGAAAGAAATTTTAAAAATTGGAACACCAGTAGCTTTTGCAAGAAGCATGAATCCTGTTGGTGTTGCTATTATTACAAATATTATGTCAAGATATGGAGATAAAGCAGTTGCAGCATTTGGAGTTTCTTCAAGAATAGAGTTTCTTGCTTTGTGTATAACAATATCTCTTGCAAATATTATGGGTCCATTTGTTGGTCAGAATATTGGAGCTAAAAAGAAAAGTAGAGTTAGAGATAGTATTATAAGTGCTAATATATTTTCTGTGATATTGGGATTTGTATTTGCTTTGTTATTTTATGTTTTTGGTGAGAATATTGCAGGTATATTTAATAAAGATAAAGAAGTTGTTAAATATATAGTGATGTATTTAACTATTGTACCAATTTCATATAGTATTGCTGGAACTATTATGATATCAAATTCTGTTTTAAATGTATTTAAAAAATCTGTACAAGCATCGGCACTTTCGCTTACTCAAATGTTTATTCTTTATATTCCACTTGCATATTTTTTATCAGGAATTTTTAATGTTAAAGGTATTTTTATTGCACTTGCATTAACTTTTATTATTTCAGGAATTGCAGGGCTTTTATTTGTCAAAAAATATTATTTAAAACTGTCAGAAATTTGACACTATAAAAGCAATTTGGGAAATATAATAAAACCGTGAGATAGTGAAGTGGTGAAATAGTGAAGTAGGAAAAGCACTAAATCCACTTCGCTAATTCACCAAAAAATGTTCGGTGAACATTTTGATTCGCTATTTCGCTGATTTAAAGGTTGTCATCCCAGTATGATTTTGAGCCGGGATCTGCTTTGTTTTTGCTTTACTAATTTTTACTTGATTTTATAAATGGTATGATATTTGCATTAAAGGTTATAATAAAAACAAAAGATACAGGAGGTTTTTTTTGAAGAAGATAATTATTGTTTTGGTTTTTTTATCATTGTTTATTCTTCAAGGTTCTGCTGAAATACTTACTTTACAGCAATGCATTGAGAATGCACTCGAAAACGATTCATCAATTATTCAGGAAAAATTAAGAATTGAAGCTTTGGAATTAAAAATAAAGCAGATTAAGACTAATTTTTTGCCAGATGCAACATTATCACAGGGAATTTCTTATTCTGATACTTCAGGTAAAGAGAGTTATTCCACAAGACTTGGTGTTAATTACACTATTAATGATGGTGGATTAAGAAATAATGAGCTTGATATTGCTAAACTTAATGTTGAAAGAGAAAAACAGGAATATAATAGACTTAAAAATAATATTATTTTTAATATTAGTGAACTTTATTATAGAATTCAGCAAAAAAAACAAGGAATTGATCTTCAAAATACAATTCTTGAGAGAAGAAAAAAAGACCTTATTTTGATAAGACTAAAATATCATGCAGGTAAAGAAAGTCTTCAGGCAGTTAATGAATCTGAAACATCGTTTAAAGAAGCTGAATATAGAAAATTAAAAGAAGAAAGAGAACTTGGTAATATTTATTTTGAGATTAATACTGCAATGGGTAAAGATCTTAATTATAAATTTGATGTGTTTGAAGAAAAAATTAGTTTTACTCCTTTTAATTCAGATGATATTTTAAATTTATCAATCGAAAATAGACCTGAAATTCAAAAACTTTTAATTTCAGAAAATATAAATTTATTAAATAAAAAAAATATATATGCAAATTATAAACCAAAATTATCAGCTTCAATGAGTGAAAGTCTTGGTGGAAAAGAAATTTTCAAAAATGATTCTTTTAGTGCATCACTTTCTTTAAGTTATAAGCTATACGATGGAGGTAAAAAAAATATTCTTCTTGAAGAATCAGCAAATTCTGTGAAAGCAACTGAAAATGAAATAAAAAAACTTAAAGATGATATTGTAATTGAAGTTTTTAATGCTTTAAAAAATTATGAATTAGCTTATGCGAAATATCAAATTGATGAACTTATACTTAAAGCCAAAAAAGACATTTATCTTCTAACAAAGTTAAAATATGAACAGGGTAGTGAAACTTATTTTGTATTTCAAAATAAAGAAAACGACCTTTCGCAAGCAGAGTATAATCATGTAAGTTCGCTTTATAATTTTAGAACAAGTTTATTGACACTTCAAAAAGTCGCAGGAGGAAAATTATGAAAAAAGTCATAACAACGCTAATAATTTTATTGGTAATAGCAGGTATATATTTTGGTTTTATTAAAAAATCAAATTCAGGAAAAACTACAACTACATATAAATATGGTGATGTTAAAAAAGGTTCAATTGAAGTAAAAATCCTTGCAACAGGTTCAATTAAACCTTTTAATCAAGTAGGTATAAAAGCAACTTCAAGAGGTAGAATTGAAGAAGTTTTTGTTCAGGAAGGTGATTTTGTAGAAGTAGGAACAGTTCTTGCAACAATTTCAAGTGAAGATAGAAATGCTATATTAGATGCAGCAATTTCTCAGATGAAACTTGCAAAAGAAAGTAAAGATAAAAATGCAATAAAAGAAGCAGATATAGCTTATAATGTTGCGATTTCTGCATATAAGCCGGTTTTTCTTATTAGTACAATAAAAGGTGAAATTATAAATCGTGATTGCGAGCCTGGTCAAAATGTTGATTTATCAAATATACTTTTTGTTCTTTCAGATAAACTTGTTGCAAGAGTAGATGTTGATGAAGTTGATATTGCAAAAATGAAAAATGGTCTTAAAGCTTATATATATTTAGATTCATATCCTGATGAAATAATAAATGGGAAAATATCCAAAATTTCCAGAGAAGGAAAGACTATTTCTGATGTAGTTTTATATGAAATAATGATTGATCCTGAAAGAATTCCAACAAAATGGGCTTCTGGAATGACTGCAAACATTGAGTTTGTAACGCAAAGTAAACAAGATGTTATTATTTGTCCAAAAAGTGCTTTAAAAGAAGAAAACAAAAAATCTTATGTTTTAGTTAAAAAATCTCTTAATGGAAAAGGTCAAAAAGATAGAGAAATTCGTAAAAAAGATAAAGAAAATATAAAAAAAGATAAAGAAAAAGTTAAAAATACTAATGGTGCTATTAACAATGAAACTGAAAAAAGATTTGTTGAAAGAGGAATAGATGATGGTAGAAATGTTGAAATAATAAGCGGTCTTGAAATTGATGAAAAAGTAGTTACTGAAATAACAGAAATATCCAATGAGAAAAATGCTAATAGTCTTTTTGGCAGACCTGGAAATAGAAAGAAGTAGAATGAGAAATTAAGGAGTTTTTATGATAAGACTTGAGAATATATCAAAAATTTATAAAATGGGTAATCTTGAACTAAAAGCTTTAGATGATGTTACACTTGAAATAAAAAAAGGTGAGTTTATTGCAATTATGGGACCTTCTGGTTCTGGTAAATCCACTCTCATGAATATTATTGGATTTTTAGATACAACTACTCACGGGAATTATTATCTTGAAGAAACTGATATAACTAAATTTTCAGACAATGATCTTGCATCAATAAGAAACTCAAGAATAGGATTTATATTCCAGTCATTTAATCTTCTTAATAATTTAACAGCATCAGGTAATGTTGAACTTCCGCTTGTATATTCAGGTAAAAAAAACAGAAAGAAATTAGCAGATGATTGCCTTGAAAGTGTTGGTCTTGAATATAGAACTCATCATAGACCTAAAGAATTATCTGGTGGACAACAGCAAAGAGTTGCAATAGCAAGAGCTCTTGCAAATGATCCTTCAATAATCATGGCAGATGAACCTACTGGAGCATTAGATTCTAAGACTGGTGTTGAAATAATGGCTCTTCTTCGAGAGTTAAATAATAAAGGAATTACTGTAATTATTGTAACTCATGATAGTAATGTAGCTTCTTTCGCCGATAGAATAGTTCATTTAAAAGATGGTAAAATTGTTGAAGATATTAGAAAAGTTGAAGAAAAAAATATAAATCAAGTTGAAAAAGAAAATAAAAAAAAGATAAAGAAGAATTTTTTCAAAAATTTATTTTTAAGCCCTCAAGAACTTCTTGAGAGTTTTATAATGGCGATTTATTCAATTGTTACAAATAAACTCAGAACATTTCTAACAATGCTTGGTGTAATAATCGGAGTTGCATCTGTAATTGGTATGACAGCTATCGGAATGGGTGCTCAAATGCAGGTTACAGAAAACATTGCCTCAAGAGGAGCAAATCTTCTAACTATAATGCCGGGTGCAAGCTCAAGAGGTCCGGTTAGAACCTCTTCGGGTAAGATGAATTTAAAATACGAAGATGGACTTGAACTTGAAAAACTTACAGATTTTATTAAAGCTGTAGATTCATCTGTAAGTAGAAATTATCAGGTGATATTTGGGAATAAAAATTATAATTCAAGAGTTCAGGGAGGTACATCAAAATTCCCTGAAGTTAATAATTTTGAGGTTGAAACAGGTTCATTTTTTACAGAATCTGATAATAAAGCTAAAAGAAGAGTTTGTGTAATTGGTCAAACTATAAAAAAAGAACTTTTTGAAGATATTGATCCTATTGGACAGTATTTAAAAATTAAAAAGCAGAGTTTTCAGGTTGTAGGAGTATTAAAAGGTAAAGGTTCAAGTGGTTGGAGAGATGAAGATGAAATAATTGTAGCTCCAATACTAACAGTACAAAGAAGACTTATGGGAATTGATTATGTAACTAATATAAATGTTTCTTTATTTACTTCAGACCAATCAGCAGAAGCTGAAAAAGTAATTAATGCAAAACTCAGAGAACTGCATCAAATTCGGCCAAAAGATGAAAATGATTTTACAATAAGATCTCAAGCTGAAATAATCGAACAAGTTAATGAATCAATGCAATCATTTACTTTTTTACTTGCAGGAATAGCTGTTGTTTCTTTAGTAGTTGGCGGAATCGGTATTATGAATATAATGCTTGTATCGGTAACTGAAAGAACAAGAGAAATTGGTATTAGAAAAGCTATTGGAGCTCGTAAACTTGATATATTATCACAGTTTTTAATTGAAGCAGTTTTAGTTTCAGTAACAGGTGGTATAATTGGAATTGCAACAGGTTATGGAATTAGTGAGCTTGTTAAAAAACTCACAGGACTTCCGACTGTTGTTAGTTATGATTCAGTAATAGTATCATTTTTATTTGCAATGTTTGTTGGATTATTCTTTGGATTTTACCCAGCAAGAAAAGCAAGCAAACTCAATCCAATAGATGCATTAAGATATGAATAAATAAAGAATTAATATAAAAATCAGCGAAATGGTGAAATGGTGAAAGGGTGAGATAGGAAAAGCAGTAAATCCACTTCACTAATTTGCCAAAAAATGTTCATTGAACATTTTGATTCACTATTTCGCCGATTTAAAGTTTGTCTTCCATGTAAAATTCCCTCTTACGATGTTCGACCTTGCAATACTTCCGTATATTGCACACTTCGTAACGGTCTCCATAGTTCCTTTAAATTAATTTTCTTTGCCTTTCTTAGAAACCTTAAAATCCATTTCACTAATTCACTATTTCGCAGATTTTTAATTATTAATTGTTTCAAAAGATTTGTCATTTCGGATTAGTTCATGAATCCATTGTTTAGATTTATTAATTCCTATTCCATATTCCTTGACTATTTAAAAAAATGAGTTACAATTAAATTATGCAAAATAAAAAAAGTGCATAAATATAAAATTATGCAAAAGGATTTTTATGAAACTCAAAAACATTGCAGAAGTTAGAACTGGTCTAACAATGCTTAGGAAAAAGGCTGAAAGATTTTCTGAAGATATATATAAATATAATCAACTTAATCTTAAATGTCTTGACGGAGAAGGTAATTTTTATATAGAAAATATAGATATTTTTGAATCTCAAGAAAAACTCGACAAAAAATATTTTACCGCAAAAGATGATATTATAGTAAGATTAAGAGAACCTGTTTCAGCTACTTTGATTAATGAAACAAGCAAAAACCTCTTAATTCCTTCATATTTTGCGATTATAAGGATAAAAGATAATCAAAAATTCAAACCTGAATATATTGAAGCGAATATAAATTCAAGTTTAGGTAAAAGGTTTTTTGCTAAATTTATAAATATGAGCGGAATATCAATTTTAAAATCATATTTTTTAAAAGATTTTGAAATATTAAATACTACATTAAAAAAACAAGAAACATTCATTAAAATATTAAAACTCAAAAAAAGAGAATTCCAGCTTATTGAAGGATTAAAAACTGAAAGAGAAAAATTTTACAAATATATAGAAAATAAAATATTAAACGGAGAAGGTTATGAAAACTAATCAAGATACAATAAACAAGATTATATGGAAAGCATGTGATACTTTTAGAGGTACAATGAATTCCTCAGCTTATATGGATTACATTCTTACAATGTTATTTGTTAAGTATTTATCAGATTTTTACAAAGAAAAAGTTGAAGTACTTACCGAAAAATATCAAGGCAATCAAAAAAAGATTAAAAAAAGTCTTCAAAATGAAAAATTTATACTCAATGACTATTGTACATTCGACTATCTTTTTAAAAACAAAGAAACAACTAATATAGGTGAAACAATCAATGTTGCTTTAGCTAAAATCGAAGAAGACAACAAAATAAAACTCGAAGGAGTATTTAGGAATATTGATTTCAACAATTCAAAAGTTCTAGGAAATACAAAAGAAAGAAATTCAATACTAAAACATCTTTTAGAAGATTTTAACGATAAAGAACTTGATTTAAGACCATCAAAACTTGCAAGTAATGATGTTATTGGCGATTCTTATGAATATCTTATATCAAATTTTGCTTCAGATGCTGGTAAAAAAGGAGGAGAATTCTTTACTCCTGCCAATGTTTCAACACTACTAGCTAAACTTGTTGAAGCCAAAAAAGGTGATAGAATTTATGATCCAGCCTGTGGTTCAGGTTCATTGCTTATAAAAGCAGCAAGAGAAATAGGTTCACACGAATTTCAAATTTATGGTCAAGAAAAAAATGGTCAAACACATTCGCTAGCTCTAATGAATATGTTCCTTCATAACATAAATGATGCAAAGATAGCATGGGGAGATACACTTAGAAATCCATTACACAAAGAAAATGATATGTTAGCAACTTTTGATACAGTTGTCGCAAATCCACCATTCAGTTTAGATAAATGGGGTCAAGAAGAACTTACTGATGACAAATTTGGACGATTTGACATGGGAATTCCACCAAAATCCAAAGGAGATTATGCTTTTATATTACACATGCTTGCTTCAGCAAATCCAGAAGGAACTGTTGGAGTTATTTTACCACACGGAGTATTATTTAGAGGAGCAAGTGAAGGTAAAATAAGAACGCAGATTATTCAAAAATATAATTATCTACATGCAGTAATTGGACTTCCAGCAAATCTATTCTTTGGAACAAGTATCCCAGCTTGCATACTAATTTTCAAAAAGAACAGAAAAACTCAAGATGTATTATTTATAGATGCAAGCTCTGAATTTGAAAAAGTTAAAAATCAGAATGTTTTACGAGACATAGATGTTCAAAAAATTTTACATACATACAAAGAAAGAGAAGTAATTAACAAATATTCATACATAGCAACTAGGCAAGAGATTGAAGAAAATGATTATAACCTTAACATCCCAAGATATGTAGATACTTTTGAAGAAGAAGAGCCAATTGATATGCCAAAAGTAAAAGAAAACATAAATAAGATTGAAACTGAATTAGAAAGTATAAAACATGAAATGAATAAATACCTCGATGAACTTGGGCTATAGAACAATAAAAAACATTTGTTTATCAGGAGACTTTTTATGAATAATATAAATAACGGAAAAAAAAAATTAATTAGAAACAGTACTGCTGAATTTCTTATTTTTACATCGCAGGCGGGCGAAAAAAGCATTGAAGTACGATTTGAGGATGATACTGTGTGGTTGACACAGAAAATGCTTGCAAATCTTTTTAATGTCAGTGTGCCTACCATTAATGAACATCTGAAAAATATTTTTAAAAGCGGGGAGCTTAGAGAAGATTCAGTTATTAGGAAATTCCTAATAACTGCAAGGGATGGTAAAAAATATAATACAAAATTTTATAATCTTGATGCTATTATCTCAATCGGATACAGAGTTAATTCAATAAGAGCAACACAATTTAGGCAATGGGCAACAAAAGTATTAAGTGAATTCTCAATAAAAGGGTTTGTAATTGATAAGGAAAGGATGGAGAATGGTACTTTTCTTAATGAGGATTATTTTGAAAAAATCCTTGAAGAAATCAGAGAAATAAGATTAAGCGAGAGAAGATTTTATCAGAAAATCACAGATATATATTCAACAAGTATGGATTATAATATCGATTCTCCAACAACCAGAGAATTTTTTGCAAAAGTTCAGAATAAATTACATTATGCAATTCATGGTCATACTGCTGCCGAACTTATTGTAGAAAGATCAGATTCAACTAAAAAAAACATGGGTTTGACTTCATGGAAAAACTCGCCTAGTGGGAAGATATTAAAATCGGATGTAATTATAGCCAAAAATTATTTGAATAAAAATGAAATAGATTCATTAGGAAAAATAGTAAACTCTTATCTGGATTTAGCAGAAGATAGGGCAAACAGAAAAATTCCTATGACAATGGAAGATTGGGCAAAACAGCTAGATAAATTCATAGATTTTATTGATAGAGAAATATTAGATAATTCCGGTAAAATCAAATCTGAATTTGCTAAAAAACATGCTGAAAGCGAATTTGAAAAATATAGAATAACTCAGGATAGATTATTTAAATCGGATTTTGACAGAATGATAAAAAAAGCCTTAAAAGAGGATAAAGATGGAGAATAACAAATATAAAGAAGATATTCCGAACGGATATAAATTTGTAAAAGGAATAGGAGTAATCCCGGAAGACTGGGAAGTAAAAAACTTAAAGGAAATATGTAAAATAATAACGGGTAAAACACCCTCAACTTATGTTTCAGAAAATTACGGTGGTTATTTGCCTTTCGTTACTCCTGTTGACTTATCAGAAAATAAAAATGTTAAAATTTCTGAAAGATATATATCAGAGCGAGGATTAAAAGAATCAAAACTCATTCCAAAATACTCAGTTTTAGTAACCTGTATTGGCTCAACAATTGGGAAATTAGGTTTTAATATCATAGATGTAGCTATTAATCAACAAATTAATGCTATATTGCCTTTTAAATATATAAATAATGAATATATTTTTTATTTTTTAAAAAAAATATCAGGAAGAATAAAAAATATAGCTTGTAATCAAGCTGTTCCTATAATTAATAAAACCGAATTAGGAAAGTTTAACATTAGTTTACCATTTTTGCATGAACAAAATAGAATTGCTGAATGTTTATCTTTATTAGATAAACAAATAGAAATGGAAGAAAATATATTAAATAAATTTATAATACAAAAGAAAGGTTTAATGCAAAATCTCCTTGTCGGCAAAATAAGATTTCCAGAATTTAGAAAATAAAACCTGTAGACTGCATTTAATATAAAATTAAAAATTGTTGACAAGATTAAAAAAATTATAATATAAACAGGAGTGTATATATGAGATTATCAGGAAGAAAACATCAGAATCCTGCAATTATTGTAGGACATTTACAACATAGTGAGATAATACCATATTCATATTTTAGAAATGTTCTCGAAGGTTATAAAAATCTGTTGTTAAATTAAAATTATATGTTAAAAATAACTAGGAGCTATAGATGACAAATCCTTCAACCAGTGAAAACAGTATTCAAAAAGATATATTAAAGCTTTTACAAAGCTGTGGTTATAAGTATATAAGTCCTGATGATATGCAACATTATAGAAATTCTTATAGAAATGTTATTTTAGAAGATGTTCTTTTGGATACTCTTAAAAGAATTAATAGTTTTGAGTATAAAGGTGATGTATATGATTTTTCTGATGCTAATTTAAAGCAAGCTGTGAGAGATTTGGATGTCCCACTAGTTGAAGGACTTATCTCTGTTAATGAAATGATATATGATAGGCTTGTTCTTGGCGAAACTTACGAAGAAACTTTGATTGATGGTTCAAAAAGTAGTTTTTCTTTGAAATATATTGATTTTGATGATTTTTCTAATAATGTATTTCATGTTACAGAAGAGTTTATTGTGGAAAAAGCTGTTGAGGTGAATAGAGAAAGGACTAAGAGAGCTGATATTGTTCTTTTTGTTAATGGAATTCCTCTTGGAGTTATTGAACTTAAAAAATCTTCTGTAAAGATGAAAAAAGGTATTGAACAGATAATATATTATCAGAAAGATGAGAATATACCTTTATTTTTTAGATATATTCAGATTACATTAGCTGGTAATACTTCTATGGCAAGATATGGTACTGCTGGAACTCCTGCAAATTTTTATAATGTCTGGAATGAGGAAGAGTTTAAAGAAGATGACTATAAATGTCATGTAGAGGGTAGAGATGTAACTTTTCTTGATAAAACTGTTTTTTCAGTATTTTATCCTGAAAGATTTCTTGAGATTATGCTTAATTATATAATTTTTGATAAAAATGTTAAAAAAATCGCTAGATATCAGCAATTTTTTGCAATTAGAAGGATATTAGAAAATATTGTTTGTTTTGATAATACTGGTAGAAGAAAAGGTGGTCTTGTCTGGCATACACAAGGTTCAGGTAAATCTTTAACAATGGTTATGCTTGCAAAAAAATTGAAGAATACTGTTAATAATTCACGGATTGTTGTTGTTACTGATAGAATTAATCTTGATAAGCAGATTAAGAGAACTTTTCAGCATTCTGGTTTTGAAGTTAAAAGAGCTAATACTGGTTCAAAACTTGCTGAGTATATTGAGTCTTCAAATAGTGAGATAATTACTACTGTTATTAATAAATTTGAGAGTGTTGTTAAGAGTAATATTAAAACAAAAAATCCTAATATATTTATTCTTGTTGATGAAAGTCATAGAACTCAGTATGGTACTTTAGCTTCAAGGATGAGGAATGTTTTTCCATCTGCTTGTTATATTGGGTTTACTGGTACTCCAATTATGAGAGTTGATAAGAATTCAGCTCAGAGATTTGGTGGGATAATTCATAAATATACTATTGATAAAGCTGTTGCTGATAAAGCTGTTCTTCCTCTTTTATATGAAGGTAGAATTGTTGATCAGGATATATTTAATAATAGTAGTATGGATAGGAAGTTTGATTTTATAACTAGAAATCTTAATGATGATGAGAAAGCTGATCTTAAAAAAAAGTGGGCTAAGCTTCAGAATATAACTGCTTCAGAAGAAAGATTAGAGGTTGTTGCTCTTGATATTAATCGACATTTTGTTAATAATTGGAAAAATACTGGTATTAAAGCAATGCTTACAACTAATAGTAAATATGAAGCTATTAAATATCATAATATTTTTGAAAAACTTGATGAGGTTAAAACTGCTTATGTTATTTCTCCTCCAGAGGTTAAAGAAGGTCATGATTCTTTGGATAATGAGAATAGATTGTTTGTTCAGAATGAATGGTCTAAATTGATGAATTTATATAATAATGTTGAGGATTATGAAAAAACAGTTATAGATAACTTTGTAAATGGTGATGGTTCTGATGATAATGATATAGATATTCTTATTGTTGTTGATAAACTTCTTACAGGTTTTGATGCTCCTAGAGCAGGTATTCTTTATATTGATAAAGATATGCAGGATTATAGACTTCTTCAAGCTATTGCAAGAGTTAATAGACTTTATCCGGGTAAAGATTATGGATATATTCTTGATTATAGAGGTCTTCTTGGTAATTTAGATAAAGCTTTAACAGTTTATAGTGCTTTGTCGGGTTTTGAAGAAGAGGATATTGTTAATACTGTTTTTGATATTAATCAGGAGATTGTTAAATTAAAGGGAAATCTTATAAAACTCCATGATATATTTGATAATGTTGAGTATAAAAGTGATCTTGAAAGTTATTTAAATTTTCTTGAAGATGATAAAATAAGAAAGGATTTTTATAAAAAACTTAAAGATTATGCTAAGAAACTTAAAATATGTTTAAGTTGTGAAGGTTTCTTTGATAAAACTGAAGAAAAAGACATTAAAAATTATAATAATGAAGTTAAATTCTTTAATGAACTTAGAAAAGCTTCAAGAATAAGATTTAGAGAAGCTATTGATTTTTCGGAGTTTGAACCAGAGATGAGAAAATTGCTTGATACATATATTGCAGCTGGTGAAGTTAATCAGCTTACTAAGATTGTTAATATATTTGAAAAGGATTTTGATAGTGAGATTGAAAGGATTAATGGTAAAAAATCTAAAGCTGATACTATTAAGAATGCAATTGTTAAAGTTGTTTCTGAAAAAATGGAAGAAAACCCTGATTATTATGGTAAGATATCTGATAGAATTAAAAGAATAATCTCTGATTATAAAGTAAAAAGAATTTCTGAGGAAATGTATCTTGATAGTATGAAAGAAGTTATGGTTAATTTAAGAGAAAAAGATGAAAATAAAGGGATTTATCCTAAAAAAATATCTGAAAATAAATTAAGCATGGTTTTGTATGATAATACTTATGATTATTTAATTGATTATGTTAAAGAAAATAATTCAACTCAAAAAGATGAGAGTGTTAATAATCTTATACATGATATAAGCAAAACTTTTGAGCATTATAAATATAAACCTGATTGGAAAAACAATTTAGATGTTCATAAAGAGATTGATCAAAAACTTTATGATAAAATATGGGATTTTGAAAAAAAATTTAATGTTGAGATTGATGCTGATAAAATTATTGAAAAAATAAAAAAGATTGCTATTAACAGAGATGATGTATGATTGATTATAAGATTGATATTGTTTATAAAAAAGTTAAATATATTAACATAAAGGTAAAACCTGATATGAGGGTTATTCTTACTGCTCCTTTTAAAGTTGATTCTAATAGGGTTAATAAATTCATTTTTAAAAAAAATTTGTGGATTAAGGAAAAACTTGCGTGGTTTAAAGAGAATTCTCCAGTTAAAACTGTTAAAAATTATGTTTCGGGTGAAAGTTTTGAATATTTGGGTAAAAATTATAGGCTTAAAGTTATTAAAGATAATATAGAAGATGTTAAGCTTATTAATGGTTATCTTACTATATTTACTCTTAAAATTGATGATAGAATTTATAAGGAAAGTCTTGTTTATAAATGGTATTATGAGCATGCTAAAATAATTTTTAATGATTTGCTTGTTTATTGGTCTGAAAAAACAGATTTATATCCTAGCTTATTCCGTATTAAAAAAATGAAAACTCGTTGGGGATCTTGCAATACTAAGAAAAGATATATTAATTTAAATCTTGAGCTTATAAAAAAAGAAAAATATTGTATTGAATATGTTGTTCTTCATGAACTTGTTCATCTTAAACATAATCATCATCAAAAAAACTTTTATAACCATTTAGCTTTGTATATGCCTGATTGGAAAATTCGTAAACAAAAATTAAATATATGAAAAAACAAACACTAGAATAAAAAATTTAAATCAAAACCTTTTTCCAAAAAAACCGAAAACCTCTGCCTGAAAACCCCGAAAGTCTCTGGTTATATTTGACGAAAATCTCTGTATAACTATGTTTGACAAACACTATTTTCTCACATTCTCTTTAGATTATAAATGAAAAAACCTAAACTTTTTATGAAAGTAGAGTTATGTTATAATAATTAAAATAGATTTTAACTAATAAATAGGATTTAAAATAAAATGAGATATAAAAAAATCCGAAGCAAATCCGAAGCAAATCCGAAGCAAATCCGAAGCAAATCCGAAGCAAATCCGAAGCAAAAGATAATATAAAAAAATCAAAATCAGTTAGAATAGAGTGGATATTAGAGTATTTAAAAAACAATAAAGCCATAAAATCCTTAACAATAGAAAAACAATTTAATATACACAGAGATACAGCAATATCAGATTTGAAGAAAATAGAAGATAAAATCGAGAAAAAAGGAGCAGGAAGCAACATCTGGTATGAACTAAAACAAAAATAAAAGAAAACTGCATTTTTCAACAGCCTCCCAAGGTCCGACCCCCAATGTTGACCTGATAAACCTAATGTAAGAAATCAGCGATATTTGCTTAGTAAAAAAAATTTAGAGCTATTTAAAAAAATATAAAAAAGATCAGGATGCCGATTATGACATCCTGTTTAATTGAATAAATCAATGTTGGTATATTCAAGCTGTTAAAAAAATTCTAAAATTATCTGAAACTATCTATAAGATTATTGAGTTTTGCGACATCTCTCTTTCTTTCAGTCAGTGCAATGTCATTATCATCGGTATAGAAATTATCTTTTTTTCTGAAAACTGTCATATCTTTTTTGTATAATATTCCTAGAGCTAATTTTTGCTTATCTCTGGATATTGAGAATGCTTTTTCTATATCAGATTCATCGTGATTGTCTAACCAATATGTGTTTTCTTTATACCATGCAATATTGTTATGTTTATTAAAAGTCACACAAGGATGTAGAAAATCTATTAGAGCATAACCTGAGTATTCTATAGCTTGTTTAAGAACTTCAGCACTTTTTTCTGTATCTGTGGTGCATACTCGTGCAACAAAACCTGCACCATTGGAAAGAGCTGTTCCTATTGGATCAAAAGGTTCAATAAAATAACCATTTACCTGCACGGTGGTTTTAACTCCTTTCATTGTTGTGGGAGATCCCTGTCCTTTTGTAAGTCCATATACCATATTATTATGTACAATATTGGTTATATCTGGATTTCTTCTTATTGTATGTAAAAAATGATTACCTCCTTCACCATAGGTGCAACCATCACCTGATTCTGCTATTACAGTAAGTTTTGGATTGACTGCTTTGACTGCTGTAGCAACTGGCAGACTTCTGCCATGGAGTCCATTGAAATAATTGCAATTAATATATTGAGGCATCTTTGCAGCCTGTCCTATACCAGAACATATCACAACCTGTTCAGGAGTTAAACCTAAGTTTTTCAATGTTTCTATTAGAGTTTTTCTTATCATAAAATTTCCACAACCTGGACACCATGCAATATCTATTTTTCTTTCCATTTCGAATATATTACTCATCATTGCCTCCTTTCAAAATCTGATTTAAAAATTCCGTTGTATCTTCAAGACAGAAGGGAAGACCATCAAATCTGAGTACTTTTTTGTAAATATCTATATCGAAATTTTTTTTGAGAAGTTCTCCAAACTGTCCTGTGTAATTATTTTCTAAAATTATTATTCTTTCAGCATTTTTTAGATAATTATATGCTTCATCTGGAATAGGATAAACCTGAGAAAAATGAAGTGCTGATAAATCTGAATTTTCTGAGTTTTCAATAAGTTCTTTTGCCAGACCATAATTTGAACCCCAGCAAACAATAAGATCTTTATAATCTTCTTTACCTATAAGTTCTGGTGGAATTGAAAAACCTTTCATATCTTTAAGTTTATTCATTCTTTTTTCAACCTGAGCAATTCTTACACTAAAATCTTCTGTTATCTCACCATATTCAGTATGTTCATCGCTATCAACACGTACAAGTCCTTTTCCATACCCGGGTAATTTTCTTTCAGATATACCATCTTCGGATATCTTGTATCGTTTATAATCTTCTTTGCTATCAGTAATGTATTTTCTGTTATCTATATTAATGTCCCTATTACTGATATTTTGTTCTGTAAAAGTCGAATCAACAAGAAATTGATCTGTAAGTATTATTACAGGTACCTGAAATTTATCTGCGATATCAAAAGCTTTTGAAGCTATTTCAAAACATTGTGAAGCATTACCTGGTGAGAGTATTACTCTTGGAAAATCACCATGTCCACCGTAAAGAACAAGATTAAGATCTCCCTGTTCTGTTCTCGTAGGCAATCCAGTTCCTGGACCGGGTCTCTGTGATACATGTATTACACATGGTGTTTCGGTTATGCCTGAAAGACTGAGCCCTTCTTCCATGAGAGCAAATCCTCCACCTGATGTTGTTATTAATGCTCTTGCACCAGCATACCATGCTCCAAGAGACATATTTATTGCACTGATTTCATCTTCTGCCTGTTCTACAAAAACTCCGTGTTCTTTTCCGTGTTCTGCAAGAAAAATAAGTACTCCAGTTGATGGTGACATTGGATAACTTGATATAAAGTCGCATCCACCAGCAAGAGCACCAAGTCCTAATGCTTGTGAACCATTCAGAGTATAGTTGTTTTTATGGGAAGTTTTTATTAGTTCAGATATATTTAAATTTTCTGATTTATTCTCACATGAGGAATACCCATTGAGAAAAGCCTTTCTATTCTTTTCGGGAGATTTTTCAGCAAATATATTTTCAACAACTTTTAAACATATATCTTTATCAAAGTTGAGGTAACTGCAAATATAACCACAGACAGCTGTATTTGAAAAAAGTTTCTCCTCAACATCTCCTTTAAGATTTTCAATATCAAGACTTACCATATTATTATAAGTTTTTTTAGTTTTTTCTTTGTCACTATCGTAAAAAATCATAGTTTTATCAGAAATCCTTTTATCAAGACGATTAATTCCGCCTTTTTTAAGTGAGAAAAGCAAATCAGGAGTTTTTATATAAGCACTTTTGGGTGAGTCTGATATTCTGATAAGGAGTGAATTTAGTCCGCCACGAATACGTGACATTATCTCTTTTGAGGAAAAAGTAAACAATCCGCTATTTTTTACTGCATCAGATAGTATTTTTTCTATTGTTTCTATACCCTGTCCAGCTGCTCCTGAAAGCATTATATTAATAGTCTTACTCTTTTTTTTTATCATTATTACCTCCTGTTATTTTATTTATTATTAATTATAACAAATCTTATAGATATTTTCATATTAAATTTATTTAAATAGTTTAAGTGAAAGTAAAGTCTTTTGTCACCGAAAAAAAGGTAGGATTAGTATATATTTGTGAATACAGTTAACATTTGTACGGGATGACAGTGTTAATGGAGCAATTAAAAATTAATAATTAATAATTAATAATTAAAAATTGATAATATAAAGTAAGGAGAAATTTTTTGAATAATGAAATCAAAGAAAATTAATTAAGAGGAACTATGGAGACTGTTACGAAGTATGCAATATACGGATGTATTGCAAAGGCGAACATCGTAAGAGGGAATTTTACATGGAAGTTAAATTTCATGTGGTCCGATAAATTAATATTTCTTTGATGAAATAATAGGTAATTATAAAGCTAAAGAAGATCCCGGCTCAGAATAGTACCGGGATGACAGATTTTTAATTTCCAATGTCGAATTAAAAGAAAAAGCTGTGAAGCTGTGACAGATAAAGCGTGACATGTCACTTTGTGACATTAGTGACAAAAACAAAGTCATGCTAGGATGACATTATATTGATTTTTATTTATTTAATCATAGGATTCAATTAGCAACTTGTTGCGTTAATTGTGACTTTAGTCACATTAATTGCTTTGATTTTTTATTCTGAAAAATTGAAAACTTCAAATACAAATAATTCTGCTTTTTCATTTGGGTTTTTCCATGAATCTGCGTGAATTCCAGCTTTTTGTGTGCATAATTCATTCATGAAATCTTCTTTTGAATTGAAATGTTCCCAAACTTGTGGTAAAAATAATCCGCTATTAAAACCTTTTTTGATTAGAACTCCATGTTTATTAGGTATTATTTGCTCATGTGAATCAATTTTTTGCATTGGTGATAAAATTGATATTTCAATTTTGATTTGTTTTAATTCTTCTTCTGTAACTTGTGGAAATCTTGGGTCTTCAAAAGCTGCTGCTATTGACATTTGAACTACTGCTTTTTTTAATATTGTTTGTGGCATTGTTGTTCCTATACATCCTCTTAAATTTCCGTTTTTGGTGAGAGTTACAAATACTGCTCTTTCTTTGTGTAGTTCTTCTGTTTCAAGTGTTACTTTTGGATGTTCTTTTTTTATTAAAAATGATTGTATAGAATCTCTTGCTATTTTTAAACAGAATTTTTGAATTTCTATTGGTATTGAAAAAATTTCAGGTTCTTTTTTAATATCAGCCATAAGTTCTCCAAAAAGTTTTGATTGTTATATTATAACATAGAATATTTTTTTTTGCTTTTAATTGCTTTATCTATTTTTTCTATATATTTATCATTATTGCATAGATTTGATATGAAATTTTTTATATTTATAAGTCCTATATCTTCTGAATTTATTTTACTCCATAATAATGATAAATCCACTGCTTCTTCATAAAAATCTGAGCTTGCTAAAAAATATATAGCTTTTCTTGTTATATCTGCATTAAAATATTTATTTTTTAAAATTGTATTTATTTTTTGTGTTGTTTTTTTAATTCCTGATAAATTATTTAATTTTTTATAACATATTATTGGGATTATGTATTCAGTAAAAAGGATTTCTTTTTCTTCTGGAATTATTTTTTGTTCTTTTACTAGTTTGTTAAAATAATTACAATATTTAAGACTTTCAAAATAATCTTGTTTTATTATGCTATATTCCATGAGTTTTGTATATATATCTGATTTGAAATTATGGGGAAATTCTTTTATTAACTCGTCTATTTCATTGCTGTTTATTTGTAATTTGTTTTGTGATATTGTTTTGTTTAATGCTAAAAATTTAATTACATTGTTATATGGTGAAATTTTTGTAGCAATTTTTGCACTTTGTATATTATCAAGTTTTTTAATACTTAATAAATTCTCATTATTGCATATTAGAGAATAACTGATTATATCAAATAAATTCATGTATATTCTATTGTTTTCTGATATATATTCTGTTTTTAATTGATTTGAATTATTAAATGAAAAATATTCATTTTCACATTTTACATATAAATTGTTATTTTTGATATTGTAAAACACTTTGTGATTTATATTGAGTTTTTTTAATACTGATATAAAAATAAGCATATTTTCATCTTGAGAATAGCATATTCTTTCATCGATTCCATTAAATGACTTGTTTTTTAGGCTTTTTTTAAGATTTTGACATAATAGTTCATTGCTAATTGTTTTTTTTAATTGTAAAAGTTCATTTATTGTATTTTGAGGAATATCAATTGGAAATATTATATAATCTTTATTACAATTTATATATTCAAAATACTCGATTATATCTGATTTAATAGAATTTTGAGAAAAAACTGTAAATGTATTGATTATTAAAATTAATAATATGTGAAATAAAATTTTTTTCAATTTAACATCCTTGTTTATTGAATCTTTGATTTTCTTTTATTCTCTTCTAATATCGGCTAAAAATATTTTTTCTACAGATTAATTGTGATATAATGTTTTTAGAGAAGAAGTATAAGAGCAGTATGTGATGCGTATGAGAGCGTATAAAAACGGTATGTGAAGCGTATGAGAGCGTATAAAAGCGGTATGTGAAGCGTATGAGAGTGTATAAAAGCGGTATGTGAAGCGTATGAGAGCGTATAAAAGCGGTATGTGAAGCGTATGAGAGCGTATAAGAGCGGTATGTGAAGCGTATGAGAGCGTATAAAAACGGTATAAGAGCGGTATGTGAAGCGTATGAGAGCGTATAAAAACGGTATAAGAGCGGTATGTGAAGCGTATGAGAGCGTATAAAAACGGTATAAAATCAGTAATAGATAAAGCTGTTAGATGGTGAGATAGTAAAAGCTTTAAATCTATTTCGCCAAAAAATGTTCGGTGAACATTTTGGTTCACCATTTCGCTGATTTTATAAGATCATGGAGGTATTATGAAAAAATCTTTGATTTTTAATTTATTTATAATTTGCTGCTTGTTTATTTGTGTTCAAGCTGAATCTCCGAGACAAAAACTAGAAGGTTTGAAAAATCAGACTATATCATTTAATGGTGAGATGAAAATATATAGAAATGGTAGAGAATATATTAAAAGATATAATTATTACAATGATGGTTTTGGAAAAGCTATGATAAATCTTATTTTCCCAGAAACTGAAGCTGGTGCAAAAATATTTTATAATGATGAAAATATATGGTTGTCAGAAGGTAAAGTTGTAATGAAATTTAATAATTCTGAGGCTGAAAAAGCTGTTTTTGGAAGTGATTTAACTTTTTCTGAGTTAAAAGCTTTATCTATTGAAAACGAGTATAATTACAATGAAGTTGTTGTTGAAAAAAACGCTAATTATCATATAGTTGATCTTATTAAAAAAGGTGCTAGAGGTTATTTTAGTAAAATTAGAATTTTTTATAATGTAAAAAAAGAAGCGATAGATAAGTTTGAATTTTTTGATAAACAGGGAAAAAACTATAAAACTGTTTTTTTTATGGAATATACTAATGTAAAAGGATATAATCTTCCTACTTTAAGAAAAGTTGTTAATAATCTTATACCTGGAAATTATACAGAAGTTTATTTGAGAGATATTAAAATTGGTGGAGTTCTTCAATTAAAAGAAGGTAATCTTGATAAAGTTTTTGATCTTTTAAAAAGTGGTTTATAAAAATATGGAGTTATTATGGAAAAATATTATAAGATAATTGCTAATGAATTAAATATTCAACAAAAACAAGTTGTAAATACTGCGTTTCTTTTTGATGAAGGGAATACACTTCCTTTTATTGCAAGATATAGAAAAGAAATAACTGGTAATCTTGATGAAACTTATATTAAATCAATTGGCGATAAAGTTAGTTATTTTAAAGAACTTGAAGAAAGAAAAAAGACAGTTATTCAGACAATTGAAGAATTAGGTAAAATGACTGATGATTTGAGATATTCTATTGATAATTCAATTAATAGAACTGAACTTGAAGATATTTATCTACCATATAAGCCTAAAAAAACAACAAGAGCTACAAAAGCAAAAGAAGCAGGACTTGAACCTTTATCTGATATTTTTCTTAAAGCTGATTTATTAAGTGGTGATGTAAATGCTATTGCTCAAAAATTTATTAATGTAAATAAAGGTATTGATACTGTTGAAAAAGCAATTGATGGTGCTAAAGATATTATTGCTGAAAAAGTTTCTGAAGATTTGAATATTAGAAAAATTATTAGAGAAAACATTAATAAAAAAGGACTTTTTACAAGTTTTAAGAAAAAAGGTACTGAAGATGAAAAAAATAAATTTGAAAATTATTCAGATTTTTCTCAGGATATTAGAAATATTCCTTCTCATAGAATTCATGCTATGCTTAGAGGCGAAAATGAAAAAAAATTAAATATTGATATAAATTTTGAAGAAGATTGGTTGATAAACAATATTGAAACAAAATATTGTGGTAAACAGGGTAATATTTTTGAAAATGTAATTTCTGATGCTGTGAAGGATAGTTTTAAAAGACTTGTAAGACCTTCTATGGTTAATGAATTTAAAAAACTTCTTAAAGAAAGAGCTGATATTGAATCTATATCAGTTTTTTCAAAAAATCTTAGAGCTGTTCTTATGGAATCACCTTTAGGTCAAAAAAATATTCTAGCAGTAGATCCTGGAATTCGTACTGGAGCAAAACTAGCAATATTATCTAATACTGGGGATTTTTTAAAAGGAGATGTATTATTTTGGAATAATTCATCTTTAGGTGAAGAAGTTAAATTGGTTGATATAATGAAAAAATTTGACATAAGTTATATTGCTATAGGAAATGGTACTGGTTCAAGAGAAGTTCACATGTTTATAAACAATGTTTTCAAAAAAAATAATATTAAAGCTGAAATTGTAATTGTAAATGAATCAGGTGCTTCAATATACTCAGCTTCAGATACAGCAAGAGAAGAATTTCCAGAACTTGATCTTACTTTAAGAGGTGCTATAAGTATTGGTAGAAGATTGCAAGATCCTTTGTCAGAACTTGTAAAAATAGATCCTAAAAGTATTGGAGTTGGACAGTATCAACATGATGTTGAACAATCTCTTTTAAAAAAAGAACTTGATGAAGTTGTTGTAAGTTGTGTGAATTCAGTTGGTGTAAATGCTAATACTGCAAGTCATACTCTTTTAAGATATGTTGCTGGACTTACTCAAAAAACAGCTAAAAATATTGTTAATTATCGAGAAGAAAAGGGTAGTTTTAAAACAAGAAAGGAAATTAAAAAAGTTCCTGGTATTGGTCCTAAAGCTTTTGAACAGGCGGCTGGTTTTTTAAGGGTTGTTGGTAAAAATCCTCTTGATAATACAGGAGTTCATCCTGAACATTATTATGTGGTTGAAAAAATATGTTCTTATTTAAAAAAAGATATTGAAGAAATTATTGCTAATCCTAATATTGTTGATAATGTTGATTTGAATTTATTTATTGATGATAAAACCGGTATTTTTACATTAAAAGATATAAAAGAAGAATTGAAAAAACCTGGTAGAGATCCTAGATCAAAATTTGAAAATGTTGTTTTTGATGAAAATATTAGAGAAATATCTGACTTGAAAGTTGATATGATTTTACCAGGAAAAATTACTAATATAACTAAATTTGGAGCTTTCTGTGATATTGGAGTTCATCAGGATGGTTTAATTCATATATCTGAAATATCAGATAAGTTTATAAAAGAAGCTGAAGAAGTTCTTAAAGTTGGTCAGATTGTAAAGGTAAAAGTTCTTGAAGTTGAAAAGGATAGAAAAAGAATTTCATTAAGTATAAAAAAAGCATAATAGCATTTTTTGTAAAATTATGTTATAATATAATATATACAAGATTATTTTAACGCTAAATTGGAGGTGAATTATATGGTTGACTCAATTGGTAGTTCAATGTCTTATAATGATTTATTTAGAGTAGATAAAAAAGTTCAATCTACAAATGAAAAAGTAGAGAATACAAATAATTCTGACAATAGAGAAAAAATTAAAGAAAGCGTTATGGAAGCAGCTAGTGATACAAGACTTTCACAGAATTTGAGAGGTAGATTTGATAGATATGAATCTCAAATATCAAATTATGAAGAACAGTATAATAAGTTTTCAACTCAAAAAGATTCTTATGATGATGTTGCAAAATCATTGAATAATATTTCAGAACTTCAAAAACAGTTTAATAGTGAAGATATTTCAGCAGAAGATAAATCTATTTTACAAGGTAAAGTTGATGAGGAAATTTCTAATATTAAAAAATTGTATGAAGATACTGAATTTGATGGTAAAAAACTTTTAAGAAGTGATAGAAATATGGATGAACTTTTAAATGAGGGTTTTTCTCTTGAAAATCCTGATAATGATAAATTATCATTTGTTAAAACTGAGCTAACTATGAGACAGGATGATTCTGCTAACAGAATGGATAAGTCTCAGAATTCTCTTGATAGAGTTAATCAACAGTATGATGATGCTTTAAAAGGTGCTCAGGTTGTAACAGGTACTTTTGATCCTCAAACAGCAGTCGATAATGTAAGATTTGAAATGCTTAATAATATAGGTTCTAAAAACATATCAGATTATTTTACATTATCAGCCTCAAGTGTGTTTAATTTACTTAATTGATTATAAATAAAGTTAAAGAGTGAAGTTGTGAAGTAGTGAAATGGGAAAAGTTAGAATAATAGAAAATAAAAATGTTTTAAATCCATAAAGCCGGTTATTAATCTAACCGGCTTTTTTTTATATAATATGTTCAAAACTAAAATTTTTTTAATTTCAATTAACTTCTTTTAATTTTAATAATAAAAAAACTTGTTGTTAAAAATTCATTATTTTCTTATAATTAATCTATAGTTTAAAATTTTTGGGGGTAGTATATGAGAAAAAGTATAGGAATAATTATTTTATTTTTCTTTTTGATATCATTTGTTAATGCAGCAGATCTTAATGAAAAAATCGATTTCCTTAAAGAAAAAGCTCTTGAATTAAACGGTACTGGAAGAGCTACAACAAGATTTGAGCAAGGTGATGAAGATGCAGATGATGGAGATGTAATATTTGATGTTCTTGATTATATACAAAAAATGCATAATGAATTTCCAGATGTTCTTGATGATGAAAAAGTTAATCTTCTAAATACATATATCAATGAAATGGGTAGAAAGTATAAAACATTTTCACGTTCAGGTGGAGTTGTATCAAAAGATGAATTATACGAATATCTTCTTGAAGATCTTGAAAAAATAGTTGAAGATATTATGATGGAATCTGAATACTCTGAAGAAATTTCCAGAAATATCGACATTGATTCAAACAGAAATGCTCAAATAATTAATGAAGAATCTAACGAAGAAGCTGATGAAGAAGAAGCTATAGAAGAACCTAGCGAAGAAGATTCAGACATTGTAGCAATAGAAAGAGAAAGAATTTCTTATGGTAAAGTAATAGCTAGAAATGGTGCTTATATGAGAAAAGGTCCAAGCACTTCTTATAGCAAAATAATGGGTGTTGGAAATGGAACAAAAGTAAAAATCCTTGAAACTACTGATTCATGGTATTATGTTGAACTTAATAATACAAGAGGTTATATTTACAAAACATTAATCGAAATAACTGAAGTTACAGATGAAGTTTCTGATGATGAAGACGATAATGATGAACTTAATGGAACTATTAAAGTAACTAAAGCAAATGTTAGAAGAGGTCCAGGAACTAATCATTTAATAGCTGTAACCTTAAAATATGGTGATAATGTTAAAATAACAGGTAAATCAGGAAGTTGGTTAAAAATTGAATATAATGGTGGAAAACCTGGTTATATACATTCAAATCTAGTTTTTATAGATGAAGATGAAAGTAGTTTAGGTAAAGGTAGAGTTAATGTAAGTTCTGCTAGAGTTAGAAAAGGTCCAAGCACTTCTTATGGAATAATTACAAATCTTAGAAATGGTGATATTGTTGATATTGTAAAAGAAGCAAATTCATCATGGTATTATATAAAAATGGAAAATGGTAAATACGGTTATACTTCCAAAAGACTTATTTCTAGCATAAATGCAAATGATGTTCAGGATGATGATGATTCAAATACAACAAATAATAATTCTAAAAAACAAGCTTATATAAGTGTAAATAGAGCTAATATAAGAAAAGGTCCTGGCACAAATACTGGAATACTTACAACTCTTTTAAGAGGAACAGTAGTTAATGTTATAAAAGAAGATGATAGTTGGACTAATATTAAATTAAATGATGGTAGAGTTGGATATGTTTATTCATCACTTATATCAAATGAAGAAAGTGCAGGTGCTTCGATTTCAAGCGGTGCTGCAAGAATTACAAGATATGCTTTAGGTGCAGTTAACAATTCAAATGTTATATATGGTGTTGATTGTTACACTCCTGCAACAGCTAATGGTAAGCTTGCATGTGCAGCTGTAGTAAGTGCAATACTAAAAAGAGCAGATGTTGGATTTAGAAATGTTAAAATATACTGTCCATATCTTAGAGATTATCTTACAAGTATTGGTTTTAAAACAGTTACAGGCAATAATTGGAAAAAGGGTGATGTTGTATTTTGGACTAAAAAAAGAGGCGATAGACCAAGACATGTTGGTATAGTAGTACAAAAAGATGTTTATGGTAAATGGTGGGCTGTTGATAATTCAACTGCAAGACTTAAAGTTCTTAAAAGACCTCTATTGAGATCTTATTATCCAGTAGTTTTACCTGGAAGAAGAATATAATAAATATAATTTCATAATTAATAAAAAAAGAACCTAAAAAGGTTCTTTTTTTTTTGTAACTTTTAATATATTAATGTGTATATTAATTGATTGACATAGAATGTTTGAATCGGAGAATATTTTAATGAAAGATATAGTTGATTTACTTTTTGAAAAATATAAAAAATCACAAAAGATAATAAATGAAATATATATATTTAGAAAAGAGGTAGTTGTTTTAACAGGAAGTGATTTTGGAGCATCAGGAGTATATAGTGATGATGTTTTAATGAATTATTCCAAAAAATATAAATGTTATAGCGAATTTAAAGGTAAAACTGTTCAGTATTTATTTGAAAATATGCTTGATGCTAATTCAAGCGTTGAAAGATCAATAAAACTCGCAACTATAAATAGTCTTATAGAAGAACCCAAAAATCTTATAGAATGTAATTCTTTTGATTATCTTTCTTATGATTATTTAAAAGATAAAAAAATAAGCTTTATAGGACATTTTCCTAGAGCAGAAAAAATGAGAGCTAATGGATTAGATGTAAATATAATTGAACTTATTCCAAGAGAAGGTGATATTTCATGGGATAATTCACACGAAATACTTCAAAAAACAGATATAATTTATATAACAGGTCATACAATACTTAATAATTCATTTTTAGAAGTGATTAATAGAACTCCGAATGCTCAAAAAAGACTCATGGCAGGAATGTCTGTGCCATTACATCCTGTATTAATGGAATGTGGTATTGATATAATAGGAACAAGCCTTATACTTGAGCCAGTGCAAATGATTCGTTATTGGCAATATGGAGGCGCAGGCATGAAATATGCACCTCCAGGCGCACTTAAAACATGTATATGGGATAAATCTCTTATATAACTATAATTTTAATACTATAAACATGAATTTAAAATAGCAAGAACATCGTTTTTATCAAGCTGTTTGAAACCACCGATTTTTCCAAAACGTGAGTTTATTTTTTCAGCCATTTCTTCAATTCTTGAATTATCAATATCAGCTTCACATAATCTAACAGGCATATTAAGTTTTTTAAAAAACTCCTCAATTTTATCAATAGAACGATTAGCAAGGTCTATGCCATCATTTCCTGTAAGACCAAATACATTTTTTCCAATTTCACAGAATTTGTAACTATTGTAATTATCAAGAACATGTCGCATCCATGCCGGAGTTATAATAGCAAGACCAGCACCATGAGTAAGATCATATATAGCAGACACTTCATGTTCAATAAGATGACTTGCCCAATCAGTCATTTTTCCACAAGAAAGAAGACCGTTTAATCCAATAGTTCCAGCCCACATAATATTAGCTCTAGCTATATAATTTTCAGGCTGTTCATAAGCTACAGGACCATATTTAACAATTGTTTTTAAAATTCCTTCACAAAGCATATCTGTTACATAAGCATTTGAAGAAGGTGAAAAATACTGTTCAAATACATGACTCATAATATCAACACAACCAGCAGCAGTTTGATATTTTGGAACAGAAAAAGTATATTCAGGATCAAGTATTGAAAAAACAGGTTTGGCACATTCAGCATGAATTGGAAGTTTTTCTTTAGTATCATCATTAGTTATTACAGCTCCACTATTCATCTCAGAACCTGTAGCCGCAAGAGTTAAAATACAAGCAACAGGTAAGGCTTTTTTTGCATGAGCTTTACCAATAGCAAAATCCCAAGGATCACCGTCATAAAGACTTCCTGAAGCAATTGCTTTTGAACAGTCAATTACAGAACCTGCACCAACAGCTAGGATAAAATCAATATTATTTTCTTTGCAAATTTTAATTCCAGCTCTAACGCTTGTTATTCGAGGATTTGGATCAATTCCAGATAATTCAAAGAAATTTATATTTTTTTCTTTTAAAATTTCAATTACATTGTCATATAAACCGCTTTTTTTTATACTGTTTTTACCATAAGTTAAAAGTATATTTTTAGCTCCATTTTTTTTAAGTTGATTACCAAGAACTTTTATTTCGCCTTTGCCAAAAAATATATCTGTTTTTGCAGAAAATTTAAAATTTTTCATAAAACCTCCAATTGTAATAAAGTAAATGCTGATTTTTTATTAAAACTAGGTATAAATATAACATAAATTAAGATATTATAGAAGCGAAGATAAAAGCTGGCGAAAGAGCGAAAGAGTTAATGTGTTAAATAGGAATAAGTGATTGAATTATCTGAATAAATAAACAAAAATCAATATAATGTCATCCCAGCATGATTCTGAGAAACTGTCATCCCAGCATGATTCTGAATTTTTGTCATCCCGGTACTATTCTGAATTTTTGTCATCCCGGTACTATTCTGAATTTTTGTCATCCCGGTATGATTCTGAGCCGGGATCTGTTTTTGATATTTTTATCATTACACTAACGCAAAAAAATAATCATTCGGTACCATTCGATATTTTACATCCATATAAAATATCTCTTTACCTTCGTTCACTTATAATACATCCGTATATTATATGCTTCGCAACGTTCACTCAAGTTACCGAGTAGATTTTTTTTTTGCTTTTGTTTATAAAAACTCCTTAATGATTTAATATAATTAGAAAAACTTCTAACGAGTTCTTGTAATTGAATCCTCTGATTAAATAAACAAAAATCAATATAATGTTATCTCAAAGTAAATTACATATAAAAAAATGTCATCCCGGTACTATTCTGAATTTTTGTCATCCCGGTATGATTCTGAGCCGGGATTTGTTTTTGATTTTTTTTTGAATTAGATTTTACATATAGATTCAAAAAATTGATATCGAGCGTAATTATGGAAGCTGTCTTAAGATTTTCAATAAGTATACAAAAAAGAAATTCAGAGTTAAAAAGAATAAAATTATAAATAACTAAGATACATTAGAAAATCTTAAGGAAATTACATGGAGGTAATTTAAAGCTGAACATGTAAGGAGAAAATTTATACTATGTAAATTTTCAACTGGTACCAAGATATCAATTGTTTTGAATTGTATAATTATTTAAAATATTGAATCCATTAATTAGAAAAACTTATATCGAGTTCTCGTAATTGCTGACAGACATATTTTTTTAATCTTTTATAAAAATCAAAATCTTCTTGTTAAAAAAATAAAAAGCAATAATGTTTATTTCGCAAATTGAAATACTGTATTCCAGAATTGCCTCAAAAAATAATAATAAAAAAACTTTTCACAAAATAATCAAAAATTTAGTAGAATTATTAAGAGGATTCAATTGGGTGAACTTTACAAAATCAAAAATATCATTTAAAATAAACTACATGATTAAAGATAATAAGTTTGAATTATTTTATAAACCAATTGTTTTTGTTTCAAAATGTATTGAATTTGAGCATTGCAGATTTAATGGAAATATAATTTCAAGTGATACAGTTAAAGTCCTTAAAGATCATGTTGATTTTATAACACATTGTCCAGAAGTTGAAATTGGACTTGGTGTTCCAAGAGATTCTATAAGAATAATATCCCAAGACCAAGAACTTAAACTTATTCAACCTAAAACTAATACTGATTTAACTCAAAAAATGAATGATTATGCAAAAGTTACTCTTAGCTCATATAAAGAAAAAAATATAGATGGGTTTATTCTTAAGTCCAATTCTCCTTCATGTGCTGTTTCTAAAGCAAAAGTTTATCCAGGAAGCGGAAAATACAGACATGTTGATAATTCGCCAGGATTTTTTGGTGGTAAAGTAAGAGAGCTTTTTAAAGATACTATAATTGAAGATGAAGGTAGATTGCGTAATTTTTTAATTAGAGAGCATTTTTATACAACAGTATTTACTTTAGCAAAGTTTAGAAATATTATGATTGATAAAAAGCCGGCTGATCTAGTTGAATTTCATTCAAGAGTAAAATACCTTCTTATGAGTTATAATCAGGATAAAATGAGAAAACTTGGAAAAATAGTATCTAAAGCAGGTATAAAAAATTCAAATGAAGATTATTTTTTATTGTATTATAAAGGGTTAAAAGATATTTTTATGAAAATGCCAAGAACTCCAAATATAATAAATTCAATTCAACATATTATGGGATATTTCAAAAACAATCTTTCATCCGAAGAAAAGCAATTTCTTAATACTCAATTGGAAAAGTTTAAAAATAAAAAAGTTCCTTTGAGTGTACCTTTAAATATAATTAAATCATGGGTTATTAGATTTAAAAATGAATATCTTTTAAAACAATTCTTTTTTTCTCCATTTCCAGATGAATTAATTGAAATTTCAGATTCTGGACAAGGAAGAAATATTCGATAATATCGGTTAAAAGGTTTTTTAAAAAAAACTACTTCACATTAAAAAAAAAAACATCTATAATTATTGTATTACGCTAAAGAGGATAAAGACATTATTAATAAAAAGTTATATTTAAAATTAAATAATTATACTGATTATTTTATTGATATTAATACATTATTAAATGATATTAACCAATATACATTGGAATATTTTTATGAAAACATGTGTTATTCAAACTCTAATAATATTATCAAAATGGATGAAAAATTATCAGATGAAAAAATAAGTGATTTAAAAGAGATAATAATTCCTCATATAGATGTTAAAAATATGTTTGAAAATGGCAGTGTTGTTAATTTATTTAAGATAAAAAAAGAAAATTTAAATGTTCTTACAGAAAAACTTGATATTTATACAAAAGGTTTAATCTCAATATATGTTGCAGAGAACGAAATATACGATTTTCCTTTAAATTGAAATTTCTCAATTAAAAATATATCTTGCCGATACAATCAAAGTACTGTATTATTAAAATTCACAACAAAATTTGGGAGTATTGATGTCGGCAGACTTGAAAGTTAATATCAGATATATTTATAATATGTGCAATGATATTGATGAAATAAGCAAATTTTATACCCACACTATAGGATTAAAAGAAAAAGCAAAAAGAAATGATGAAAAATGGGGTTGGGTAGTTTATGCTTCCGAAGGATTTGAATTTATTTTCTTTAGAGCAAAAAAGACAATGCCGGTAATATCAGAATTTGCATGGCAACCAGGTGGCGGTGGCGGACATACAGAAATGTCATCATGGACAATTTCACTTCCTAAAAATCAATTTATCGAAACTCTTGAAAAATTAAAAGCTAATAAATATTATACTAGACAGGCAAAGCCTATATGGCTTCAGGATTTTTACTGGGGTATTGTTGCTAAAGATCCTATGGGGAATACTGTAGAACTTACTTATGAACCTGAGGAATACCCAGAATCAACTGTTTGGAAATAAAAAACAAATCCCGGCTAAGAATCAGGTCAAAATGACATGTCACGCTTCATCTATCACAGTTTTTATTAATCAGAAAGTTCAATTCTATGAATATATCATATAAAATATAATAAAGGTCGTTGGGTTATAAAATATAATTTGACGACTACTACTACTATAATTAAGCCATATTAAAAAAATATGGAGGGTTTTATGAGTATCAAATGGATAGAAAAACCAATTACGGCAAAAGAAACAAAAGTAGAGGATGATAGAATTTTTTTCCCTTGTGGATGTCTTGTAGCAAAAAAAGTAATATGTGGGATTTATCAGGTTAATAAATAGTTTTAAATTCATTAAAAAATAAGGAATGCAAGAAAAGAATCAACTTTTCTTGCATATTTATTGTATGCATTATTTGGTAATTCAGTCTAAGGAAAATAATTTTAGAATTATTGTTGAGTATTTAAAAAAATGTTTAAAAAATAGCGGTAAAGATGTTAGTGAGAAACAAATAGAGAATTTAAAATTTTTAGATAATAATACATATATATTTATTTTATTTAACAGTGAATATCTGTATTTGAAATCTTTAAACCTTTTTGAAGAACAAGAATTATTTTTTTCTTTTTTAGAACAGGGAATTTCTGTTGGTAACATAAAACTTACTTTGAAAGATTCAATTTTATTTTTAAATTTCAATTTAAAAACTAATATTAAAGTAAAGATAATATTAGTTCCTGATTATAAAAAAATTATTTATTTTGAATCTTTTCTTCTTTATGAAGATACATTTTTTTCAGATGTGCCAGCTGTTATTTTTTATAATTATAAATCTTATTATTATGGTATTGTTAATGATAATAAAGTTCAAATGAAAAATCTTATTAATAAAATGACAAAAAAATTTATTGATTATAAGCGTTTAATATTTGAAGATGAAGCAAAAGAATTAATAATAGAGTCAATGTCTATAAAAAAAAAGAATTATATCCTGAAAGAAATAAATAATAATCAGGCAATTGAAGATATAGATGACCTAGTATATATTATGACTAAATTATATGCTGGATACTATTTTCATTTAAAAAAAGGTGTTGATCTCTTGCAAAACTTAGAATTGTTAAGGAATTTGGTTAGTGATAAGAATATTATTAAAACTATGGATTTTGAAAATAGTATAATAAAAGCCATTGGCAAATTATATGATTCCCATGTTTCACTTAAAGGTTTTAAAAAAACTACTTTTTTGGAAAGTACAAGATTATATGTTTCTGATGTGAAAGTTGAAAAAACAAACAATAAATATCATGTTACTCAATCTAAAAAAGGTAAATTAAAAATTGGAACAATATATACTGGTTCAGAAGATTTTTTGTTTAGAACATTTTCAGAAAATTCTAACAAAAAATTTTTAATTGGAGTTTTGAGTTCGAAAAAAATATATGATTTTGATTTTGAATTTGAAAACAGAAAAACAAAGCTATTGGTGTGTGAAAATGATATAGATAGTTTTAAAAAGAATAAAAAATTATTTGATTTTAAGGATTCAGGTGTTCCTTTGTTAAAATTATCAAATTTTTTGCCAGAATCTGATGATGAAAGGAAACAGTTGGAAAAATTTATAACTTTTGGAGAAAAATTAGCTTATAAAAATGATATAGTAATTGATTTAAGAAATAATTATGGTGGAACCGAAGAATATTTCGTTAAATTTCTCAGAAATTTTTTGTCTTATGAATCAATAACTGACAATTCTATTGGTGTTAGTCTTTCATGTTTTGAAAATGAAAAACTTATTTTAGATTTAGAAGATTCTAATGATATTATATCGATTTTGAAAAAAAATATAAATGAAAAACATAAAATAGCTTTTTTAAAAAAAATTAAATATCGAATAATGTGGCTAAATAGGTCGTTAGAAGGTAGGAAAAGTAAAAAAAAGATTGTTTTTTTAACGAATAAGAACACTGCTTCTTCTGCGGAAAGCTTTATAGATTTTGCCAAGAGTAATTGTAATGTTCTAGTTATTGGAACAAATACTTATGGTGCTGAGAATTTTGGAGGATGTTCAACATATATTTTAAAAAATTCAAAACTGGAAATATCAATTCCAACAAATATTCTGATTTATAATAATAAAAATGAAGATGGTATAGGAATTTTGCCGGATTATTGGGTTGAGTCAGAAGAAGAGTTAGAAAAAGTCCTAAAAGGGGTATTAAAAACATGAAATATAAAGGGGAACGCAGAGGGCAGTACATATGGATAGCAAACAGAACGAATTGTAAAAATTGCAGTTTGAAACAACAGTGCACAAAAGCAAAATCCAGAGAACTTGGCATAAATATCAATT
>Ga0265293_10002662_pt1 | contig 35062 bp, 27 predicted proteins | sample Munlanlewell138R_FD_192505 | JGI IMG/M metagenome (GOLD analysis project Ga0265293, IMG submission 192505) | Leachate microbial communities from a municipal landfill in Southern Ontario, Canada - Leachate well 138R | ecosystem: Engineered > Solid waste > Landfill > Unclassified | place: Canada... | reverse complement strand
TGATTTGGTTTTTGGTATATCCTTTTTTGGTAAGAAAAGCCGTTAGCAATGTTTCATTCACATTGCTGTTGTTTTCTTCTTTCTCTAAGTTTCCCAAATAGCGGTAATTCAGTTCATCCTGAAACAGTTTTACCACACGGTTTTGGGCTATTCGTTCTATGTTGCCGACGTTGCTCATAATTCCTCGGATTTGAAAAATTTATCCTGTCCCCAATTTTCGGGATTGGTTTCAATATAATTGTTAATGCGTTGGTATTCGTAATCATCACGTATAATGTGGTCGTGATAACGGGATTGCCATTGGAAATCGGCATTAATTTCCCGTGCATTTTTTGTAACACCCATTTTAAACCCACGGATTATTGATGCCAAATTTTTGGATTGTGGTCCAAATTTATTGTTGGTTTGGATACCGTTGTTGGTATTGGTAGAGACGCAATGCATTGCGTCTCTAAGTTGACGTTGATGCAGGGTATTATATTCATTTTCGCCAATTGCAATGATGGCATGAAAATGATTGGGCATTACCACAAATGCCCCCATTGATAAATTCATATCAGGACGCATATCGAATGTTTTTAACCATTCCCTTTCTGCAATTTTCCCAATTTCGGATAATTGCATTTTATATGGTGGTGGTTGTAGAGACGCAATGGATTGTGTCTCTACGTTGACAATTTCACCAAAATAATGTATCCGATTCTGCGTGCAAATGGTTATAAAATAAACACCTGCATTGCCATAATTCCACCATTGTGCCCTTGCTGATGGAATGCGATATTTATTTTGAAATTTATCCATTACACCAACCTAATTTTTCCCGTTAATAAATTCTGCATCATCCCCAGTTTTATTTTGCGGTATTTCTCCAGTTTGGTTTCCAATGCCTGTATTTCGGCATCCATATCGGAAAGGATGGTGGCTATTTCGTTTTGCTCTTCTGGGGTGGAAAGTACCTTTATTTCAATCTTACTGTATTCGCCAATCCAATGTCGTTTATGGTCTGCAACCTGATATTTTATTTGAAGCATTATTTCAAAAATAAATCTCAAATTAACTTTTTCATTTTTGGGTAAAAGCATTTTCATTGCTGATGATTTTGCTTTAAAAGGGAAATCAACATATTTAATTGCTGTGGTAAAATCATCAAATATTATCACAGGCAGGTTCTTGAAAATACCATGTTCTTCATTTGTATAGCCAAGAATGAAAGTTTTACCAGCAGTTAAAACTGGTATTTGATTATTGTCATTGTATTCTGTATCTGTTACCAGATATTCGGTTGGTTGTTCGTAATCCAAAAAATCCCCCAACTTCTTCACTTCCCAACCCTCTTTAGGTTTCAGTAATTTTTGCATTGCCCCTTGTTTGATGTTGCGTTTTTTGGCAATGAGTGTTGAGAGGCTGTTTATCAGGGCATCGGCATCGCTTAGGGCGGTGGCTATGGCGGTTTGTTCGGCTTTAGTTGGGGGGAGTGGAATTTGTAACGACTTTACTTCTTTACTATTAATTGCTGGATAATTAGAACCTGTAATTAAATTTTCAATTTGCCTATTGATTATCGAAGCAAAAAAATGATTGAAAAGAAATACATTATCTGTTTGATTTTTACTTCGTAATACAGAAAATCCAGTAGAACAAATCCAATCTTGTACTTCTTCTGTTATTAGTAAATGAGATTTTAAATTTGGTCTAACCGTTGAAATTAAAATATCTCCTTTTTTTACTTTTCTCCTGGCTCTTGAAGGAGCGAATTTGAAAATCTGTTCAGAGTAATTTCTTAATATTCCAAAATCAACATCTTCTAGTGATATATACTTGAATACATAATCAGGATTAGTAGAAGTCGTAAGATTATCAGTGTCAACATCAACAATTTCTGAAATGCTCTTAACCTCCCAATCCTCAGGAATCACGCCCACCTCGGTATTTTTATAACCCTTCGGCAATTGACAATTATCCATTATGGCCCTCCTTTCTGTTTTCAAATACTGCACGTTTTAGTTCCAGTTCTTTTTGCAGTTTCTCTTTCAGCAGTTTTCGGTCGGGCAGTTCGGTAAGGTATTCGGCTATTTTTATACCTGCATTTTCGAGTTGTAGCAATTCTATTTGTTCGTGTCCGCCTTCGGTACAGAGAATAAGGCCAAGGGGTGTTTCTTCGCCTGTTTGTTTTTCGTGTTTATCGAGCCATCGCAGGTAAAGTTCCATTTGGCCTTTGTAAGCGGCTTTAAACTTGCCCAGCTTTAACTCAATTGCAATTAAGCGTTTGAGTTTGCGGTGGTAAAATAGCAGGTCGAGGTAAAAATCTTCGCCATCTATAATCATGCGTTTTTGTCGTTCCACAAAAGAGAAACCAACGCCCAATTCCATAATAAACTGTTCGATGCTAATAATCAGGCTGTCTTCGAGGCTTTTTTCGCTGTACATTCCTTTTAATCCGGTAAAGTCGAGGAAATAGGGGCTTTTAAATATTAAATCTGCAGATATAGATTCGCCTTTTCGCATATTAGCAAGTTCTGATTTAATGAGTTCGTTGGGTTTTCCACTAATGAGCGTGCGCTCGTACAGCATGCCTTCAATTTTATTTCTGAGGGTATCTCGGCCCCATGACTCGCTTAAGGCCATGGTGAGGTAAAATTCTCTCTTTAATGCTTCTTTCAGAGATAAAAGCTCAATAAAATGCGACCAACTTAATTTGGTCGCAGCCTGCGACACAATTTGAAAGTCAGGAAAAAGAACAGTAAACTGTATCATTCTACGAATATTTCGTTCTTCAAAACCTCGTTTTCCATAGTTCAACTGTAATTGTGTCGCTAAGTGCGACACTATTTGCTTTCCGTATTGGGCACGCTTACCATCAAGCAAATCAGTATTAATTCGTTCGCCGATTTTCCAGTACAACAAAGTCATTGATTTGTTTGCCGTGTTTGCAACAAAGGTTCTGGCTTCATCTATAAGCTTACAAATGTCGGAGTATAAGTTGTTATTTAATTTACCTAGTTCCATACAAACCCCATTTTTTTCAAATGCCCATTAACCCGTTCTTCCATCTTTTTCAGTTCCTCGGATTGTTTTGGCAGTGTTGTTTCATAGCGTTCAGCCAGTTCTTTTATGCGCTGCGTAAGACGTTGGCTAATGCGTTCCATTTCGGTTTTTACATCCCGTTCCAATACAGTCATCCATTTATCGTCCACTACCAATTTTTTTATTTCTTCCTCGGTTAGGGTAAGGTAGCGTTCAATTACCTTTTTATCGAGTTCGGCGAGGGCTTTTTTAATTTTTTTGGTATGGGCTGATTGCTTATCCACCAGGTTCAGGTACAGTTCCAGAATAGCTTGCTCACCATAAGCAAAATCAGGATCGGCTGCTATAGTGAGGGTTTGTTTTTTTTGTGTTGGTTTTGCACCCAATAGTTCTTTCAGTCGTTTTTGAACATTTACTTTGTTTGCCTTGTCGAGTTCAGCAAAAAAACCATCTTCAACATTGTGTTCTTCTTCCAGTTCGGTAATTCGAACAGCAATGGCTTCCCTGTCGGCTTCGAGTTTTTCAATGGCTTGTTTTTCGGCTAAGAAATAGCGGTCAATTACCAGGGCTTTTGGCACCAGGTCGCAATCCCATTCGGTTACGGTTTTGGTTTGTTTTGTAATGGTCAGTTCGGCTTTCCAGCCTTCCATTGCAATGTAATAGCAATCATCCTGCATTACTTCGTTCCAGTAATCCATCAGGTGCTGGTACACGTCGTATTTGTCCATCAGGGCTTTACCTGTGTATGTTGACAGAATGTCTTCCGAAATGCGGTAAATAACTTCTTTTGGCTTCAAGTCTTTTTCAAGGGCTTTCAGAATCTGGGTGTTTTTTGTTTTCCATGTTTCAAACACATCGTCCATTTCTTTTGAGAAAGTGGTGAATTCGGGGTGGTTGAAAATGGTTTGTTTTACCACTTCTTTATCGATTTTTAAATCGCTGTAATTATGGCGCTCACTTGCACTAAAAAGTTCAGCTTTCAGCGAAGGATACACTTCCCAGTATTCATGTAAAGCATCAATATCAGCATTTGGTATTCCGCCCAACAAATGTGCTTCAATATCCTGTATGTCTTCAGCTTCCTGGCTGTCGATATAGCGGGGAATATTTAGGTTGTAATCGTTTTTTGGGTCGCTTATTTCATCAACACTTACCCAGCGGCTGTATTTTGGAGTATCGGTTTGTTTGGTAAAAACATCCACAATTTTATGAATGTCCTGCTCACGCAAACGGTTTTTGTTGCCGTCTTTTATGAAGCCTTTGCTGGCATCAATCATGAAAATATGTTTGCGTTCATTGGCTCCTTCCTTATCGAGCACAATCACACAGGCAGGAATTCCCGTGCCAAAAAACAAGTTGGCAGGTAAGCCAATAATACCTTTTATGTATCCGCGCTGAATGAGGCTTTTACGGATTTCGGCTTCGGCATTTCCGCGAAACAAAACACCATGAGGCAAAATACAAGCCCCTTTTCCTGTGCTTTTCAATGATTTGAGAATGTGGAGTAAAAAAGCATAATCGCCATTTTTTTCGGGCGGTGTTTTGTAAATGGTTTTGCCTGTTTTTGCACTTTCTTCTTCGTCTTTTTCAAAGCGTCCGTAAAGATCGTTTTGCGGGTCGAAACCATTCACCCAGTTTTTTGATGAAAAAGGAGGATTGGCTACCACATAATCGAAAGTACGGAGGTAACCATTTTTGTCTTTGAAAAACGGGTCGGAAAGGGTACTTTGCCCGCGGTGGATTTCGTGACCTTCAATACCGTGCAAAATCATATTCATACGGGCCAATGCTGCGGTTGCCACATCTTTTTCCTGTCCGTAAATAGAACCTTTGCCATCAGCTTCGTCAATCACTTTCAGGAGCAGTGAACCTGAACCACAGGTGGGGTCATAAAAGGTTGTTGAGTTTTTAGGATCAGTAATTCCCAAAACTTTTGCCAACACCCGGCTTACCTCGCTGGGTGTATAGAATTGTCCTTTGCTTTTGCCACTTTCGGTAGCAAAGTTTTTCATCAGGTATTCAAAGGCATCGCCCAGAATATCATCGCCACTGGCACGGTTTTTACTAAAATCAAGCGCAGGTTTTTCAAAAATGGCAATCAATCTGGTAAGTCGGTCAACCATTTCCTGCCCTTTGCCGAGTTTCTCATCATCATTAAAATCAGCTACATCAATAACCCCTACAAGGTCGTTGGCTTTTGCCAATGCCCCGATGATGGTGTTCATCTTGTCGCCAATTTCTTTGTTGTGTTTCAGCGCCATCATGTCTTTGAAACTTCCATCTTCGGGAATTTCAAGCAATCCGTCGGGGTCGTTCTCGTACTTGTCAGAAACGTATTTTACAAACAACAAAGTCAATACATAATCCTTGTACTGGCTGGCATCCATTCCGCCCCTTAGCTCGTCGCAACTTGCCCAAATTGAGCTGTATAATTCTGATTTCTTAATTGCCATATTTTAATTTCCAATCCATTTCAGTTTAAAGCTCAAAAGTAACAATTTAGTGCAGGTGCGAAAGCAAAATTATGCGCCCATTTTTTTAATTTTCAAAGGTGCTCATTAGCTTCCTTCGGTCGGTTGCAGCTCTTTTGCAAGCTTTGGTTTTGAGTGTCAGCTTCCCGAAAGACCAGGACAGGCTGTGTGGGTCTGCAAATGTGCTCCAAAGCGGGTTGGGTTTCCTTCTTCTTTTTTGTTGAAAAAAACAAAATAAATTTCCATCAAATTTGCACCGTCCTGTCAAAAAGCTAAACCCTTTTTGTTTTAATTTTATCGTTATCGTATCCGTTTGCTCGTCTGCGATGGAAATTATTCTCCGGTGTAACCAAAGGATTTCTCATTTGGCGCGTGGCGCGTGGCGCAGGGCGCTGCAAGCAGGGTAAACGGGAAAGAGTGCCCGGCCTTCCGTATTATCATTATTAAAAATTTGTTTGATCGTCTCTTAAAACCGGAAGTAAACGCACAAGATGCTACTTTTGCAGGCATCATCAGAACTGACCATATTTTGAAAAGAGTTAGGTGCCGCATAGTTGCCGTTGCAATGATTTTTGTTTTCGTTGCCACCGGATGTAACATTACACGCCGGGTGGGCGAGGATGAGTACATGCTGCACAAAAACAATATCACCATCGACAAGTCAGAAACCGGTGTTAAAAATCTTCCTTTTAGCAGCGACGAGATGTACAGCCTGCTGGCGCAGAAGCCCAATGGTATGTTTTTGGGGATGTTCAGGGTGGGGGTTTGGGTGAACAGCGTTACCGCCAAAGGGCGCGAAACAAAGCTCAAAAAATGGCTCAACAAAAAGATAGGCAGCCCCCCGGTGATCCTCGATACTTTTATGATCGATCGCAGCAAAGACCAGCTCCGGCTCTTTCTCAACAACAACGGGTTTTTCCATTCCGACATTCGTTCGGATATTCGTTACCACAAGAAAAAAGCCACCATCAACTACAACATCGGCCTGGCAATGCCTTACCGCATCAGCGATATCGAATACAAAATAAACGATAGTTCCGTGCGGCATGTGGTGATGAACGACGTGGGCAATTCACTGATTCGGCGTGGCGAAATTTATAACACCTCCACTTTTGATGATGAGCGCTATCGTGTGGCTAACCTGCTGCGCAATTCGGGGTATTATTTTTTCGGCTCGGAGTTTATGTATTACGAGATCGACAGCGCTTTCGCAAATAAATCATTAAAGGTTTATCCCAATATTGGCCAATTTTCTCAGAGCGACGATACGCTGACCGCCATCGCTGGCCGACGCAGCCATCAGAAATATTATTTAAATAACATTGCTGTGCTGCCTGATTTTGATCCGCTTCTTACCGACACCGCCAACATGAACAAGTTGGTGTTGCCAGCCAGGGATTCGACGGCGGGAAAATACATCATCTATTATCGCGACAAGCTCCGCATTCGTCCCTCGACGTTGCGCAACAAAATAATGATGGAGCCTGGCGAAATTTACCGGCAGAAAGACGAGAAGGATACCTACCGGCAACTGTCGGCATTTCCGCTGTATGGCTATACTTCGATAAATTTCAGGCGGGCGCCGCAGGTTGTAGATCCCGCCGACAGCACGCGCAAATATTTGAACAGCCTCATCGAACTTACGCGACGGCCGGTGCAGTCGTATTCCATCGAGGCAGAGGGAACCACCTCCGGCAGCAAGCTGGGCATCGCCGGCAATTTTGTGTATCAAAACCTGAATCTTTTCCGCGGTGGCGAAGTGCTTACGCTGAAGGTTACCGGTGGGATAGAGTGGCAGGCGGGTGGTAGCGATCGCAAGACAACGCTGTGGTTGTTCAACACCATACAAACCGGGGCTGAGCTAACACTGGATTTTCCCAAGTTTTTGCTGCCGGTGTCGCCGGAAATCCTGCCCCGCGTGCTGCGTCCACGCACCACCATCAAAACCGGGGTCAACTATCAAAACCGCCCCGACTACGAGCGCTACGTCACCAACGCTTCTTTTGGCTATAGCTGGCGCTATGGCGATTTTTCGGCGCACACCCTTACGCCTGTTGAGGTCAACTCTGTGTCGATTTTCCCTGACTCTGCTTTTCTCCGGCGCCTCAACAAACTTAACGATCCGCGTTTGATCAACCAATACACCGACCATTTTATCATGGCCGCCAAGTACACCTATATTTTTAATAACCAGCGTCGTGGCCAGGTGAAGAATTTTATGTTCTTGCGCTGGAACCTCGAAACTTCAGGCAATGTGCTCGATCTGGCTTCACAGGTTTTCGATCAGCCTAAAAATGCAAACGGCGAATATGGCGTCTGGAACATTCCTTTTGCCCAATATGTGCGCACCGACATCGATTTCAGGTACTATTTTGCTTTGCAGCAAGAGCATACTGTGGTGTATCGCAACCTCTTTGGCATTGGCATCCCTTACAGCAACAGCCAGGTGTTGCCGTTCGAGAAAGGCTTTTATGGCGGCGGTTCTAACGACATGCGCGGCTGGAATTATCGCTCGCTGGGGCCAGGGTCGTTTCGCGATACTACGGGGATTTATTTTGAGAAAATGGGCGACCTGATCCTGGAAGCCAATCTCGAATATCGTTTTCCCATTTATAGCTGGTTTAAAGGCGCTATTTTTACCGACATAGGCAACGTTTGGCTGCTCAACCTCAGCGAGAATTATCCGGGAGGGAAGTTTGATGTGACGCGTTTTTTGAGTGAGCTGGCGGTAGATGTCGGGGTGGGGCTGCGCTTTGATTTCTCCTTTTTCGTTTTTCGTATCGATGGTGCGGCACCGCTCAAAAATCCGGCGTTTCCGGCCGGCGACCGTTGGCGCATCCACAACCTTCAACTGCGCGACCTGGTGTGGAATTTCGGAATCGGCTATCCGTTCTAATGGTTTATTAGTAAAAAGATGCCCTGCCATGTAGGATGAAAACATCAAGCAAATTTTTAGCAAGGTTTTAAAAAAAAGAGAGATAAAATATGATTGAAGAAAGGATTCGTAAATCCGAAATCGTAAATCCACAATCGTAATTCGTAATTTCAAAAAATGAGAAAGCTTCCATACATAGTCGTTTTTACTTTGGTAATGGTGCTGCTGTTTTTGGCTGGCTGCCACGATACTTTCAACGAGTGCCTCAGTGGAAAAGGAGCCACGGTAACCGAGCGCGTCGGCTTGTATCCTTTTGGTAATGTGACGGTGTACGACAATCTGGAGCTTACCCTCACGCAAGACAGCGAGTACATGGTGCAGATCACCGCAGGCGAAAATATTATTCCTATGCTGGGTATTAATATCAAAAACAATACGCTGGTGCTGCGCAACGAGAGTTCGTGCCCCATGCTCAAAGATCCCTGGAAACCCATCAAGGTGGTCGTTACGGCGCCGCAGGTCGATACCCTCACCATAAAATCGCATGTCGGTGTTTTTACGCTGCTGCCCATCCGGCAGGACGCGTTTCTGATTCGTGTGAATGAGAGCGCTGCTAAGGTGCAGATGGAAGTGGATTGCCAAAAATTATTCATCGAAAATATCAGTGGCACTGCCGATATTGCCATCAGTGGCAGGGCGTATCGCTCACATTGCCTCCACGCCGGCTTTGGCCGGCTCGACCTCACACAGCTTCATTCTGTTTACATGAATCTGGGCGCACAAAGCCGCAACGACTGCCGTGTGCGCGGCGGCGACGACTATTTTTTTGTTACCCTGCGCGACATCGGCAATGTATATTATACCAACGACCCGCAGCACATCGAGCTTTTCCTCGAGAGCAGCGGGCAGTTGATAAAATCTAACGAATAAAAGTTTTAATATGCTTTCGCGAAAATAACGCGTTGCTGGCTGGGCTCTCCGCTAAAGATGCACTTGCCCGCCTCTTTTTTGTTGTTGAGCGGTATGGTGCGGATGGTGGCTTTGGTCTCTTCTTTTATCTGCAGCTCCGTGTCGGTGGTGCCATCCCAGTGTGCCAGCACAAAGCCGCCTTTTTCTATCTGCTCTTTAAAATCATCCCAGGTATCTACTTTAAAAGTATTCTCTTCGCGGAAAGCAAGCGCCTTGCGATAGAGGTTGTCCTGGATATGGTCGAGCAGATGCATGATTTTATTTTCGATGTCGGTGAGCTGATAGGTCTCTTTTTCGAGCGTGTCGCGGCGTGCTACTTCCACGGTGCCATTTTCCAGGTCGCGCGGGCCGATGGCCAGACGCACCGGCACACCTTTAAACTCGTACTCCGAAAATTTCCACCCTGGCTTGAAGATGGTGCGGTCGTCGTACTTTACAGAAATGCCTTTGGCCTCGAGGGCTTCTTTGATGGCATTGGCCTTTTGGGAGATGGCCGCCAGCTGGTCGCTATTTTTATAAATAGGAACTATGGCCACTTGGATGGGCGCCAGCTTTGGTGGCAGCACCAGGCCATGATCGTCGGAGTGCGCCATGATGAGCGCGCCCATCAGCCGCGTGGAAACACCCCAGGAGGTAGCCCACACGTATTCCAGTTTGTTTTCTTTGTTAAGAAATTTAACATCAAAAGCACGGGCAAAATTTTGTCCCAGGAAATGGGAGGTGCCTGCCTGCAGGGCTTTCCCATCCTGCATCAATGCTTCGATGCAGTATGTATCTACGGCGCCGGCAAACTTTTCGTTGGCCGATTTCAACCCTTTGTGCACCGGCAGCGCCATCCATTTCTCAGCAAACTCGGCATAAATATCCAGAATCTTTAAAGTTTCTTCTATGGCTTCCTCTTTGGTTTCGTGCGCGGTGTGCCCTTCCTGCCAAAGGAATTCGGTGGTGCGCAAAAACAAACGGGTGCGCATTTCCCACCGTACCACGTTGGCCCATTGGTTTATGAGCAGCGGCAGGTCGCGGTACGACTGTATCCAGTTGCGGTAGGTGTCCCAGATGATGGTTTCGCTGGTAGGGCGGATGATCAGCTCCTCTTCCAATTTGGCATCTTCATCCACCACAACTCCTTTTCCATCATCCGAATTTTTGAGCCGGTAATGCGTTACCACAGCACACTCTTTGGCAAAGCCTTCTACGTGATCGGCTTCTTTGCTAAAAAATGATTTTGGAATAAAAAGTGGGAAATAAGCGTTCTGATGTCCGGTTGCCTTAAACATCTTGTCGAGCTGGGCCTGCATCTTTTCCCAGATAGCATAGCCATGCGGCTTGATGACCATGCAGCCACGAACGGCTGAGTTTTCGGCCAGATCGGCTTTAATCACCAGATCGTTGTACCATTGTGCGTAATTCTCTTGCCGTGTCGGAAAATCTTTTGCCATAGTGCTTTTTGGTATAGTTTTTGGAATTTTTAGTTCAAATTCAAGCGATGCAAAAATATAAAAATATAATTCATACATTAACAAAACATACATTACAACTAACCAGCCATAAGGAGGGACTTAGAATGAAAAATTTAATTTATCTGGCAATCGTACTCTTTGCAGTCACCTCGTGTACTGCCACCTACGAAACAGCCGCAGTGTACGACGATGTTTACTACACCCCCGACAGGGATAAAAAAGTGGTAAGCCAGTCCACTACAAAAACCACACGCACCATTCACAGTGGCACCGCTGCCAGCGATTCCTATTCCTATTCGTCGCAGCCGGAGTCGGCAACGGTGGAAAACAACCAACAGAAATCGTATCAATACGTCGATGATACCATTCCCGCCGCTTCCAACAATGAGTACTACTATGTGGAGGAAACGGAAGAATATTACGACTACGACTACGCCAACCGCATCAATCGTTTTCATAACAACTACGGCAACTTTGGATATTATGCTCCCGTTTACGGCGGCTATCCTTACTATGGTTCCGGTTTGTCGTTTAGCTACGGGATGGGATTTCCTTCGTCCTACTTTTCGATGGGCTTCGGATGGGGCTGGGGCGGCGGATATTATAATCCGTGGTATTACGATCCGTGGTATTCTCCATGGTACGGTGGTGGCTCCTACTGGATGGGGTACAACCATGGTTATTATAATGGCTATTGGAATGGCTACTATGCCGGCGGCGGATATTATCCCGGCGGTGGTGGATACTATCCCGGCGGTGGTGGAGAGGGTGTATACCCCGAGCGTTATTATGGTCCGCGCGACTCGCGTGGCAGCTCCATCATCGGAAGTCGGGAAGCTCGTGGCTCACGCATCAACAACAGTGGCGATGATGAGATGAAAAGCAGCGTTTCGCCTGGCCGCGAAAGCAGAATCAATGGCGCCGCTGCTGCCAAAGCAGGCGGAACCACTACACCCGCTGTAAACGAACGCGCTTCGCGGAGCATAGCTCCCGCTGGCACTGCAACCGAAACCACGCAAAGGGATACCCGCACTGAAAAGTTTGCAAAACCTGAAAGTGGAACTCCGGTCACAGAACGCTCTGCCCGCCAGCCAGTGATGGACAATGAGATGCAGCAGAAATACGCCAAGCCGCAAAATCAGCCTGTAGCTCAGCCACAGCGCGACGCCCGTCAGCAGCAAAATGTGCAGCCTGCTACCCGCGACTATAGCCAGCCACAGCGCGCCACCGAACGCAGCGATACCTACACACGAACAAAACGCTACGCCAAGCCGGCCACTGAATCGCTCTCTAACACACGTGCTGCCGAACCCAAGCGTTACACTTCGCCGAGTACTACACGCCCGCGCTCGAGCAACGAATACACCGTGCCAAATTCGCGACAGGTAAGAACCTATACCACGCCTACACGTACTACAAATAGTTTTGAGAACCAGGGACGCAGCACACGCACTGTTTCACCAACACCGTCGCGTTCCAACACCCGTCAGACACCCTCTAATACGCGCAGCTACACCAGCCCGTCGCGTTCGTCGGGAAGCTATAGCCAGCCCAGCAGAAGCTATTCGGCACCGGCACGCTCGTCGGGAACAAGCGTCTCGTCGCCGTCGCGCTCCTCGGGTAGCAGCTCCGGCAGCAGCAGTGGCAGCTCCTCATCAGGATCTGGACGCAGAGGCAGATAACGACCTTTTATTAATCAAATAATAAGTAAGATTTAATTATGAGACATTCACCGTTTATCATACTATTGGTATGCTTGCTGACAACCACCGGCGCCATGGCACAAAACGAAGAAGATGTATTGCGCTATTCTACACCGCAAATTATCGGTACTGCGCGCTATGTGGGTATGGCCGGAGCCTATGGCGCCATCGGTGCCGATTTCTCGTCGATAAGCACCAACCCGGCCGGACTTGGTTTGTACAAAAAGTCGGAGTTTACCATAACGCCTTCTATCAATTTTAGCAACACCGAAAGCGCTTATCAGGGCACCACAATGGACGATGGTCGCAATCGCTTTGCGCTGGGCAATGTAGGCGTTGTGCTTACCGGCGCGCCTGCCAACCGCCTTGATCGCAGTCCGGTAGTGAATTATCAGGCCGCCTTCGGGCTTAACCGGCTCAAAGATTTTAATAGCCGAACCATCATAAAAGGAGTTAATAACGAAAGCTCGCTGCTCGATACTTACCTGGATTATGCCGGCAGCAAAAACCCGGAATCGCTCAACAGATTCGATACCCGACCTGCCTTCGACACCTATCTTATCGACACACTAATAGGTGTAAGTCCGTTTACTTACGTAAATGCTTACAGCTATCTTGGAGGTTTTACCTCAGCATTACAACAAAAGTCTATCGAAACCAAAGGCTCGATGAACGAAGTGGTGCTTAGCGGTGCCGTAAATCTTAACGACAAGATTTATCTGGGATTGACCTTTGGCTTTCCTTACTTTCGTTATGAGCGTACTTCGGTGTATAAAGAATTTAACCAAACAGAAGGTCGCGATCTCGACAACTTTACCGTTCGTGAAAATCTGGAGACCAAAGGCAGCGGCTTTAACATGAAATTTGGAGCCATCGTAAAAGCCACACCGCAACTGCGTCTGGGAGCTGCTTTCCATACACCCACCTGGTTCAACAATATCACCGACAAATGGAGTACCAGCACCCGCTCCGAATTTACCAATAGCGACGCTTACTCCGCTCAGTCGCCGTTAGGCGAATTTGAATACGACATAAAAACGCCGTGGCGTGCCTCGGCCAGCGCAGCCTATTTGCTGGGACGCATTGGGTTGGTAAGTGCTGATTACGAATATGTGGACTACACCAGCGCGCGTTTGCGGCCATCGGTGGATTTCTCAGAGCAAAACGAGGTCATCCGCGATAACTTCGCACAAACGCATAACTTCAGAGTGGGCGCGGAATTTTTTGTTGGTATGATGCAGGTTCGTGGCGGCTATGCCTATCAGATGAGCCCCTTTAGCAGCGATGTGAACGACGGCATGGTGCAAATGGTTTCGGGAGGATTGGGCTACCGCAATGCCGACTTTTTTATTGATGCGGCGCTGGCTTATTCCTTCAGCGACATGACAAACTATCTCTACAGCAGCTATAACTATTCGGCAGCAGCCGACGTAAAATACAGCAATTACAACTTTATGCTCACGCTGGGGTTCAGGTTCGATTAACTCTCCTCAACAACCTGCATTCAGTAAGGGCAGCGTTTTCTTCCTTTAGTTTTTATTTTGATTTTTGGATTAAAAAAAGCGGTACAAATTTGTACCGCTTTTTTTTAGGTCTTATTTCGGATTGCTTTTAAAGCTATCAGCCGAATCGTTGTCGATCAGTATGCGCCCACAATATTCGCATACGATAATCTTTTTGTGCATGCGGATATCGAGATGATGCTGGGGCGGAATTTTGTTGAAACAGCCACCACAGGCATCCCTTTCTATGGGGACTACTGCCAGGCCGTTGCGGGCATTTTTGCGGATACGGTTGTAAGCCACCACCAGCCGCTCGTCGAAGTTTTTCTTGAGTGCCTGCGATTTGTTGAGCAGCGCTTGCTCTTCTTTTTCGGTTTCCTGTACAATATCTTTCAGCTCCGAATTTTTGACGCGCAGGTCTGATTCGCGCTCTTTGAGCAAAGATTTGGATTCTTTGATCTGTGCATTTTTCAGCTCCAGGGTAGTGTTAAATTCTTTGATACGCTTTTCGGCCAGTTGAATCTCCAGGTTTTGAAACTCAATTTCTTTGCTTAGCGAATCGTACTCGCGGTTGTTGCGCACGTTCATCTGCTGCTCTTCGTATTTTTTTATCAGCGAGGTGCTCTCTTTTATCGCGTGTTTTTTCTCCGTCACGAGCTTTTCGGTGCTTTTCACCTCTTCCTGAAACTTTTCGATGCGTGTTTGCAAGCCTTCAATTTCGTCTTCCAGATCCTGCACTTCAAGGGGAAGCTCACCGCGGATGATCCTGATTTTATCAATTTGCGAATCAATCTGCTGAAGGCGATAGAGTGTTATCAGTTTCTCTTCGATAGAAATTTCAGGTACTTCTACTTTTTCAGGAGTAGTTTTTTGACTTTCTTTTGCCATGTCGTTATGTTCAGTTTTATTTATCTAATCTACAGGTATTTTACCGGGTTGGTATTTGCCCCGGAAATTTGGACGGCAAAATTAGAATATTTTTTCTTTATAATGTTCATTAATAATTCTTTGGTAAACTGCTCGCTCTCATAGTGGCCAATGTCAGCGATGAGCATCCGGCCATCGGCTTCAAAGAAGTCGTGGTATTTCACATCGCCGGTAACAAATACCTGAGCGCCTGCTCTGATGGCCTGGTGTATCAAAAAGCTGCCACTGCCGCCACATACAGCGATGCGCGTTACTTTTTCGTCCACAATGGGTGTGTGTCTGATACCTTCAGCGCCGAAAGTTTTTTTAAGCCTTTTCAGGAATGACAGGGTTTCTTCAGGCGTTTCCAGCTCACCAGTCAATCCGGCGCCGGTTCCATCAAAGGAGTTTTCGAGTGTGTAAATATCGTAGGCTGCCTCTTCGTAGGGATGCGCCCGCAGAAGTGCGGCGACGACAGTGGTTTGGCGCGTAACCGGGAAAATGGTTTCAATGCGCTCTTCCGGTTCGTAATGAAGCTCGCCGACAGCGCCCACATAAGGATCGGCGTTCTGGCCAGCCCGGAATGAGCCACGACCTGCGGCAGAAAAGCTGCAACTGTCGTAGTTGCCGATGTGTCCGGCACCGGCCGAAAACAACGCTGCGCGTACCTTATCGGCATTGGCCTTGGGACAAAAAGTAACCAGCTTGCGCAGTTGTTGCGGCAAAGGCACCAACACCCGTGTGTTGCGCAAACCGATGCGATCAGCTATGATTCGGTTAACGCCATCTTTCATATTGTCAAGATTGGTGTGCGCGGCATACACTGCAATGTCATTCTTGATACATTTGCTTACCAAACGCCCTACGAAGGTGTCGTTGCCGATGCGTTTGATTCCTTTAAAAATCAACGGATGGTGTGCGATGATCAGGTTGCAACGGCGATCGATGGCTTCCTGTACCACAGCATCCGTCACGTCGAGCGTGATGAGCGCCGCTTCTGCCTGGTCGTCGGCATTGCCGATTATCAGGCCTGCGTTGTCGTAAGATTCCTGCAACCGCAGCGGAGCAAATTCTTCGATGGCGGCTACAATTTGGGCTATTTTCATTTTAATTAATTTTAAATACAATTTCTTTCATGTCGAAGGTTTTGGTCTCTTCGCCCACCGTCATCATCAAATGACCGTAAACATCTACGCCTGTGATGCATCCGGTGAATTCTTCGTGCCCGGCCTGGTAGGAAGCCGGTTTCTGGTAGTTCAACAATACCCGCAGATATTGTTCATCAATTTTATAAAATTGGTTGGTACGCAGCAGATGGTAAAAATGCCCGAGTGCTTTGAGCAGGCTTTGCAGCACCTGCCGCCGGTCGTGATCTTTGCCGCTGATCATCTTCAACGAAACCGGATTAGGAATTTCTTTTGGAAAACTTGTTTGATTTACATTAAGCCCCAGGCCGGCGATCGTAGCTTCGAGGGTGCTTCCGGTGATGGTGTTGCGCGTGAGGATTCCGGCAATTTTCTTTTTACCCACATAAACATCATTCGGCCATTTGATGAGGACCTGATGTTGGGGAAGCTGGCCGGCGACGCATTGATGTACTGCCAGCGAAAGTACTTTGTTGAGCATAAACTGCTGATGGGCCGGCAGAAAGGTCGGGTACAAAATCGTGCTAAGTAACAGGTTGCTGCCAGGAGTGCTTTCCCAGCTATTTGTGCCCACACCTTTTCCGCAGCTCTGGTGGTCTGCCAAAACTACCGATCCTTCAGGAGGGCGCTCTTCGGTGAGCCATTTTTCGGCAACAGCATTCGTGGAGCCGAGCGTGGCGTAATGCCTGATGTTATTGAATTGCAAAGGTTTTTCCATGTGAACATTCACGGCCTGAGAGCGGTTAAGAGTACAACGTGCGAAAGTAACTCTTTTAAAAATTAACAGGGCACCCTTTTTGATCTGACAGCTCCTTTACATCAGGTGATTCAATGGAAAAACAACAGCCGGTAGATGAAAAATAGTACTTTTGCAATGAAAACTTAAATATAGTAAATGACTGAAAACAAATCGGTAAGCAACACCAGGAATATCTTAGAATCCGTTTTTAAAGGCATCCAGGAAAAAAAAGGTCATCATATCCTCGACCTGGATCTGAGCGAGATCGAAAATGCCGTTACCAATCATTTTGTTATTTGCCATGGCGATTCAAACCGGCAGGTGACAGCGATTGCTGAATCTGTGGAAGAGGTAGTGCGCAAAGAAACCAGCGAAAAGCCCTGGCACCGCGAGGGCATGCAAAATGCCGAATGGGTTTTGCTGGATTATGCTGATGTGGTGGTACACATCTTTAACGAAAACACACGTAAGTTTTACAACCTCGAAGGCTTATGGGCCGATGCCCGCATTAGGAAAATTGAAGCATAACCCGATTTTTTTGAAAAAATAATGGCAGAAGAAAATATCAATAAAGAAACAACCAAAGCTCCAAAAGACAATAAAATTGATCCTTTGCGGAGTTTGCGGGGGCCGGCAAAAAAGGACGGCAAGCCTAAATTCAATTTTTATTGGATTTACACCATCATCGCTTTAATATTCATTTCATTTTTCTTTTTTAACACCGACACACCACAAAAAGAGATCACTTGGGGTGAATTCCGTGAAATGTTGCTGGAGCAGGATGTCGAGAAAATTATGCTGGTCAACAGAGAGTTTGCAGAAATCTACATCAAACAAGACCGCATCAACAAGTCGCGTTACAAAGACCTGACCGTAGAAAAACAAAACGGAATGTTTGGCGCCAAGCCACATTTTAAATTCACCATTGGCTCTCTGGAGAACTTTGAACGCCAGGTGGCAGAGCTTCAGGAGGGCTTTGCCGATCCTATTTATATCCAAAACGACAACCGCACCAACTGGTTCGACAATGTGAGCTTTCTCCTTCCGATGATCATCCTGGTGGTGATCTGGATTTTTATCATGCGCATGATGGGGCGTGGCGCCGGTGGCGGTCAGATATTTAATATTGGTAAAAGTAAAGCAACACTCTTTGATAAAGATTCCCATGTACAGATTACCTTCAAGGATGTAGCCGGCCTGGAAGAGGCCAAGGTGGAGGTGATGGAGGTGGTGGATTTTCTGAAAAATCCCGGGAAATATACCGAGCTTGGCGGTCAGATACCCAAAGGAGCCTTGCTGGTAGGCCCACCGGGAACCGGAAAGACGCTGCTGGCCAAATCGGTAGCCGGCGAAGCTGACGTGCCGTTTTTCTCCATTTCGGGTTCCGACTTTGTGGAGATGTTTGTTGGCGTGGGCGCTTCACGCGTTCGCGACTTGTTTCGCCAGGCTAAAGACAAAGCGCCATGTATTATTTTCATCGACGAAATCGACGCCATCGGACGGGCGCGCGGCCGTAATGCCATGACCGGCGCCAACGACGAACGCGAAAACACGCTCAACCAACTGCTCACCGAGATGGATGGCTTCGGCACCAACGCCGGCGTCATCATTCTGGCAGCCACCAACCGCGCCGACATCCTGGATCGTGCGCTCTTGCGTGCCGGTCGCTTCGACCGCCAGATTCATGTTGAGCTGCCTGATCTGGAAGAGCGCAAAGCTATTTTCCTGGTACATCTCAAGCCTATTAAGTTCGACGATTCGGTGGATGTGGATTTTTTGGCCAAACAAACGCCCGGGTTTTCCGGTGCCGACATTGCCAACGTAAGCAACGAGGCGGCGCTCATTGCTGCACGAAAAGGCAAAAAGATTGTGGAAAAACAAGATTTTACCGATGCCATCGACCGCATCATTGGCGGGCTGGAAAAACGAAACAAGATAATCTCGCAGGACGAAAAGCTTACCATTGCTTATCACGAAGCCGGTCATGCTGCCGTTAGCTGGCTGCTGGAGCATGCCGCGCCGCTGGTAAAAGTTACCATCGTGCCGCGTGGCAAAGCGCTGGGTGCTGCCTGGTACCTGCCCGAAGAGCGGCAAATTACCACCTTTGAGCAGATGTTTGATGAGATGGCTGCTGCCCTGGGCGGACGCGCTTCGGAGCAGATACGCTTTGGACAGATCTCTACCGGCGCTCTCAATGATCTTGAGAAAGTTACCAAGCAGGCCTTTGCCATGATCACCTACTTTGGCCTCAACAAGCGCCTGGGCAATGTCAGTTATTACGATTCTACAGGCCAGCAGGAGTATTCTTTTACAAAACCCTATAGCGAGCGCACCGCCCAGATTATTGATGAAGAGGTGCACAAGCTCGCCGAAGAAGCTTATCAAAAAGCTGTGTCGCTGCTTACCAAAAACAAAGAAAAAGTAGATCAATTGGCACTTGTGCTGCTCGAAAAAGAGGTTATTTATAAAGAAGATCTGGAGAAAATATTCGGCAAACGAACTTTTAAACGCGACATTGAGCGGGAAAAAGAAGGGGTAATAGACCGCGAACGCATGCGCAAAAAGCTGAAACAGGTGAAAGAAGAGCTGCGCCTTGAAGAAGAAGCCGCTAAAAATGGTGACGATAAGAACGAGCAAGATACGGCTGCTGCTGATAAACCCGTTGACGCCGAAACAAAGCCAGGTGCCAGAAAAAAAAGGAAATCTCAGCAATCATAATATTTTGTCAGGCTGATGAACGAAACCACCTCGAAAGAAAAAGTTTTCAAAAGCATCCGCAATGCTTTGATCGACAAAGCCGACGCTCCTTTTACGGATGTCGACTTTGAATCGTCGGTATTTCAGGATTTCAGAGAATCTATCGAGGTAACTTTTGCTCAGGAGCTAACGCGCATTGGCGGAAAATTCGCCTATTGTGAGCACGAAGCCGACATGATCGAAAAGCTGAAGTTCGTCATTTACGAAAATAGTAACCGCGAAATATTCTGTTTTGATCAGGTGCTCAAGCGTTTGCTTAGTGAGCATGAGATCGCTTTTCAGAGCGATCCTGTAGCGTTGATGAACGTCGGCATCGGCCTCACTTTGTGCGAGTGCCTGATAGCTCGCACAGGATCCATTATGGTGTCGTCGCGGCAAATGTCAGGGCGGCGGCTCAGCGTTTTTCCGGAAGTACACGTAGTAATAGCTACCACCGATCAGTTGGTAAAAAATCTACAAGATGCTTTTGTATTGATGAAGAAAAAATATGCCACCACGCTGCCCTCGGCCATCACCGTTATTTCGGGACCGAGCCGCACTGCCGACATCGAAAAAACGCTGGTGATGGGCGCAAATGGTCCGCGTCAATTGTATCTTTTGCTCGTTGAAGCAGAAGAGGGTAATTAGCAGGCAGCCATTAAACGAAAGACAAAACAGTGACAGGAAACCTTCAAATATCATTTTTTTAATTTTTAAAACGACACACAATATGGAAAAAATGGACAACTGGGTGCTCGTGTTTAATGCACGCAACATGGCTTCGGCACAAATCACCGCCGGTATGCTCAAAGAAAATGGCATCGAAAGCCACATCCTCAACAAGCAGGATTCGGAGTTTTTTATTGGTAGTGTAGATTTGTATGTTGAAACACAAAACGAAGCAAAAGCACGACAGCTCCTTAGCGAGCACAGCTCCGGCGAATAAATTTTGGCAGAGGATACTCACAGGAGCCGTTTATGTAGGCGCTGTGGCGGGATTGATCGTTTATAGCCATTTGCTTTTTTCGTTATTGTTTCTGGCCATCAGCCTGTGGGCGCTCTATGAGTTTTACAGGATGGTCAGCCTGATCGGTCGTTACCACATCCGTTATGTCGCCGGCATAGCAGCCGGTGTGGTTGTGTATGCAACGCTGGCGTTGGTTTCGTTGCAATGGGCAAATCCGCGATTGATGTTCGTAAATCTGCTGTTGTTGCCGCTGATGCTTGTAGCCGAATTGTATTACAAATCGCCGACACCTTTTCGCAACGTAGCGCTGAATGTTTTTGGCATCTTCTACATCATCGTGCCTTTCGCCTTGCTCAACTTTTTCTTCAATCCGGCCTTTTCGCCCACCGGCGACCACCCGGCCATTCTTTTGGGATTTTTTATCCTGCTCTGGGTGTACGACTCGTTTGCTTATCTTTTTGGTGTGTGGCTCGGCAAGCATCGTCTGTTTGAGCGGCATTCGCCCAAGAAATCGTGGGAAGGGCTTATTGGTGGTTTTGTAGCGGGATTTGCAGCGGCTTTTATCATTGCCTCTTTATGGCCGCAATACACCTTGTGGCAATGGCTTGTAATGGCCGCCATCATCATGATATTTGGTACTTTTGGCGATCTCGCCGAGTCGATGCTCAAGCGAAGTATTAAGCTAAAAGATTCGGGGCGTGCATTGCCAGGCCACGGTGGCTTGCTCGATCGCTTCGATGCGTTGCTGCTGGCGGCTCCGGCAGTTTTTGTTTTTTTGATGTTGTTTATCGATTGACTATGAAAATCCACAGAGAAGGGTACACTACTTTGGTTATTGTTATTGTGTTGCTGGCTGCGACACTTACGGCAATCAACTATTTTAATCCGGCACAAACACCCGTACACTATGTGGCCTATGCCGCAGCAGTGGTGTTTTATATTTTCATTTTGCGCTTCTTCCGCGATCCACAGCGCATCGTCGACATCGATAACACGCAAATCATCGCACCCGCCGACGGCAAAGTAGTGGTGCTGGAAGAAACTATCGAAAACGAATATTTTAAAGATAAGCGCTTGCAGGTGTCTATTTTTATGTCGCCCAACAACGTACACAAAAACTGGTATCCCCTTAGCGGAATAATAAATTACTACCGGCACCACGCCGGAAAGTTCCTGGTGGCCTGGCATCCCAAATCTTCCGAACTCAACGAGCGCACCACCGTTGTGATACAAACGGAAAGCTACGGTGAAATTTTGGTGCGACAAGTTGCTGGTGCTGTGGCTCAACGTATCGTATGCTATGCCGAGGAGAGCGAAATTATCGATCAGGGTGAGGAGATGGGTTTTATAAAATTTGGTTCACGGGTGGATGTTTTTCTGCCGCCGGGTACCAAAGTACTGGTGAAAAAAAACCAAAAAGTAAAAGGCTGCCGCGATGTTATCGCCAAGCTTGGGTAGATGCGGGGCGCTTGGCGCAGGGCGAAAGATGCTCTACTTTCTCGTTGTTCCCTTCGGCAAGCTCAGGGCAGGCTGTTGTTCGTTGTTTTGTGGGTCGAAGGGGATTTGTGAACCCAAAGCGGGGGTTTGGACGAGGCACAGCCTCGTCCGGTTTATTTTTGCAGGCTTTGCCTGTTTCAGTTAGGTTATAATTTCAGAGCACCTGACCCAGCGAAAAGTTATTGTTGCATTTTTTAGAATTCTCTCCGCCGGTTGGCGGATCAAAATGACACGAATTGGCATGAAAAGGGGGAGGCGGGATCGGGCGCATAGCGCCCGATCCCGCCTCCCCTCCCATTAGCGCCTGCGCGCGGTCATTTCGAACGAAGCGAGAAATCTCATAAATTTCCTTATCAGCTTGAAAACACAAAATACAATCTGCAAATATTTCTATAGTAGAAACTTGTATTGGCGACAATGTGAATTGGGATAAGAGAATTGTAACCCACTGAATAACAATTAACAGGTAGGGAGTCCTGAATTTGTCAGAACTTCATTTCGCTTTCGCTAAATCTTCATTCATGCGCAGCAGATTCCGCTTTTGCAACTCTTGCGTTGGGATTTTCACCTCAGCCGATCCACACACGTAAGCACCAAGCTCGTAGGCTTCATAAAAAAACACCAGATATTCCGGCCGAAATCCCCAGAGCTGTTCATCTACATCAATCGTGGGCACTTCCGTGAAGCAATCTTCCGGATTTTCAAAGTAGCGCGCGAGAAGCTCGTTAATGATATTGATATTTGTATCGGATGAAAGATCAAGCACTTCCTCTAGACCAATAAAATGCTGGTGGCGGAGGTCGTAGTTGTAGGTATGAAAAGCGGTAAACCCATGCGCTCCCAGCGCATAGCTGTAAGTCTCGAGCCTCAGGCTGATGGTGTCGGAGGTGCTGAGCAGGATTTCGTAAGTGGTGTATAATTCAAATTTTCCGCGCGCCTGCACAGTATCGATATAGCCCGGAACATCTCCGACCTCCATTCCCCAATAATACTGCGCAGCCGTATCCATAAAACTTTCGATGCGGCTGTTGAGCGGTTTCAGCAACGAATCGTCGGCTGGCTGATCAGCTTTAAAAACCGGAAATTCCTGATTAATGTAATAATAAGCGGTGTCGCCGGTGATGGTGCTTTGTTCGATAACGCCGTATTCGATTGGCTTTTCGTCAGCCTGGTGGCGGTTGCATGCCCAGAAGGTAGCCACAAGGGCAACCAGAAGGATGGTTTTTGTTTTCATAATATGTTTATTAAATCGTTTAGGTCATTAATTTCGTGACGGATATTGCTGTTATGCTCAATTTTTTTTGGATTAAAAAACACGGCGTCTATCCCTGCGTGCATTGCGCCTAGCACATCTACTTCCAGGTCGTCGCCAATCATCACACTGCGGCTGGCGTCGGCTCCGGCTTGCTGCAGCGCGTATCTGAAAATATCGGGGTCGGGCTTTTTACACCCTGCCTGCTCCGAAGTGATCACATGGCTAAAATAACTGTCAAGCGAACTGTTCTTTAGTTTGTGATATTGCACCTCTTCAAAACCATTGGTGATGATGCTCAGCGTGTATTGCTTTTGCAGATAGGCCAGCGTGGCGTGGGCGTTGGGAAACAATCGGGTTTTGGTAGGGCTGATAGTTACATATTCGTGGCCAATGGCGTGGGCCAGCGCCGGATCGTCGATGCCATAATCGCGCAGGGTAAGCTCAAAACGCAGGGAACGCAAAAGCTCTTTCTCGATCTCTCCATTGCGATACTGCTGCCACAACCGATCGTTGTGAACAAAATATGTGCTGACAAAATCGTTGAGACTGGCAATGCCGCGGTCGCTCAGCCTGAAGGTGTGGTAAATATCCTGGTAAGCCTCGCGGGCGTTCGATTCAAAATCCCACAAGGTCATGTCCAGATCAAAAAATATGTGTTGATATTTCCGGCTTCCGTTATTCATTGCGCGAAATTAGTACTATTCAAAACAACGCAGTACAAACACCTTTGGGTTTTGTATCTTAATTTTTGGGATTTGCCCACTGCGATGTTAAAAATATTCAAAACGTTGCAACTCATAAACAAAGCGCGGTGAGAATGGTTGTTCTGGTAGAAACTAAATTACAAACACCAAAAAATCTTAATCATGTTAACAACCAAAGTAAAAGATCTCAAATTTCCTGATTTACCCTACAGTTTCGATGCTTTAGAACCCTACATCGATGCACAGACCATGGAGCTGCACTACACCAAGCATCATCGTGGATATTACGATAAGTTTATGGCTGCTGCCAAAGAGAGCGAGTATGCCGACATGGAATTTGGCCAGTTGCTCAAAGAGATGAGCAAAGCACCTGCAGGCATCCGCAACAATGGCGGCGGTTTTCTTAACCACGATCTGTTTTGGAAAGTGATGACCAAAAATGGTGGCGGCGAGCCTGATGGCGATATTGGCAAAGCCATAAAATCGGCTTTTGGCTCCTACAACCAATTCAAAGAAAAATTTAGTGATGCAGCAGCCACCCGCTTTGGAAGCGGCTGGGCATGGCTCATCAAAGATGATTCGGGCAATCTTAAGATTACCTCAACGGCTAACCAGGACAGCCCGCTGATGGATGTAGCCGATCACCATGGCAAGCCCATCCTCGCGCTGGATGTGTGGGAGCATGCCTATTACCTGAAATATCAAAACAAACGACCCGACTATATCGCGGCATGGTTTAATGTGATAAATTGGGATGAGGTGGCCAAAAACTTTAAAAATGGTTAAAGCATAAACCATTTCAGTTTATTTCTCGTTACCTATTCTAAACATTACTTCCGGGTAATACCGGATTCCAAAAAAGTAATTTTTTTTTCATAGCTCACTAATTTGGTTAATTGCAAAAGCCGCTCCCGCCCGGGACGGCTTTTTTTATCTCCTCTCACAACTTTTTCTGACCAGCGCTAATTCCCTTTAAGCTCATAGCTGATCAAAGGCTCCCGTTCGATGGCTTTGAGAAATGCTGATGGTTTTACGCGCATGGCAGCCGATTTCATTTCCAGCTTTAATCCATCCTGCTCATCCACCACCAAAAAGCGCACATGGCAATTGCCGGTATTTTTTTTATACAAATCAAAAATCTGATCTACCAGCGCTGGCTCCAGGTCGTCGATTGAGATACGCAATGTGATGCCCTGCGTCTGCCGGTCGATGATCTCTGGCAACAGCCGGATGTCGGTGATGCGCACCTGAAACTCCTCCTCGTTTCTGAACCGCTGTTCTACGCGTGCATAGATCAACAGGAAAAAGCCTTCGGTGAGGAAGTATTTGTACTTGAGATATTCTTCCGAAAACAGGCGCAACTCGAAGGTCTCGTCGAAATCCTCCAGTACAAAAGTTCCCCATGGCTTGTCGTCTTTGGTAAAGCGGTGGGTTACCGATGCCACCATGCCGCCAAACACCAGGGGGCGGTTGGCGAATTTTTTTAGGTTGTCTTTGAAATCGGAGATGCGCTGTTTGCCAAAATTTTTAAGCTCCGTTCTGAATTCATCGAGCGGATGGCCGGAGATGTAAAATCCTGTGACCTCCTTCTCGTTGCGGAGTTTTTCGATGTTTGTCCAGGGTTTGCACTCGGGCAATGGCGGGTCGTCGGCGATGATTTGCTCATCGTCGTCGTCGAAGAGCGAGACCTGCTGTGAGTTTTTGCGCTCCTGATATTTGGCGGCAAAGCGCAGGAGCTTCTCTATAAAGGTGGTATCGTCGCTGGTTTCCTGAAAGAAAAGCTGGGCACGGTGGGTATTGTCGAACGAATCGAAAGCTCCCGCGCGGGCAAGCGCCTCGAAGCTCCGCTTGTTGACAGTTTTAAGATTGATGCGACGCGCGAAGTCGAACACGCTGGTGAAGAGTCCGTTTTCATTACGTTCTTCAATAATGCTCTCCGCCACGGAGCTTCCCAGCCCTTTGATAGCAGCCATCCCAAACCGAATGTTGCCTTTTTTGTTGACGATAAAAAGCTGTTCCGATTCGTTCACGTCCGGCCCCAGCACCTCGATGCCCATGCGGTGCACCTCGTCGATAAATCCTGTGATTTTGGTCAGATCGTTCAGGTTGCGGCTCAAAACGGCTGCCATAAATTCGCTTGTGTAATGGGCTTTAAGATACGCCATGCGATAAGAGAGGTAGGCGTAGCATGTAGAGTGCGATTTGTTGAAAGCATATTTGGCAAATTGCAGCCAATCGCCCCATATCTTATTGACGATCTTCATGTCGTGGCCAAGACTTTTGGCGCCCTCCATGAATTCTGACTTCATCTTATCGGCAATCTCCACCTTTTTCTTTCCCATTGCTTTGCGCAAATTGTCGGCCTGGCCTTTGGTAAAGCCGGCTAAGAGCTGCGAAAGTAAGATCACCTGTTCCTGATAAACAGTGATGCCATAGGTCGATTTTAAAATCTCTTCCTGCTCGGGCAGGTCGTATTGAATTTTCTCTTTGCCGTGCTTGCGTCTGATAAAGTTAGGGATATAATCCATAGGGCCAGGCCGGTACAAAGCATTCATGGCTATTAAGTCGTCGAAGCAGTTGGGCTTGAGCTGACGAAGGTTTTTTCTCATCCCTTCCGATTCAAACTGGAAAATGCCGGTAGTGTCGCCGCGGCTGTAAAGCTCAAAGGTCTTCTTGTCGTCGTGAGGGATCTCGTCGATATTGATCTCCCTTCCTTTACTTTTGCGTATGTTTTCCACAGCATCTTTAATAATCGACAACGTCTTTAGCCCCAGAAAGTCCATCTTGAGCATGCCGGCATCTTCTATGTGACTTCCGTCAAATTGTGTAACCAGCAGGTCGGTGTCTTTGGCGGTGGTGAGCGGAATGTGCTCTGTCAGGTCGTCGCGGCTGATGATGATGCCACAGGCATGGGTGCCAATGTTTCTTACGGTGCCTTCAATTTTTTCGGCGCTAAGCAAGGTGGAACGAACCAGCGGGTTGTTTGAGGTATTCTTTTCGCGCAAAAGCTCCGGCACTTCTTTATAGGCGTCGTTAAAATCGGTGCCTGGCTTTCCGGGGATCATTTTTGCCAGTCGGTTGGCCTCGCTCAAGGGGAGTTGTTTTACGCGTGCAATGTCGCGGATGGCCATTTTGGGGGCCATTTTGCCAAAGGTGATAATGTGTGCCACACGCTGATGGCCATATTTTTCTTCAACCCAGCGCAGCACGCGCTCGCGCCCGTCCTCGTCGAAGTCAATATCAATATCAGGCAGCGAAATCCGCTCCGGGTTGAGAAAGCGCTCGAAGATCAGCCCATATTCTAAAGGGTCAATGTCGGTAATTTTGAGGCAATACGCCACCACCGAGCCTGCCGCTGAGCCACGTCCGGGGCCTACCCAAACTCCCATGCGGCGCGCCTCCTGCAGAAAATCCTGGACAATGAGAAAATAGCCCGGATAACCCATCTTGCGGATGACGTTTATCTCAAAGTTGATGCGTTCTTTGATTTCATCGCTCATCGCGGGGTAGCGTTTTTGTGCGCCCTCTAAGGTGAGGGAGTGCAAATAATCAGCTTCCAGATGGATGTGCAGCGCCCGTTCGTACCCGCCGATGCGGTTGTAGTTATCTTCTTTTTCTGTTTCGTCGAATAAGGCTTTCAGCTTTTCTTCCGGGAATTTCGCCCGGTAGTCGTCGATCGTACCAAAATCGGCAGGAATCGGAAACTCGGGCATCATGGCCTCGCGCTTCAAATCGAAAGCTTCGATGGATTCGGCTATCTCGTGCGTGTTGGCGATAGCTTCGGGCAGGTCGGCAAAACGCTCCTGCATCTCCTGCTGCGTTTTGAAATAGTAATTGTCGCTGCTAAATCCATATCGCATTCCCCGGCCTCTGCCGATGGGGGTGCTTTGGTATTCGTTTTCTTTGATGCAAAGCAGGCTGTCGTGCAAATCCGAATCCTCTTTGTCAAGATAAAACACTTCGTTGGCAGCAATGATTTTCACATCGTATTTGCGTGCAAATTTTATCAGCACTACGTTGGCGCGTTCCTCCTCCGGCAGGCCGTGGCGGTTGATCTGCACATAAAAGTCGTCGCCAAACTGCTGGTGCCACCACACAAAAGCCTCCTCGGCCTGTTGCTCACCAACATTCAAAATCAAATCATTAACCTCTGAATATAGTCCTCCGGTGGTGGTGATCAGATTTTCTTTGTACTGTAGCAGTAGCTCTTTGTCGATACGCGGAAATCCGCCGTAGCTGCCTTCGATCCATCCGATAGAGCTAAGCCGCGACAGGTTGCGGTAACCCTGGATGTTCTTGGCCAGGAAAAGCTGCTGGTGGCGGCGGTCGGGATTGTCTTTGGTAAACTTCATCTTCAGGCGGTCTTCTGCAAGATAAAGCTCGCATCCGATAATCGGCTTGATGTTGTGACTTTGCGCTACTTTAATAAACTGAAAAGCGCCATACAGATTTCCCAGGTCGGTGAGTGCCAGCGCCTTCATTCCCAATGAGGCGGCTTTCTGCATCAGCCCTTCGATGGAAGGAGTAGCCTGCAAAACGGAGAAATAAGAATGCACGTGCAGATGCACAAAAGAGGCAACTGTATCAGCCGCTGTGGGTTGTTCGGTGATGGCAGCATCCGTTGGGTCAGTGGCAGCCATGGATTTGGCAGCCAGCTCTTGGCTGATCTGCTTATTGGATTCCACCTCCAGCTTGATGGCTGCTATTGGTGTGGTATTATTTTTACGAAAATGTGATAAGATTTGTGTGTCAATTTTCAAATGCCGCTCGTTGATGATGCCCAGGCGGACAAGCTCCAGAAAGCATCGCGCGGTGGCCACCACATCCCCGGCAGCGTTGTGGGCTTCTTCAAAAGCGGTGTCGAAGAGCTTGCTGTGCAGCTCCGAAAGGCTTGGATATTTATAACCTCCGCCGCGACCGCCCGGCAGCTTGCAGTAGTCAGTCGAAAGCTGCATCGTATCAACCGATCCCAGTCCGGCCAGCGGGTTGTCGAGCTTGCAGCGCAAAAATTCGGCGCCGGCAATGTTCAGATCAAAGCTTACATTGTGGCCTGCAACATGGGTGCAGCGGTGCAGGGTTGCGGCAAACGCATCCATCACTTCCTGCAGCGGCTTGCCATAAGTAGTGGCCATCTGGGTGGAGATGCCATGAATTTTCTCGGCGTTGTAGGGAATGTCGAAGCCGTCGGGGCGAATGATGTGGCTTTTGGCTTCTACCAGGGTGCCGTCGTAATCGTGCAGTTGCCAGGCAAGCTGCACCATGCGTGGCCAGTTGTCGAGGTCGGTAATTGGCGCGTTGTAATTCCGGGGTCTGCCCGTGGTTTCGGTGTCAAAAATCAAATACATAACTTCCGGTGTATTGGGAATGAAAAAACAAGGGCAGCAAAAATAACCTTTCGAAGCCTCTTTTGGGGCAGCTTGTTGATAAGTGTGCAGCCGCCTCAAAATGCCCAAAACAAAAAAACCGACCTGAAGCCGGTTTTATTTTTTTAATCTTAAAAATCCTGCCTTTTATTGGGAAATTACAAATGACAATAAAACAAAAACCAAATAAATCCAATTCTCAAAATTCAACAATCCAAACTGACACAACTATTTGAGAATTGGATTTTGGAATTTATTTGTCCATTGTCTTTTTTAATTTGGAAATTTTAATTACTCCATCTCCGCCATAATCTCGTCGGTGATTTCGAGGTTGTGAAACACGTTTTGTACATCGTCATCGTCCTCGAAAATATCTATCACTTTCATAATTTTGCGTCCACTTTCGGTGTCGAGTTTCACAGTTTCGTGTGGGATGCGCTCCAGCTGGGCACTCTCCGTTTCTATTTCCAACTCCTCAAGTTTTCGCTGCATGTTGCCAAAATCTTCCATCGAGGTGATCAGGGTGATGGTTTCCTCCTCTTCGGTGATCTCTTCGGCACCGGCATCGATTACTTCCAGCTCGAAGCTCTCCATGTCGAAATCCTCTTTTTTAGGAATTTCAAAAACGCCTTTTCTTTCAAACAGAAAACTCAGCGAGCCGAGGGTTCCCAGGTTTCCGCCATGTTTGTTAAAGATCGAGCGCACGTTGCTTACTGTGCGTTGCTGGTTGTCGGTGGTGCATTCTACATACACCGCCACGCCGTTGGGCAGGTATCCCTCAAAGGTTTGTTCGGTAAAAGCAGCGGCGTCTTTCTCTTTGCCTTTGTTGATGGCGCGTTCGATATTGTCTTTGGGCATGCTGGCACCTTTGGCATTGGCGATGGCCATGCGCAGACGAGGGTTGCCTTCCGGATCGAACCCGCCTTCTTTTACGGCAACGGTAATTTCTTTGATGATCTTTGAAAAGATCTTGGAGCGCTTGGCGTCGAGTGCACCTTTTTTGCGTTTAATGGTCGACCATTTACTGTGTCCTGACATGTTGATTCTGTATTTATTCTGATTAAAAAAATAACGACGTAAAAGTACTATATTTTTTGTGTTTTTTGCTTACTGCAAAAACCAACAAAAGCCACCAATGGTTATTGGTGGCTTTCGTGAAGCGATGGTTTTTTAAAAAAAATTTTTAAAAATTGGCCAGTGTAATGCCAATGGAAAAGGGATAAAGATCGGGGCCACGGCCATCTTTGAAGAGGCTGTTGAGCGAGTAGGTGGCGTAGAGATTGATGATTCCCCAGCCGGCGCGCAGGGTAGCGTCGTAGCGGAAAGGTCGCAGATGGAAGCTGTCGCGTTGTTTGGGTTTTTGGCGTCCGTTGTCGAAATAGAGCATTTTGGTGTGCGTGGCATAGCGCCAGCCCATCACCATGCCGGTTGCCACATGAAAGCTGTTGCGCCGCGAAAAACGATTGCTTTGGTATTCAAATAAAATGGGCAGGGTGAGATAGTTGGCCACCAGCTTGCTTTTGCGCCAGTCGCGGCTGTTGTCGGCGAAACCTTCGATGGTGGCTGCATCGCTTTCCAGGATAATATTGTCGTCGAGACGGTAATTGTTCCAACGCAAGCCCAGGCCGGTGAGTACGCCAAATTTTTCGTCGATAAGGTTAAAATTCTGCTCAAAGAAATTAATATTCACCTCTATGGATTTTTCGTATTTCAGATTCAAAAAATCATACTGTCCTTTGATATCGGTGTTGAAGTCGTCGGTCAGGTAGCCATTTACCCCCAGCTCAACTCCGGCCCAGTGTCCGTTGAATTTCTGTTTGCGGTTGCGTTCCCATTTTACGTTTCCGCGGTCGTCCACAATGAGGTTATGTCCGCCGATAGAAATTTTGGTAGAATCGCTGTCGGTTACTTCCACCATTACGCTGCCGGCTTTCACGATGGTTTTGTTGTCTTCTTTCCAGGATCTCACATTCGTTCGTTCGTTGTGGTTTTCTATCTCAGCGGGTTTTCCGGTGAGGTCGATGTCGCCGGCGCCGCTGGTGGTAGATACCACTTTGCCCGAAGCATTCACATCAATATTGGCTGCGCCACTGGCATCGACTGTAGCATCGGTCACCTGTAGCTTTGATGCTTTGATATCGGCGGCGCCGCTGGCCATTGCCACCAATTCTTTGGCTGTACCAGAGAGTATAACTGTCGAAGCGCCCGAAGCATTCACCGAAAGGATTTCCACATTAACATTGAGCCGCAGATCTGTCGCACCGCTGGTGGTAACATCGAGCACCTGTCCCTGAAGCGTATTCTCGCCCACGAGTGTCGATGCACCGCTCATCGTGATAAACTCGATGGTGGGAGAGGAGATGTAAACGTTGAGTTTGGTGGGATTTTTTATTTGCCGCGAACCAATCGTCAGCACCTGGTTGTTGACCTCGGTGGTGATTTTATCCATCAGATTTTCGTCGGCTTCTACCGTCAGCGAGGTAGTTGGCTGCTGGGTGAGAAAAACATCGAAAGCACCACTCACCACTATTTTGATAAAAGGAGTTACGGCACGTTCCTGCTTCACCACATTTTTGTTGCCTTTGGTCGTTTGAGCCTGCGCAATGATGGGAGCCAACAGGGCAAGCGCCATTACGATGTAAATCATTCCCAATTTGTGCATCGTCTTCATGTGTTTTAATTTTAAATGATTATTTCTAAAGTGAGTTACTGATAAAGTCATTTCATTGCTGAAATTTAGACCTACGACGCAGCGGCCACCCGAAAAGTTACATTTATGCCGTAAAGGGTTAGATTTTGAATTCTGTCTTCGAAGAGAGGGGCTGGAACATTCGATTTTTAAAATCAATATCTCCTTTTTTGATTTTTGAAAACTGAGGTCTGCTGCCTGCCTGTTTTTGTTTCTCTTCCGAAAAATTTGTTTCTTTGGGCATATTTTTTCATACTTTTCATCAATCTTATGGAAAACATCGAAAAGGAAGAGCTGATGCAGCTCATTGCAGCGCCCTACATCCAGAAAGCAACGGCGCTCATTGGCGTGGCGCGCAAAGTCGGCGGCAACCAGTTCAGGCACATGATGGCCACTTTTGCCATCCTGCTCGACTATCACTACACCAACCATGTGCTGCTGAAAGCCGCCCTGTTGCATGATTTGTTTGAAGATGTGCCCCTGAGCAACCGCGAGGAGATCAGGCAGCTCGACAAAGATGGCGAGGAGGTGGTGCGGCTGGTAGAGGAGGTGACACGAGCTTCTGAAGAGAGCAAAATCACTTACCTGGAACGCATTTTGAAATATGGATCGCCCGAAGCCAAAATCCTGAAAGTGGCCGACCGCATCAGCAACATCACCGACCTGCATCTCGACATCATGATCGAAGACAAAATGGCCGACTACCTCGAACAGACCATGAAATACATCTTTCCCATGGCCGAGCAGGTAAACCACCTGATGGCCATCGAGCTGCGCGATTTGGTTGAGCGCCGCCGCATGTACCTCACAGCTTTTAGGTAGTCGGCAGCTTACGGCCACACAAGCGGGAAAATTCGTTATTCGATATTCAAATTCAAAATTTCCGAACTCCTGACCCACCATAAAGTTATTATCGAATTTTTTAGATTTCTCTCCGCCAAACGGTGGATCGAAATGACACGAATTGGTGTGAAAAGGGGGAGGCGGGATCGGGCACGCAGCGCCCGATCCCGCCTCCCCTACCATTAGCGCCTGCGCAAGGTCATTTCGAACGAAGTGAGAAATTTCATAAATATCCTTATCAGATTGAAAACACAAAATACAATCTGCAAATATTTCTTTAGTAGAAACTTGTAGTGGCGACAATGTGAATCGGGATAAGGGAATTGCAACCGATCGAAAACAATCAACAGGGCAGGGGTGCTGATTTCAGGAAATCAACATTCTTCTCTGACTTCTCTTTCCACCATCCTCCAAATTCTGTGTAGTTTTGCGCCTTAACACTTAATGGCACCATGACCGAATATTCGCAAACATCAGCACCCAAACCTGTCCGTCCGCAACTGCTCACCATCCTTTGTGTCCTGAGCTACATTGGCAGTTCGCTGGGCGCTTTTAGCTTCTTTATGGTCTTTACGGCCTATCCGCAGCTCATGCCCATGATCGAAGAGATGGGACTGGCCATGCCGGCCATGGAGCTGTATTTCAGCGCCGGACGCAATTTCTTTCTGGCCGGAGCCATCTTTTATTTCCTCTCGTTGATAGGGGTGGCGCTGATGTGGCGTTTGCGCAAAGTTGGTTTTCACTTCTACGCCGGCGCTCAGATAATGATACTCATCATGCCGCTGTTTTACATCCAGGGCTTCCCCATCCCTTTTCTCGACGGCATCATCACAGCACTATTCATCTTTTTGTATTATCGTTTTTATCGTTTGTTTGTTTAATAAAAAATAATTTGCATTAAATGGAAAAAGAGAGCACCCCAATCAATAGCCCGACGCCACAGGCGAAAAAGAAAAGTGGCGGCAGAAAATCGTTGCCGCTCGGGCTGGCCATCCTGCTGATATTCTCATTTGTTTATAATGGGTTGATGCTGGTGCTGATGGTGGCCGGCTTGTTTTTTCCCGATATCGTCCACAACATCCTGCAGCAATATTACAAGCAGATTTATATCTCGCCTACCCTCTCGGTGGCCGCCAATGCCGGAGCTGTGGCGCTTTTCGCAATATCTTTGTTCGGGCTTATCTTTTTGTGGCGCCAGCGACGTGTCGGTATTTGGTATTTTGCGCTTTCGCAAATGGCTATCCTGGCCACGCTGGTATTTGTGCTTCACACCTACGACTGGATTAACATCGCCATCGCATCATTCATTGTCATCATCATTGCCATTTACGCACGGGGTATGAAGTAGCGGAGGTTGCTATGCGATAATGCTTATTTTTGCCCGAAAAATTATTACAGCCATGCCCATTGTCCATCATCAGCAATTTGCGCTTCGCAGCAACTATTTCGATCATCAGAGCAACCTGCATGGTATCAATCACACCTACCGTGTGATGCTGCACGTGCTCAACATCGGGCAGCAGGCAGCGCTTGGCGACGAAATATTGCATGCCTGGTGTGCGGCTTACATCCACGATATGGCACGGCAGCACGATGGCTATTGCACCCAACATGGCGCCTGGGCTGCCAACACAAAACTTCCGCTTTTCCGCGATTTTTTTATGCAGCAGGGTGTGGATGCCGACGGTTTGCGCGCCATCAAAGCAGCAGTGGCCAACCACTCCGTGCGCTATGAGCTTATTCCTCAACATCCTTATTACAAAATTACAGCGCTGCTCAAAGATGCCGACGCATTGGATCGTATCCGCATCAGCGAAACCAACCTCAAGGTAAATTACCTGCGCTATCCCGTCACCGCCACGCTGGTCGATTTTGCCAAAGCGCTTTACTATGCCACACCCAATAAAGAACTCACCAGCTTTGCGGAGCTGCTGCAGATAGCTGAATCTATCGGCGGGGTTTCTTTTGGGGAGTTGATCGGGTAGCGCGGAGAGCAAACCGGGGTGCTAAAATCTCTCCCATGATTTATTATTAAAAATTTAGAAGAGCAGAAGATGTTGATCTTTAAAGGATTTTATGAAAATCAAAAATATTTTTACCGAAATTCATTTGGTAATTGAAAACATTATGCCTATCTTCGCCGCAATACAATACAAAAAGGAGTTTAAAATGAAAGGTTCTTTTTTACATAAAGCTGCCGCCACCCCCCCCCCC